>Ga0209118_1000282_pt1 | contig 30969 bp, 31 predicted proteins | sample BlaSpr_A8_Ref_M1_FD_187988 | JGI IMG/M metagenome (GOLD analysis project Ga0209118, IMG submission 187988) | Forest soil microbial communities from Thunder Bay, Ontario, Canada - Black Spruce, Ontario site 2_A8_Ref_M1 (SPAdes) (version 2) | ecosystem: Environmental > Terrestrial > Soil > Boreal... | reverse complement strand
GCGGGTTCGCCGCGATCAACCACCAGCTGAACATCCTCATCACCGGCGACCTGGCCCGCGCCGAGCTGCTGGCATTCCCGATCCTGTTCCTGCTGTCGCTGTGGGTGTTCCGCGGAATGATCGCCGCGCTGCTCCCGCCACTGGTCGGAGGCATCGTGATCCTCGGCTCATTCCTCTTCTTGAGAGGAGTGGCGGAACTGCACCCCGTCTCGATCTTTGCGCTGAACCTCGCCACCGGCATGGGCCTGGGGCTTGCGATCGACGCCTCGCTGTTCATGGTGTCGCGCTTCCGCGAGGAGATGTCCAACGGCCTGGCGCCCGACGCCGCGATCCGCGTCACGATGCGGACGGCCGGCCGCACGGTGTTCTTCAGCGCGCTCACCGTCGCTGCCGCGGCAGCCTCTCTGACCGTGTTCAAGATCAACTTTCTGTGGTCGATGGGCGCGGCGGGTGTCATCGTCGCTCTGACCGCCGGGCTGATCGCGCTGACCGTGCTTCCCGCTGTGCTGCGCCTGCTGGGCCCGCGCGTGAACATGCTGGCGCCGAAACGCTGGCAGCAGTCGGCGATGACCACGCAGGGGACATCGGGCTTCTGGTACCGGTTCTCGCACTTCGTGATGCGCCGGCCGCTGCCGCTCGCCATCCTCGGCGCGGCACTCCTGATCGCGCTGGGCCTACCGTTCGCCGGGATCAAGTTCAACTCGGTCGACCAGACCGACTTACCGACGAGCAGCGATGCGCGGGTGGTTCACGACACGCTCGTCCACGACTACGGGGCGCCGACGGGCGCCACGCTGACGATCGTGGCTGAGGCGCCGGCATCGGATGGCGCGCAGGTGCAAGCGTTCGCCGACAGTCTGAAATCGCTGAGTGGCGTCGACCATGTCACGACGCCGCAGCCGGTGGGCAGCGACACCTGGAAGTTCGACGTCCAGACCAAGCTCCGGACGTTCGACCCGGCCGCCGCGCAGTTGGTGCAGGATGTCCGCTCGAAGCCGGCACCGTTCACGGTGTTGGTGAGCGGCCAGTCGGCGGCATTTGTCGACCTGCAGCAGTCACTGGCCTCGCGTCTGCCGCTGGCGCTCGCACTCGTCGCCGTCGCCACGGTGCTGATCCTGTTCTTCATGACGGGATCGGTAATTCTTCCGATCAAAGCCGTGCTGATGAACCTGCTGACGTTGAGCGCCGCGTTCGGGGTACTGGTGCTGATCTTCCAGGACGGCCGGTTCGAGAACCTGCTCCAGTACACGAGCCAGGGAGCTCTGGAATCGACACAGCCGGTGCTGCTGTTCGCGATCGTGTTCGGCCTCTCGACCGACTACGGCGTGTACCTATTGACCCGAATCAAAGAAGCCCACGACGCCGGCGTGCCGAACGCGGAGGCGGTGGCGACGGGCCTGCAGCGAACGGGCCGGATCATAACCGCGGCAGCCCTGCTGTTCTGCGTGGCGATCGGGGCATTCGCAACGTCGCAGATCATCTTCATCAAGGAGCTGGGCATCGGCATCGCGGCGGGTGTCCTGGTTGACGCGACGATCGTCAGGGCGTTCCTGGTGCCATCGCTGATGGCCCTGTTGGGCCGGTGGAACTGGTGGGCGCCGCGGCCTCTGCAGTGGCTATATCACCGAGCGGGCCTTAGCGAGGGAGCACCAACGGTCGCCTGAACCGCTAGTCGAACTTCACCTTGCGCGCTTTCGCTCTCTCGGCCTCGAGGTGCCTCTGATCGCGCCCGGCGACCTCAGCTCGATCTCGAATGCGAGCGTCGCGCTCAGTCTCGAAGCGCTGCGTCCGCTCATTGGCGAATTTGATGGCGTCTTTGGTGAAGTCCTTGTCATGTGCGACGAAGCCGTCCACGTCAATGCCACGAAAGACGATGGTCTTCTCGGAGAAGTGCGAAAACGCCTCTTTCTTGACTGCTGTGCTGCCAACTGTTCCGGCTCTGCCCCAGTACTCCCGAAATGCCTCCATCCACTGCTCAGACGGCGTGTCGCTAAGCATCACAAGGACGTGCCCGTGCTCATCGACATCGAGACCTTCCGCCCTAATTGAGGTACTCATGATGCCCGGCATCCTAGCTCATGGACTCGATCTGAATGCTCCGCGTCGTTATTGCGGAGCCGCCGGGGTAACCTCCGCGACAGCCTCGTCTTGGATGGCGGGCAGGCCCTGGATCCTGGGGTCGTCCTCGGGGGCTCTCGCCTTCACGATGTTGAGGTACTCGCGATGAAAGCGCTCCGCGTCCTCGAGGAGTTTGTCCCATGTGACCACCGTGATGCCATCGTCGTACAGGCGCTTTTTCTCGCCCTCAGCATCCGGCTTTAAACGTCCGTAAACGAAGCATCCCTTGATCTCGCGACGGGAATGGTCAGGGTCGTTCGACTCGCGCTCTCGGGCTCGCAAGAAGTCGACATAGTCCGAGAGCTGCCGCAGCTCTTCTCGACCGATGAGGTCACCAGGCCGCTTCAGCTCAGCAATTACGGCAAGAGACGTGTCGGCTACGCAGAAGAAGTCGAGCCGCCTGGCGCCGTCGTCACCGTCATAGTCCGGGTCGCCCAGCGCGCCGAAGTGTTCGGCCACAACCTTGTCCAGACTCCGCTCGTGTTCCAGAACGTCCCAATGCAGGTTCATCAGCCAGGGTCGCGCCTTGACAAAGTCCTGCATGACCGGCTTCTCAGGCGCCCTGGCCTTGATCAGCTCCCGAAACTTGCGGATGACTTCGATCCGGCCGCGCACCTGTTGGGCGACGGAAATCGCCTCCAGGACATCCCACTCCTTGAAGAGACGAAGCAGTTCTTCTCGCGCGCCCTCGTCGGTGGCGCTTATCTGACGGATCAGCTCCATGAAAGTTTCGTTCTCGTACGCCTTGAACATGAAGGCGACCAACTCGTCTAGACGGCGATCCTCGATCGTGTCGATTGCGGCCAGCTTGTTGATGGCGGTCCGCAGCTCTTCCTGTTCGCGCTGCGGGAACTTCTCCAGCCGTGCGAAGTAGGTGCTGGTGTCTCGCAGATGGCGTTCGTGCTCTTTCGTCCTCCGGTCAGACCACTCGCTGAGTAGCTCTTTAACTTTGCGTTGACCCCACTCGAGGAGGGGACGCGCTCGCGGGTCCTCCCACAGGACGGACGCACGGTCCGTGGCAATAAGGTCGACGGCGTCGTCGAGGAAGTCGGCTTGAACCTCGCCGGTCATGTACTGCATCCCGTGCTGCCCATACGCACCGCCAGACAGGTCGAAGTAGAAGGGGGTCTGGACGAGCTTGCCTCGGGCCAGGATGGATACGCCCCTAGCCTCGTCGTCGGGGATCGGCTTTGGCGTGAAACCGAACCACCATCTGATAGTCCCGGCTCCCTCGATTTCATCTGCTCCTAGTCCGTCCTCGGGGAAGCGGAACTGGAACTCCATTCCTGCTTTGGTGAGTAGCTCCCCATTGAGGTGCACGCGGAACGTGTCAGACAGCACCGCGAAACGGCGACTCATGCTGATGCGAAACTGATCTGCGTTAACCGCCTTTTTCAGTTGGATGCGCCTCAAAACGACGCGCGTGCCGCTCCGCAATGGGTCGTCTGGATTGACGGGCCGGTCGTGTAGGACATGCGGTTCATACGGACCTTCGGTGACCAGCGGCGTTTCTGGTCCGCTCACTATCTGCTCGTAGTCCATGCTGAAGGCAGTGAGGTGCCCGTCCTTCACTGTCCAAGCCTCGACTACGTGTGCGGCTCCAAAACCGGCGAGCTTACCGAGTCCCTTGCGGCCCATGATCGGCCGCCCGGCGTCGGTGTAGGTCCTCGCGCTGACTCGGCGGTCTCGGCCGATAAGGAGGTACATATTGTTCACCTCGTCGAACGTCATTCCCTTGCCGTCATCGCGGACGGCGATCGTCGAACTTGAGTCGAAGGGCTCGTCCAGCGGGATGTCTATCCAGACATTGGCAGCATCTGCGTCCCATGCGTTCGCCACCAGCTCCGCTATAGCCGGCACGGCCCCCGCGTACATCTGGAGGCCGAGGTGCCGGACAAGTCCCCCCGCGTACCGCATGCGAAGCACGCGGTCTCGACCCATTTCGGCGCCACTGGCCGTGGCAATGTTCATTGCGGCAAGCATAAGGATCGATCTTTCTTGGATTGAGACCACGATTCGCTAGGCCGGATGTCGCTCCTCCCTGGGGAGGATATGTGGATAACCTCGACCTGTGGCGCGAACAAAGATTCTCAGCACAAGATGTAGTAGCAGTGACCTTCCGCGGCCCCTATACTGGGTCCCGAGCAATGTGTATGGACGCTCGCCAATTGACAGGTCGGGAAGGGAACTGCGGATAGGTGGCTGAGCTCCATCTTGAACGTCCTCCAGCTAAACAAGATGTCGCCACCGCCACGTTTGTCGACCTGTTTGCAGGGGCAGGCGGCCTGTCATATGGACTTACTGATGCTGGCTGGGTAGGACTGCTGGCCCTCGATAGCTGGGCCGATGCTGTCGAGAGCTACCGACAAGCCTTCGACGCGAAGCACCCGGTACACGAAGTCAACGTCGGAGACGCAACTAAGAGTTGGTTCCTCCGCCATTTGGCAGAGAAGCCATCGTGGATCGTTGGCGGGCCGCCGTGCCAGGGGTACTCAACCATCGGCAAGAGGCTACGCAACGATCCAAAGAACTATCTCTTCCAAGAATTCGTACGGGTCGTCCACGATCTGGAGCCTGATGGCTTCTTGCTTGAGAACGTCATTGGCATGAAGGACATGAGGTTCGTGGACGAAGTCAAGGAGGAATTCGAAGCGCTTGACTACGCGGTCGCCTGTCATGTCCTTCGAGCTGCTGACTACGGAGTTCCGCAATTGCGTCACCGTGTCGTCTTCGTCGGACATCGCGACTGGGGCTATTTCCGCGGCCCCGAGCGAACACACCAGCCAGATTCGCACGTTTCTGTGTGGGAAGCCATCGGGGATTTGCCGGAGCTAGGTCCAGGCGAGAGTGCCACGGGGTACGAGAAGCCCCCACAGACATCGTATCAAGCCGAAATGCGTATCGGGTCTGAGTCCCTTCAGGGGCATGAAGTGAGCAAACACCCACCGGAGTTGGTTCGGGCCATTTCCTTCATTCCAGATGGCGGCAATCGCCGATCCATTCCGGATGAGTACCAGCCCAGCAGCGGCTACCACAATTCCTACTCAAGGCTGAACAGTCGCGCTCCCGCAGTCGCTGTGAGCTCGAATATGGGAAAGCCGAGTGGAACTCGGTGCATTCATCCGTTTCAACACCGTGGCCTAACCGCTCGGGAAGGTGCGCGGTTGCAAAGCTTTCCGGATCGCTTTCACTGGTCCGGTGGCCTTGTCTCACAGAGGCTCCAGATTGCAAATGCCGTGCCGCCGAGGCTCGCTGAGGCTGTCGGCAGAGCGATCCTCGATCCAGCCCGCTGGGGCCCAAGTCCGTCCGAGTAGACGTACGATCCGGTTGCGATGGCGACCGGCCCAAAGATCAATGAGGATCTCTCCCATTACCTAGCCCGCTTGCGGCTGCCAGCGGATTTCACTGCTCGAGGGGCAAAAGGCTCGGCCGCAGTTGATGACGTAATGGGAACCTTCGGCGAAGCCGTAAGCGGAGGCCGGAACTTCGCAGTGGGCCTCTTCTTTGCGTTCGTTTCCGTCGCGGAGCAAGCCTTGAGCATCCAAGGCAAAACCTCGCTTAAAGGCGCGCTCGATGCGGTGCCCTACTCAAAGAAAGGTACGACTCTGACGTTCACAGCAGGACCGGGAAAGAAGGGACAGGTCTCGCTACGTACCACGTACGAAGCGTTCGAGAAGGTGGTCAAATCATCGCAAGGGCTGAGGCGATATGGATACCCGAACATGGCTCCAACGGCCAGCTGGCGCTGGAGTGAATATCGGGACGAGATCAATGCCATATTCGCAATGTCGCCGCCCGAAAGACTAGCCCTAGCGGGGCGATTGTGGGCGAATGTTCTTGAGCTGCCTGCAAGCTTGCCAAGAGTCGTCGGGACCAGCATCCGACCATTCGAACGAGTTCTCGCAAAGTTGGCCATGGTTGGCCCGCCGAAGTTGCCTATGGCGGGTACCACTAGGGAGCCCCGCGGGGCTCTGCTACAAGCTCTTGCCTTTGCCTACTATCGAGCCGACGCGCCTAACGTCACCCTCGAGACAGGTCCTGCCCAATCCGGTAGCTCTCGAAGTGGGCGGATCGCCGACATCGATGGTTGGAGTGGCGAGGATCTGGTGTTGGCGGTTGAAGTCAAGGACTACGAGCTCACCGGGAAGATCGTTGAGGACGAAATGATCGGCTTCGAGGCAAATCTCAAGTGGTATCCAGATGTGACTGCGATTGTTGTCGCACGCGGCTTCGACGAAGGGGCGAGTAATTGGCTTAAGCAGCACAACATGCTCATGCTGGACAGAGCCGCCATGGCAAGGAACGTCGCGCTTTGGGACATGCGAAAGCAACAGATGGCCACCCGTGAATGCCTCTACTACTTGGCCCGGGTTCAAAAGCATCCTGGACTGACGCAGCGCTTCAAGAAATTTCTGGAAGAGGAGAAGCTCACGTGATAAGTCTTGGGCCTGCGCCGTCAGCCTCGACGCTTGAGACGCGTGTCCGGATGCAACGGGTTCGCCGTAGAGACACTCCAATCGAGAAACGCCTGCGGAAGCTGCTTCACGCACGAGGTTATCGGTACCGTGTCGACGCAAGGCCGCTGAACAGCCTCCGCCGCAAAGCGGACATCGTGTTCGTTTCAGCGCGGCTCGCGATATTCGTCGACGGGTGCTTCTGGCATGCGTGTCCGGATCACGGAAGCACTCCGTTGGCGAATCGAGGTTGGTGGCAAGAGAAGCTCGATACCAACAAGGCGCGCGATGCCGACACGGATCAACGGCTGTCGGCGGCGGGTTGGGCGGTGCTCCGTTTTTGGGAGCACGAGGACCCAGGTCACATCGCAGATGTGGTCAGCGTTGCCTTGGAGCGCCACGTAGCGTGCCTCGGCGTGGGCAAATAGCGGCCCGACTAGGAATGCCTGAGTCTCGGAACCGCAGCTCAACTGGCAATCTCGTGGGTAGGACTGGATTTCGGGACTGTGAGGCCCAAACCAAACCTGAATCTGAACTTAGAAAGGGTCAACCTGCTGGAGCGCCCAACTGATCTTCGTGAGTTAGTCACGGAAGTTCGAGTTCCTCGTGAAGGTCGGGATCAAAGTGGTCACGATGAGGCCTCTTCGCGTCCATGTATAGGCTGATACTCGGCGATGGGAGAGGCGGGGTTCAACGTTCGGCTGCTTTCGGCAGGACCGTTCGTGACCATGATCGACCGCTTTGCCGTCGCGCCCGTTCTGATTCCCATCGCACTCGAGTTCCGCGCTCCAGTTGGGGCCGTTGCGATCGCGGCCACCGCCTACTACTTCGCCTATGGCTTGGCCCAGCCCTTCTGGGGTTTCGCCTCCGACCGGGTCGGGCGGATCCGCGTCATCCGGATCAGCCTCGCCGCCACCGCGGCCGCGTGTGCTCTTTCGGCGCTCGCTCCTAACCTCGACCTTCTAATAGGGACGAGGATCCTGGCCGGCGCGTCGGTTTGCGCCATCCTTCCGACCGCGCTCGTCTATCTCGGGGATGTGGTGCCCTTCAGTCGCCGGCATGCCGTCATTGCGGACGTGCTGGCTGCGGTCGCGGTCGGCACGGCTGCAGGCAGCCTCGGCGCAGGGCTTTTCGCTCACTACCTCTCGTGGCGGTTGATTTTCGGCGTCATCGCGGTCCTCGCTGCCGCGGTTGCTGTGGCGATGGGGCGGCTGCCCGAGTCGAGGCCGCCGGTGCCCGCTGGTGGCCCCTTCGTTCAGCTCCGGCAGGCGGTCCGCCGGCCCTGGGCGCGGTTCGTGATCCTCTTTGCCATCCCCGAGGGGGCGATGGTGCTCGGCTTCCTCGTGTTCTTCGCCCCCGCGCTCGAGGCGAACGGGACCAACCCGGCCGTCGCCGGCCTGGTAGTCGCCGCCTACGGCGGCGCGGTCCTGGCCGGCACGAGGGTGATCAAGCGCATCGCGACGCGAACCCCCGCCTGGGTGCCGATCGGCATCGGAGGCGCGATGGCGATCGGAGGCTACCTGGCGGCGGGCCTGGATCAGCACGTTCTTTCCATTCTTCTGGCCAGCGTGCTGATCGGCGGGTGCTACTCGTTCATGCACTCGACGATGCAGGCCTGGGCGACCGAGATCGCGCCCGAGGTGCGCGGCACCGCCGCGGCTCTATTCGTCACCGCTGCGTTCACGGGCGGCGCGATCGGCTCGGGGCTGGGTGCCCTGTTTGCGCAGCAGCACCAGTACGGGCGCCTCTTTTTGGTTGCGGCGGCGCTGAGTGTGCCGGTGGTGATCGTTGCTGGTTTGGCTCGGGCTCGCTACCCAGGGTCGGGGCTGGCTGCTGAGCTCGAGGAGGTCGCCGGCTCGTAGCTGGGAGTACGATCTCCGGGTCGGGGGGGCAGCTGTTTGGGGAGGTTGTGACCATGGCTCTGCGCAAGTTGGCGTTGCTTGCGGTGGCGGCGGTTTCGGCTTTCGCGTGTGGGGGCACCACCTCCAACGCCCCCACCACCGGGGCGACCATCACACTCGGAGCCCCGCTCGGGCTCACCGGGTCCCTGACCAAGGAATCCCAGCTCACCCAGCAGGGCTACGACCTGTGGAAGGACTGGATCAACGCGCAAGGCGGGATCGTCGTGAACAACGTCAAACACCCCGTCGTGATCAAGTACTACGACGACACCAGCAACGCCAACCAGTCCGCGGTGCTGATGCAGAAGCTCATCACCGAGGACAAGGCGCAGTTCCTGCTCGGGCCCTACGGAAGCGCCGCCACGGCGACGGACGCGATCGTGGCCGAGACGAATCAGATTCCGATGGTCGAGGCCAACGGCGCCGCGCAGGCGATCTTCAACCTGGGCTACAAGTACACCTTCGGCGTGCTCAGCCCCGCCAACAAGTACCTCCAGGGCGTGATCGACATGGCGGCCACGCTCACTCCCAAGCCGACGACGATCGCGATGCTCAGCGCCGACGACGCCTTCAGCCTCGAGGTCGCCAACGCCATCAACACCTACGCGCCCACCCAGGGTATGAACGTCGTCCTCTTCAAGAAGTACAAGAACGGCGCCACCAACCTCTCGGCCGAGGTGCTGGCGGCGAAGACGGCCAACGCCGACATCGTGCTCAACTCGGGCCACCTGCAGGAGGCGATCGCCATCAACAAGGCGGCCAAGGAGCAGAAGCTGAACGCGAAGATCTTCGCCTACTCTGTGGGCCCGTCGACACCGGACTTCATCGCTGCACTCGGCGCCGACGCCAACTACGTCTACGACGGCTCGCAGTGGACCCCGCAGGTCAAATACACCCCGGCCTTCTACCTGACCGAGTCGCAGTACGTCGCCGCGTACAAGGCGAAGTACCCCACGTTCGGCGATCCCGACTATCACGTCGCCGAGTCGACGGCCGCATGCCTCGCGCTTCAGCGCGCGATGGAGAACGCCGGGTCGCTCGACCCAACGAAAGTTCGCAACGCGCTTGCGGCACTGGACGTGACGGTGTTCTTCGGCCAGATCAAGTTCGACAGCCGCGGGATCAATACCTTCAAGCCGATGGTCGTGGAACAGATCCAGAACGGCGTCCACCACACCGTGTTCCCCACGACAGTCGCCGACGCGAAGCCGCAGTACCCGACGCCCAGCTGGGACCAGCGCTGATCCGTTTGGCCGAATAGGCCTTGGCCTACTTCGTCCAGCTGGTCATTTTCGGCCTGCTGGCCGGAGGCGTCTACGTCGCCGTGGGCGTGGGCTTCGGCCTGGTCTGGGGCGTCCTCAACATCGTCAACCTCGCGCACGGCGCGCTGGTGATCACCGGCGGCTACCTCACCTGGCAGCTGTTCACTGCGTTTGGGCTGGATCCGTTTCTCACCCTGCCTGTGGATGCGGTGGCGCTGTTCGTGCTCGGCTACGCGCTCCAGCGTGGAGTGATCAACCGGATCATCCGAGCCCCGCTGCTCTTCACCTTCCTGCTCACCTTCGGTGTGAACCTCGTGATCGTGAACATCCTGCTCATGATCTTCGGGTCTGACTCCCGCTCGGTCAACCCCGCCTACTCAGGCCAGGGCCTGGAGTTCGGCAGCATCGTCATCCCCTACGTCCGGCTCGCCTCGCTCGCGGCGGCCATCCTGCTCGCTGCGGGGCTCGCTTTCGTGCTCAACCGCACGCGGATCGGGCTGGCCATCCAGGCGATCTCATCGGACCGGGACGCTGCCCAGCTGGTCGGCATCGACCTGCGCCACGCCTACGCCGTCACCTATGGGCTGGGCGCCGCGTGCGCGGGCGTCGCCGGCGGCCTGATCGCACTGATCCAGGCGGTCACCCCGACCGCCGGGGAGCCGTACACGCTGCTGGCGTTCGTTGTCGTGATCTTGGGCGGGCTCGGCCGGGTGAGCGCGACCGTGGTCGGTGGCCTTGCGTTCGGCCTGGTCGAGCAGTTCGCGCAGTCGATCCCCGGCTCCGGCTCCGTCTTCGCCAACGCGATCGCGTTCGGGCTGATGGTGCTGGTGCTCGTGACCCGCCCGCAGGGTCTAATGGGCCGGCTCCGGTGATCGCCGCGGCGCTTTCGGCTCGCCGTTGGCGGCGGGTCTTCTTGATCTTCGCCCTGGTCGTCGCCGCCTACGCGCTCCTGGCTCCGCTGACATCGCTCGACGCCGCTCAGTCGGCAGGCGTCCCGCTGCTGGCAGACAAGCTGTGGTTTCGGATCGCCACGCTCATCGCGATGTTCATCGTCCTGGCGACGGCCTGGAACATCATCGGCGGCATCACCGGCTACGCCGCGTTCGGCAACGTCGCGTTCTTCGGCATCGGCGCCTACACGACCGGCATGCTCATCGCGAAGGCGAAGTGGCCTTTTGCTGCCGCGCTCCCGCTGGCGCCGGTCGTGGCGGCCTTGTTCGCCGCACTTGTGGGTCTGCCGCTCCTCCGGCTGCGCGGCCACTACTTCGCAGTGGCCAGCCTGGGTGTGGGAGTGGCCGTGGGCGAGCTGGTTCAGAACATCGATTACGGCGGCCAACCGGTGTTCGGTGGCGCCACCGGCCTCTTCCTTCCGATCTACGCGATCGCCAACCGCGGCCTCTTCTTTTTCTATGTAATGGTGGGCGCGGCGGCCATCGCGATCGCAGTCACCTGGTGGGTGCTGCGCAGCCGCTTCGGTTACGGCCTCATCGCCATCCGCGAGAACGAGGAGGCGGCGTCCGTCCTCGGTGTCAACACCACCGCCTACAAAGTCGCGGCCTTCGCCCTCGCCGCGGCCCTCACCGGCCTGGCGGGAGGGATCTTCTCGCAGTGGAACGTCTTCATCAACCAGGACAACGTGTTTCCGATCGAATACAACGTCCAGATGATCCTGATGGCGCTGCTCGGCGGCACCGGCACCGTGTTCGGCCCGGCGGCAGGCGCCGTGCTGCTTCAGCTGCTGATCCAGTTCCTGGGAGGCAGCCTGCCGATCTCGCTGGACATCCCATTCGTCTCGGCCAGCGCCCGCCCGATCGTGGCGCAGATCATCCTCGGTCTGCTCTTGGTGCTGGTCGTGATCTTTGTGCCGCGCGGCGTGATCGACTTCTTCGGCGGCCGCGCCCGGCTGAGCCTTGCGTACCTGCGGCGGTCACTTCGCGAGACCTCGCTGTGAGCGCGGCCGCGGCGCCGCAGCTGGAGCTGCGTGGCGTCACCAAGCGCTTCGGTGGAGTGGCCGCCGTGGACGGCGTGACCTTCGAGGTCGCCAAGGGCGACATCGTCGGCATCATCGGCCCCAACGGAGCCGGCAAGACGACGCTGCTCAACTGCATCAGCGGCGTCTATCACCCTGACGGCGGCGACATTTTCCTGAACGGCGTATCGATTGCCGGCCTGGCGCCCCATCGGGTGGCCAAGCTCGGCATCGGCCGCACGTTCCAGATCGTCAAACCCTTCGGATCGATGACGGCGCGCGAGAACGTGGGGATCGGAGCGCTGTTCGGCAGCGCGCAGGCGCGACATTCAGTCAAGCAGGCCTTCGCGCTGGCGGACGAGGTGCTGGAGCTGGTCGGTCTCAAAGCGAAGGCGGATCAACCGGTGTCGGCGCTCACCATCCCGGACCGCAAGCGCCTCGAGGTCGCGCGCGCCGTGGCGACCCGGCCGCAGCTGCTGCTGCTGGACGAGGTGATGGCGGGTCTCAACAACGTGGAGATCGACGAGGCACTCGACATGGTTCGGGCGGTGCACGCCACCGGTGTGACCGTGCTGCTGATCGAACATGTGATGCGGGTGATCGTCGGGGTGTGCCGCCGGGCGGTGGTCCTCGATTCCGGCCAGGTGCTCGCGCAGGGAGAGCCCGAGGTCGTGCTGCGGGACGAGCGGGTGATCCAGGCCTACCTGGGCGAGCGCTATGCCAAACGCCTCAAGTCCTGAACCACTGCTGAAGGTCCGCGGCCTGACGGCCGGCTACGACGCCGGGCCGGTCCTGTTCGGCATCGACCTGGACATCGCTCCGTCCGAGCTCATCGCGCTGGTCGGCGCCAACGGCGCCGGCAAGTCCACGCTGCTCGGCGTCCTGAGCGGGCTGGTCCGCGCCACCTCAGGGACGATCACCCTCGCCGGCGAGGACGCGACCAACGCACGCCCGGAGGTCCTCGTGCGCCGCGGCGTCGCTCACGTGCCGCAGGGCAGGCGCCTCTTCGGGACGATGTCGGTCGAGAAGAACCTGATGCTCGGCGCGTACCTGCGCCGCGATGCGGGCGTGCGCGACGACTTTATTGGCGTACTCGATCACTTCCCGGCACTCAAGGACAAGCTGTCGCGCGAGGCGGGAAACCTGTCGGGCGGGGAGCAGCAGATGGTGGCGATCGGGCGCGGGATGATGGCCCGGCCGAAGCTGCTGATGGTCGACGAGCTGTCGCTCGGCCTCGCGCCGAAGATCGTGGACCGGCTGATCGACGTGGTCCAGCAGATCAACCGCGAGGGCATGGCGCTGCTGCTGGTCGAGCAGGACGTGCTGGTGGCGCTCGACGCGGCGAACCGGGCCTACGTGCTGGAGAACGGGCGGGTCGTGTTGAGCGGCCTCGCCGCCGAAGTGCGCGATGACCCAGGCGTGAGGAAGGCGTACCTGGGCCTGTGACAGCCGCCGATCAGCGGTGTTGGCGAAGCCACTCCTCTAGATCCTTGCGATGGATGATGCCCAGGATCAACACCACATGATCGGCGTCCACAGCTTCGTACATGATTCGATAGTTGCCGACGCGTATTCGCAGGAAGTTGTCCTTCGATCCCTGGATGGCTTTGACCAGCTTGCCGGGTGGTCGCGGATTCTGGGCGAGAGCGTCGATTGCCCGTTGAAGGCGCCTGCGTTCCTGTCGGGGGGACCGCTCGAAGGCTCGAGCTGCCGAGCGGGAGAGCTCGACGCGAAAGATCACCGAGCCGAGTCGGACTCCTGAACCTTAGCCTTGAGTGCTTTCCAGCTAATCGTCTTGCCCTTGCGCCGGTCGGACCTACCCTCTTCACGCAGGCGGATGAACTGCGGAGCGTGGGCAAGTATCAGATCCTCCGCGTCGAAGCTGAAGGGGAGGACCACCGCTACGGGCTTACCTCGGCGGGTGACCAGAAATGCCTCCCCAGCCTCGGCCCGCTCCACGATGTCGGAAGCGTGCGTTTTTAGATCGCGAATTCCCACTGCTGCCATGCCACCATTGTAGTCTCTAAAGTGACCACATGGGAAACCCCAAATCGATCATGCTCGTCACGAGGATGAGGAGTCGCCCTTCCAGGAGGCGTGTCGGCGACCTGCCGTCACGGGTATGGTTTTCGATCCGCGTTGAATTGGTCGAAGGCCGGGGCGAACACTATTGGCCGCGACCCGGCCGGCTGTTCGCGGCGGCTGGCAGTCACTCATTTGCGCAGCTGGCCGCTGCCATCGACGAAGCCTTCGCGCGCTGGGACCGCTCGCACTTGCATGAATTCGAGCTTGCGGACGGTACGAGAATTGGCACCCCGGACCCAGACCTCGAGGAAAGCGTGATCGATGAAACACGGTCGAGGCTCGCACGCCTCAAAACGGGTGAGAAGTTCGCTTATGAGTTCGACTTCGGGGACGGATGGACCCATCTGTGCACGGTCGTCGAGGCAAGCCTGGATCCCGTTGATGCTCTCGGTTTCGTTCCAGACGCGCCGTTGCCGTACTTCGGTTGGGGGGCTATCCCGGATCAGTACGGGCGCGCCTGGCCCGACCTTGATGACGAATCTCAAACGCCGATTGATCCTGAACTGGCGGATCTGCCGCCACTCCGGCCGGGCTGGGGATCCACAACGTAGCGCCGTTCTCCTTGGTCCTGGCAAGAGAGATCAGCTACTTGACCCAACATCCTATTTCCTATAGCATCCGGGGCGATCCCGCTCATTCACACGAGCAAATGGATTCCCATTTCGTGCTGCGCTGACAAGGAGGAAGCCGGATGACACGCAGAGCTTTGGCCCGTTCATTGGCCATCGCCACGGTGCTGGTCGTCGCCGCGTGCGGAGGGAGTTCCTCCGGCGGGGCGGCCAAGACCAACGCGGCGATCGCCATCGTCCCAGGAGGTCCGCACCCCTACTTCGAGCCCATGCGGCAGGCGGTCGTGGACGCGAAGGCCGACTTCAGCCTCACCAAGAGCACCTTCGAGGTGCCGACCGACTGGAAGCAGGACCTCCAGAACCAGCTGCTGACGAGCCTCGCGGCGCAGGGCTACGACGGCTTTGGCATCTTTCCGACCGACGGCAACGCGGCCAACGGCATCGTCGCCCAGCTGGCCGCGAAGAACTACCCGGTGATCGCGGTCGGCGGCTGTGTAGCGGAGCCGACCAAGACCACCTTCTGCATCGCGACTGACGTGGGAAATTCCGCCTACACCGGCGCGAAGGCCACGATTGCGGCCATGGGCGGCAAGGGCGTCCTGCTCCACGGCACCGGACTTCTGACCGACCCCAACACCGTGCTGCGCGTTGACGCCGTGAAGAAGGCCGTGGCCGAAACCAGCGGCGCCGTCACGCTGATCACCATCACCGACATCGACAAGGACGCACAGACCGCTGACACCGCCATCAACCAGGCGCTCGCCACCCACAAGGACATCACCGGCATTGTGACCAGCGCCTACAACCCCACGGTCGCTGCGGCCAAGGCGCTGCGGACCATGGGTGACAAGCGAATCAAGATGGTCGGCATCGATGACGACCCCGTCGTGCTGCAGGCCGTGAAGGACGGCTTCCTCACCGGGACGATGGGCCAGAACCCGTACGGCCAGGCTTACATCGCCGCCTACGCCATCAACCAGATCCACCAGGGCTGCAAGAAGCTGAGCGGCGCACCGTACTTCATCGACTCCGGAACGCTGGTGATCACCCCCGACAAGGTCGCGACCTACAAGGACGACTTCAAGACCCTGACCAAGGGCATCGTCACGAGCTTCAAGGCCAAGTACCTTTCCTGCTAGTGCGACAGGCCACCACGTCCACCGACTCGCTCAAAACGCCAATCCGGCGAGTCGACACCTACCTCGTCGACCTGATTCCGGAGCGACCTCGCACCGACGCGATCCAGAGCTTCACGAAGCAGGAGACGATCTTCGTCGACATCGAGACCTCCGAAGGCGTGGTTGGCACCGGCTACGCGTACACGATTGGAACGGGGGGACGGGCCGTGCTCGAAATGCTTCGGCACGACCTAGTCCCCCTCCTTGCCGGCCAGGATGCGAACCAGATCGAAGCCATCTGGCAGAAGCTCTTCTGGGCCACACACGGAACGGCGGTCGGGGCGATCACGAGCCTCGCCCTCGCGGCCGTCGACATCGCTCTCTGGGATGTGCGCGGCAAGACTCTCGGCCAGCCGCTCTGGCGCCTGGCCGGTGGCGCGCGCCCCACGGTTCCGCTTTATGACACCGAAGGCGGCTGGCTCCATCTCTCCATCAAAGAGCTGGTCGACGGCGCCCTCGCGTCCAAGCGCCAGGGCTGGCCGGGGGTCAAGCTCAAGATCGGCAAGCCTCGTCCTCAGGAGGACCTCGAGCGGCTGAGCGCGGTCCGCGAAGCGGTCGGGCCGACCTTCGACATCATGGTCGACGCCAACCAGTCGATGACCTACGCGGAGGCCAAGCGGCGAGCGCATCTGTTCGAGCAGCTCGACCTCTACTGGCTGGAGGAACCGCTTCCGGCGGAGGACCTCGGCGGCCACGTCAAGCTGGCGGCTGTGACCAGCATCCCGATCGCGGTGGGGGAGAGCCTCTACTCGCTCAGCCATTTCCGCGAGTACCTGGCCGCGGGCGCCGCCGGCATTCTGCAGCCCGACGCCGCCCGTCTCGGCGGCATCACTCCGTGGCTGAAGGTCGCGCACCTCGCCGAAGCCTTCAACGTCAAGGTGGCGCCGCACTTTTTGATGGAGCTTCATGTCAGCCTTGCCGCAGCGGTGCCAAACGCCATTTACCTGGAGCACATTCCGCAGCTCAGGCAGATCACGCGCTCGGAGATCGAGATCGTGAACGGCCAGGCCCTGGCGCCGGAGTCGCCTGGAGTCGGCATCGACTGGGACCGTGAGGCGATCGCAAACCTTCGGATCGGTTAGCGCGGGCCCCTTGACGGGGGGCGCGCTCCTCCGGCAGGTCGCCCTGCTCGCGCTGCTGTTCGTCATGGCCGGCTTCTGGATCTACTTCTCGGTGGCCGCGGCCGGCTTCACGTCCGACTTCAACCTCTTCTCGCTGCTGCGTTTCGCTGCGATCCAGATCACCATCGGCTTCGCGCAGATGGTGGCGCTCTCGATCGGAGACCTCAACCTCGCCGTGGGCGCCATCGGCGGCGCGACGGGGATGGTCGCCGGGTGGGCCATGCAGATCCTGGGCCTGCCGCCCGAGGTCGCGGTGCTGTTCGCGCTCGCCGCCGGCACGCTGCTCGGATTCGGCAACGCGCTGCTGATCACCTGGACGCGGATCAACAGCTTCATCGTCACCCTTGCCACGGCCAGCCTCATCACCGGGGCGATGTTGATCCTCACCCATTCGGACCCCTTCAGCCGTTTGCCCGATTCCTTCACGAGCTTCTCGGAGACCGAGGTTGCGGGCCTGCCGGTCTCGAACCTGGTTCTGGTGATGCTCGCGGTCGGCGTGGCCCTCTTCTTCCTCTACCGCAACCTCAGCCTGGGCAGGGAGATGCTGGCGGTCGGGGCGAACCGGCGGGCGGCCCGCATGTCGGGATTGTCCGTCGACCGCGTCGTGCTGCTGACCCACGGCCTCTCCGGAGCGCTGGCCGCGACCGCGGGGCTGATGGCGATCTCCGCCGACCACACCGCCTCGCCCAGCCTGGGCAGTGACTGGCTGCTGGCGTCCTTCGTTGCGCCCGCCATCGGCGGCACGCTGCTCTCGGGCGGCCTCGTCTCGGTGCCGGGGACCATCGTCGGCGGTGTGCTGCTGGCGACCATCTCCAACGGCCTGCTGCTGGTGGGCATAGACAACTTCTGGATCACCGTGTTCCTCGGCGTCGTCCTGCTGCTGGCCGTGGTGCTGGACAGGGTCACGCGGGCGGCGGGAGGTGCGGCCCCGTGATGCAGCGGCTTCGCAGCCTCGCTCCCGGCGTGGCCCTCGGCCTGCTCGTCATCGACCTCGTCGGCATGGTCGTGCTCTCGGTCGCCAGGCCACAGTTCCTCTCGACCTACAACCTGTTCGTCACCGGCCGCGATCTTTCGATCCTGCTCCTGGTCGCGCTGGCTCAGATGATCGTGCTGTCGCTGGGTCAGATGAACCTATCGATCGGCTCGATCGGTGGCCTGGTGGCGATCATCGAGTCCGGGCTCATGGTTCGCTACGGAATCCCGGTGCCGCTCGCATTGGTGGCCGGCCTGTTGCTCGGCATCGTGTGCGGCGTGATCAACGGGCTGCTCGTCTACTGGACGAAGATCAACAGCTTTGTGCTGACCCTCGGCACCTCGTACGTGTTCGCCGGCATCAACCTCGGCATCACCCACGCCACGCCCTTCTATCACATCCCCAACGAGATCAGCTCCTTCGGCCAGGCGCGCGTCGGCGCGTTTCCGATCATGGCGGCGGTGACGATCGTGCTGACGCTCCTGCTTGCGGGCTTCCTCTCTCAGGTCGTGCTCGGCCGGCAGCTGCTGGCCGTGGGCGGCAACGCGCTGGCCGCGCGGCTCTCGGGCCTCCCCATCCGGCGCGCGACCCTGACCGCGCATGCCATCTCCGGATTCTTCGCCGCGGTCGCCGGCACGATGCTGATGGCCCAGCTGGGACAGGGTCAGCCGACCATCGGAGCCACGTGGGTACTTCCCTCATTCGCCGGTCCGATCATCGGCGGCGCCGCGCTCGCCGGCGGAAGCGCACCTGTGCTCGGCACGGTGCTGGCCATGGTCCTCATCTCGCTGATCGACGACGGGCTCGTGCTCGTCAGCGCGGATCCCTTCTGGGTCCAGTTCCTTATCGGCGCGCTGATTCTCGGCGCGGTCGTCCTGGGCCGGACGCGCCTCAGCGACATCAGGGCCCTGCTCAGGATCTCCCCGGGGACGGCGCACCATGCCGGGAGCAGCCCATGAGCGCCGAGCCGAATCCCCTCACGCCGGAGGTGCGGCTTGAGGTGGCCGGCATCCGCAAGCAGTTCCCGGGCGTGGTCGCGCTGGACGACGTGTCGCTTCGCCTGCGCGCCGGCGAGATCCACGCGCTGCTCGGTGAGAACGGAGCGGGCAAGAGCACTCTGATCAAGATCCTGACGGGCGTCTATCAGCCCGATGAAGGCGAGATCAGGCTCGACGGCAGCCCGGTGCGCTTTGCCTCACCGCGTTCGGCGCTGGCCGCCGGGATCAGTGTCGTGCATCAAGAGCGCAACCTCATCCCGCAGTTCACGGTGGCGGAGAACATCCTTCTGGAGCGGATCCCAACGCGCGGGGTGCAGCTGGTCGATCACGCCGCGATCAATCGCCTGGCCAGGCCGTGGATCGAGATGGTGGGGCTCGACGCCGCGCCGGCGACGCCGGTCGCGGAGCTGAGCGTGGCGCAGATGCAGCTGGTCGAGATCGCCAAGGCGCTGTCGCTCCAGGCGCGCATCCTCCTCATGGACGAACCCACCGCGGCCATCACGCCGCACGAGGTCGGTTACCTCTTCCGGATTCTTGGCGACCTGCGCCGGCGCAACGTGGCGCTCGTCTTCGTCAGTCACAAGCTGGAAGAGGTGTTCGAGCTCTGCGACCGCGTCACGGTGCTCAGGGATGGACGGAACGCAGCCACGGATGTCGACGTGGCAACGCTGGATCGAGACCAGCTGGTGACTTACATGATCGGAAGGGCTGAGGTGATCGCCGAGCTGCCGCCCAAACCTGCTGCCGGCGAGCCGGTGCTGGAGGTGGCAGAGCTGACCACCAATAGGGGAGACGCCGCGCTGAGCTTTGTGCTCCAGAAAGGCGAGGTGCTGGGCCTCTACGGCCTGGTCGGAGCCGGGCGCTCAAGCCTGGCCAAGACGCTGGTCGGTGAGATCAGGGCGACCGGAGGCGAGGTTCGGGTGCGGGGCGTGATCACGCACATCAAGAGCTTCCGAGAGGCCCTCGAGAAGTACCGCTTCGGGTACGTCAGCGAGGACCGCAAGCAGGAGGGTCTCATCCTTCTCCACTCAGTCCGTGCCAATACATCGATCACGATCTGGCGGCGCCTGCGCTCGTTCGGGCAGTGGATCACACGCTCGAAAGAGGACGCGGCGATTCTTCCATCGCTCCGCCAGCTCGACGTCAAGGCGCAATCGCTGGGGCAGTCGGTGGGGACGCTCTCGGGCGGCAACCAGCAGAAGGTAAGCATCGCCAAATGGCTCGCCGCCAAGGCGGAGATCCTGATCATCGACGAACCCACGGTGGGCATCGACATCAAGACCAAGAACGCACTGCACGAGCTCATCTGGGATCTAGCAGCAAATGGCAAGTCGATCCTGCTCATCTCGAGCGACATGCCCGAGGTGATCCGCCTGTCCGACCGCATCCTGGTGATGCGCAACCATGCGATCGTGGGCGAGCTGCCGAACACTCATCAATATGACGAGATGAGCGAAGCCATCATGGCTCGACTCAGCTGAAAGGGAGTTGCGATGCAGAGCTACGGGATGACGCTGATGCTCAAGGATGACGAAGAGATCGTCGAGCGCTACAAGGCATACCACCGCAAGGCCTGGCCCGAGGTGGTGTCTCGCTTGCGTGAGAACGGAATCACGGAGATGCGGATCTACCTGCTCGGCCGCCGGATGTTCATGTACATGGAGGCGGTCGACGGATTCTCTCCCGAGCGGGACTTCCCAAAGCTGGCGCAGGATCCGCGCTACCGCGAATGGGATGAGCTGATGCGCACTTTGCAGGAGCGCGCGCCAGAGGCGCGCGCACATGAATGGTGGGCTCCGATGGAAGAGGTCTTCGACCTCAGCGCGCAGTGAGCGAGAAGATCCTGCCACTAGCGCCCTCTCGTCAGACGCTGACCGACAGCGTCTACGAGGCGGTCACGGAGCTGGTCATGGACCAGCACATCGCCGCCGGCGCGCGGGTCAACATCGACCTGGTGGCGCGCCAGCTGAACGTGTCGCCGACACCGGTGCGTGAGGCGCTCGCCCGGCTGGAGATGGACGGCCTGGTCATGAAGGAGCCGCTCCGCGGCTATACCGTCACCCCCACGCTGGACACGAAGACCTTCAACGACCTCTATGACGTGCGCCGGCTGCTCGAGCCTTTCGCCGCCCACCGTGCAGCCGAGCGTCGAGATGACAAGGTCCTGGGCGTGCTCGATCGCGAGCTCGACGAGATGCGCCGCCTCGTGGGCACCAGCCCAGGGCCGGCCGGCAGCACCTATCACGACTACCGCGCCTTTGCCATGCAGGACGCGCGATTCCACGAGGCGATCGCGGGTACGTCAGGCAACAGCCTGCTGAGCGACACCCTGCGCCGCCTGCGCTCGCACCTGCGCCTCTACCGCCTCTATCACCGGTACTACACGATGGACATCGGCGCCGCGACGGTGATCGAGCACGAAAGCATTCTTGATGCAATCCGGGCCGGCGACGCCGGCGGCGCCGAGGCGGCGATGCTCGATCACATCGATCGCTCGAGGGATCGCTCGGAGGGAGCGCGCGTGAGGTCGGAAACCCGGCCAACGTAAACTCCCTCTCCCCTTGAGGGGAGAGGGTCGGGGAGAGGGGCAAGGACCCAATGAAACCCTCTGAAATAGGGGGTCAAAAACCGTGAAAATTCAGGGCCGCGCGGCCCTGCCGGGAGATGGTGACTTTGCGAGGCAGCCCATGTAAACCAATAGGCACGCATGGCGCTCGCAGTCAGCCCTGACACGGAACGGCATCTTTTCGCGCTCGCCGCCGCCGCGGAGGCGAAGGATGCTTTTACCGAGCGCCACGCCGAACGGGTGGCGAAAATCGCCCTCCGGCTGGGAACGCGGCTGGGACTTCAGGAATCGGACCTGGTTGCCTTGTACCGCGGCGGGCTCATCCACGACATCGGCAAGTTGGGTGTGCCCGAGGCAATCCTCCTCAAGCCCGGACCGCTAAATGCCCAGGAGGAAAGGCAGATGCGCGCGCACCCGGTCATCGGCGAGAGCATCGTCAAGCGACTCCCTTCTGCCGCGGACGTCCTGATCATCATCCGCAACCACCACGAAAGATTCGATGGCGGCGGTTACCCGGACGGCCTCTCCGGCTACAAGATTCCCCTCCTGGCCCGGATCGTGTCGGTGTGCGACTCCTACGACGCGCTGGCGAACGATCGGCCGTACAGAGCTCGGCTCAATTCAGAGGAAGCCTCGGACACGTTGATGCGGGGCGCCGGCCAGCAGTGGGATCGAGAGCTTGTTTCTCTTCTGCTGTCCGAGCTGCCCACCATCCGACTCGAGGTGTCTTCTTGACCTGGAGCTGAGGAAAAATTCCCCCCTCTCCCCTTCAGGGGAGCAATCAGTAGGTCCCATCCTCATCGCCGCTTGCGCGCAGGGCCAGGGAGAGGGGCAAGGGAGAGGTCTTAAGCCGGCATCAAGGTCTCGCGGATGTGGTGACGAAGCCTCGCGCCCGCCTGCTCCCAGAGTCGCAGCGCAACGCCGTCATCGGCGGACAGCACTCGAAACTGCTCCCTGCTCGCGACGAGCGCGCGGATCGGCGTGGCGGTCGTCACCGTCGCCCAGGCCGACTGACCGTCCAGCATGCTTGGCAATCCCACGAGGCTGGGCGGAGTGATGCGGTCGAGGAGCTTACCTCGCAACGTTCGAACGAGCTCACCCTCGACGACGATCCAGAAGGCGTGGTTCGCGTGTCCCTCGTGGACCAGGGTCGTGCCTCCCTCAACCTCAGTCTCGTCGAGGTGTCGCGCGATCGACTCCAGCTTCTTCTGCGGCAGGCCGGCGAAGACGGGAATGTCGCGAATCACCTGCACCTTGTCCGGCTGATTGAGGCGCATGACCATCGGATTGAGAATCGGGTCACCGATCAGCCTGTCGGCGGCGTCCAGCAAGAGGATCGGCACGGCCAACTTCCGTTGGAGCCGCTGGTCGCGGCTCAACCAGCTCAGGAGCGGCGCCCTTTTCGACCTGGCCACGAGGGCTTGCGCGTGATCCGCGTCAACCTGCGCCGCGACCTCGTCGATCACGCGGCCGAACCTCACCACCTTCATGCTGGGAAGGGAACGGCCGCGCAAGAATCGCGTCCGCAGGTTCTCGAGGTGCAGCTTGGCGTCGGCTTCCATCATGTGCATGATCTGCCACGGCAGAATCTCCACCCCACTGTCGGTGCGGTAGGCGCGAATCGCCTCCGGCAGGACGCGCATCAGCGTCACAGAGGAGCCCTTTGCATCCGCGTAATCCCGCGCGGTGCGCACGAGCGCCGAATCGTCGGGTTTGCCATCGGTCAGTACGAGCAGTGGTCCAGATTTCATGAGCACCAGCGTGACGGCGCTGCCGCCTTGCTCGCTAGATGCGATTCACACGAAGTTGTCAGGCGTCTTTCAGGACCGCCCGGACGATCTGATCGAACAAGTCCGCCGCGGTGTTGATGCCGAACCCAAGTACGTCGTCGAGGTTGAAGCTTTCGTCGGCCGCGTCCGAGGTCACGCGCAAGGCCGCCCAGGGAATTCCGTTCTGTAGCGCCACCTGGGCAATGGCCGCGGTCTCCATGTCGAAACACGCTCCTTGCGGAAAGTCTCTCAGCAAGCCGTCCCTGACCTCGCGCGAGGTGACGATCTGGTCCCCGGTAAGGACCACGCCGGAACTGACGATCTGTGGATTTTGGACGATGTTCTCTGCCGCCTGGCGCAGCTTTGCGGACCACGCCGGGTCGGCGGGGAAGATGGACATCCCGAGCGATGGAATCGCGCCCCGAGCGTCGGTGAGGGGCCGCGCATCCATATCGTGCTGCACGGCGCCGGAGGCCACGATCAGCTGTCCAGGCTGCGCATCGCTATGGGTCGCCCCGGCCAGACCGAACGTGATCGCACATCGTGGATGGAAGACATCGCACACGAATTGGGCCGCGATGGCAGCGGACACCTTGCCAATGCCTGTGAGGGCGAGCACCACGGGTGAGCCCTCAATCACCCCTTCCCAGATCGAGAGGTGGGGCGATGGACGTGTTGACGGAGCGAGGTGCCGGACCAGGGCCCGCGCCTCGGCCTCGAGGGCCGCGAAGAGCGCCACGGGACGGCCGCCTCTGTCCATTCCGCATTAGTAGACGCGCGCGAGCCATGGAGAATCTCGTTAACTAGCTGAAGATTGGCTTAACGGAGGGTAAAATCGCGGCCAATCAGATGGCCCGAATCAAGACCGGCGCCCGCTCACGATGGAGACTCCAGCGAGGACAGGGAATGGTGGAGTACGCCCTGATCCTGGTTCTCGTCTCGGTCGTGGTGATCGTCATCCTGCTCACGATGGGAAATCAGATCGCCAACGTGTTCTCGAACGTGGTCGCGCTCCTCGCGCACCCCTGCAACCCTGGCCCGGGCGGCGGGTCGTGCTGAGCTAGACGATCTACTCGTCCGCGGTCCACTCCTCCCCCGAGCCGAGAGGGTCAGCCGGGCTCAGCGCGCGCCACATGATCCGCAGGGCACCAATCGCAACGGTCGCCACGATCACTACTGTTCTCATGACGCACATGGTCTCGTGAAGCGCGGCCTGCGTCATCGTGTGGTGCGACCGTGGGATCGCGTCGCGGATTTGTGTCCCGGGCTCACTAATCACTTGTTCACTGGTCTTTTGCCATGCCGCTGACCGACGACGGCGTCCCCTACGAGGATGGCCGGCTGCAGCTCGCAGACGGCCGCACCCTGGCCTGGCGCTGGTGGGGCGACCCGGGCGCGACTCCGATCCTGCGGCTGCAGGGGATGCCCGGCTCGAGGCTCAACCGGCACCCCGATCCCAGCGTCCAGCGGGACGCCGGCGTGCGCCTGCTGATGGCGGACCGGCCCGGGTATGGCGGCTCGACGCGAAAGCCCGGTCGAGGGATCGCAGAGATCGGTGACGACCTCGTTGCGCTGCTCGATCACCACAAGCTGGACCGCGTACCGGTGATGGGCGGCAGCGGTGGTGGTCCCCATGCCCTGGCGATCGCGGCGAGGCACCCAGGTCGGGTGAGCGCCGTGACCGTGATCGTGGGCTCGTCCCCGCTCGTGCCGGATGAGGTCGGCCGGCTGGTTGGAGTCAATGCCGCAGGCTGGGCCGCTGCCGAGCGCGGTTGGGAGCCGCTCCACCAGCTTCTGGTCCAGATGCGCGAGCGCGTCCTCGGCGCCGAGGGCATCGCCGGCGTGCTTTCGGACGCGCCACCCGAGGATCTCGCGGTCATGCAGGACCCGGCCTGGCTGCGGATCGCTGGCGAAGCCAGTGCGGAGGCGCTCCGGCAGGGCGCGGAAGGCTGGGCCGACGAATCGTTGGCCATTCACCGGCCTTGGGACTTCGATCCAGGGGCCGTCAAGGCGACAGTGACCTGGTGGCACGGCGCCGACGACAAGAACGTTCCGCTGTCGGCTGCCCAGCGTGCCGCTGCGCGATTACCTCGGGTGGACCTGCGAATCTTGCGTGGCGAGGGTCACTTCGCCGGGATGAGGCGCGAGGGCGAGATCATCCAGGAGCTGCTCAGCCGCTCGGAGTAACGGTCGAAGCGATCTGCGCCTTTACTGCTGGTCTTGCAGGTCGTGCCGGGCTGTATGCAGCTGCCGGCGCAGGTCGAAGGGATCGACCGCGGCGATCTTGACCGAGACCTCGGGGGGCGCACCGGCTGCCTCGGAGACGAAAACGCCGCGGAGTGGTGAGACGTCGCTGTAGTCGCGACCGACCGCCACCGCCACGTGCCATTCCCTGGTCTCGCTCTTGTGGGTCGGGTCGAGGCCAAGCCAGCTGCCATCCGCGGACCCGATTTCCACCCACGCATGGCTGTTGCCTTCTGACTCGGCCTCGGGGACGAGGTAACCGCTGACGTATCGCGCAGGCCAGCCGAGGTGCCTGGCCAGCGCGATCAGCACGTGCGCGAAGTCCTGGCAGACGCCGACCCGGCGATCCAGGATCTCCTGCAGCGTGCTCGAGACCTCCGTCGAGCCCGGCAGGTATTTGAAATCCAACCGCAGGTCTCGATTGGCCCGCACCAACGAGTCCCACTCGCCGTCCTTGAGGCCCATCTCGCGGGCCAGGGCCTTGATCGCGGGCAGCTCCGGGATCCTGGGCGAGGGCAGCTGGAACTCGACCTCCGGCGTTCGGACCAGGACGTCGGGATCCCACGGGATCGCCGTTCTGCGGGCCCCATTACCAGTCTCGATCGAAACCTGGCTGCGCGCCGTGACGCGCAGCTCAGAGTGCGGCGCCTCCGCGCTGACGAGCCAGGTTGGATTGCCGAAGTGGTCGACCTGCACGTCCATCTCGGCCGCCGGTGTGACTTCGAGGCGGAAGCTGTCGAGCTGGATTCCCTTGCGTGGCAGCGGCTGGAGCCGGACCTCGTTGCGGCTCCGGGTGGCGTCGCGCTCGTAGTGATGGATGCTGTCGTGGACGATTTCGTACTGCTGCCCGGTCCCGATCGGGAAGGTCGAGGCCATCAGGACTCGACCCAGGTGTCCTTCACGCCGCCGCCCGCCGACGAGTTGACGAGCCACTGATCGGTCCCGGGCGCAACGCGTGTCAGGCCGCCGGGCATCACCCACGGGTCGACGTCCACGACAACGAACGCACGCAGGTCGCATCGGCGCCATTCGAGCTCTCCCGCCTTTGCGACGCACGGCAGGCGCTCGATCTCCAGCAGCGGCTGGGCCACCATGGTTTGCGGAGCCTCGTCGAGGGCAGCCGACACCGCGGCCCGCTCCTCACCGTTGGCGACCGGGCCGAACACGATGCCCTTGCCTCCGCTTCCGTTGACCGGCTTGAACACGAAGTCGTCAAACCGCGCGAGCACCTCGCGGCGGCGGTTGAGGTTCTCCAGTCCGATGGTGAGCGGCTGCTCAAGCATCGGCTGCTCTCCAAGGTAGTACTGGATGAGAGACGGAACGTACGGGAAGAGCCTCTTGTCGTCGGCCACGCCGCAGGTCGGCGCGTTGGCGAGCACGACTTTGCCCTGGCGCCAGGCGGCGAAGAGGAACGGGATTCCGATCAGGCTGTCGTCGCGTCCGCCGAGGGGATCGAGGTACTCGGGCGAGTAGCGGTGATAGATGCGCGCCACCGGCACGTTGCCGGACTCGCGCCGCAGCCAGCAGCCGCGGTGGCTCGCGACCAGGTCGGCCGCGGTGACGACGGGAATGCCCATCAGGCGGGCAAGCTCGCAGTGCTCGTAGTGCGCGGCGTTCGCGGGACCGGGGCTGAGGAGGACCGTCAGTCCTTCGGCCGAGGAGCGCTGCTGAAGGGCCGCCAGCAGCCGGCGCGGATAGTCGCCGAGCCCGCGCGGGCGCTGGTCGGCGAGCATCTCCGGTGCCAGGTCGGCGAGGGCTCGCCTCGAGGCGAGCGCGTAGCTCGCGCCTGACGGCACGCGCAGGTTGTCCTCGAGGACCAGCCACCGACCCCCGACCCGGACGAGGTCGATCCCGGCGATGCAGACCTGGCCGGGACGCAGGGCGGCCGGCCCGCGGCACGACCGAAACCACGCGGCTGATCCGTACACGAGCGCGGGCGGGACAAGGCCTGCCCTCAGGACTCTGGCCTCGCCGTAAGCGTCTCGGATGAACTCGTCCAGGGCCTTGACGCGCTGGGCCAGCGCCCGCTCGAGCCAGGTCCACTCGGCCGAGTCGACGATGCGGGGGAGAGGATCGTAGGGGATCGGACGCTGGACCACCTCGCCGGCGACGGAGACCCCGAAGTGCACCTCGTTGCGCGCAAACCACGCGGCGGTTTCGTCCGCGAGGCGGCGGCGCTGAGCCGCGGCGGCTGCCGTGGCCAGGGGCGTCTGAATGCCACCGCCGATGGGGGGCATCACGGTGGCATCCGGAAGCACCTGCGCCATTCACTGCGCACGATGCGGCCAGGGGGGACTCCGGAAAAAGGTCAGGCCCGCACGAGTCGGCGGCTACTTGTTGGTGTGTTTCAACCAGAGGCCGCCGGCTGGGCCGGCGGGCGCAGCCTTTTAGCCGGCACTGGAGGCGGCCCAGATGTTGATGCCGCTCTCGGTCGCGTGGCGGTCGATCTCCTTGAGCTCATCGGGCGAGAACTCGAGCCTGTCCAGGGCGGCCACGTTCTGCTCCAGCTGCTCGACGCTGCTCGCGCCCACCAGCGCCGAGGTCACGACTGCGTCGCGAAGCACCCACGCCACCGCCATCTGGGCCAGCGTTTGCCCGCGCCGCTGCGCGATCTCATTCAGGGCGCGGATCTTGGCGAGGTTGGCCTCGGTCAGCATCTCGGGCCGCATCGAGCCGGGGTGGCTGGCGCGCGAGCCTTCCGGCACGCCTTTGAGGTACCGGTCGGTGAGCAGGCCCTGCGCGAGAGGGGAGAAGACGATGCATCCGATCCCCTCTTCCTTCAATACAGCGACCAGCTCGGGTTCGATCCAGCGGTTGAGCAGCGAGTACGACGGCTGGTGGATGAGCAGCGGCGTGCCCAGCCGGCGGAGGATGGCGGCTGCCTCGCGCGTGCGCTGAGCCGAGTAGGAGGAGATGCCCACGTAGAGCGCCTTGCCCTGGCGCACCGCGGTGTCCAGGGCGCCCATCGTCTCCTCGAGCGGAGTCTCAGGGTCGAAGCGGTGGGAGTAGAAGATGTCGACGTACTCCAGCCCCATTCGCTTGAGGCTCTGGTCGAGGCTTGCCAGGAGGTACTTCCGCGAGCCCCACTCGCCGTAAGGACCCTGCCACATGTCGTAACCCGCCTTGGTCGAGATGACGATCTCATCACGGTGGCCGGCCAGGTCCCTGGCCAGCATCCGGCCGAAGTTCTCCTCTGCTGAGCCGGGGGGCGGGCCGTAGTTGTTGGCCAGGTCGATGTGTGTGATCCCGAGGTCGAACGCGTGGCGGACGATCGCCCGCTGGCGATCGAACGGCGCGTCGCTGCCGAAGTTCTGCCACAGCCCGAGCGAGATCGCCGGCAGCTTCAGCCCGCTGCGTCCTGTGAGGCGGTATTGCATTCCTATATATCGGCTGCGATTTACCGTCATGCCTCTCCCATCGTAGGAGTCTGCGGCGAGTTACAACTAGGCGGTGCTCCTGGGAATCGACCTCGGCACGTCCTCAGTGAAGGTCGCGGTCATGACCGAGGACGGCTCCGTGAAGGCATCGGCGTCGGCCGGCTATCCGATCGACTCGCCCCATCCCGGGTGGGCGGAGACGGATCCGGCCGCCTGGTGGCTCGCGACGCGCAAGGCTGTGACGAGCCTTGGCCCCGCGCATCTGGAAGCGGTCGAAGCGATCGGCCTTTCCGGTCAGATGCACGGCGTCGTCCTCACGCACGAGGACGGCCGGCCGTCGCGACCCGCGATCTTGTGGGCGGACGCGCGGTCCACGCGCGAGGTGGATCGGTATCGCCGGTTGGACTCCAAGCTCCTGCGCCGCCTCGCCAATCCACCTGCCACCGGGATGGCCGGGCCGACTTTGTTGTGGCTGATGACACATGAACCGAACCTGTACGCGAGCGCGCGCTGGGCGCTGCAGCCGAAGGATTGGCTGCGCATGCAGCTGACCGGCGAAGCCTGCGGCGAACCGAGTGATGCGTCCGCGACGCTTCTCTATGACTTCGTCGAGGACGGGTGGTCGTATGAGGCGGTGCGCGAGCTCGAAATTCGAGCTGATCTTCTGCCAAATCTGGTCGCAAGCGAGGAGGCGGCGGGTCGCCTGACCGCGAAGGCGGCCGGCGCGCTGGGACTCAAGGCAGGTATTCCCGTGGCCGCGGGTGCGGCGGACACGGCCGCGTCGCTCCTCGGACATGGCGTGGTGGCGCCCGGGCGGGTGGTGCTGACGGTCGGGACCGGCGCGCAGATGACCGCGGTGCGGAACGAGCTCCGGCCTGATCCGGCGATGAGCACGTACGTGTTTCGCTCGGTCGAAAAGGGGCAGTGGTACTCGATGGCGGCCATCCTCAACGCCGGCCTCACGCTGGATTGGGTGCGAAGGCTATTCGGGGTCGAGTGGGATGTGCTGTACGGCAGCATCGAGCAGGTCCCGCCTGGGGCCGGTGGGGTGACCTTCATTCCTTATCTTGTGGGCGAGAGGATTCGGCGCTCCGACGCCGGCGCTCGAGCGTGCTGGTTGGGCCTCGCGCTGCACCACGGAAGGGAGCACATGCTCAAGGCCGCTCTCGAGGGCGTCGCGTTTGCGCTCCGCGAGGCGATGGAGACGCTCGAGGCGACGGGGATATCGATCGCCGAGCTCAACCTTGCCGGCGGCGGAGCGACGAACCAGGCCTGGCGTCAGCTGCTCGCTGACGCGCTGGGCAAGCGATTGCTGGCGGTCGACTCGCCGGCCGGCGCGGCGCGGGGCGCGGCGCTTCTCGCGGGAGTGGCGGCAGGGACGTACACGTCTGTGCATGAGACCGCCGCGCTCGGGCCCAGCTTCGAGCTGGTAGCTGAGCCCGGCGCTCGTGCCGAGGCATATTCCGCCCTGCATCGACAGTTCAATCGACGCTCGCATATTTAAGGAATGAGCCGGTGGGCCGGTAGGCCCGTGGGCCCATCAACCGGTCCTATGCGAAGCATCGAAACAATTGATTGGCTCTATCGGTGGAACGCGCCTAGTCTGGCGTTACTACACCGATGGACAACACCAACAAGGCGGTTCTGTACGGTTCCGACGAGTCGCGGGAGTGCACCGCGATGGTCGAGCTGCTGAACGAGCTGGGCGTCCAGTTCGAGTACCGCTGCGTGACCCACGACGCCTCGGCCATGCGTGAGTGGGAGCAGCTGGACGGCGACCGCGTCCCGCTCCTGCGGATGGGCAACAACTCGATCGTGCGGGGCCTTGACCGGATCAAGGTCCAGCAGCTGATCGGCTGGGTGGGCTGCTAGCGCCAGGTCGGTCCGTCGGTCGGAGTACGGTGACCGCGTGAGCCGGGTCGATCTCGACAAACAGAGGCGCGAGATCGAGCGGCTGCGGGCAGAGATGCGCGCCAAGTCCCCCGAGCAGCGCACCACCACGACCCGAGCCGTGGCCAGGATCATCGAGGATGTGCACCTCGAGGGCCGGATGGGGAAGTTCACGGTCGAGGCGGACGAGCCCCTGGCTCGCGGAGGCACAGAGAAGGGCGCGTCGCCCCTGCAGTTCGTGATGATGGGCACCGCCTTTTGACTGCTCACGCAGCTGGCGCGGTTCGCGCCGCTATACGACGTCCCGATCGACGACGCGACCGCTGACGTCCGCGCGACGTTTCGCAACACCGAAAAGTACGACGTCGACGATGCACCGCCCTACTTCGAGGAGGTCACCATCAAGCTCGACATCGTGAGCCCGGCCTCAGCCGAGCAGGTTCAGCGGCTGGCCGCACACGCCGAGCGCGCCTGCCATGCGGCGCAGAGCCTGCG
>Ga0209118_1000281_pt1 | contig 31134 bp, 27 predicted proteins | sample BlaSpr_A8_Ref_M1_FD_187988 | JGI IMG/M metagenome (GOLD analysis project Ga0209118, IMG submission 187988) | Forest soil microbial communities from Thunder Bay, Ontario, Canada - Black Spruce, Ontario site 2_A8_Ref_M1 (SPAdes) (version 2) | ecosystem: Environmental > Terrestrial > Soil > Boreal... | reverse complement strand
TTTTGGGGCTTCGGAAGTATGCTCGCCATAACCATTTCATGGAGCGTCAAGCATTCCATTCTGTGGATGATGCTTCACGGCATTCTTAGCTGGCTCTACGTAATCTATTACGCGATCAAGAGTTAGCGTGATTTTCTTTTCTGTTCGGCGGTGCCACAGGCCGGGTTCCGCATCCCTTGTGATTTCCAAGCGTGCGGTTGTTAGCTTTTCCTAGCCCCCCCAGCCTCCCTATCTCCTAATTTCTATTTTCCATTTTCACTTTTCCATTCTCCCGCCCCTAACCCTTACCCCACCAATCACTTCCAAATATTCCTTGACAGGGACGGTACTGTTATGGTAACATTCCCTTTGAAACTCAGCCACCACCCTCGCCGAAGTGCGGTCTTTGCATCCCGGATGAATTTGCGGGACGCCGCCTTTGCATCCCGGATGAATTTGCGGGATGCCGCCTTTGCATCCCGGATGAATTTGCGGGACGCTGCCCATGCGGCTTTCTGTTTTTCTTCTAACTCCTTTGCTTCCTATTCCTTCCGCACACTTGCCTCACACTTGAAAGCAAATGTTTCCTCCAACTCTTTTGAATTCAAGCGCTTCCGCACACTTTGCAAAATACCCGGGATAGGGTACCCCCCTCCCTCCGTTTTACTTTCGACACTTTTGCGCAGAGTGCGCTCCAGGAACGCACGAATTGCGCACTTTTTCGCAATAAATCCTTTCCTTGCCACACTTGCATTTTTAGTGGGGGGAGGGGGGGTATCGGCCTCTCCAGCCGGCTGCGCAGTTCCATTTTCCCCCGCCTCTCCAATCAAATCTGTACGTCACCCTCAGCTGCCGTCAACCGGTCGAAAATTCGAGCCTTCGTGGAAGGCAGACTCCGACCCTGTCGGAGAGATTTCGACCCGGTGGGCAGACTCCTCCCACCGCTTCCAACTGCCGGCCAACGAATGTGGGTCTCTTGCTCCTCACTGTGTCTCAGTGCCAGCGCCTGCCCCGACCTGGTCGAGGTGGCAATCCTTCCCTTCCGCGCCCGCGCAGCGGAAACTTTCTTACCCCTGCCCTCGTATCTCCTGCAAATGCCCAAGGAGGCATTCCCCTATGACCAGCCGCGTCCTCCGCTCGCTCGAAATAGCATCCACGCTCTGCGCCGCCGCGATGTTCCTGACGCCGCTCGCCAGCTTCGGCCAGGCGGCCTCTCGCGGACCAATCGGCTCGGAACCGCTATTCGTAGGCCAGCGCCACCACGGGATCGTAGCTCGCCGCGCGCAATGCCGGATAGCCCGCACCGGCAGCCGCCCCGATCAGCGCCAGCGCGATGGCCTGAAAGACCCAGCGCGATGAAATCAAAATCATCAGCCCAGGATTGGTCTCCTTGAGTATGGCCTGCGTGAGAAAAGTCACGAGAATTCCTGCGGCGCTCCCAAGCAGCGTCAGCACAAAGGTTTCCCCCAATAGCATCTTCATGATATCCAGCCGCGAACATCCCAACGCTTTGAGGATGCCGATCTCCCTCGTGCGTTCCAGAACCATTGTGTGCATGTTAAGAAGCACAACCAGGAAGCTGATGACCACACCAATTCCCACCATCGTGCGGATAAAGGGTTTCAACTCAGGGAGATTGGAAGAATTCATAAGCGTCATGTATTCCGACATCGAGCGAACTCTGTTCTCCGGCGTCAACTGGAGAATCTCCGCGCGCGTGCCTTCCGTGTCGCCCTTGCTGCGCACGTAGAACATGGAGACGCGCTTCTCCGCACCGGCGATGTCCTGCGCCGTCTTTAGGGGAATGAAAAACCTCGCCCCTTTTCCGTGAGCCACGATTCCGCTGATGGTGAAGGAGTGGTTCAAGAGACTTATGTGGTCACCCACTTGCAAGTGTCGCGTCTGCGCCACGATATCGTCGGCAAGCGCCTCGTCCGCCGACTCAAAGGGACGGCCGGTGCGGTAGAGAAAGCCGCGGCTGAGCGCGTTGAAGCGTTTGTAGTCGATTCCGTAGACCACCACGAAGTTCTTTTGATCCATCAGGATGAGCGTGGGCGCGACTTCATCGACGCCGGGCAGCGCTCCGATTTGATCGCCGAGCGTTTCCTGCATCACCGCGCTCGAGAAGGCGAAGAAAATAGAAGAGTTCGGCGGCTGCACGAGAATGTCTGCGCCCACGCCTTCGACTCGTTTTCCCCATTCGGAAATGACGCCGGAGGTGAGGCCCGCGATCATCAGAACCAGAATGACTTGAATGGCGATGGCAATCACGCTGAGGAAGCTACGCAGCGGACGGGCAATAATATTGCCCCACAACATCCGGGCCTGGGAGAAACGCCCTTCGAAGGTTTCGTTCATGGACCTAATCTGAGAACGTACTCTATCACCGGGGTTTCCCACGGGTCAAAAAATGTGATGGAGCGCGGGAAGGCAAGCAACGTGCCGAACGGCGGAGAAAATATTTCGGCTGCGTTAAGTTTTCAACACAAGTGTTGATAAGTTTGTGGAAAAGCGCTGACGAGGAGCTACTAACTGTACGCCCTTCAATGCTCTTCCCCGGTTTGCACAATTTCTGTGCAAGTCATGGAGCACGACGCGAAATAATTCGTGAAACTGAGAAGAATTCAGAGCTTATCGGCACAGATGTTTCAGAATGGAGCGAGAGATTCAGAGGCGCGAGAAAAAGTTGCCGCGCAAGCAAGCAACGAAGAAGGTCAGTACCACTTGGGTGGACGCTCAAGGTGAACTTTAATCGTTTGTTTAGGATCGGTGATGTCGAACCAGCGGCCGTAGGTTTTCCAGCCGTCGGCGACGACCTGGATGAGCACTTTGCCGAGTTTTGTTTCGGGAATGTGAGCGATTCCTTCACGGTTGGTCTTGACGTTCAATTCCAATTTCTTGTCCTTCAACAGCTTGCGCTCATCAATATATTTCACGTAAACGCTGGCGTTTTCGACCGGGACATTATTATCGCCGCCGATGACCTCGATAGTAATTCGGTTGAGCGCGCCCGGCCGAGGCGTTTGCGTCTTTGGCGCAGGCGCATCCTGCGCGCCGGAGTAAGCAGCAAAAGCGCCAAGCAGAAGCAAGGCGAGGGTGAGTGGCAAGCGCACCAATAGAAATCGCAGAGCGTTCATGTTGTGCTGGATTACATCCTCCACAGAAGGCCGGTGTGGGTCAAGCCACTCCGCTCCCAGCTTCGATGCGATACCGAGTGGATGTGATGCTCGAGCGGGGCCACAATTCGGAAAGAGTGGACACGGCAGAATTGACTGACAGGTCTTGCTCTTGTACCTTTTCAGGAACCTTCCCGGTAGGAAACAACGGGTCACTACCGCAGGCGAACGGCCCTGAAATTCCGTAAACTTCATTACGCGGAACGGTGAGCAGCGCCGTCCGAGCGCTGTTGCAAGAGGAGAAGAGCATGGGTTTTGCCACTAACGCCATTCACGTGGGTCAGGAACCTGATCCGACCACGGGAGCGATTGTCGCGCCGATTTATCAGACCTCCACGTACGTGCAGGAGGAGCTGGGGAAGACAAAGGGATACGACTACGCACGGACAAACCATCCAAACCGGAAAGCGCTGGAGCGGACGGTAACCAAGCTCGAAGGCGGGCACAGCGCGTACGTTTTCTCCTCGGGTATGGCGGCGATAGACGCGGTGTTCCGGCTGCTCCGCCCCGGCGACCACGTGGTTTTGTCGGAAGCGGTGTATGGCGGGGTTTTTCGCCTGTCAACGCAATTGCTCGTACATTTCGGACTGGAGTTCAGCTTTGTGGATACGTCTGTGCCGGATGCAGTGCTGGCGGCGCTGCGGCCAAACACGAAAATGCTGTACGTGGAGACGCCAACAAATCCAACGCTGCGCGTTACGGATATTTCAGCGATGGGCAAGCTGGCCAACGACCGGAACATCACGCTGGTGGTGGACAACACGTTTTTGAGCCCGTATCTGCAGAGGCCAATCGAGCTGGGCGCGCACATCGTGGTGCACTCGATGACGAAGTATCTGAACGGGCACAGCGATTCGACTGGCGGCGCAGCGGTCCTAACGCGCCCCGAAGACTCCGAAAAAATTTATTTTATCCAGCGCTCGGCCGGGAGCGGGCTTGCGCCGATGGATTGCTTTCTGGTTTCCCGCGGAATCAAGACGCTGGCGATTCGCATGCTTCAGCACAACGCCAACGGCATCGCGGTGGCGCGGCACCTGGATGCACATCCGAAAGTGCGGAAGGTCTACTATCCCGGTCTGCCGTCGCATCCGCAGCATGACATTGCGCGGCGGCAACAGAAGGGACCGGGCGCGATGCTGTCCTTCGATCTCAATTCGCTCGATGCGGCGCGGCGATTCTTGAATCAGGTGAAACTGTGCTCGCTGGCGGAAAGCCTGGGGGGCGTGGAAACGCTCATCTGTTTGCCTTCACTGATGACGCATGCTTCGATGCCCGTGGAAGTGCGGGAGCGGGTGGGAATCACCGAAGGGCTGGTGCGATTGTCGGTGGGCATCGAAGATGTAGAAGATATTACTGCGGACCTCGACCAAGCGCTGCTGTACGTATAAAATCCAGCACCATTTCTGAGCGCGATCCCGAGCGCCATTTCTGACCCATAGGTTCCCTTCCCTGGAGCCGAGGGGCGGGCTGTCCACGAAGAGCTTGTCCCTTCCCCTTGATTAATGACAGGAGCGGGAGTAGACTCCCCTCAGTAACTGAGAGGAGTGGTGATGAGCAAACCGACGGATCTGGTGCAGGGGACGCTGGACTTGTTGATCTTGAAGACGGTGGCGCTGGAGCCGATGCACGGGTGGGCGATCGCACAGCGAATCCGGCAAGTATCGGGCAACGTACTGCAAGTCAATCAGGGAGCGCTGTACCCGGCGCTTCACCGGTTGGAACAGCAGGGATGGATCCAGGCGGAGTGGGGCGAATCGGAGAACAACCGGCGGGCAAAGTATTACTCGCTGACGAAAGCGGGGAAAAAGTATTTGCAAAAAGAGGAAGCGAATTGGGAACGGCTTTCTGCGGCGATTGGTCTGGTGTTGAAGACTGTTTGAAACTGGGAGCGTGAGGCATGCGCAGGCTGAAGAGCGCGACACATCGTTTTCGGTCGCTATTTCGAAAGAATGTTGTGGAGAGCGAACTTGATCAGGAATTGCGATTCCATTTGGAAAGGCAGGTCGCGGAGAACCTCGCGGCGGGGATGACGCCGGAAGAGGCGCGACGCGCGGCAATGCGCGAGTTTGGCGGGGTCGAACAGGTCAAAGAAGAGTGCCGCGACGAACGGCGCGTGAATTTCTTCGAGACGGTGATTCAAGACGTGAGCTACGGGCTGCGAACTCTGCGCAAGAATCCGGGCTTTGCATTTTTTGCGGTGGCGGTGCTCGCGCTAGGGATAGCGGCGAGCACGGCGATTTTCAGCATTGCCGATGCGGTGCTGGTGCGGTCGCTTCCCTACAGAAACGCGGAGCGGCTGGTGATGGTGTGGGAAGACTCGTCAGCTTACGGATTCCCGCACGACACCCCCGCGCTCGGAAATTTCTCCGACTGGAAAGCGAGAAACGAGGTGTTCGAAGACATGGCTGCCACGTCATTCGGCGGCGCTTTCAATTTGACCGGCGACGGCAACCCCCAGGAGATTCTAGGGCGAAGCGTTACGGCAAATCTATTTTCGGTGCTCGGCGCCAGCGTTGCTCTCGGACGCGATTTTCGAGCGGAAGACGATATTCCCGGCGCCGCCCATGTGGCAATCCTGAGTCACAAGCTGTGGGTCGAGAGATTTGGAGGGGATCCACAAATCGTCGGGAAGGAGATGCGCTTCAATTTCGAGAAGTACACGGTAATTGGTGTGATGCAGCTAGGTTTCCAATTTCCGGATCGAGAGGCGGAACTCTGGGTGCCAGCTCAATTCACCAAAGAACGATTATCAAACCATGGAAATCATTTCCTGGAAGTGGTGGGTCGATTAAAGCCGGGCGTTCCGCTGAAAACGGCAAACGCAAATCTGGCAACGATTGCGAAGCAGATCGAGAAGGAACATCCCGACGAGAACGCAAAGATTGGGGCCTTTGCTGTTCCGTTGCGCGAAGAGATCTCCGGAGATTCCCGCCCCGCGATTCTGGTGCTTGTGGGGGCGGCTTGTTTTGTGTTGCTGATCGCATGCGCCAACGTGGCAAACCTCCTGCTTGCGCGCGCAAGCGGAAGGCGGCGCGAGATGGCCATGCGTCTTACGCTGGGAGCGAGCCGCGGCCGCGTCATCCGGCAAATGCTGACGGAAAGCCTTCTTCTGGCATTGCTCGGCGGAGCCGCGGGGCTAGTACTGGCTTTTTGGGGAATACCGTTCCTGGCGAGCTTGATTCCAGCGGGGATCGCGCCGTTGAGCAAAAGTGAAGTAAACACGCACGTGCTACTCTTCGGGCTTGCGGTCTCCATTGCCACAGGTACTCTGTTCGGGGTTTTTCCTGCGTTGCGAGTATCCGGTGTCGACCTTAGTTCTTCGTTAAAACAGGGCGGCGGGCGGGACGGGGTGGGAACCGGAGGCCGGCGACTGCGAGATGTGCTGGTGGTGTGTGAAGTGGCGCTGGCGATAGTGCTGTTAAGCGGCGCGGCGCTGATGATCCGGAGTCTTGAGAATTTGTACCACCTCGATCCAGGTTTTCGGGCGGAGCACGTGCTGGTGATGCGAACGCCTTTGCCGCGGCAGAAATATGAGGAGTTTGCGGCGCGGAAGGCATTCTACGATGAGGTGCTGGAGCGGGTTGGCAATCTTCCAGGCGTCGTCGCGGCAGGCTACACGACATGGGTGCCGCTGACAAACACCGGAGGCGCGACGGGAATATTGATCGAAAACCAACCCGTGCCGCCTCCGGGGCAGCGGCCGATACCCAATGTGCGGATCGTCAGCAAGGACTACACACGGGCGCTTACGATGAAACTAATTCGCGGACGTTTGTTTGACGAGCACGACGGAACAGGGACGCAAGCGGTGGCGCTTATCAACGAAACCATGGCGAGACAGTGTTGGCATGGCGAAGATCCGATTGGACGACGGTTTACGCGGGGTGGTCCCACGGAAAAGCCGGAGTGGGTCACGGTGGCGGGGATTGTCGGAGATGTTCATCAAGCGGGGCTCGACGTCCCTGCGAGGCCGGAGATGTACATGCCCTACGAACAGCAGGATTTCGGATATGAACCGGAGTATCTAGTGGTGAGGACTGTAGGCGAGCCCATGGTGCTGGCAGGGACGGTGCGGAAGGGAGTTTGGGCAGTAGATAAGGAACAGCCAGTCGCGGATGTGATGCCGCTGGAGAATTTAGTCGATGACAACCTTGCGGCGAGGCGAGTACAGGCTTCGCTGCTTGGCGGGTTTGCAGGGATGGCGCTGCTGCTGGCAGCGTTGGGAATTTACGCTGTGCTGTCGTTTGCAGTGACGCAGCGGACACAGGAAATCGGGGTGCGGGTGGCGCTGGGCGCTGCCCCCGGAGATGTGCTGCACCTGATTTTTTCGCACGGATTGAAATTATTCGTGATCGGAGCTGCGGCAGGATTGACGGCGGCGCTGGCAATGTCACGCGTGCTCCTGCACTCGCTTTATGGAGTGAGTGCGACGGATCCCGCTTCTTTTGTTGGCGTGACAATCTTGCTAGCGGGAGTGACGTTGCTGGCTTGCTACATTCCGGCGCGGCGGGCGATGAGGATGGATCCGATGCGTTCGCTGCGATACGAGTGAATGATTTAACGGGCAGGCAGCTTGAGGCAATCGCCAAGCCAGGAGAGATATTCGCGCGAGCCGGCGGCAATGGGCAGGGCGATGAATTCGGGAATTGCGTAGCTGTGCAGGCGCTTCACTTCCCTTTCAAGGCCGGCGAGGAGATGCGCAGTTGTTTTGATGAGCAGGAGAATTTCACGGGCCTTCTCGACTTTGTTCTTCCAGAGATAGACGGATTCCACCGGACTCAAAACAATGTTGACGCAAGCGGCCAGGCGCTTGGTGACGACGACTCGCGCGATGCGTCGCGCTTCGGCCAGCGTTCCGCAGGTCACCAGCACAACCCGGTTCTTTCCGCCCGCGATCATGGCTTTCCTCCCGAGAGTATCTGAATGCGACAAACGGCTTGCCGCGATGGAATCCTAGTTGCGCACACGGCTTTTGTCTCTTGGCGTGCCGGGCTAGAATACAGCGCTATGAGACATTCCACACGGAGGAAAGCAAAGCGGTCAAGTGCACGGGCGGCGACGACGGCAAAGCGTTCGAGTACAGACGCGATCGCGGAGCGATCGACTCCCATCAAATTCGGGACATCGGGGTGGCGCGGGCTGATTGCGGATGACTTTACGTTCGCCAATGTGCGGCTGGCGGTTACGGCCATTGCCGAGCACGTGAAAAGCAAGGCCAAGAATCCCACGATCCTGGTAGGTTACGACACGCGGTTTTATTCGGAGGAGTTTTCGAGCCTGGCGGTTGATGTTTTGCAGGAACACAAGATTCGAACGCTGTTCTGCGATACGTTCACGCCGACGCCAGCGGTGGCATATGAAATCATGCGGAGGAAACTGGACGGGGCAGTCAACTTCACGGCGAGCCACAATCCGGCGCAATATCATGGATTGAAGTTTTCGTCCGCCGACGCCGGCCCAGCGCTTCCAGAAGTGACGCGAGACATTGAAGCGCGAGTGGCGAAGCTGATCGCGAAGAACGGGAACCCGCGAAAAGTGCGCAAAGAACTCGGCGCCGGGGGCCCGGCGGAAAATGTCAGTCTGCGCGAGACGTATCTGAAGCGGCTGGAAGAGCTGGTGCGGTTCGAGACGCTGCGGAAAGCGAGAGCGAAGTTCGTGGCGGACGTGTTGCACGGATGCGGCGCGGGATATCTCGACCGCGCGCTCGCTGAGCATGGCGTGGACGTGCATGCAATGCGCACGGAACGCGATTGCTTGTTTGATGGAACGGGACCGGACGTCTCGGAAGAAAATCTTGCGCCGCTGCGCAAGGCGGTGAGCGAGAAGAAAGCGACGGCCGGGCTGGCCACAGACGGCGATGCCGATCGCTTTGGGATCATTGACCGCGACGGAACGTGGATTCAGCCAAATCATATTCTTGCGCTGGTGTACGACTATCTGATCGAGACGCGCGGGTGGAAAATGCCCGCGGCGCGAAGCGTGGCGACGACGGAAATGATCGATGCCGTGGGGAGAGTACACGGCCAAAAAACCTTTCAGACGCCGGTGGGATTCAAATACATCGGACAACTCATCCGGGATGACAAGATTGCGCTGGGAGGTGAAGAGAGCGCGGGGTTGACGATACGCGGGCACGTTCCGGAAAAGGACGGGATTCTGGCGTGTTTGCTGGTGGCGGAGATGATTGCGGCGCGGGGCGCGTCGCTCGGAGAACAGATTCGGCAACTCTTCAAGAAAATCGGGCGGGAATTCTGGCCGGTGCGGGAAAATCTGCACTTGAGCGATGAGCAAAAGAGCGCGGCGCTCAGGAAAACCGCCGCGGACAGTTCCACGCTGCTGGGGAGAAAAGTGGCTTCGGTGGACCGCACGGACGGGGCAAAATTTGTTTTCGAAGATGGATCGTGGATGCTGCTGCGACTGAGCGGCACGGAGCCGTTGCTGAGGCTGTATGTCGAGGCAGAGAGCGCGGCGGCTTCCGCGGGGCTACTGCGCGACGCAACCCAATGGATTCTGAAGGGGTAAGGCCATGAAGGCGAAGGCAAAGAAGCCGGGGTTCTGGCAGCAATATGGACGGGGGTTGCTGGGATTGTTTGTGCTGGCGCTGCTGGTGCACGACGTATTTGGAACGCATGGCTTCCTCGCAATGCGGCGCACGCGGGCGGAAATCGAAAAAGTGCAGAGAGAGATTGAGCGGCTCAACAAGGAAAATATTCAACTCGCGGAAGAAGTGAAAGCGCTGAAGAGCGATCCGAGAACGATAGAAAAAATCGCGCGCGAAGATCTGGGGCTCGCCAAGGACGGCGAGGTGATCATCAAGATCCCGCAGGGGCAGCAACCGGAACAGAATCCGCCCGCGAAACCATAGCGGGCTTCTTCTTCCACCGTGTGCGGACGAGCGAAAGCGCCAGCATGGCGAGAAAAATAACAAGAAGACCGGCCGAAGCCTTCGCGACGCTGCACTGCCCTTTCGGCAAGATCGAGAATCTCCCATAGACAAATTCGATGTGAACCCAGTAGACCAGCAAGGACGTCTTGCCGAGCTGGATGATGGGGCTGAAACCTGTCTGCGCAAAGCCCCAGCGGCACCAGGCGTAAGTAAGAGACAGAATCAAGAGGAGAATGCCGCAACGCATCAGAAAGAAGTTGGGGCCGCTGTGCCAGTAATCGTAGACGGCGTAGAGACGAAATGAGGAGGCATCGAAAAGGACAGAAAGCACGCAGGCGAGAACGCCTGTGCCACCCAGAGCAGCGAAGGCGAGCGCGTCGCTTCGTCTGGCGAAATCCGTGAATAAAAAGAAACCGACGGCGAGGCCGGCGAAGGCGAATGCAACCCAGGGAAAGATAGGAAAGAGCCACGGTTGTGGCTGGTTGAAGGTGTGCACGCCGTTGATGTAGGACTCGAGAGGCCAGGGGAGCCAGCTGGGGCGGTGCGTGGTCCAGAGCGGCGGGGTGGCGAGGGCGACTATGGCGGCGGTGGCGAGAGCTGTGGCAATTCCGCGATTGCGCGAGGAGGCGACGGCGGCGGCAGGACTTGAGACATTCTCGTTCGCACTTAGCCAGCAAAGGACGCCCATGAGGATCATGGAGAGGCCGAGGATGTTCAGGACATCCACGCGGAGCAGGTCGGTCCATGGCACCCAGCGGTAGCCGAGCGCAAATTCCTGCACACGGAACAGCAGGCCCAGGCCAAAAATTTCCGCGCCGCGAAGAATGGTGGTTCTGGCGATGACGGAGCGCGAAGCCCCTTTTTCGCGAAGGCGCTGGGTGACGAGGGCGAAGGAGATACCGGAAAGAAAAATGAAAAGTGGTGCGGGCAGCGTTCCGCCTAGCTGGGACCAGCCATATAGAGACGACTTGCGCGCTTCCGGGCTGAGCCAGGAGTTGTAGCAATGCGTTTGAAACATCAGGACGCAGGCGAGGCCGCGCATCCAATCAATGTAGGCAAGCCGCTTTGACGCCGACTGCGGTTTGGGATGGATTTGGTCTGTCATCTCGATGAGCTAGAATGCTCGTTTGCCTGCGACGCGCCAACTCGGACCACTTGCGATGCTCGGGCTGTGGGCCGCGCTGTGCTTTGGCGGAGGCTTGTACGCGTCGTGGCAGGGTTACGGCGGGCGAGACTTTGCGGCAACGCTGACGGCGTTTGCGTTCTTCCTTGGCGTGATGCTGCTCTTCGCCGCGCGCGGCGTGGTGGATTTTCTTTCATCGCGTTTTGGTTCCGGCGGCGGATATTTGCTGGGCGCCGCAGCATTTCTTGCATTCCTGATTTACGCACTCGGGACAAATACTATAACCATCGCGCTTGCCGGAGCGGTAGCAGGACTTGTATTTGTGCCGCTGGCGCTGGTGACGTCAGCGGGGCAGCGGCCCATGGGGGCTTGGCAGGACTACGCGACACTTGTGGGCGTGTGGGTGATGGTGAAGCCGCTGCCGAATCCGTGGGGGATTTCGCTGTCGCATTGGCTATGGCCGTATCCGGGCGGAAAGCTGGCTTACGTTCTCACGGTGCTGCTGGCGTTGAATGTGGCGCTGGCAGCGTACCTCGCGGTGCGCCGATTCAGCGGTGTGGGCTACTCGATCGGCTGGGGCAAGCGGTGGGGATTCTATATTCTGGCGAGTTTTATCGTGTTTGGATGCATCGTGATTCCGTTAGCCCAGGGGATACATTTTATCCAGTTCGCTCCGCAATGGGGTGAATGGAAGTCCGTACCGTTTCTTGCCATCGCGATCCTTCTGTTCACGGCGTGGCCCGAGGAGTTTCTTTTCCGTGGGATACTGCAAAACATGCTCTCGAAGACGTGCAAGAGCGATTTGACGGGGTGGTGGACGGCTTCGATTGTTTTTGGCTTTTCGCACATTACCAACATGGGTTTCCCGAATTGGCGCTACGTGATCCTGGCGTCGATTGCGGGGTTGTTCTATGGCTGGACCTGGCGGAAGAGTGGATCGATCTTCGCGTCCGCGATCGTTCATGGGCTAGTGGATGTAACCTGGCATTTCTTGTTCCGGACAGTGTGAGCGATATAATGCAGAGCCCTTGCAATGTCGGCCAGAGGATGCAGATAGACTGCCGAAAAAGCGGAAACGCGGTGGTGACTTCCGGCAACGGTAAACGTCTAAGTGCATGCCCGATGTGTACCCGCAAAATTCGGATGCCCAATCAAGTCGAAACTATTCTGAGCGGAGGTTTTAACGATGCGGATTAAAGCAGCGCTGCTACTGCTGGTTTGCGCGGTCCTGACGGCCGGTGTTTTCGCGCAGACCAAAGAGATCGATATTCCCTACCAGAAATTTGTACTGGACAACGGCCTGACCGTGATCGTGCACGAGGATCACAAAGCCCCGATCGTAGCGATCAACGTGTGGTACCACGTGGGCTCGAAGAACGAGAAGCCGGGCAAGACGGGATTCGCGCATCTTTTCGAACATTTGATGTTCGGGGGCAGCGAACACGCCAAAGGCCGGTACATTGACGCCATGGAGCGAATCGGAGCGACGGACCTCAACGGCACGACGAATCCGGACCGGACAAATTATTTCGAAGACGTGCCGACATCCGCGGTGGATTACACCTTGTGGATGGAATCGGACCGCATGGGGCACCTGCTGGGCGCGCTAGACCAGAAGACGCTGGATCTGCAGCGCGGCGTGGTGCAGAACGAGAAGCGGCAAGGCGAGAATCAGCCCTACGGGGTGACGCGGCAACTGATTACCCAGAATACGTATCCGGCGGGGCATCCATATTCCTGGACGACAATCGGCGATATGGCAGACCTCGATGCGGCTTCGATGAAAGATGTGCAGGAGTGGTTCAAGACGTACTACGGCCCGTCGAACGTGGTGATCGCGCTGGCGGGAGACATTGACGCCAGGACGGCAAGAGAAAAAGTAGAGAAGTATTTTGGAGACATCCCGGCTGGGCCTCCGGTGGCGCACCAGGAAGTGTGGGTTGCCAAAATGACGGGAACGCACCGTCAAAAAGTGCAGGACCGCGTGCCGCAGGCACGGATCTACAAGGTGTGGAATATGCCGGAGTATGGAAGCGCGGACGGCGATTATCTCGACCTTGTGAGCGATTGCCTGAGCCAGGGGAAGACTTCCCGGCTTTACAAACGGCTGGTGTACGACGATCAGATTGCGACGAGTGCAAACGCTTTCGTCAATCTAAGTGAAATTGGCGGGCAGTTCCGCATTCAGGTGACGGCGCGGCCGGGCCAGGACCTCGGGCAGGTGGAAAAAGAGGCGGATGAGGAACTGGCGCGCTTCTTGAAGGACGGACCGACAGCGGAAGAGCTGCAAAGGGTGAAGACGCAGTACGAGGCGGAGTTCATTCGCGGGATCGAGCGCATTGGAGGATTCGGAGGGAAATCCGACCGGCTGGCGATCAACCAGGTTTTTCGTGGGAGCCCCGACGCTTACAAAATTTCGCTGAAGCGCGTGCGGGAAGCGACGCCGGAGGATTTGAAGGCGGCGGCAATTCGCTGGCTGTCCGACGGCGTTTACATCCTTGAAGTACGCCCGTTCCCTGAATACAAGACGGCGTCCACGGGAGCGGATCGTGCGAAGGCGCCGGAGCCGGGAACTCCTCCGGAACTGAAGCTGCCCAAGCTACAGCGGGCGACGCTTTCGAATGGATTAAAGGTGATTCTGGCGGAGCGGCATGAGATTCCGCTGGTGAATTTCTGGATGGTAGCGGATGCGGGTTTCGCCGCCGACCAGTTCGCAGCGCCCGGAACGGCGGAATTGACATCATCGCTGCTCGACGGAGGCACGAGCACGCGGACGGCGCTGCAGATCAGCGACCAACTGGCGATGCTCGGAGCGGAGTTGCAGGCGTCTTCAAACCTGGATTTGTCCACCGTAAGCCTGTCAGCGCTGAAGACGAAGCTCGATCCCTCGCTGGAATTGTTTGCGGACGTAATTCTGAATCCGGTGTTTCCGGAAGAGGACTTCAAGCGACAACAGAAGCAGCAGCTGGCGGCAATCGAGCGCGAGCAAAACACACCGGTGCAGATGGCGCTGCGCGTTTTCCCCGGCTTGTTGTACGGGCCGGGACACGCTTACGGGAATCCACTGACGGGTTCCGGGACGAAGGCCAGCGTTTCGAAGATGACGAGGGAAGATCTGGTGAAATTCCACCAGACATGGTTCCGGCCGAACAATGCCACGCTGATCGTGACAGGGGACACGACGCTTGCGGAATTGACGCCGAAACTCGAGAAACTATTTGCGGGATGGAAGCAGGGGCAGGTACCGAAGAAAAACATCAAGAGCGTGCCGTTGACGGCGAACTCCGTGGTGTACCTGATGGACAAGCCGGGCGCATTGCAGTCCGTGATCTTCGCGGGGCACATCGCGCCGCCGACGGCCAACCCTAAGGAAATCGCTATCAAGGCGATGAACGACGGTTTCGGCGGGATGTTCAGCTCGCGGCTGAACGGGAACCTGCGCGAGGACAAGCATTGGTCCTATGGGGCGCGGAGTTTACTGTGGGCGGCACGGGCGCAGCGGCCGTTCCTCGCGTATGCGCCGGTGCAGACGGACAAGACGAAGGAGTCCATGGCGGAAATGAATAGGGAGTTCCATGACATCCTGGGGAAGCGGCCCATTTCGGCTGAAGAGCTGGCGAGCATTCAGGCAAATGAAACGCTCAGCCTTCCGGGTTCGCGGGAAACCCTGAATGAGGTGGGAGCTTCGATCAGCGACCTGGTGCAGTATGGTTTGCCCGATGATTACTACGAGACGTTTGCGGGGAAGGTCAGGGCGCTGAAGACGACGGACGTGGACGATGCAGCCAAGACGGTGATCCATCCGGACAACTTGATTTGGGTGGTAGTTGGCGACCGGGCGAAAATCGAAGCGGGGATCAAGGAGCTGGGGCTTGGTGAGGTGAAGTTTCTGGATGCGGAGGGGAAGCAGCTCTGACCTGCCAGGATGTGTCGCTTGAAAATGGCTTTCTCGGATGTTTCGAGCTAAAAGAGGGCGTTCCGGGAAACTGGGACGCCCTCTTTGCGCGTGGTCCGAAAGGATTGGGGATGGCTGGGCCGCTCCGGGGCGTCGGAGACCACGGAAAGCACCTTAACGCGGGATACGGGTCCCATGGGAGTGTACAGGCCAATGTGTTAGGCTACTTTTGATTTTCGGGGTGGTATCGTCTTCGGGCCACGCCCTAGCCGACGCAGGCAACCATTCCCTGGCCAAGACTATCCTTTAGGTATGGTGTTTGTGTGGTTGTACTGGAGATGCTTCGCGGGAGTGCAGGCAAAATCTGTCCACTGGGCGGGTCATGAGACTAACTAAACCGGGCCAAATACTAATTCCCCTGCTGGTAGTTTCCCTTCTCACTTTTGCGGTAGGTCGAGCGAGCGCACAGACGCCGCCGGTCCGCGCGCGAATTACGGAGGCGGTGGACGAGACGAATCGGGTGCAATTGCGGGGAAACGTGCACCCGCTGGCGCGGCCGGAGTTTGACCAGGGAGTGGTGGCCGATTCCCAGCCAGCGACGCGGGCGTTGCTGCTGCTGCAAAGGAGTCCAGAGCAGGAAGCGGCGCTGCGGCAGTTGATGGACGATCAGCAGAACAAGGCTTCGGCGAATTTCCACGCTTGGTTGACTCCAGAGCAATTTGGGAAGAAGTTCGGGCCAGCGGATGCGGATATTCAAGCGGTGACGGACTGGTTGACGTCGCATGGCTTCCAGAACATCAAGGTTGGAAAGGGGCGGACGGTCATCGAATTCTCCGGCAATGTAGGACAGGTGCGGAATGCATTTCAGACGGAGATTCACAGGTTTCACGTCAAGGGCGAGGAGCACTTTGCGAATGTGAGCAACCCGCAGATCCCGGCGGCGCTGAAGCCGGTGGTGAGAGGCGTGGTGGCGCTGCACAATTTCCGACCGAAGTCATTTCTTCGCAACGCGGGGACCTTCCGGCGGAATGCCAAGACAGGCGAGGTGAAACCGGCCTTCACGTTCTCGGATGTGAACGGCACGTTTTACGCGGTGGGGCCGGCGGATTTCGCAAAAATCTATAACATTCCGCCGACGGCGACCGGTGCGGGACAAAGCATTGCCATCGTGGGGCAAAGCAACATAAATCTACAGGACATTCGGGACTTCCGCAGTATTTTTGGGCTGCCGGCAAACGATCCACAGGTGATTCTGAACGGACCAGATCCGGGACTAGTTTCTGGCGACGAAACCGAATCTGATCTGGACGTGGAGTGGGCGGGCGCGGTGGCGCCGCAGGCGCAGATCATTTTTGTGACCACAGAAACAACACAAACAGATTTTGCCGCCGGGGTGGACGCCTCGGCGCTGTACATTGTGGACAACAATGTGGCCCCGGTGCTAAGCGAGAGCTATGGGAATTGCGAGGCCAGCCTGGGAACAACCGGAAATGCTTTTTTTAATTCGTTGTGGCAGCAGGCTGCGGCGGAAGGAATCACCGTGGTCATCGCGGCGGGGGACAACGGGTCGGCGGGGTGCGATCCCGCGCCGGCTCCCGCGAATCAGAACGCTGCGACGCAGGGACTGGCGGTGAGCGGAATTGCGTCGACGCCGTTCAACGTCGCCGCGGGTGGGACGGACTTCGACGACGCCACGAACCAGGCGACGTATTGGAGCGCGAACAACACTTCAGGCAGCCAAGCTTCCGCACTGGGCTACATCCCCGAAACGACATGGAACGATTCTTGCGCGGGCAAGGTGCCCAATACTTGCACAACGGTGAATAGCAACGGAATCGATCTAGTCGCGGGTAGCGGAGGACCGAGCTCGATCTACACGACTAAGCCGAGTTGGCAAACTGGCTTTGGGGACTCGAGGCGGGACATTCCAGATGTTTCGCTGTTCTCTAGCGACGGAGGACCAACTAATGCGCCGACCAGGAGCTTTTATATCGTTTGCGAATCGGATCAGGACATCACGGGAGATACCGGATGCAGTCTGACAAAGTTCACTTCGACTACTCCGTTCCATGATTTCCAGGCGGTGGGCGGAACTTCGGGGGCGACGCCAACGTTCGCGGCGATCATTGCGCTGGTGAACCAAAAAACTGGGCAGCGGCAGGGGAATGTGAATTACGCGCTGTACGGGCTGGCGAAGAGCGAGAATTTTACAATTTGCAATTCCAGTTCTTTCACAAACCCGCAAATTCCACCACCGAGCAGTTGTGTGTTTCAGGACATCACGAAGGGAAATGTTTCGGTGGCTTGCGCCGGTGGCAGCCCGAACTGCAGCAATACGAGCACGGCGGCGAACCAGTTCGGCATCATGGCGACAGCGAAGGGCGGCACGACGCCAGCCTTCGGCACCGCCGCAGGATATGACTTGGCGACGGGGCTAGGGTCCGTGAACGTGGCAAATTTGCTGGCCAACTGGGCTTCCCCTGCTTCGATAGGGACTACGACGACACTCGCTGGCCCGTCATCGGCGACATTGGATACCAGTGTGACCTTCAAGGGAACCGTCACCAAGAATTCCGGAACCGCGACTCCAACTGGGCTTGTAGTGCTGGAGGATGTGGCTACAGGAGTGGTGATCGATACAACTTCCCTGACTGCGGCGGGTACCTACAGCATCAGCACCACCTTTTTGCCCGCGTCAGCGAGTCCGTACAACGTGATTGCGCACTACGGTGGAGACGGAACATTCGGCCCGAGTGACTCCAATGCGATAAACATGACCGTGGTGAAACAGAATAGCCAAGTGGTGGTGAGCTTCGTCAGCTTTACCGGAACCAATGGAACGACACCGGTGCTGAGTACTTCCTCCCAATCGCTGCCTTACGGATCGCCGTACATTTTGCGCGTGGACGTGGAGAATACGAACGGAACGCCCTGCGAAAACTTCCAAACGGGTGCTGTTTCGTTCGTGTGCCCGACGGGGACAATCCAGCTGCTCAGCAACGGGAACCCCCTAAAAGATTTCCCCAACGCCCAGAATGTAAATGCAACGAACCTCGCAAAGTTAAATGACAGAGGATTCGCCGAAGATCAACCGATTCAGCTTGCTGCCAACTCAACTCCATACGCCATTACAGCTACATATTCGGCCGATGCGAACAGCAGCTATAACTCCAACGCTAGCAGCAACACGCTTTCAGTCATAATTGGCAAGGCGACGACGACGACGGCGCTTACGGCCAGCCCGACGAGCATTGCGTCAGGGGGAAGTGTGACGCTGACGGCGACGGTTTCGACGAACAGCAATGGCGAGGCGCCGTGCGGGTCTGGTGTGACGAACCCCGGCACGGTTCAGTTCATGAACGGCAGCTCGGCGATCAGCGGGACGGTCACGTACACCGGGACGAGCGGGGCGCAAAGTAGCGCGGGCCTAGCGTCGTGCACGGCGACGCTGACGACGACACTTTCGGCGCTGGGGATTCCGGATACTAACTCTCCGTGGAGTCCGAAGCTGCCGCCGGGGGTGTTCTGGTTGCTGGGGTGCTGCGCGGCACTCTACGGATTGTTCGTCTGGAAAATGCCGCGCGCGAGGCGGCGCGGATATGCTTATGCGGGACTGGTTGTCTTTGCGCTGGCTGCGGCGGGGATTGCCGGGTGCGGCGGGGGCGGCGGATCGGGCACGACTCCTCAGGGCAAGACGGTGACCATCACGGCGAATTTCACCGGAGACAGCAATTACACGGCCTCGAGTGGGAACACGAGCGTCACGGTTCAATAGCTGGAGAAAAGCTGGCGAATGCAAGGTGGCCCTGACTTGGCCGGGGTGGTTATCAGTAGCGCGGGAGATTCTGCAAGATCGCTATCTGAACATGAAAGAATTCAAGGTAGACCACCGGGATCGCTTAACCTCAGGGGCTGAAGCCCCTTTTAGTCTCTGTCTCTTATGTCGGAGCTAAAGCTCCGACCCCCCTAATGAACAGCCAGAGCTGATTTTAGTTGACGCTGGGAGGGAAGACGATGCCCCAGAAGCCGGGTGCCGGGGTGCAGAATTCGACGGGAATGAGGGAGCCTTCGCCGGAAATCTGCGGCGGGCGTGCGACCTTGGCCTCGACGCTTTTCTGCGTCTTGGGATTTTCGACGGTGATCTTGGTTCCAACAGTGAGCGGGTCGGGAAGAATGATCAAACCGCCATTTTCGCTGACGGTGTGAGTGACGCCGCGGACAGGTTCTACCTTTCCCTCCAGGCGAACGCTGACGGTCATGCGCAGGAGGACGCGCTGAGCGCGGCGGCGCTCTTCCGCCGTGGGCGGGCGCGAGGCGACAACAGCCGCGGAAGATTTTGCCGGACCTGGCTTTACGGGAGTCGTCGGTTTCACAGTTCCATCCCCCAGAAATCCATTTCGGGCGCGACCAATTCGACGCCGTATTCCCAGCCGTCCGGGCGCGGATTGCCCTTCCAGACGATTACCGCGGCGTTGCTAGCACCATTGGTGAGATTGGTGAGAGCGAGGCGGTGTTCCAAATTGAGCGACTGCGAGAGTACGAGCATGCAGCCGTAGGGATTAACGACGCGGGTGTGGGTTTCCACGCTCTGGCGTTTACCGGCAGTAACATCCCACTCCAGGCGCACGGGGACGCGCGAGTTCATGCGGTGGCCGCGGCGCTTGTCGTGCAATGGCGAACCGATCGTCTTCGTTTCCTTGGACTTATCCGAGGTCTTCACCGGCATTTTCGCCTCAATGTGGTCATGCTAAAGTTGGGATTAGAAACCGTCAATGGTACAGAAGCGGGCCTGCGGACGAAAGAATAGCTGGCCGAAAGGACAGGTAGCGGCAGTGGGGCGGGATAGAGCGTGAAAAACCTGATTGTCAATGCGGATGACCTGGGGTGGACAGAGGGCGTAAACCGCGGGATCGCGGAAGCCCACCGCAACGGAATTGTGACCAGTGCATCCCTGCTGGCGAATGGCAAGGCTTTCGCCGGCGCGGTGGTGCTGCTGCGGGCGATTCCGGGGTTGGGCGCGGGTGTCCACCTGAACTTGAGCGATGGGGAACCGGTGGCAGCGCGGGAGCAGGTGAAGAGTCTGCTGAATGATGCGGGGTCGCTGAAGGGCGGGCCGGAAAGCCTGCTGCTGCGTTCGGCGGGGCGGAGTCTGGCGCTGGATGAGGTAGAACGCGAATGGGACGCGCAAATACGCAAAGTGCGTGAGGCGGGGATCCAGCCGACGCACCTGGACGGGCACAAACACGTGCACATGCTACCCGGATTGTTTGAAATGGCGCTGCGGCTGGCGAAGAGACACGGCATCGGAGCGGTGAGGATCGCGCACGAGTCGTCCAATTTGCGCGTGGCACTCTCCACCGGTGGCAAGCAGCGTGCGTCGGTGGTGATGAGGCAAGGAGTGCAGGCGCGCGGGCTGAAATTGCTGGCGCGAGATGCGCGCGAACAGGCGGAACGCATGGGGATCGCGACGGCGGATTATTTTTGCGGGATTGCGCAGACCGGGGAAATGACGCGAGAAGGCGTCAAGCGGCTGCTGAAGAGTCTGCCGGAAGGCACGACGGAGTTGATGTGCCATCCAGGCTATGTGGATAAGGAATTGGGAGAATCGGCGACGCGGCTGCAAGCCTCGCGGCAGGGGGAGGTGGAAATCTTGACGGACACAGGGATCCGAAATCTTGTCGCGTCGCAGGGTATACGCCTGATAGACTATGGCCTAGTAGCCAGCGAAGCATGAAAAGCGAATCATCCATCCGCTACTCGGTCGTTGTTCCCTTCCTCAACGAGCAGGAAAACATCCCACCGTTGTACATGAAGCTGACGGAAGTGATGGACGGGCTCGGCGAGCCGTATGAACTGGTGTTCGTGGACGACGGGAGCCGCGACAATTCCTTCAAGGTATTGTCCGACATTTATGAGCACGATCGCCGCGTGAACCTGGTGCGACTGCGACGGAACTTTGGGCAGACAGCGGCGCTGAAGGCCGGATTCGATTTTGCGCGGGGCGAAATCATCATATCGATGGACGGAGATTTGCAGCACGACCCGGAAGAGATCCCGCGATTCCTGGAAAAAATCGAGGAAGGATACGACCTGGTCAGCGGGTGGCGCCATGCGCGGCACGACCACTGGCTGATGAGGCAATTTCCGAGCCGGGTGGCGAATTTGATGATGGCCAAGCTGTCGGGCGTGGACTTGCACGATTTCGGAACTACGTTTAAGGCCTACAGGCGGGAGATCATTCAGGAAATCCAGTTGTACGGCGAGCTGCACCGGTTTATTCCCGCGCTGGCAAGCACGACGGGGGCGCGCATCACGGAAGTGCCGATCGCGAACCTGGTGCGGAAGAGCGGGAAGTCCAACTACGGGATTGGGCGGACGATCCGGGTTTTTCTCGATCTGATGGTTGTGAAATTTCTGCTGGATTATTCGACGCGGCCGCTGCAGTTTTTCGGTTTGCTAGGCGTCGGTGGAGCAGGCCTGGGCGTGATCCTGGGATTGTTCCTTGCAATCCAGAAATTCGGCTACGGGGTTCCCGTGATGGCGGAGCACGGGCCGCTGATGCTGCTTGCCGTGGCGCTATTCATAAGCGGAGTGCAATTCATTTCGATGGGGTTTCTTGGCGAGATGCTGGCGCGCACTTATTACGAATCACAGAACAAACCGATTTACGCGCTGCGCGAGGTGAAGAGCCACCGCAAAGAAGCGGGTGATTCCGCGGAGCAGGCGCGGCCTTCGGGCAGCTCCGAACGGTAAGTTTTCGAGTGAATCGCTTTCGACCTTATCCCCCACTTTTCAAAATATGTTGGAATTTGGCCGCAAGACTTTTGGTTTTCCATTGGCGGCTGGTAGCAACGGTGTGCGGCCGGGCACATCTGGAGGCGCCGTGAATCGTAAACAGTACTACGCCATCATGAGCGGCGAAGGCACGCTCGACTATGAGTTGTACTTGAATACGAAGACGCTGCTCTCGTGCCAGACAAAACTGGAAGAGCTTTGCAACGCGGACGAGTTACAGTTTCAGCTGGTGCACCAGGTTGAAGAATTGTGGATGAAGCTGATCGCTTACACGCTGCTGGACATTGATGAATATCTGCAACAAGAGAACACGAATCGCGTGATAACGCTGTTCCGGCGCGTTCACACGGCGCAGAAGCTGATGATTGGGCAGATTGCGCTGCTGGAGACGATGTCGCCGAAAGAGTATCAGGAAATCCGCAAGAAACTCGGCAATGGGAGCGGCCAGGAATCACCGGGGTTCCGGGTGTTGCTGAAGATGTATCAGCCGCTGTGGAGTTCGTTTCAGGCCCACTATTTGGAGAAGCACGGGCTGACGGTGGAAAAAATATATGACTCGCAATACTCGCATGGGGATGCCTACGTGGTGGCCGAAGCGCTGGCGGAATTCGATGAGCTTTTCCAGAAATTCCGCTATGAGCATATGCAACTCATTCACAGAACGATCGGATTCGGCGCCAAGTCGCTCAAGGGAAGACCCGTCGAGATTCTCGAGGAGGGCATGCGGCACAAGTTTTTCCCGGAATTGTGGGAGATCCGCAGCCAGATGACGGACCGATGGGGCGCGGAGTATGGCGTGAAACGGGATCCATTGGGTGGACATCACTGAGGAGGAGTTAAAGAGTTTAAGAAGCGAAGCATCCGAGATTCAATCTAGCGCTACGGAGAGATTTGGCGGTACGTGCCGCGGAAAAAGAGAAGCGGCTCGCCAGCGTGGGCTTCGGCGGCATCCACTTCAGCGACAAAAATCGTGTGATCTCCAGACAAGTGCGAGGCGACGATAGTACAAGCCAGTTGAGCGAGTGTACCGTCGACGACTGGAACACCTTGCCGAATCCAGCGGTAACGAACGCCCATGCGTTCCTCCGCTTCAGCATTGAGTATCCCCTTTGCGAAGTAGTCCGACCAGGCCTCCTGGCCCTGTTTCAACACACTGACGCCGAAGAGACGCTTCTCTTTTAGCAGAGAGAGGAGGCGCGCGCGATGGTCGACGCAAACGAGCACAAGCGGAGGCTGGAGCGACACGGAAGTGAAAGAGTTCGCGGTCATGCCGTGCACTTGACCGGGGGCGCGCTCGACGGTGACAACGGTGACACCGGTAACGAAATATCCGAGGGCCTCGCGAAAATCTTTCTCCGAGATTGGCGTCGGGGGCATGCTTGAAGTTTTTGAAGATACCATACTGTGCCACGCGCAGGGAGAACGGTGGATGGTTCGGTAGTGTTTCAGTTTCCCGTTTGCCGACTAATCGTCCACTATCACATCGGATAGAGCGGTCATCGAACAACAGGCCAGCTTGCAACAAAGACAGGAGGCGTGAGAGCTATTGAGTGACCCAGATGACGAAGCTTAACTCTGCAGCTCCGAAGACCCCTTTGATTTTCCAGCAACCGGGCGTTGGGATGTCAATACCGACTACGAGGAATCGGGAGTCCGATCCCCCATAGGTGTTGGCAGATTCCTCCACCTCGAATGTCGGAGCGGGAGAGTCCAAGCGTTTCCCATTCACCTTCAGGATCGGCTGCAGATTGTTACGCCCGTCAAATCCTTTGTGCCACCATAGGAGCTTCTGTCTGAAGGCCGTGTCGGTAGGTCTGTAGTGCGGCAGGCCCTTCCATGTTCCGTCCGCGGGCAAATTAATCCAGAGCTTCTCCGAGCCAAACCAAAAGTTGCCGGGGTAAACCTCTGCGGGGTAGGGCGGAACGAGCGGATGGGCCGGAGGCTTCGTAATGGGGCACGATTCGGGCGGCTCTTTCAGCACACCGTCCTGCAGGGGGTCTAGGTGATGGCTTTTCCATTCCGCTGCTTTTCGCTCAGCTTCAAGAATCTGTGTAGGGGTCATCTGAGCTTTGGCATAGGTGAGATTCTCTTTGAAGTTGGTCAGACTGAACCACATGTATGCCTGAACGTAGTCCTCTGGAACACCGCGACCATCCAGATACAGCAGCCCCAAATTGTTCCTGCCTTGACCCGCTCCTCCCAAGTTAGGGACATGTTCGGCAGCCTTTCGGTACCATTTGGCGGCTAGCTTGTAATTCTGCTGGACACCCTCTCCCTCCTCGTACATTTGTCCCAAGCTATCTTGGGCGTCAGGATCGCCGTGCGCAGCCGCTTTTCTCAACCACTTTAGCGATTCTTGAAAGTCAGGCTTTCCAAACCAACCCCCTTCATAGGCAGCCCCGAGCCAGAATTGCGCCCCTCTGTCTCCTCGCTGCGCCTTGGCCAGAAGTGATTCCCTATCGGCCTCGGTCCACTTTGGAAGTTTAGACCTTGACGCGGAAGTAGTTTGCGTCGAGAGAGGGGTTTGCTGCGCCGCCACGGTGGAAGGTCCAAGTAGCGGAAAGATAAGAAACGGGAGCAGAAAGCGCTGTCTCATATGGCTCGCAGCCCGAGGATATACTACACCTAAGAATATTGAGTTAGTTAGAGTGACTTAAATGATCAACGTGCGCACCGGAAACGGATCCACTACGGATAGTTCTGAACCGTTTCCAGGAGCCTGAAGTAGTCCGAGGACGCGTATAATCGGGGACTGTTTTGAAATGCCCGCGGCAGTTTTCGAAGAGAGAATCAAAGGAACTCAGCGCAAGGAGCGCATCCATCATGGCGAGGAAGATCGGCATTGTGGGGGGCACGGGGCCCGAGGGATCGGGGCTGGCGTACCGCTGGGCCCGCGCGGGCGAACTCATTGTGATTGGTTCGCGGGACGCGAAGCGCGCGGCGCAAACGGCGGCGCAGTTGCGCGGGCGAATTGGCGGGTCGGCCCAGATCGAGGGCGCGGATAACGCCGGCACGGTCGCGCAGTGTGAAATTGTAGTGCTGACGGTTCCCTTCTCCGGACAGGCGGCGCTGCTGAAGCAATTGAAGAGTGGGTGGAAACCAGGAACGGTCGTGATTGATACCACTGTGCCGCTGGCGGCGACGGTGGGCGGAACCCCGACACGAATGCTTGGCGTGTGGCAGGGTTCTGCAGCAGAGCAAACGAAGGAGTTGCTGCCCGCGGGGGTGAGCGTCGCGGCGGCGTTTCAGAATCTTGGCGCGGAGCTGCTGGCGGGCGATGATCCAGTGGAATGCGACGTCCTCGTATGCAGCGATGACGAGAATGCCAGGCAGATTGCATTTGAGCTGGCGGGAAAAATTCCCGGGGCGAGGGCGCTAAACGGCGGAAAGCTTGAGAACGCACGGATCGTGGAGTCGCTGACCGCACTGCTGATCGGGTTGAATATGCGGTACAAGGTGCACGGTGCGGGGATTCGATTTACAGGCTTGCCGGTAAAATAGAAGTCGCTTCTGCTCGCATGCAGATGACACACTTTACAATCGAATACGAGTTCTTCCACTTCACGCGCCGCGATTGCTTTGTTCCTCCAGACGAGTTTTCATTGCGCTCTACTTTGCTGCCAATTTGAGGATAGCCCGTGCAAGATTGCGTTTTTGCGCGCGCGTCTTCATTACCGTCGGCAGGACGGCAACCTCCATTCCCAAATCACGGATCGCTCCCTGCTGGGATTTGTCCTGCCGGTCTAGTACAAAAACTCCGGTGAAATCAGAGTAGAGTCTTGCCACGCTCGAAGCGGAAGATCCGAAGCCGAGCTGCGCCAGCATTTTGTCCGAAGGGCCCTTCAGGGATTTGCCACCGACGATGGGACACACTGAAATGATGTCTTTTTTTCTTGCGCGGAGTGCATCGCGAATTCCTGGAACAGCGAGAATAGGACCGATGCTGATGAGGGGATTGCTGGGGCAGATGACAATTCGATCTGCACCGCGAATTGCTTCGAGAACGCCGGGAGCAGGGTTCGCGGATTCAGCACCTTCGAAGTGAATCGCCCGGACAATGGGCTCTGCGCGGCGCTTTACGAGATATTCCTGAAAATGCAGCGTGCCTTCGTTGGAGTCGATCATCGTCGGGATGGGCTGGTCGGACATGGGCAGGATGCGCGCTTTCACGCCAAGCGCGGTGCGGATGGAGTTCGCGGCTTCGGTCAGAGTTTTCCCTTCGGAGAGCAAAGCGGTTCGATGAAGGTGGGTGGCGAGGTCACGATCACCGAGGTTGAACCAGTCGGCGCGGCCATAGATTGCGAGGCGCTTAAGTGCGTGAAATGTTTCGCCGCGAAAACCCCAGCCTTTTGCGGGGTCAACGATGCCCGCAAGGGTGTAGGTCACAATATCGAGATCGGGGGAGATTTGCAGACCGTGAAGCGTGATGTCGTCACCTGTGTTGACGATGACGGTCAAAGCGAGCGGGTCCATCACGTCGTGGAGCCCCAGGAGTAGTTTCGATGCGCCGACGCCGCCGGCTAACGCGGTGATGCGGAGGTTCTGTATCTTGGTCATAGAAGGCTGATCGCGCAGACTTTGACTCAAGCGCTACGGGCAGTATCCATCCGGGCCTGCAAGGCGATTCACCTGTTCGCGGACACGAGGCGACAAGAATTCCGCGCGGCCCAAGTATTCGGGATAGATCGCAAGCCGCTCGCGCAAAGTGAATCCTCGCGCCTCGGTTTCTGATTGAAGCCGGGCGATCTGCGGCCATGCGGCTTCGGGATTGATGAAGTCTTTCGTGACGGGTGAGATTCCACCCCAATCATTGATACCGGCTTCCAGAAGCCGAGGAAAATCTCCATAACTAAGATTTGGCGGCGCCTGAATATTCATTTTTTCACCGAGGATCAGGCGCGCCAGCGCGAGAGTCTGCAACATTTCCTCGAGCGACGGGTCCGGATGCGTGGCCATAGGTATATCGGGCTTGGCGCGAAAATTTTGCACGATTACTTCCTGGATGTGACCGTATTTCTCGTGGAGTGCACGGATGGCCAGGAGAGAATCGATGCGCTCCTCCTTTGTTTCTCCAATGCCGATAAGAATTCCTGTGGTGAAGGCGAGAGAGAGTTTGCCCGCTTCCTCGATGGTGCGCAGGCGGAGCGTGGGCACCTTGTCGGGCGCTTTGGCGTGAGGCATGGCGTCATGCATCAGGCGCGCGCTAATATTTTCGAGCATCAAGCCAACGCTGGCGTTCGAATCCCTGAAGCGTTCGAGCGCACTGCGGTCCATGACGCCGGGATTTGCGTGAGGAAGAAGCCTGGTCTGTTCGAGAACGAGCTCGGACATTGCGGCAACGTAATCGAGCGTGCGCGCGAAACCCTGCCGGCGCAAAAATTCACGGGCTTCGGGGAAGATGCGTTCCGGCTGATCGCCCAGGCTGAAAAGCGCTTCTTTGCAACCGGCGCGGCGGCCCTCCTCGGCGAGGGCGAGGACCTCGTCCGGCGTCATGAAATGCGCGCCGGGTTGGCCGGGGTCCTTGCGGAAGGTGCAGTAGGAACAGTAGTCGCGGCAAAGGGTGGTCAGAGGAATGAAAACTTTCTTGGAAAAACTTACGACACGTCCCCTCCCTCGGTCGCGGACTTCTGCCGCGGCGGCGAGCAGTGCGTCAAGAGTCGCCGCGTTCGAAAGGAACAACGCGGTCTCGCGATCGATGCCCCGGCCTTCGCGCGCGAGGGCGAGCGCGTGTTCATAGGAAGCGGGCGGAGCTTCCGGCGCTGTTTTCATCTGTAAGTTTGCAGCCATCAAATTTAACGGAACAAGTCTTCATCAGCCGGCCGGATGATGCTCGCCGCAGGCTGCTGGACCGGCCGGTATCGATAACCGCGAATCACGACGACGGGAGTGCCAGAAGCTTTTCCCATGAGGAGACCCGCGGCGGCGGCAAGTTCATCGGCCACGGCAAGAATCGTAGCATGCAGAGGCTTTCCGGCGCGGTCCGAGGTGCCACGGAGATCGAGAAGTGCAGGCACTCCGGCGGCACCGATGGCCACGTTGGTTAATCCGAGGCGCCAAGGGCGGCCAAAAGTATCGCTGATAATTACGGCAAAGGTCTTGCCGGTGCGCTTACGAAGCGCTGCTGCCATAATCCGCGCGGATCGATCCGGATCATTCGGCAGCAAAGTGACGACGTCACCTCCAGGCACATTCGAACGGTCCACACCTGCGTTGGCGCAGACGAAACCATGGCGAGTCTCGACAATGAGGGCGTGGGGGCCCTTCCGCACGATTCGCCGTGATTCTCGGAGCACTACTTCCACCAAACGAGGATCGCTCTGTACAGTTTGCGCGATAGATATCGCTTCCACTGAGGGTTTAACAGTGGACAGCCGGACTGTGCGGCCCTCGGACTTCGAAATTATTTTCTGGGCGATGACGATTACATCACCGGACACAAACCGGATTTCAGCGTTGCGGGAGGCTTTGACAAGGAGCTTCGGCAGATCGTCGCCTTTAGCAATCTCGGGCAGGCCGGGGATGACGAAGAGGGTCAGGGCGCCGCTGGCGGGAGCCGACGCCTTCTTCGGGCGATTCTTGGTTGATTTCGGCATGACGAAGTTAAGGACAGGATTTTACGCGAGGTTGGGCAATGATTCACCTTCGGAAGACTGAATTGGCGAGCACGATAACCCGGCGTGCGCTTGAGTCTAATTCTTGACCTGAAATGCTACGAGCGGAGCGCCCTTCTCGCCGAGTGCGCCCCGCCCGCAGAAAGGCAGGAAAGTAGGGTTGTTTCAGCTGTGAGGAGGCCGATCTTCCTTCGCTGGCTTTGATGGAGGCTTCTGTTTCTGGCGCTCCTGTTGCTGTTTCTGCTGTAACTTTTGCTGTTGCTGATCGTGTTTTTGCTCTACCTGCTGAAGCTGTTGCTGGTGCTTTTGGTTGAGCTGCGCCTGCTTTTGATCGTCGGCGTTCTTCTGCGCCAGCTTCTGGCGCCCCTGTGCCTGCTGCTGCTCGACCTTCTGGCGCTCCTGATCCTGCTTCTGGCGAAGATTCTGGAGCTCTTGCTGATGTTTCTGTTCGAGTTGTGGATTGACCGTGCTTCCGCTCGTTGCGGGCCTTGCTGACGATGGCCGGTCATTTAAAGTTTTCTGGCCAACCGGCGCGACCGTTGCGCCGGGCTTATTGCCCTGGCTAGGTTGATTTGCCTTGTTCGAAGACGGTGGCCTGTTGGCAACGTTTTTGGGGGGTGGAGCAGGATTGTTGGCCTGCACGTGCTGGGCAGTGGCCGGCTTGGCAGGCGGGGCCATTTTCACTGGAGCGACGGCGGTTTGCGCCCGCTCGGGTTGCAGTTGATGCAACTGCGAGGCGGCTAACGGCTTGCCGCCATTGGCATGAATGGCCTCCTGTTGCTTGGCGAAGGAAGGCGGCGGCGGCGGTGGCGTGTTCTTGGCAACGACGGGACGGCTCTGGAATGTAGCCGGTGGTTTGACAGCGGCGGCGGCGCCGGAGCCGAGCACGCTCTTCTGCTGCGGAGCTATGGTGGGACTAGCGACATTCACAGGCGCGCTCGCCACTTCCCGGGCGTTAACTTTGACCATGTTTTTCGCTACCGGCTGCGCAGAGGTGAAGGCTTCGTGCGAGGTCGCGGTCACGGCGCCGGGCACGCTTTGATTGACATACTTAGTGTTCGTTACGTTGGTGTTGTTTACGGTGACATTCTTGTTCACCACGGTGGTGTTGTAGTAGTTGTTCACAACCGTGGTATTCACCGTGGTATTCGTCACATTGACGTTGTTCACGTAAGTGCGGCTGACGGGATAGGACGGCATATAAACTTCACGCGGTCCCAGCGGGAACCACGCAACGCCAGAGCCAACTCCGACGCCCACTCCCCAATGTTCGCCGCCAACCCAAGCGACAAGTGCGGGCGCATACACTGGACGAACGTAAGCCACGCCCACAACGACGGGAGCAGGTGCGCAGGGTACCCAGCCCCAAACGCCGCCGACAGCGATCCAGCGGCCATAGTGGAAGGGAGTGAAGCCCCAGGGTTCATCGTCAACCCAGGTCCAGCCCCAAGGGGAAATCCAAACCCAGTGGCCGTAGCGGTAGGGGGCCCAGCCGACGACGGTCGTATGCGGGAACCAGACCCTGCCATATTCCGGTACCGGGCGCCAGCCACCGTTATCATCCAGGTCTTCGTAACCGATAGCATCATTGGAGACGTACCGCGCGGATTCTGAGTGATCTTCGCGGCGGTCGCGATTCGAACACCATTGATCGAAATCATCTTGGTCTCCGCCGTAGCTTTCGACGTCACCATTCAACTGATCTGTGCCGGTAAAGGTGCCGACCTGATCAGGATGCACGCTGAAAGTCTGGCCGCCGCCGGTCACTTCGCCTTCGGCACCGCGAACGGTGACGACGGTAGTGTCGCCGGCTTCATTGACACTGATTTTGTACGTGCCGGGCCGGAGGACGGAAAACGCCAGGTTGGGCGTATCCACTTCGAAGATTTCGTTTTCGCCGAGGCGCTTCACGCGAATCCGCAGAGTTCCTTCTGTCAGGCGCAGTTGGACAGTGTTGTCGGCAAGATTGAGAAAGGAAAAACCGGTTGTGCTCGAGAGACGAATCGACGCGGAGCCGAGATGCAATTCAGCGCGGGCATCGTTATCCACCCAGAGTTTATCACCGGTCGTCAGCGGACGGTTGACCACGGCGGAAACCCAGTCCTCGGCACCAGCGGGCTGGAAAGAAACCGCGCCATGGGTGTAGCTGAGACGAGCAACGCGCGATGGCGGATCGTCGTCATCGGCAGCGGCGCATTGTGGAAGAAAAAGAGCTGCGGCCAGGGCGAGCGCTAAAACGGTCAATAATTTGGGCGCGTATTTTCGCATGTCTGAATCCTCTCTCCTGAATCTCGCATAGCCATTTGGTGAGCGGTGCGAGTCTTGCATGTGTCTGCTTGGTTTTTGGTCCCGTAAAACACCACAGTAGCACTGGGCTACCGAGTTGCGTCTCCCAGGCTTGATTTTGGTTCCAAACAGGAAATGCCTGAGAGGACATCTTCCCATTCCTAATGATGGAACACCCGCAGGGGCAAAGAGTTGTTGCGGGCAGGGAGCGATCAATCGTTCACAAGCTCAACAAAAAGGCCCGTTCCGTGTGAGCGGAACGGGCCTTTCGTAGCAGTCAAGACTTAGTGATGCGTGTGGGGGGACGAACTGCCTCCGCCGCCACGAGAGCTGCTGCCCCCTCCACCGCCTCCGCGGGAGCTGCTGCCACCTCCGCCACTGGA
>Ga0209118_1000280_pt1 | contig 31344 bp, 27 predicted proteins | sample BlaSpr_A8_Ref_M1_FD_187988 | JGI IMG/M metagenome (GOLD analysis project Ga0209118, IMG submission 187988) | Forest soil microbial communities from Thunder Bay, Ontario, Canada - Black Spruce, Ontario site 2_A8_Ref_M1 (SPAdes) (version 2) | ecosystem: Environmental > Terrestrial > Soil > Boreal... | reverse complement strand
TCGTGAGTGTCGAGGTTCGTTCGCCAAACAAACGGCAGGTCGTAACTGCTGCGCACTAACGGTTCCGCGAAAGAGTGTTGGAGGCAGGCGACACCGGCCGCGATGGCGAGAAGCGTTCCGGCCAGAATGCTCAAGCCGCGAGCAAACCGCCTTAGCTCGCGCAATTGCATCAGAAATTGAGCCGGGCGCGCACCACCAGCGTCCGCTCCCGCGGCAGCTCGTTGTAATAGTTGAGCGGATTCAATTTGTAATCCTGATCGGTCAGATTGAGGAAGCCGACCGTGACGTCGCCATAATTCCGCCGAAAGCGATAGCCGACATAAAGATTTGCCTGGAAGATGTCGTCGCCTGGAATGTCAGGGAAGTAACCGACATTACTTTGCCGCGCCCAGTAACCCTCGGCCCGCGCGAAGAAACCGCAGCGATGATTATAGAGCGCAAAGATCTGCCCTTGATGCAAAGTCGCCTTCTCCAAGTGGTCCGCGCCCGGGATCACAGCGGTCGGAATCTCGGGAAAGATCGTTCGCAAACGCGAATAGGTGTATTGATAGCGCGCGCCGAAGGACCATTCCTCGCCCACCAATTGATTTATCGTCGCCAGGACCCCTTGTTCCTCGTAACGCAACCGTTGCGAGGTGGAGGAGGAGACGATTGGCGGGTTTATGCGTCCCCCGAACGGCGCGAGGAAGGCATCGAAGGTTCCGACGGTGCGATCCACGTCCGATTGCAGGAAGGTGCCTTGTAACCCCACATAAGTTCCGGTGGGAAAACGGTCTTCGATCAGGATCCCGGCGGTGTCGTAGGTCGGCGCCGCGACCGACCCAACCACAGATTCCGAAATGATGCTGCGAAAGACCTGGTTGAATCCGGCGACCTGGTTCGGCTCGAGCCCGACACTTTGATCGAAGCTCACGCCGCCCAGCGATTGCGTGTAAGCGCCGCGGACAAACAAATTGCCGCAAGGATTCCAAATTACTCCTACCTTTGGCGAAAGCCGATCGCGGGAATCTTCTCCGCTGGTGATGGGCGCGTTGCGGTAGTTAGTGGGGAACTCCAGACGGTCGTAGCTTAGGCCGGCGGTAAGCGAAAGGCTGCGAAACGGACGCCACGTGTCGTAGACGTAGTAACTCTGGCGGTCGAGTGAAGTAACGAAATCGTGCGCGGCGGGCGGAACATTGAAGAACGCGGCGGTGAAAGGCGGCGGGTTATCGAGCCGATCGCTCGTATGGAATTCGCCTGACTGGAAACGCGCGCCGAAAACCAGGGTGTTATGGTCCGTCTCCCAGATTTGGTTCAGTTCGCCGGTGTAGGTGGTAAAGGTGTTGTGGTAGTTAAGATCGAGCGGGAGAACCAGGATATCGTTCAGGGTGCCATTGCTATTGCGAACCAAAATCAGCGACCGGCTCACATTTGGCCGAATGCCTGATTGAAGGAACGCGTTGATCTCGTCAGGAGTGTTGCGATCGGAGAAGAAGATTTCGTCCGCCAGCCGCCCGGCCAGAAGAAGAGTATGAATTCCGGGCGCCCACTCCCGATGATAACCGGCCAGGAGAATGGCCGGCTGTTGCAGCTCACGGAAATGCACGCCGGGCGCTGCGTCGCGCTGATCGTAATACTGGATCAGATCGCCCTGGCGAACGTCCTGGTATTTCGTCTGGAAAAAAATCGTGTCCTGCGGAGTAAGCTGCAATTTCACCTGGCCATAGGACTCGGAACGCGTGATCTCGTTGTTCGGCCGGCGGCCGTTGTCATATTGGAATTCTGTGTCGAGTGAGTAACTAATGTTCCCGAAGATCCCGTACTGCGAGGCGGTCTCGCGAATCTCGCCGGTGCTAAAGTAGGTGGTAGTGGAACTGATGCCAAACCTGTCGGCTTCGAACAGCTTCGAATATTCCTGCTCCGAAACGTACTGGGACAACGGGCCGCCACCGACCGGCGCGAGCAGGTTCGCGAGCAAGAGCTCGTTGAACCACGGCGTCTCGTAGCGAAGATTGATCCGCTTCGGGTCGCGCAGCGCGTTGTAGCTGTTCGCGAGAAACAAATGCGAAGACGCCGTGGCGTAATCCGAGTCCACGCCGCGGCTGGCTTCGCGCACACTTACATCTTCCATTCCGTCCGCCTGATAGATCGCGGCGAGGTTCGCGCTACGGACGGCACGGTCCTGGTCGAGCAAAAACTGCGAGCGATAAACGCGCCGGTTATCGTTCAGCTCCTGAGATTTTTCGAGGTCGCGCACCGCTTCGTTGATCCGGCTGTCTTGCTTGTTTTCGATCGCCGAATAAATCCATGGCGTCGGATCGCGTGGGTCGAGAGTCTTGGCGCGTTCCAATTCGAGACGCGCTTTCGGTTCGTTCCCGTCATTGCTGAAGGCCTTGCCGAGATAGCTGTGAAAGAAAGCGCGGTTCGGCTCGAGCGCCGCTGCGACCTGAAGATCGCGGCGGCCATCTTCATCCTTCCCTTGCCGGATCAAGCAGAGTCCACGCCCCAGCCAGGCGTTGCCCAACGCGCCGTCAATCGCCATCGCATTTTCAAACGCGCCTTTTGCCTGATTGATTTTGTTTTCCGCGGCGAACAGAAACCCGAGGAGCGCATGCGCCGCGGGGTTTCGCGGAGAGAGCTGGATGCCTTTCTCCAACGCGGCCTTCGCCTGTGGTATCCGCCCAAAGCTGAAATGCAATTCCGCCACGCGCGTCCAGGCAAAGCCAAATTCCGGATCGATCTCCGTGGCATGTTTTGCTGCTTCGAGCGCACCCGGAAGATTGGCTTGCGATTGGAGGTAGTAGGACTCCGCGATCCAATCGCTTGCGGTTTGTGGCGGAGTAGAATCGGGCCGCGGTTTCAAGGTGACGGCCGCGATCAAGGTCAGCAGAGCTTGCCGTCCCGGCGTTCCCCGGCTGGCGGCATTGAGCAGCCTCCTAGCCTTGTCCACCTGACCGACTGCCAACAACAAACCCGCGTGATAAACCTTGTCGGAATTCGAACCAGCCCGAGTCTGATGTCCATAGGCCGCCAGCGCCGCGAGTAAATCGCCCTCGTTGTAAGCGGAGATCGATCTATTCGCACTGCGCGAGTAACCCAATTCCTTTAGATCTAGCACCCCTGGATAATAGAGGCACCACTGGATTACGTTGATGGCCTCCAGGACCGCCGTTTTTCGCGGCCGTCCGCCTACATCCACCTTGGCTTGTTCGCCGCTCGTGACCAGAAGAGAGCCTTGCGCGTTCGATAGTTCCACCTCGCCGTCGAGCATCGTCAAGGTTGTGCTTCCATTCGCGGCGACTGTTACCACGAACTCCGTGCCGCGCATGGCGCCATTGGCCGCCGGAGTTTCGACCCGCATCTCTTTCGATTTTTCCCGGCTGAAAAAGTAAGTCGTGCCGTCCTTGACGTTGAGCCCGGGTTTGTCGCTCGCGGACGAAGGCGGCGTGATCTCGATCGTCGTCAGCTCATCGATCCGCAGGACGCTCAGGTCCGTCATCCGCACAGCGGCCCGGCTGTCTTCTCCCGTCCGCAGGCGATCACCGTTCGCGAGCGATTGACCGACCGTCGCGGCGGTCCAGCCCGCGCTGCCGCTGGCCACGTCAACGATATTTTCCTTGCTCAGTAATTCGGCGCTTTGGCTGGTCTGTGCGGCGGCAACCCGAATCATCAGATTCCCCATCGCAACGAGAACAAGCGTGCCTCTCCACACGGTGGTGATGCTACTCAAGACGGGGTGAATACGGCAAGCATCGGTTGGCCCTAATCAACGCCGCGAACCAATTCAGCGGTGGAGGGGGATTGCACCTGCTTTCATTGCAGGCCATACACCTCCACGAGGGCGACGCCGGTGGCATTGCCTTTGCCGCGGACAATTCCGGTATAATTGCCAGCGGGTAACGTTGCCACCATGGCCGATTCGCGGTGATCCGTCGGCGGTATTCAAATCCGAGGCTCCGCCGATGGCATACTGACAGCCGTCATATTCGAGGTCGTGGTCCAGGTGAAAATCGTGACACTCACAATTCGGCGCACCACCGTGGCTCTCATAATTCTGCCGAGGATGTAAAATGCGCAGCGATTCGTCATGCGATTCACAATTTCGCGGCTGGAGGGTGGCGGGGTGTTTTGGGCACGGGCCTCGGGTTGACGCGACGCGCGTAAACGGTTTATTCCAGCTTGCCGATGGAACTCACTCTCTACAGCCGCGCCATGTGCTCGTGGTGCGTCGACGCGAAGGAATATCTTCGCGACCGCGGTTACGATTTTACCGAAGTCGATGTCGGCCGGGATCGGGAAGCGTACGACGAAATGTTCGAGCTCTCCGACCAGACCTATGTGCCGGTCCTGGCCGCGGGCGATGAAGTTCTGGCAAATTTTGATACCGATCAGCTGGAAAAATTCCTGAGCGAGCACGGGATCGAGCCTTAATGCTGTTTGCTCTTTTTCTCACGCTTGGCGTCGCTTTGCTCAGCGTCGCTTTGCGGAGCTATCAGACTTCCTTCGCGCAGAAGGCCGGCGCGGTCGGCATCCTGGTCACGACCTATCTGGGGGCGTTTTTCATCTCCGGGAATTGGGTCATCGGAGTGCTCGCGGCCCTGGCCTGGTTCTTCCTGCCGTGGCTGGAAATTCTCACGCGGGTGCGCGCTCTGCGTTTGCCGAAGGAAAAAGCGCTCCGGCCGAAGAGCCCGCCCTCGACCGATGTGTTCCCGACGCTGGAAGAGATCACGCGCGAGATTCAGAATGAAGGTTTCGCGCACATCAACGACGCCGGCTGGGATTGGGAAGATTACCGCCAGTTTTTCCGGCTCTTTTACAAGGAAGAAGATCGCGCCCAGGCCACGATCTGCCTGAACGAGCAGAACGATCTCTCCTTTTATTATCTGCGCATCTCCTCGCGCTCGCAGGATGGCACGATCTGGACGACGTGGAATTACCCGCTCTCGTATGGCTTAAAACTAACGCCGCAGTTCAAGATCAACCGGCAACGGCCGGATCAATCTTTTTGGCAGCTTTACCACAGCCACAAGGAATTCCTCCGGCTGAACCAGGTGGAGACGAGTGTGATCGACCCGATGGACGAAGAACGCATCCAGCTCGAGGTCGAGAACGATCTGCGCGACCAGATCGCGCACAACATCAAGAAGGGCGTGTTGAAATCGACGCCCGATGGCGAGGTGAAATACTCCTGGCGCGGGATGGTTTATCTCTGGTGCCAGTTTCTGCTCGATCTCGTGCGGCTTTGACGGGATGCGTGATGCGAGATGCGGGATGCGGGATGCGAGATAAATCTAATCCCGCATCACGAACCTCGCATCACGTATCCCGTCAGATCTTCATCACTTCGGCTTCTTTGCGCGCGAGGTGCTCGTCGATCTCCTTGACTGATTTGTCGGTGAGCTTTTGCACGTCGGCTTCCAAATCGTGCAAGCCATCTTCCGTCAGCTCGCCGGCCTTCTGCAATTTTCTTCCATCGTCCACGGCGGTGCGCCGATTCGCACGGACGCGGACGCGCGCTTCCTCCGCCATCTGCCGCAACGATTTCACCAGATCCTTCCGGCGTTCCTCGGAAAGCTCGGGAATCGGCAGGCGAATGATTTTTCCATCCACCAGCGGCATGATGCCGATCTTCGATTCCTTCAGTGCCTTCTCGATGTCTTTCACGGTCCCGGCATCGAACGGTTGGACCACCAGCAGGCGCGGCTCCGGAGTCGTGATGAGCGCCAGTTGTTTCAGCTTCATCGCCGAGCCATAGGCTTCCACATCCACATTCTCGACCAGCGCCGGCGAGGCTTTCCCAGTTCGCACGCTGGAGAACTCGTGCACCATGTAATCAACGCTCTTTTCCATCGAGACTTCGGCGTCGAACAAAATTTCTTCAGCGGTCATGAGTTTGGAAGGGTAATTGAGGCGAGCAATAAAAGCCCGCTGGGGCGGGAATCGCAATCACGAAATCGTGGCTCTCCTCGTAGCACAGGCATCTTGCCTGTGGGGTCAACGGGCGTCACGCCCGTTGTTCCGATAACGCATCAGGCAAGATGCCCGATGTCCCCACAGGCAAGATGCCTGTGCCACGAGAATCTTCTCCTACTCGGAGACAATCGTCCCGATTTTCTTCCCGCGCACGATGTCGGTGAAGTTGCTCGGTTTGTTCATGTCGAATACCACGATCGGGATCTTGTTATCCATGCACAAACTGAACGCGGTCGAATCCATGACCTGGAGTCGCTGGGTGAGCGCCTGGGTATAGGTGATGTGCTCGAAGCGTTTCGCGGTTGGGTCCGTGGCCGGATCGCGATCGTAGACGCCGTCGACTTTCGTTGCCTTCAAAATGATGTCGGCGCGAATCTCGCTGGCGCGGAGCGCGGCCGTCGTGTCCGTGGAAAAATACGGGTTGCCGGTGCCGGCGACAAAAATGACGACGCGTCCCAACTCGAGGTGGCGAATGGCGCGGCCGAGGATAAATGGCTCGGCCACATTTTTCATTTCGATCGCGGTCTGGACCCGTGTTTCCACGCCGAGCCGGACCAGCGCGCTTTGCAACGCGAGCCCGTTGATCACCGTCGCGAGCATGCCCATGTAATCCGCCGTCGTGCGGTCCATCCCGCGATGGCTGGCCGATAAACCGCGCCAGATATTGCCGCCGCCGATCACGACGGAGGTTTGCACGCCCAGCTCTTTGACTTCCTTGATGCGCTCCGCGATTTCGCGCACGATTTGGGGCGAAATGTTTTCGCGCGCGCCGGTTTCACGCAGAGCTTCGCCGCTTAACTTCAGGACGACGCGCTTGTAGATGGGCGCGGTGGATTCGCTCTGCATGGCCGGCAATGATCAACAGAACGCCGGGAACTTGGGAAGCAAAATGAATGTGGGAGGGGCCTTTGTGCCCCGACGTTTGGCCTGTTGAAAAGGAGTCGAGCGGAGTCGGGGCACAAAGGCCCCTCCCACATTAAGAAACACGCAGCTCCGTTGTGTAACCGCGCAGGAATTCAGCCGCGCTCATCCGGCGTTTTCCTTCGTGTTGCACTTCGCCTAACGAGAGCGCGCCATCTTTTGCCGCAATCACCAGTTTGGAATTGTCGCTTCGCACAACTTCACCGGGCGAAGCATCTGGCGACGCAACTATTGTCGCGCTGAAGATCTTCAATTTCCGCGCGGGCCCCGCTTCGTCGCGCAGGAGCGTGAACGCGCCCGGCCAGGGATCGAACGCGCGAATCTTGCGTTCGATCGCCTCGGCCGGCTCGCGCCAATCGATCCGGCCATGCTCGCGTTCGAGCTTGGGGGCGTACGTCGCCACCGATGAATCTTGCGGAATCCGCGTCGCACTTTTGTTCCCGAGTTGGGTGAGCGCCGCCTCCAACGCTTCCGGCGCGATCAGCGCGAGCCGATCATGGAGCGATCCGCCGGTCTCGTTCGCCGCAATCTCCAGACGCGATTGCAGGAGGATGTCCCCGGTATCGAGGCCCTCATCCATATACATCACCGTGATTCCCGACTCGCGATCGCCCGCGAGAATCGCGGCTTGGACCGGCGCCGCGCCGCGATGCCGCGGCAACAGCGACGCGTGCAAATTCAGGCAGGCCACGCGCGAAATTTCCAGGACCGAGCGCGGCAGGATTTGTCCGTATGCCATCACGACGATCACATCGGGCGCGAGCGCGCGAATTTCCGAAACCGCGTCCGCGCTTTTGATCCGCGCCGGTTGCAGAATGGGAGTCTCTCGACCCGCCAACGCCTGCTTGATCGGCGGCGCTTCGATCCGTTGCGCTCGACCAACCGGCTTGTCCGGCTGCGTCACCACGCCAACCAGATCGTGCCTGTCCGGGTTCAGCAACCACCGCAAAACCGGCACGCCGATTTCACCCGTCCCGATGAAGAGCACGCGCATCGCGCGTCAACGCTGGATCCGGGGCGCGGGCGCGCGGCGACGGGGACGGCGTGGAGCGGCTCGTTGCGCCATGAGTTTGTCGCCTGCGGTGATTTCGCGCTGGCCTACCGACGAAGCGCAGCCGGTGCAAAGGTAATCGTAGATTTCCTTGTCAGGCAGGATGAGGAGAAGCCGTTCGCGCACCGGCATCGCGCGTTTGCATTTCTCGCAATACAGGCTCGAGGCGGTGAAATTCTCAAACTGCTGCTGACTCATGCATCCCGTTCGCCCCGTCGTTCACGCTTTCCAGAATGTGAAACAAAACCTTATGGGGCGGCTCCGTCGCGTCGATGCAGGTGATCCGGTCCGGCCCATAGTAACCCAGCACTGGTTTCGATTCCGTCTCGTAAGTGGCGAGCCGGCGCTTGATCACTTCCTCGTTCGCGTCATCGAGACGATTGTCTTTCAGCGCGCGCTTTTTCAGCCGCGCGAAGAGCGCGTCGCGGTTCGGACACGAGAGATGGAAAACCTTTTTCACGTCGATCAGCTCGTCCATGATCTTGGCCTGGCCGACATTCCGCGGAATCCCATCGAGCACGAGAATGTCGATGTCCGGTTTGAATTTGTGTCCTTCCACCGCCGCGTCGATCGCTTCCTTCCACAGCTCGACCGTGACGTCGTCCGGAACGAGTTCGCCTCTGCTGGAATATTCGAGAAATGCCTGGCCCACCTTCGAGCGCGTGTCGATCGAGCGAAAAACATCTCCACACGGGCAATGAAAAAAGCGTGGGATGCTTCCCAGGGTATGGCCCTGGGTGCCTTTGCCGCTGCCCGGCGCCCCGAAGAGAAGGTAGGTCTGATATTTCATGAGGAGTTTCAGTTATAGCGCAGAACCGTCGCCGGGCACAATCTCTCAAATCAACGACGGCCGCGCCTGACGGAGGGTCGCAATCGATGCCCGCGAAAATCGCTACTTCGCCGCGACCGGTTCGACGTTCACCCGCCGCCCGGCTCGATCGAAGCGGACCTGCCCGTCGACCAGCGCAAAGATCGTGTAATCGCGGCCGAGCCCGACGTTCTTTCCCGGCAAAAATTTCGTGCCGCGCTGCCGGATGATGATATTGCCGGCCACGACTACTTCGCTGCCAAATTTTTTCACGCCCAGCCGTTTGCTGACGCTGTCGCGGCCGTTCTTGACGCTGCCTTGTCCCTTTTTATGAGCCATTGGGGTAGTTGAGAGTTGAAGGTTGAGAGTTGAGAGACGCAGCTATTCGGATTTTTCCTCGTCCTTGGCCTTCTTCGCCTTCGTTTTAGCGCCGAGGCTGATTTCGGTGATCTTGATTCGGGTCAGCTTTCGCCGATGGCCCACGGTGCGATGATAACCTTTCCGGCGGCGATATTTGAACGCGATGACTTTCTTGTCCTTGCGCTGCTCGACCACTTCGCCGGTGACGGTCGCGCCTTCGATGAGCGGGCTGCCATGCGTGAGTTTGTCGCCATCGCAATGAAAAAGCACGTCGGCAAACACGCCTTCTTTTCCCGGCTGCTCGTCGAGAAAGTCGACGTCGATGATGTCGCCCTCGGTCACGCGATGTTGCCGGCCGCCAGTTTTGATAATTGCGTAAGCCATAGGAAAGGAAATGCTTTGGGGGAAAAGCCGCGCAAAATCACACGGATGCGCCCCTTTGACAAGCGAAAATGCGGGATGCGAGATACGAGATGCGGGATGCGGGATAGGAGAGGCGAGATCCCAGATAGACTTTTATCCCGCATCCCGAAACTCGCATCTCGTATCCTGCTTCTTATCCCGCATCTCGCATCTCGTATCCCGTATCCCGCTGATCACCAGTGTGATTTCACCTTTCGCCGGATGCGCTTGGTAGTGCGCCAGTAATTCCGCCGCATTCCCGCGCCGAAACTCTTCGAACTTCTTCGTCAGCTCCCGCGCCACACAAAGAGCCCGCTCCGGCATGATCTCCGTGCACGCCGCCAGCGTTTTCAAGATCCGGTATGGCGATTCAAAGAACACGGACGTTTCCTCACGCTCGGCAGCCGCGCGTAACTCCCGCTCACGCTGGCCGCTTTTCACCGGCAGAAACCCGCGAAAGCAAAACTTCTCCAGCGAGAAACCCGAGCCGACGAGCGCGGTCAGGATCGAGGAAGGCCCGGGAACAATCGTAAACGGCAGATCGCGTTCGATGCATTTCCGAATCAGGCGCGCGCCCGGATCGGAAAGCCCGGGCATGCCGGCATCGGTGATAAGCGCCACGTTCTCGCCCGCCGCCAGCCGCTCCGCCAATTCCTGCGAGCGCATCGCTTCATTGTGTTCGTGATAACTGACGAGCGGCTTCCGGATTTCGAAATGCCGCAACAAATTCCCCGAATGCCGCGTGTCCTCCGCCGCAATCACGTCCGCCGACTTGAGTGCCTCGAGCGCGCGCAGCGTGATATCGTTCAGATTGCCGATCGGCGTGGCGATGACGTAGAGCATCGGTTACGGCAGGTTCTCGAGGTCATTCAAATCCTGGTGACGTCCGCTGGCGCGTTTGTTCGTTTTCAAATCCGCCAGGCTGATCACGTCGACTTCCACGCCATCGATCTCCGCGATTTCGCGGCGAGGATAACAATCTTGAAAGTCGACTCCATCGATTGAACTGAGGATTTCCAGCCGGACGGGCGGTACTCCCATGCGAACCACATGCTTTGGGTCTTGGAAAAGGGACTCGCTTAACTCCGGAACATCAAAGCCGAATTTGCGCAATGCTTCGACGAGCCGGCTGGCATTTTCGTTGTGATTGGCGACCCAGATATCGAGATCGACTGTCGCGCGCGGGAAGCCATAATGCCCGACCGCGTATCCGCCGACGAGCAGATACTCAATCTTCGCCGAGCGCAGCAACAGTAAGAATTCTTTGAAGTCGGGTGCGAGCCGGGTCGTAGCCATAAATCATTTGCCGCATCAACTCGACGGCCTCGAGCCGTTCCGCCGGCGACTTGCTGAGCCAAAAAGCTTTCTCATCAGAATCGCCCAGTTTTGCCACCGAAAAGTGCGTGCGGTCCAGTTTCGTTTTGGCCAGCTCGTCCACCGAGAATCTTAGCGCGGCAGGCGCAGCTTTGCGACAGGTGAATTGACCATTCTTCCTGCCAATTGGTGCTTTCCTCACTTCGCGTCTCCCACGAGCAATGGCGTTACCAAGTGCAACTTGGTAACGAGGGCGTCGGCTTGAACGCTTCTACGATTGAAGTGGCTGCCCGAAAGGTGCGCGAAATTCCGGCGTGGTATCCGGCGCGAAGCCGTGGCGCATGATGTTTTCGGTGACGACGCGCGGGACTAGGAATTGGAGGAGGTAATCGCCGCCGCCGGCTTTTGTTCCGCCGCCGCTCATCTTGAATCCGCCGAAAGGATGGCGGCCGACGACGGCGCCAGTGCACGAGCGGTTGATGTAAACATTGCCGGCAACCATTTCGGCTTTGACGCGCTCGATGTTCGCGGGACTGCGCGAGAAGAATCCGCCGGTTAACGCGTAGTCGGTGTCGTTGGCGACGCGGATGGCTTCATCGAGATCGCGCACGCGGAGGACGCTCAGGACCGGCCCGAAGATTTCTTCGCAGGAGAGGCGCATCGATGGTTTCACATCGGTGAAAATTGTCGGCGGAACGAAGAAGCCTTCGGCCGGCATGTCCTTCGCCTGAAACGCGAGGGTCGCTTCTTTTTTGCCGGCCTCGATCGTTTCCAGCATGCGCCGGTAAGCGGTCTCATCGATGACGGGACCGACCATAATGCCCGGCTCTTCGGGATTGCCGACGCGCAAACTCGCGGCGGCTTCCACGAGGCGTTTGATGACGCGATCATAGTTCTCTTCCAGCACGATCAGGCGCGAGAGCGCGGAACATTTCTGGCCCTGATATCCGAAGGCGGAATAAATGGAATCGACGATCGCTTCGTCGAGGTCGGCGTCGGAATCGACGATGACGGCATTCTTGCCGCCCATCTCGCAAACGACGCGTTTCAGTTCGAGCTGACCGGGGCGAGTCTCGCCGGCGCTCTTCCAAATGCGCAGCCCCACTTCGCGCGAGCCGGTGAACGCGATCATGTGGACATCCTTGTGATCGACGAGGTGCTGTCCGATCTCGCGGCCTTTGCCGGGTAGGAAGTTGAGGACGCCCGGGGGCACGCCGGCTTCCTCGAACATTTCCATCAGCATCGCGCCGCAGACGGCCGATTGCTCCGCCGGTTTCATGATGACGGTGTTGCCGGTGACGAGCGCGGCGGAAACCATGCCGGTTAGAATCGCCATCGGAAAATTCCAGGGCGCGATTACCAGCGCGACGCCGCGCGGCCAGTAATGTTGATAGCTTTCTTCGCCAGGCACGTGCTGCGTGAGTCGCGGGAGGCCTCGCAAGCGCATTTGCTGGGCGTAGAAGAGAAGGAAATCGATCGCCTCGCGGATGTCGCCGTCCGCTTCGGCCCACGGCTTGCCCACTTCGAAAACTTCAAGCGCGGAAAGTTCAAAGCGGCGGCGGTCCATGATGGAGGCGACGCGCTCGAGCAACTGCGCGCGGTGCTCGACGCTGACGCGGCACCAATGCTCGAACGCCTTGCTCGCCGCTTTGACCGCGGCTTCGGCTTCCGGGATTTTCGCTTCGGCGACGGCGCCGACGACCTGACTCGGCGAACTGGGATTAATCGAGTTGATCAGGTTGTCGGTCCAGATTTTCTGGCCATCGATGACGAGCGGATATTTCCGGCCGAGGCGTCCGCGCATTTCCTCGATCGCGGTTCGCATCTTTTCCTGGCTGCTGCGATGCACGAAATTTACCAGCGGCGCGTTCTCGTACGTATCGCCAGGCGGCGTATCGAGGGAAGAACCGTTGCGTCCGCTCGTTGCAGCCGGCCGTGATCCCGATTTCAAAACCTCAGTGGGATCGCGCAGCAACTGCACGGCTGACGCGTTATCCGAGAATTTCGCCTTCAAGAATCCTTCGTTCGACGTGTTCTCGAGCAGACGCCTCACGAGGTACGACATGCCGGGCAGCAATTCGCCGACCGGACAATACTCGCGCACGCGATAACCCATCTCGACGAGCGCGCGCTTGATTGGGCCGGCCATGCCGTAGAGCAATTGGAACTCGAAGCGGCTCTTATCGATACCGAGCTTTTCCGCGAAGGCCTGCGCGTGCGCGATGCTGCGGACGTTATGCGAACCAAAGGCGGCTGTGACGATCGCTTCGTTTTCGAGCAGAATCCGCGTGCACTTCTCGAAGTTCGCGTCGCTCTCGGGTTTTTGCAGGAAGACCGGGACGCGCCAGCCGTTTTGCGCCGCCTTGATCTTCTCGTAATCCCAGTAAGCGCCTTTGACGAGGCGGACGGTGAAACGCGTGCCGCGGGCGCGTCCCCAATCCAGCAGGTCCCGCAAATCGCGCTCGGCATCGCGCAGATAAGCCTGGATGACGATACCGGCGTGCGGCCAGTCGCGAAAATCCGGCTCGGTGAAAAGCTTCCGGAAAAGCTCCAGCGTGGTATTTTTGTGCGCGTAAGTTTCCATGTCGAAGTTCACGAACGCGCCCAGCTCGCGCGCGCGCCGCAGAATCGGGCGCAGCCTCGGCGCGAGATGCGCGATCGCGTCGGCCGGATCGGCCGGATTCATCTGCGAATAGAGCGCGGAAATTTTGACGGAGACATTCACAACCGGGAACAGCTCCGCGCCGTCGCCAAGCGGATCGGTCCAGCCGCGGGTTTGTTCCGCCAGGCCTTCGAGCAAATGGAAACAGCGCGCGGCGTATTCATCCGCTTCCTGCTCGCTCACGACTGCTTCGCCCAACAAATCGACGGTGAACCCGATGCGTTCCTTCCGCCGTTTGCGCAGCGTCTTCATCACGTCGTGGGGATTGCGCCCGGCGATGAATTGGCGCGCCATCCCGGAGACGTTCCAGCGCAAGATCGGCGCGGTGAGCCACGGAAGAATCCGCGCGGCGCGAATGCCGGTTTTCATGATCGGCGCAAAGCCGTTGCGCATGTCGGCGAAATATTCTTCGAGGTGCTGGACGATATCGCGGGAGCTGCGGAGCGCGGCGAGGACATCGACGAAGCGGAACATTTGCACTTTGAAATGCTCGTCCCGCATCGAGAGCGCCATCATCCGCTGATAGAAGCCGGCCTTGCTGAAGATCGATTCCGGATTGCGATCGACCAGGTCGAAAATCCGCTCGCCGCGCTGCTCGATCTCGGCTTGCAGAGAACTCATAACGCGATACTAAAGCCGCCTTTCCGCTTCGGCAAAGACTTCAAGGAGCGGCGGTTTGCAACCGCCGTCATCCCGAGCGAAGCGAAGCGAAGTCGAGGGACCCCGTGGTGGAACCGAACGCATTGCCACGGGGTCCCTCGACTTCGCTCGGGATGACCGCTACAGCGTGACAATTCACAGGGTCGCGCGTAAGATGGGCGGCGTGAATGCTGCGGTGAGCAAATCTTTGATCGATCTCCTCCTGGCCAGCGGGGTGTCGTCTCCCGAGGAGGCGGCGCAACTGGCTTCGAATTTAAACGGCGGCTCCTGGACGAGCCAGGTGCTCGATTCCGGCAAGGTCGACGAGCAGCGATTCCTCGAAGCGATCGGGAAATATTTTCAGGTCCCGGTGATTTCGATCGATGCGAAACGGATCGATCGCCAGACCTTGTCGCTCCTGCCGAGCCGTTTCGTTTTCCAACATCATATTCTGCCGATCGAGACGAAGGAGAAGTCGGTGGTGCTCGCGACCTACGATTTGTTTAACTCGGTCGGGCGCCAGCTCGCGTCGCAATTGCTGAAGGTCCCCGCCGAATGGGTGCTCGTGCCGCGCGCGCAGATTTTGCGCGCGATGAAAACCGTCTACGGCGTCGGCGCGGAAACATTTGACGAGATTCTCAAGACGAACCGCTCGTTCGAAAACGCGCAGGACATCGAGACCAGCACGGACCTGGACGCGAACGATCCGGAAGCGTCGGTGGTGAAGTTCGTGAACCAGATCATTCGTGAAGCGATCCTGGAACGCGCGACCGATATTCACGTCGAGCCGCTCGAAGACGATCTGCGCATTCGCTATCGCATCGACGGCATTCTGCATGAGGTGGCGGTGCCGCCGCAGTTGCGCCTCCTGCAATCGGCCATCATCTCCCGCTTGAAAGTCATGGCGCACATGGACATCGCCGAGCGCCGCCTGCCGCAGGATGGCCGGATTAATTTGCAGGCGCACGATCAGAACATCGACGTGCGCGTCTCGACGATCCCGACCGTGAATGGCGAATCGATCAGCTTGCGTTTGCTCAGCCGGACCGAGCAGCATTTCGGTTTCGATCGGCTCGACCTCAGCGACAAACAATCGAAGATCATCCGGCATCTCCTCGCACAACCGAATGGAATTATTTTGCTGACCGGCCCGACCGGCTGCGGCAAATCGACTTCGCTCTATTGTTTTCTGAGCAGCATCAATTCGGTCTCGCGCCGGATCATCACGATCGAAGAGCCGGTGGAATACCGGTTGCCGGGCGTGTCGCAGATCGACGTGAAACCGGAGATCGATCTGACATTCGCGAAAGGGCTTCGCCACATTTTGCGGCAGGACCCCAACGTCGTGATGGTGGGAGAAATTCGCGACATCGAGACGGCGGACATCTCGATCCGTGCGGCGATGACCGGGCACCTTGTCTTCAGCACGCTCCACACGAACGACGCGGTCGGCGGCATCACGCGTTTGCTCGACATGGACGTGGAGCCGTTTCTTCTTTCTTCAGTCGTGAAAGCGTTCATCGCCCAGCGGCTCGTGCGCACGATGTGCCCGCATTGCGCGCACGAGGTCGAGTATCCGCACGACTATCTGGCGGAGATCGGGGTGCCGCCGGAGTTGGGCACGAAGTTCAAGCGCGGCGCCGGCTGCGATAGTTGCCGGCAGACCGGCTATCAGGGCCGGCTCGCGATTTACGAAATCTGCGTCGTGACGGAGCCGTTGAAAAAATTGATCATGCAGAAACGCGACGGCGGCGAGCTGAAGCAATGCGCGATCGCGCAAGGAATGGAATCGCTGCGGCAGGATGGCTGGCGGCGGGTCGGCCAGGGCAAAACGACGATCGAGGAAGTGGTGCGCGTGACGCAGACCGATGAAGTGATGGCGGAGACGGAATTGCAGAGCGCGCCCGCCATGATCGGCGAAGCGCCGATGGTGCTGCGGTAGCGGGAAGATGCGTTAGGCGGGGAAAAGTTGCTTGTCATCCCGAGCGGCGCAGACCGCGAGGGATCTCACAGTCGTAATTTTCGCGACCGCGAGAAATCCAAACGTCTTCCGCAGTCGATGCCAAACTTAGCGCGCAAGCGCTTAACCCATTGCGAGGTCCCTCGCCGTCTGCGCGGCTCGGGATGACAAGCTTTGTTCTAGGTCGACCTACCAGCGACGATCTATTCGCCGCGCAAGCTGTTGATGGCCGACCGATAATCTTGCGCGCGGAAAATCGAGGTGCCGGCGACGAGGATGTTCGCGCCGTTTGCGATCGAGACGCTGGCCGTTTCAGGGTTGATCCCGCCGTCGACTTCGATGTGAAGCTTCGCGCCATGTGAATCGCGCCAGGCTTTCGCGCGTTTCACCTTGTCCATCATCTCGGGGCGAAAAGGCTGTCCGCCAAAACCGGGATGCACCGTCATGACGAGGAGAAGATCGATTGCCGGCAAATGCGCCTCGACGGCTTCGAACGGCGTCGCGGGATTCAAGGACAAACCGACGCCGCATTTCGCCGCGCGAATCGCGCCGAGCGTTTTCGCGACATCGTGTTTTGCTTCCGGTTCGACGTGGACCGTCATCGAGTTCGCGCCCGCCTCGAGAAAGCGCGGCAGATAATGATCGGGATGTTCGATCATGAGATGGACATCGAGTGGAAGAGTCGTTAGGCCGCGAATCGTTTTCACCACGGCCGGGCCGAAGGAGATGTTATCGACGAAGTGGCCATCCATGATATCGAGGTGCAGCCAATCGGCGCCGGATTCCTCCGCGCGGTGGACCTCGTCGGCGAGGTTGGAAAAATTGGCGGCGAGGATGGAAGGAGCGACGAGGGTGGACATGGATCGTTGAAGCGTTGAACCGTTAAATCGTCGAATCGGCTCAACGGTTCAACAAATTAACCATTCACGTCACAATTCACGATTCACGTTTTAGCCACCTTTCCCTTGACGCGGGGAGAGTCCGTTTCTAGATACTACCCGGTTCCAGCCGGTCGTGACCGCGCTCGCACACATGGTGCTGTAAAGAGCGAACAACGACGCGCTTTCGACAGACTGGATAGTGCGTTTCAGCGACCCATTTAAAGGCAATTTCATGTTCAACGGACTCTTCGGCTGGTTATCCAGCGACATCGGCATCGATCTCGGCACGTCGAACACGCTCGTGTATGTAAAAGATCAAGGGATCGTCCTGCGCGAGCCATCGGTCGTGGCGGTGCAAGCCGGCACGAGTAAAGTGCTCGCGGTGGGCGACGAAGCAAAGCGCATGCTTGGCCGCACGCCGGCGAACATCGTCGCGGTGCGTCCCTTGAAAGATGGCGTGATTTCCGACTTCGAGGTGACCGAAGCGATGCTGCGCCATTTTATCCAAAAGGTGCACGGTCGTCGCGTGCGGGTGAAGCCGCGGGTCGTGATCGCGGTTCCATCGGGAATTACCGAAGTGGAAAAGCGCGCGGTGCGCGAAAGTGCCGCGCATGCGGGTGCGCGCGAAGTTTATTTGATCGAGGAACCGATGGCGGCGGCGATCGGGGTGGGCCTGCCGGTGCAGGATCCGGCCGGCAACATGATCATCGACATCGGCGGCGGCACGACGGAGGTGGCACTCATTTCACTTTCCGGGATCGTTTTCAGCCGCAGCGTCCGAGTGGCGGGCGATGAGCTGGATGAAGCGATCGTGCAATACATGAAGCGCGCCTACAATTTGATGATCGGCGAGCGCACGGCGGAAGATATCAAGATCAAGATCGGCTCCGCCTACCCGAGCGAAAAGGAGACGAGCGTGGAAGTGAAGGGCCGCGATCTGGTGGCCGGTTTGCCGAAGACCTTGATGATCACGTCGCAGGAAGTGCGCGAAGCGTTACTCGAACCGATCTCGACGATTGTCGATTCGGTCCGGATTACGCTCGAGCGTTGCCCTCCGGAATTATCGGCGGATTTGGTGGATCGCGGGCTGGTGCTGGCGGGCGGCGGCGCGTTGCTGCGCGGGTTCGATAAACTTTTGAGCGAAGAGACAGGGTTGCCTGTCCATGTTGCCGAAGATCCGCTGAGCGCCGTGGCGGAAGGAACCGGCAAATGCCTCAATGAACTTAAATTTTTGCGTCAGGTGGCATCAACCGATCGCAACTGGCGGTAACAATTTCGGATTTCGGAAACCGGATTGCGGAAAGCATTGCCGCCTCGTGATTGATTTGTTTTCCTTTCCGGTTTCCGGTTTCCGCAATCCGAAATCGCGATGAACCGCTCGAGCATCATCGCGTTGGTAGTTTTCGCGGCGATCCTGGCTTACTTCCTCAGCTTCGGCGCGGAGAGCACCCGCAAACTCCAGGCCGGGTTCTATCATCTCATCTCGCCGTTTCTTTCGAGCGGATCGGGGATCCAGAAGCAAATCACTTCGGTGCGGAGCGGGTTGCAAACGCTGGAAGAACTCGAGCGTGATAATGCGTCGCTCAAAGTCGAGAACCGATCGCTCAAGGCGACGAACCAGGCGTTGCGAGATGTCGAGCACGAGGTGAACCGTTTGCGCCGCGCGCTCGATTACCGCGAGCGCTCCATCTTCCGGCTCGTCCCGGCGGAAATCTTGACGCGCGATTCTTCCACCTGGTGGCGCACGGTCACAATCAACCGCGGGAAAAATGACGGCGTCGAACCTGACATGGCTGTCGTGACGGATGAAGGTCTCGTTGGAAAAACGACCACGGTGAGCGACAATATTTCCGTCGTGCTTCTTGTCTCGGACGAGAACTGCCGGGTGGCGGCGACGGTGGAAGGAACGCGCGAGCAGGGGATCGTTACGGGCGAACGCGTGGCGGGCACGGTCACGCCGACGCTCGATCTGAATTTTCTGACAAAGCAAGCGAACTTGCAGCCGGGGATGAAGGCGGTCACGTCCGGAGTGGGCGGTGTTTTTCCGGCGGGATTACTTGTCGGGGCGGTGCAAAGTTTTCGCGCACGTGAGTTGGACGGCCAGGCGCGTCTCGCGCCGGCGGTGGATTTGTCGCATCTTGAAGACGTGTTCGTTGTGACGGGACGCAAATGATTTTCTTCGTCGTTCTCCTGATCCTGACGTTCATCGCGCAGATCGTGGAGATTTTCATCCCGCCGCTGGATTGGATGTACAACGCGCACGTTTACATCGTGCCGATCATTGTTTTTTACGGCGCAATGTCGCTGCCATTTCCGCTCGTGTTGTCGCTGGCTTTTTTTGCCGGACTCATGCTCGACGCGCTCACGGTGCAGGTGCTCGGGGCCCGAGTTGAAGTTTCGCTCGGATGGTCAATACTCCTCTACGCCGTGCTGGCGTCCATTATGCATGGCCTTAGGCCTCTGTTTATCCGCGGGCGCTGGGAAGTGCACTGCATCATGAGCGGTCTGTGCACATCGGCGATTCTTCTTTCGCAATATCTCATGATCGCATTTCGCCGCGGCTCGCTCTCCTTCAGTCGGGAAGCATGGTGGCAAATCGGCGGGCCCGGGGTGCTGGCGATGATCATGGCGCCGCTGGCCTTTTGGATCCTGCATTCGCTCGCGCGCCTCACGCGCAATCCTTATCTTCCGGAAGCGGAGGCCTACGAATGAACCGATTCAATCCACACTGGCGCTTGCAGTTTCTGGCGTTGCTCATGTTGGTGGGGCTGGCTGCTTTGCTCGGAAAACTCTGGCTGGTGCAGGTAGCGCACGGGCCGGAATGGACGGCGAAGATTCGCGGCAGCTCGGAGGCGACGGTGCGAATTCCCTCGGTGCGCGGGGAGATTCGCGATCGCAATGGCATGACGCTGGTGCAGAACCGCGCGAGTTATGAAGTGGATTTTTATTTGCCCGAGATGGTGAAGGGCTATCGCGAACGGGTGGGCCCGCCGCCGCTCACGGAATATCGCAGCACGATCAACGGCATGCCGAAAGATCTGAAAGAGCCCGACATCGTGAAGATCGTGAACACCGGCGTGGTGCCGCGTCTGAACGATCTCGATCTGGCGCGCAATTACAACGCGGGCCAATTGCAACGGCATTACCGCACCAACACCGAAGTGCCCTATTCGTACATCAAGGACATCGATTTCGAAACGATGGCGAAGTTTTCCGAGCACGATGTCGGTCTGCCCGGCGTGGACATTTCCATCAAGCCGGTGCGCTCCTACGTTTACGGCGCGCTCGCGGCGCATCTCCTCGGCTATGTCGGCGCGCCGGACGATACCAACAAAGAGGAAGCGAAGAAGTACTCGTTTTATCAGGCCGACGTGGAAGGGAAATCGAACATCGAAAAGGCGATGGATGAATACCTGAAAGGGAAACCGGGTGTGCGTTACATGCGGCGCAACGCCAAGGGCAATATCGATGGCGTCCTGCGCGAAGAACCGCCGATGGCCGGCGCGAATGTGAATCTCACGATCGACGCGCGCATCCAGATGATCGCGGAGGAAGCACTGCGTGCGGTCGGGCGCGGGGCGGCCGTGGTGATCGATCCGAACAACGGCAACATTCTCGCGATGGCCTCGGTGCCGTCGTTCGATCCGAATACTTTCATCCCGAGCATCAAGGCGAAAGATTGGGAGACGCTCCGAAAAGATGAGGCGAACCCGCTCATCAATCGCGCCGTCAGCGCGTTCCCGCCCGGTTCCACTTTCAAGCTTGTGACGACACTGGCCGGTTTGCGCAAGGGCCTGGTCGGCGCGCATTTCAATTGCGGCGGCGGCATCTCCTACGGCGACCATTTTTTCCATTGCTGGATCGGCGAGAAAGGTGGCAACCACGGCACGCTTGGGATCATGGACGCGATCAAGGTCTCGTGTAATTCGTTTTTTTACCAATTCGGAAACGCCGCAGGCATCGAAGCGATCGATGATACCGGCGACAGTCTCGGCTTGGGAAAAACGTCCGGGATCGAGATCACGAGCGAATCGCCCGGCGTGTTGCCGGGTCCGGATTGGATGCGGATTCATTATCCGCGCGAACGCTGGTCTCAAGCATACACGGCGAATGTTTCCATCGGGCAGGGCTATGATCTCGTGACGCCGCTGCAGCTCGCCATGGTCTATGCGACCGTCGCGAACGGCGGCGTTTCCTATTTTCCAAAACTCGTCCAGAGCGTCACCGCCGCGGATGGCAAGCCGATCTTGAACGCGAAGGGACAGCCGGTCGTTTCTTCCGCGCCGAGGGTGCACGCGGATTTGCGCTTTGATTTCAAACGCGAGCATATCGAAGTGGCGCGCCGCGGTCTGTGGAAAGTGGTGAATGAAGATGGCGGCACCGGCGGTAAAGCACGGCTGAGCGGCGTGCAGGTCGCGGGCAAGACCGGCACCGCCCAGGCAATGACGGAGGGAAAGAAAGATACCATCGCGTGGTTCGTTTGCTTCGCGCCGTATGATTCGCCGAAGTACACGATCGCGGTCATGGTGCAGGGCGGTGAACACGGCGGCTCGGTGGCCGCGCCGATCGCCACGCGCATTCTCGAGCGCACGCTCGCGATGGACCAGGGAACCTTCGATCCGCAGGTGGCCTGGCTCGCGCCCGCGCGGAAATCAAATCCGTTCCAGATGATTCCTGCCGTCGAATTCAAGGATTCCAGTCCCAAGCTCGCGGCCAGCGATGAAGAAAACCTCGATGGCTCGACTAATATCGACCTGGCGAACACGACCGCCAACCCCGACGTGGAGCTCGAAGCCGATGCGGCTGGAAAAGTCGCCGAGAAAAAATCCGTGCGTCCAGCTCCAACCGCAGCGCCGCCGACGCGCAAACCCAACTTTTTTGAAAGACTTTTCGGCATCCGCCCGAAAGCGACGCCGCCACCAGCACCTACGCCGGTGCGGCGCCCGACAACTCGCAGATAAAACTTTGATCGAACCTGACGCGAACCAACCACAAACGCTCCGGCTCATGATCGCAACCCCTTTCCCCACTTATGATAGACAAGGTGAAACGCATTTTAGGCCTCTCGTCCCACAAGACCGGCAACAAACTCATCATCAGCGTCGAGAAACTGGAGCGCCGCGTGGCGCTCCTCGAAAACGGACGCCTGGAAGAATATAACGTCGAGCGCAACAGCTCCCGCAACATTGTCGGCAGCGTCTACAAAGGCAAAGTTAAGAACATAGAGATGGGTTTGAAGGCGATGTTCGTCGACATCGGCTTCGAAAAAAATGCGTTCCTCCATTTTTGGGACGCGATTCCCGCGGCGCTCGACAGCGGCATCGAGGAGATCGACCGGCCGAAGGATCGCCGCCCGAAAAAGCGCATCACCGCCAAGGACATTCCGAGCATCTATCCCGTCGGCTCGGAAGTGATCGTCCAGGTCACCAAAGGACCGATCGGGTCGAAGGGCCCACGGGTCTCGACGAATCTCAGCTTTGCCGGACGCTATCTGGTGTTCATGCCCTACAGCGATCGCAGCGGCATCTCCCGCAAAATCGAGGACCCGAAGGAACGCGATCGTTTGCGAAAAATTCTCCGCGGCCTGGAAATTCCGGAGGGCGTCGGCGTGATCATCCGGACCGTCGGCGAAGGCCAGCGCGCCCGTTATTTTGTGCGCGATCTGAGTTTGCTCATCGAACAATGGGCGCGCGTCGAAGAATCGATCAAAAACGATCCGGCGCCGTGCCGCGTTTTCGAGGAGCCCGATCTGGTCGAACGAACGGTCCGCGATTTTCTCACCGACGAAATCGATGAGGTGGTCTGTGACGACCGGGCCGCGATCGATCGAATGAACGCGATGGTCGGCCAGATCTCCCGTCGGGCCCGGAACCGCATTCAATTTTACGACGGCGCCGCGCCGATCTTCGAGACGTTCGGCGTGCAAAAACAAATCGACGACGCCTTTCATCGCCAGGTCTGGCTGAAGTGCGGCGGCTATATTGTGATCGACGAAACCGAAGCGCTCGTGGCGGTAGACGTGAACACCGGCCGGAACAAAGGCGGCCGCGACGTCGAGAAAACGATCCTCCAAACCAACCTCGAAGCGGCGGACGAAATCGCGCGGCAACTGCGCCTGCGCAATATCGGGGGCCTGATCATCGGCGATTTCATCGACATGAAGAACCGCCGGGATCAGCAGGCGGTTTACAATTTAATGAAGGAACGCCTGAAGCGCGATAAGGCCAAGACGCACGTTCTGCCGCTTTCCGCTCTCGGTCTGATGGAGATGACGCGGCAGCGGGCGCAGGAAAGCCTGAGCGATTCGATTTACGAGAATTGTCCCTACTGCCAGGGCCGCGGCGTGGTGAAAACTTCGATGACGACGAGCGTGGAGCTGCATCGCACCCTCAACACGGTGATGCGGAAATATCAGGACACCGTGCACGATCTGCGCATCATTTTGAATCCTGACGTGTTGAAACGTTTGAAGGAGGAGGATGAAGAGTTTCTGGTCGAACTGGAGCGGCGATATGCGGGGCGGCTGACCTTTCGTGGCGACCCCACTTATCACCATGAAAAATTCATGATCACCGATTTCAACACAGGCGCGGAACTGAAGCCTTGACGCCCGGAAAAACAATAGTGGAAACTCGCTTGCAATTAATTTCGCCCATGCCAGAATCGCGCACATCCAAGGAGACCCCGAACTACGTTCTTGAAAGATGTGGCCCGATGGTATAACGGTCGGGCCAAGACTTAACCAAAACAGGAGAAAACATATGAAAAAACTAACTCTCAGCTTGTGCGCACTGGTCGCCCTCGGGTCCGCCGCCTTCGCTGGTACGGAGACGTATTCCAAGGAGTCGAAGTCAGTCGCTCCGCCGCCCTGCCCACAGTGGTACGCGGACAACGAGTTTAACCTCAGCCTGTGGGGCACCTATGCCATCACCGGCACCGAGTGGCGCGAAGATACCTATCTGGTGGCTGACCATGCCTGGGGTGGCGGTATCGACGCGAAGTATTTTGTCCACCGTTATTTCGGTTTCGGCGTGCAGGGCTCCGTTCTCCGCGTGCAATCGGACGAGAGCTTCGATAACGGCTTCACTGAAGTCCATGGGGCCAGCAGCCGCACCATCGGATCGGTCTTGGGGACCTTCACCTTGCGCTTCCCGATCGGCTGTTCCCGCTTCGCGCCCTACTTCTGGCTCGGCGGTGGCGGAATCTTCGGCGGCGGCCAGGATCACGCGTTTTTCCTCGACAACACCCAGCCGCTCGGAATCGTCAATCACGAGTTCCCGGTTTCAAAAACCAAGACGGTGGGTCAGGTCGGCGGCGGTTTCGAAATTCGCTTTACTCCTCACGTTGGTCTGCTGAACGATTTCAGCTGGAACGTCGTTTCGGGTTCGAAGAACAACTTCGGAATGGCCCGCACCGGCATCAACTTCGCGTTCTAAACAACGCCGTATAATTCAACAAGACGCCGGGAACACTGGATGTGTTTCCGGCGTTTTTTTTATGTTCCTTCCTCTTCCGCTACCTCTGTCTCTTCTCCTGATCGAGAGATTAAGAGGTAGAGGAAGCGGAAGACAGTTGGATTGCGAAACGGTACTTGCGAGCGAAATTGTTCTCGATGTCCTTTGCCCAGCTTCTCGATAATCTGCCGCTGCAAAAATCGCGCCTCCTCCATCGCTTCGAGGATTTGATTTCGGCCCGGTCCGATGCGGACCTGGAAAGTCTGGCGCAGGCGTCGCGCGCGCTGACCCTGCAAAATTTCGGGCGCACCATGCGTCTTTTTGCGCCGCTGTATCTCTCGAACGAATGCATCAACAATTGCCGTTACTGTGGCTTTTCCCGGGACAATCCCATCCTGCGCGTGACCCTCAGCGTCGATCAGGTCGTCGCGGAAGGCCGGCATCTGGCGCGGGCGGGATTTCGCCAGGTCCTGCTCGTCGCGGGTGAGCATCCAAAGTTTGTCAGCCAGTCATACCTGGCCGATTGCGTGCGCGCTCTCGCGCCGGATTTTTCCTCGATCTCGATTGAAGTCGGTCCGATGGAAACGGCCGATTACATTCCCATTGTCGAGGCGGGCGCGGAAGGTCTCATTGTTTATCAGGAGACGTACGATCGCGGAATTTACTCGGAGTTGCACACGTCCGGTCCGAAGCGCGATTTCAATTGGCGGCTCGATTGCGCGGAGCGCGGCTACGATGCGGGTTTTCGGCGAATCGGGATCGGCGCGCTTTTCGGCCTGGCGCGCTGGCAGGAAGAAGCGGTCTGCCTCGCGGCGCACACGGAGTATTTGCTGAAGCGCTGCTGGCAGGCGCAGATCACCGTTAGTCTGCCGCGCTTGCGTCCGGCAGCGGGAGAATTTCAGCCGCCGTTTTCCATGACGGACCGCGAGCTGGCGCAATTGATTTGCGCGTTCCGGATTACTTTCCCGCAAGTGGGCATTGTGCTCAGCACGCGGGAGCGCGCGGATTTGCGCGATGCGCTTGTTCCGCTTGGGGTCACCATGATGAGCGCGGGCAGTCACACCGAACCGGGCGGTTACACTGGCCAGGGTGCGCAGGAATTGCATCGCACCGTGCGCGGGAAGATCGTGGCTCCGGAATTCCAAGACGGGGAAGATCGTCTCGCCACCGGCCAGTTTGAGATCAGCGACGAGCGGTCGCCCGCGGAGATCGCGGCAGTTCTGCGCCGGCGTGGATTCGAACCGGTCTGGAAAGACTGGGATGCCGCGCTCCTCGCCTCATGAAAGTGTGGGTCAATGGCGAACCGGCTGAGATAGATGGCGCGAATAATATCGCGCAACTAGCCGCCCGTTATCGCCTGCAACCGAATACCGTCCTGATCGAGCACAACGCCACCGCGCTCCATCAGCGCGAATGGGAAGAGCGCACGCTCGCGGAAGGCGATCGCATCGAATTCATCCGGGTCGTGGCGGGCGGCTGACGCGTCACCGTCGCGCGGCCAGCGCCAGCCGGAGGCCGAGCAAAATAAAAAGCGAACCGACGGTGCGATTGAGGAATGTCGCGACCGATGCATTTCCGCGCAGGCGCGCACTGAACGCCGAGGCGAACCACGCCAGGATCACGCACCAGATTGTTCCCGTGGTGACAAAGGTGAGTCCGAGAACGAGGAAGGCAGCGAGCTTCGATGGCGTCGCCGCGTCGATGAATTGCGGAAGAAAGGCGAGAAAGAAAAGCGCGACTTTTGGATTCAAAACATTGGTGAGGACACCCTGCCGAAATGCAGCGGCGGCGGTGTTCGCTTTGAATTCCGCGGGCACAGGCGTGTTCTGCCGTCGCTGGACGAGCGCGCGTACGCCCAAAAAAATGAGATAAGCAGCGCCCGCCAGCTTAACCGCGGTGAAAGCCCAGGCGGAGGTCGCCAGAAACGCGGAGAGACCGAGCGCCGCCGCGCCTGTGTGGAAGATGCTGCCGACGCAAATGCCCAGCGCCGACGCCACCCCGGCGCGACGCCCTTGCGCGATGCTTCGGCCAAGAATGTAGACCGTGTCCGGGCCGGGGGTGAGATTCAGCAAGACGCCGGCTGCGAGGAACAGTGCGAAATCGTGAATGCCGAACACGTTAACCTATTTGCTTTACCACGACGCGCATTCCGTCTGTTTGGATGACGGCGACCGGCGTCTCGGCTGCAATAAATTCTCCTTCGGTCACGACGTCGACGACATGATCGGCGAAGCGCGCTTTGCCGCTGGGCCGCAATGTCGTTTGCGCGGTCCCCTGCATTCCAGGCGTGAGCGCCAGCGCGGTCGCGAACGCCCGCGGCGCGCCGGCGAGCGACGGGCCCGGAGGATTGGTCGTCATGAGCGCGAAGCGCCGATAGATGCTCGTGCGTGGGAGATAACGAGCGAGGATCATGATCACAACCGCGGCGGCAAGGAGCGCGAGGAAAAGATTACGCAATGGAACCGCCAGCATGTCGCCGGTCGGGAAAAAAGTTTGGCCGGGATAACGATCGATCATCGCCCAAAGGAGCGAACCCAGCATCAGAAAAACTCCGATCACGCCGAAAACGATCGTGGAGTGAGCAAAGAACAGGACCTCGATTAAAACAAACACGACGCCGACGACGAAGAGCGCGACCACTTCCCAGCCCGCGAGGCCCGCGAGATAATGGCCAAGGAAAAACAGCGCGAAACAAATGGCGGCGAGAATGCCGGGCAAACTCGCGCCCGGAATTTTGAATTCGAGATAAGCGCAAATGATTCCGAGCAGAAGAATCAGGGGCGCGAGCGACGTGATCCAGGAAGCGAGCCGTTCGAAACCGGTCGGATCGAGCGCGACCACTTCGCCTTTCAACCCCGCCTTGCGCACGAGGTCGGAGACAGAATCCGCGAGGCCATCGGCCAGGAGCGGTTTGCCATTGATCAGCTCAGTGGCTTCCTGCGCGCTCAGCGTCAGGAGCGAACCTTTCGGATGCACGACCCGGTCGCCGATTTTCACTTCCTTTTCCTTGCTCATGAACGCTTCGCCGATGTCGGGGTTATGCCCGTTGCGAGTGGCGGAACTGCGCACGAGCGCGGACCAGTAAGAAATCGTTTTCTCGCGCGCGGTTGCCGGGAGATCCTCTCCCGTGGCAAGGATGGGAGCTGCGGCGCCAATAGCGCTCACGGGCGACATGTAGATATGGCGCGTGGCCAGAGCGATGAGCGAGCCGGCCGAACCGGCGTTCGAATTGATGAAGGTATACGTCGGGATCGTCGTGTGATTCAGGACGCTGGTGATCTCCGCGGCCGTGTCGAGCCGCCCGCCGTAAGTGTTCATTTCAAAAACGATCGCGCCGGCCTCCGCGCTCTCCGCCGCTTTCACGGCCCGGCGCAGAAACAAAAGGAGCGGTTGGTCAATATCGCCTCGGAGCGGCACGACCACGGTGTCGCCTTTGTGAATGACGACGCGCGCTTGCGCCGGCTGCGAGAGCGCGAGGAAGCTCCCCGTCGCGAGCAGACAGAGCAGCCAAGTCCGGAAAGTCTTGCGGTCCATGATTCGTTTCCTCCGCCGCTTAATTTGACATCGCTCCCGGCCGCAAACGAGTGAAAAGTAAGCGGGCATGGGAACAATCCCTTCACAAAATATCGAGCAGATCGCGGCGGCGAACGACATCGTCGAAGTCATCGGCTCGTATTTTCCGCTCAAGCGGGCCGGCTCGACCTTCAAGGCGCTCTGCCCGTTTCATCAGGAAAAAACGCCGTCGTTTACCGTAAGTCCGCAGCGGCAGACTTTTCACTGCTTCGGTTGCGGCGCCGGCGGGAGCGTTTTCCGCTTCGTGATGGATTACGAACACCTCGATTTCCCTGCGGCGGTGCGAAAACTCGCGGCGCGCGCGGGAGTTCCCGTGATCGAAGAACGGGGCGCGAGCGCCGAGGACGATCGGCAGCACGAGACGCGGCGCACGCTTCTTCAGTTGCACGCCGAAGCTGCGGAATGGTTTCACGAGAACCTGGTCAAAGCCAAAATCGGCGCGCCGGCCCGCGAATATCTGAAGAAGCGGGGCATCGATCGCCGGATCGCGCACGACTGGCAAATCGGGTTTGCGCCCGATAGTTGGGACGCATTCCTCAATTGGGCCCTCGAGCGCGGTTATCGGCGCGCGCAGATTTTGCAAAGCGGATTGATCAAACCGCGCGACGAGAACCGGCCCGAAGGCGAAGCCTACGACCGGTTCCGCGGCCGGATCATGTTCCCGATCCACAATGATGTGGGTGAGGTGATCGCATTCAGCGGCCGCGTGCTCGAGAAGGAATCGGAAGGTGCGAAGTATCTCAACTCGCCGGAGACGCCGCTGTTCCGCAAAGGGCATGTGCTCTTCGGTCTGCACAAAACGAAGCGCGGCCTGATCGAGGCGGATTGCGCGATCGTGTGCGAAGGCCAGCTCGATCTCATCACGGTCTTCGAGGCGGGCATCACGAATGTGGTGGCGCCGCAAGGCACGGCCTTCACCGAGAATCAGGCGCGGATCCTGAAGCGCTTTGTGAGCGAAGTCGTTCTCTGCTTCGACGCCGACGCCGCCGGGCAAAAGGCGGCGGAGCGTTCGCTCGATGCGCTCCTGCAGAATAATCTCGTCGTTCGCGTCGCGGAGATGCCGGCCGGCGAAGATCCTGACACAATGATTCGGAACAGGGGCAAGGAGGAATTCGAAAAACGTGTGGCCGGGGCGCGCGATTTCTTCGATTCCTGGATCGAACACGAAGCGGCCGCGACGGATCTCGATTCGTTAGGCGCGAAGATGCAACTGGCACGGAGATTGGCGGAGACCGTGGCCCGAGTGCAGGACCCGATGATGCGCGGTGAAGTGGCAAACAAGATCAGCGCGCGAATCGGCGTGCCGCGTGCTGATTTTGAGCGATTACTGGCGAAGCCGAATCGCGAGCGCGTTTCCACCTCGGACGATTCTGCGCGTGAGGCTAGAACAGCTCCGCCTCGGCATGAGATCGGGATGCTTTGTTTGCTGGCGCTGCGGGATTCTGAGGCGCGCGATTTTCTTCGGGACCAGAACTGGCGTGAGCTGCTCACGCAAACGCCCGACGCCGAAATCTTGCGACGCATTCTCGAAGCGGAGCTGCGTCCGGACGATCCCGCTTCGATTAACACGTTCATGGCGGGGCTCTCATCCGGCGATGAGGCGCTGGTCTCTTCCTGGATGGTGCAAAAGATGCCGCCGAACAGGCTCGAGGTTGCAAAAGGCTGGTGGGACGGGCTGCGCCAGGCGACTTTGCGACGCCAATTACAGATCGCGGAAGGCCGCATGAAGCTGCCCCGGCTCACCACCGGCGAAGCCGTCAATTTGCAGAAACAAATTCTTGACCTTACGGAGCAACTCCGCGAGCTTTCGCAGTTTTCGTCTGCCCGCGTGCTCGACACCTGACTGTCGCTGAGGGGGCAGTGAGTCGAGCGAGAGCCGGCTGGAAACATCAGAATTTCCTCACAAGCGCAAAGTTTTGGCAACGCATTCGAAAAAATCCGCACGAGGCCGGCCGCCGCTGAAAAAATCAGCGAAAGCGAGAGCCATTAAGCGACCCGCGGTCCACAAGCCCCGCAAGGCGGCCAAACCGCCGAAGGCGAAGAAGGCTTCGGTTTCCAAACGTCCTCGCACATCCAAAGCAAACGCAGTTGTCAGGCGTTCGCCCAAGGCATTAAACGGCGCCAACGCAGACGAGCCGGAAGAGATGGCGCCGCCAACTTCCGGCGCCGATGTGCAGACGCGCATTCGCGAGTTAATCAAGCTGGCCAAGGAACAGGGCTACCTGACCTTCGATGACTTGAACGAAGCGCTTCCGGCCGATATCAGCGACGCCGATGAGCTCGACGCCATCCTGACCCGGCTCCGCCGGATGGAGATCGACATTATCGAAGCTTCCGAGGTCGATCGCTACAAAGACGGAAAGAAAGACAGCGAGGAAGAGGAGGAAGAAAAACCCGAACCGAAGCTCGATATCCTCGATGACCCGGTGCGGATGTATCTCAAGCAAATGGGCCAGGTGCCGTTGCTCACGCGCGAGCAGGAGGTCGAGATTTCCAAACGCATCGAAGAGGCCGAGATCATGGTGCAACGGCTCATCAATCGCTTTGGCTTCATCGCGCAGGCGCATCTCGATCTCGCGCAGAAATTGACGGAGGGGGGCGAACGATTCGATCGCGTGATTCTCGACAAGAAAATCGAGAGCCGCGAACGCTACATGAAAATGCTGCCGCGGCTTTGCAAGCAGGTCGAGAAACTGGGCGCGTCCATCCGGCAACTGTATTCCCAGATTCTGCACGGCGCGGGCCGGCGCGATGCGAAAAAAGCGAAATCGTTTCAGAAGGGGGTCGCGTCGCTGCAAAAGCTCTATCCGAAATTTTATTTCAAACAGAAGGTGACGGAGGAATTCGTGCACCTGGCCGACGAGCAATTCCTGGTGCTGACCCGGTTGCAGGCGGAAATGACCAAGCACCCCCGCGAGAACGGCGCCCGTTCACCGCTCGGCATCAAGTCGCGAGATTTGGAGACGGCGCTCTGGCTCTCGCTGGAAGAATATGGAGAGCAGTACCGCGCGTTGAAGGGTTGGCTGCACAAAGCGCTTCGCGCCAAAACGGAAATGGTGGAGGCCAACCTGCGACTCGTTATTTCCATCGCCAAAAAGTATACGAACCGCGGTCTCTCGTTCCTGGATTTGATCCAGGAGGGAAACATGGGCCTGATGAAGGCGGTCGAGAAATTCGAGTACCGGCGCGGCTATAAATTTTCCACCTACGCGACGTGGTGGATCCGGCAGGCGATCACGCGCTCCATCGCGGACCAGGCTCGCACCATTCGCATTCCGGTGCACATGATCGAAACGATCAACAAGTTGATGCGCGTCCAAAAACAGCTCGTCCAGGAATACGGACGCGAACCCACTCCCGAAGAAGT
>Ga0209118_1000279_pt1 | contig 31357 bp, 29 predicted proteins | sample BlaSpr_A8_Ref_M1_FD_187988 | JGI IMG/M metagenome (GOLD analysis project Ga0209118, IMG submission 187988) | Forest soil microbial communities from Thunder Bay, Ontario, Canada - Black Spruce, Ontario site 2_A8_Ref_M1 (SPAdes) (version 2) | ecosystem: Environmental > Terrestrial > Soil > Boreal... | reverse complement strand
CCCGCCGCTACGAGGAAGACGCGCAAACGATGGCGAACAACGGACACAGCGTGCCGCCGATCCTGCTGACGATCGCGGGATTCGATCCGTCCTGCGGGGCGGGGACAGCAGCGGACTTGAAGACGTTTGCGGCACACGGCTGCTACGGCATAGCGGCGATCACGTCATTGACGGTGCAGAACACGCAGGGCGTAGAGGATGTGCAAAACACGCCGAGCGCGACGCTGCGCGCGCAGCTGGATGTCCTCGCAAAGGATTGTGAAATTGCAGCGGTAAAAATCGGGATGCTGGGGAACCGCGGAAATGCCGTGGCGGTGGCGGAATTTCTGGACGCGCACAAATTCGCGCACGTGGTGTACGATCCGGTGATGAAGTCTTCGAGCGGACGGGAATTGCTGGACGCGGGGGGAATCAAGTTTGTAGCGACGGAGCTGTTGAAGCGCGCGAGCGTGATCACGCCGAACGTGCCGGAGGCGGAAATTTTGACGGGCCTGACGATCAAAGATGTCGCGGAAATGGAAGCGGCGGCGCGGAAGATCGTGGAGATGGGGGCGCGCGCGGTGATCGTCAAGGGCGGACACATGGAACGCGCCGTCGACGTGCTTTTTGACGGCACGGAACTGACGCAGCTCGCGGGAGACCGCGTGCAGGAGGATACCCTGCACGGAACTGGCTGCACATTCGCGTCCGCGCTGACGGCACACCTCGCAGTGGGCAGATCGCTCCTGGAAGCCGCAACACTTGCGAAAGCTTACGTGACGAAAGCGATTGAGAAGGCTTATCCGGTCGGGAAAGGCAGACTGCCGCTCGACCATTTCTACCGCCAGAAGATCGAGCCGCCCTCGCGGGGTGTGCATGAAGTGCCGCAGCACGGGATGCATCCGGCCGCCGAACCCGCGGCACACTGAACACTACGCGCCCGTCGGGCGCCGCTCATGCATCGGATTGTCGTGAAAGCGGGCGCAGAGCGCCCCGCGCTTCCTATTCAGAGGATTTACGTGGACCAAACTCGCATCCGCCAATGACGGTAGACGCAGTTTACGCGCGGGGAATGGCAGGGAAATAGCGCTCTTCGAGAATGCCCCGGTGGTGCACTTCGTGTCCGGCGATGATGAACGCCAGCGCGCGGACGGTCACTTCATTCTTGTTGGCGATGCCCCGGCGGAGCCAAGCGTCACCCGCGAGGCTGCGAAACAGAGCGATGGTCGCGCTGCGCACGAGGGCAAACTCTTCCGCCAACTCGGCCAGCGGACGTTTATTAAATGCTGCGTTCCGCACGTAGTCGTCCTGCTCGAAACCTTCGATCGGCGTCTGGTCGGCGCGCGCGATACGCATGGCCCGGTATGCGAAAATGCGTTCCGTATCACTGAGATGGCCGAGGACTTCCTTTACCGTCCATTTGTCCGGCGCGTAGCGGAAATTGCCGTCGCGCTCGCTGCGTGCAGCGAAGAGCTGAATCATCTGCAAACGCTGCGTTTCAAGTGCGCCGAGAATGTCCTTCCCGGGGACCAGCGCGATGTATTTCTCGTAGTAGGGGGCGTATTCGCCGGCCTCTGGCCGCACCACCATGGCTCTCTTGGCTTCCATGGGCACCTAGTATAGCGCGTCTCGCTTTCAATAAACGCCAATCTACTCCCGCCCGGATTGCTCCTGAACGGCTCGCCGGAATTCCTGCGGATGCGCGATCATCACGAAAGTTTCGGGCGTGCCGCCTGTTCCGCGGACGATCACGGTGCCAAAGCCGAGCATGCGGCCTGCGACGGTCTCTTCAACGCCGATGCTCTCAACTCGGGAGAGCATCAAGTCGAGCGTCCTGCGGCTCGCGAGGCCTGTCTTAATGAGCACGCGTTTGTTGGTCACCGCCATTTCGGTTGCATTGCGCTTTGCGATGCCGTACGCAAGGATGCCGGCGGCGGCCAGCAGCAGAAGCAGCGCGACGATCGCCATTCCCCCTGCGCGGATGCCTGCGCTACCGGAAGCCTGGCTGTTTCCAGCTTTGGCCGCAATCGATTCCACAAGGAGTCCCAGCCCCGATATCCCAAGCAGTAAACTTGCTAGAAGCGGTCCGAGCAGGACAATCCAGTGATGCCGCGTTTGATAGCGCAGCATTTCCCCTGCAACGAGATTCTTTTCCACGTAACTCAATTTGGACTCCCAACGCATACAATTGGCGAGAGTAACCACACTTTGATGCGCTGCCCGAATCATACTTGATACTCTTGACTCGTCAAGGAGTCCAAAGCTGAACAGCGGGCATTCCATCGGGGAGGAAAGCGTGGGCGGAGAATTACAGAAAGCGCGGGTGGCATTTCAGGGCGAGCCGGGAGCCTTCAGCGAAGCGGCCGCGATCCAACTGCTCGGGGAAAAGATCACGCCGGTTCCGAGGCCCACGTTTGACGCCACGTTTCGCGCCATCGCCGAAGGTGCTGCGGACGCGCTGCTGGTGCCGGTGGAAAATTCGCTGGCAGGTTCGGTCGTGCGCGTATTCGATCTCCTTCTCGAGAGCCAGCTGTCGATTGTTGCGGAGACCATATTGCCTATCGAAATGCACCTCATCGCTCCGCCGGGGGCCACGCTTGCTGGGATCCGCTCCGTCGCTTCCCACCCGATGGCGCTGGCACAGTGCGAGCGTTTTTTCGCCGCGCACCCAAAATGGAAGCGCGCTCCCGCCGAAGACACCGCCGGCAGCGTACGGGAAACGCTCGCGCGCGGCGACAAGAGTCATGCTGCAATTGCCGGCCGCCGCGCGGCGGAGCACTACCGCGGCGTGATTCTTGCCGAAAACATTCAGGACAATGCAGAAAATTTCACGCGCTTTGTCCTTTTGCTTCCCGCCAAGAAAGCGGCGGAAAATTCCAACCCGGACGCGCGAAAGATGACCATCGCGATGCGGCTGGCGCACAGGCCCGGATCGCTGCTTGCGGCGCTTGAGCCCTTCGCCCGCAAGGGAGTGAATATGCTCAAGATCGAAAGCCGCCCCATCCACGGCCGCCCCTGGGAGTACCAGTTTTTTCTGGATATCGAAGCGGAAGCGCCGGAGCGTTTGGAAGATGCGTTAAAAGAGGTTCGAAAAACCACCAGCGAACTGCGCGTCCTCGGCTTGTACGCCGCGGCGCAAAGTGCCTCGCGAAATCAATCAGCGAATTTTTTGAATAAAGGGTAACAAGCTCGTCCGAAATGAAGAAGGCCGGCGTCTCCGCCGGCCTTCTTGCTAAGTACTGCGTCCACAGGAGCACAGCGCGTCGCGCCTCCTGATCGTCATACTTGGCAAAGTCTTATCAGCAATAGCTGCAGGCCTCTTCGCCCATCATTCCGGAGGATTTGCCGCTGCGTCCGGTGACGTCGTCCTGAATGCGGCGCAGGCGGCGGCCGAGCCGCTGCGCCAATTGATGACGTGCGCGCCACAGCCGCGCCTTTAGTGTGTTCTCTGTCACGCCGAGCTTCTTCGCGGCTTCTCCAGTGGAATAGCCCTCCACCTCGCGCAAGAGGAACGCCGTACGCAAAAGCGGCGAGAGCTCCTCGAGATTGGCACTGATCATTTCGCGCAGCTCGGTCCCGGCGAAAACCTGCTCCGGGTTCGGGCCGTCATCGGCGAAACGCTCCGAGGCAGGCAGCTCTTCCTCACGCGGCGTTTCATCGAGCGAAACCGCCGGGCGCGCTTTGGCGCTACGCCTGCGCATCAGCGCAGCATTGATGACGATGCGCGTAAGCCAGGTCGAAAACTGCGAGCGGCCTTCGAACCGCCGAAAGTTGCGGAACGCCGAGAGCAGCCCGTCCTGCAAGGCGTCTTCGGCGTCTTCTGCGTTGCCGAGGACGCGCAGCGCCGTCCGAAAGAGTTGGCGCTCGTAACGGCGGAAAAGAGTTTCCACCGCTTGGCGGTCGCCCCGCTGGCCAGCGCGGATCAGCTTCTCTTCATTCCACTCAGTTGCTGCTGCCACTTGTGTTGCCACTGCAGTTTGTGTTGCCATCGTTAGCCCCCGTTTACTGCGAAACTCTCTTGGCGCATTCCTGGCGCGCAAAATATTCCCCGCTCAGTGCACCGGCACTCCTCCGGCCGGCACTCTGGGTTTCCGCATCAACAGCAAGACCGGAATCACCACAAGAAAGACGATGCCGAGGAACTTGAAATTGTCCAGGAAGGCGAGCATAGCGGCCTGCCTTTGCACGATGTTGTAAATCATGCCGCGCGATTGCGCAGCCGCCGCAAATGCATTTGAGCCGTGCGAGATTAGACGCAACGTTGTGCCACTCGTCGTCGTGCGCAACGCGGGATTCATGTTGTTGACGTGATCGACCAGCCGCGCCTGGTGGAACTGGGTGCGCCGCGCCAGGAGCGTCGTCACGGTGGCAATCCCCACGCTCGCGCCGACATTGCGCGCCAAGTTGATGATGCCCGTCCCCATGTTGGTCTTTTCTTTGGGCACATAGGCAAACGCCGAGACGTTGATCGGGATAAACAAAAACGCCAGCCCGAAACTCTGCAGCATGCGCGCGCGCACCGCGTGGCGGTAGTCCAGACCGAGATCCCAGCCCGCCATCACAAACAGCGCCGAAGCAGAGACGATACAGCCAAACACGATGAGAATCCGCGTGTCGACCTTCGACACCAGGATTCCCACCACCGGCATCATGCACATAATCACTGCGCCGCCGGGAGAGAGCGCCAGCCCGGCAAGCTCCGCCGTGTAGCCCAACAGCTGCTGCAGCATCTGCGGAATCAGCACCGTGCTCGAATACAGCACGAATCCGAGGAAAAACATCGCCAAGGTGGAGATCGCGAAATTTCGGTCCTTCAGCATTCTCAAATCCACCACCGGCTCTTTCTCCCGCAATTCCCAGATGATTCCAGCAATGATTCCAACGAGCATAAGCACAAAAAAGACGCGTATGAAATTCGACGAAAACCAATCGTCGCGCTGGCCCTTGTCCAAAATAATCTGCATGCTCCCCAATCCCAGACTGATCAGGCCGATTCCGATGTAGTCGATGCGGAAGCCGCTCTTCAGATTCGCTCGCTTCATGTACGGCGGATCCTTGATGAGCACCGAGGTCAGCAGCAGCGAAATGATCCCCACCGGCACGTTGATGTAAAAAATCCATCTCCAGGAAAAATTGTCCGTGATCCAGCCGCCCAGCCACGGGCCAATCGTTGGGGCTACGACGACCGCTATTCCGTACACTGCAAACGCCATGCCACGCTTCTCGAGCGAAAAAGTATCGTTCAGGATGGCCTGCTCGCTCGGCTGCAAGCCCCCTCCGCCGGCGCCTTGCAGGATGCGGAAGAGCACCAGCACGCCGAGGCTCGGGGCCAGGCCGCAGAGGAACGAGCTAACCGTAAATACCGCCACGCACGACATGTAAAAACGCTTTCGTCCGATCAACCCAGAGAACCAGCCGGAAAGCGGCAGTACGATGGCGTTCGAAACCAGGTACGACGTCAGTACCCATGTGGATTCATCCGCGCCCGCCGACAAATTCCCGGAAATGTGCGGAAGCGCCACGTTGGCGATGGAGGTGTCGAGCACTTCCATAAATGTCGCGAGGGTTACCGTGACGGCGATCACCCAGGGGTTGATCGTCCCGTCCGGCATCCGCAGCTTGGCTAGAATCCTGTTTCGCATGGCCCGTTGTTCTCTGTCTTCTTCCCTCTACTGCGTACTACTCTTCACAGTGCGCATTTATTCCGCGCTGCTCCTGCTTTCCAACGAAATTCAGTTCGTCACCACCGTCGCGACTACGTTCATTCCCGGCCGCAGAATTGCTTTCTCTGGAGCAATCGGATCCAGGACGATCTTCACGGGAATGCGCTGCACCACTTTCACGAAATTTCCGGTGGCGTTTTCCGGTGGCAGCAGACTCAACACCGCGCCGGTTGCTCCGGCGATCGAATCCAGGTGCCCGGGAAACGTCTTCCCGTAGGTGTCCACCTTGACTTCCGCTTTCTGCCCGCGCTTCATGTTCTTCAATTGCGTTTCCTTGAAGTTCGCGGTGACCCACACGTCCTGCAAGGGCACGACCACGAGCAATCCTTGTCCCGCCTGCACGATCTGTCCGGCCTCCACTTGCTTGTGCGTGGCCACGCCGGCCACCGGCGCGACAATTTCCGTGTAACTCAGATTGAGCTGCGCTGCTTCCAGCGACGCGCGAGCCTGTTGCACTTTCGCGAGCTTCGCTTGCGCGTCCGCGGAGCGCATCTTCACCTGCATCACATCCGCATGCGCCGAGCTCACGGTTGCGTGCGCCTGATCTACCCGTGCCTTCGCTGCGTTCAATTGCGCTTTTGTAATGTCCACGCTGCGCTCAGCTTGCGCCAGTTTTTCCTGGTCGGCTTTCAAAGCGCTTGCGGTAGCGTCCGCATTCGCTTTCGCCGCGTCGTATTGCTGTTTCGAAATTTCGCCCCTTTCCAGCAGCGGCGCGTAGCGCGCCAGATCGACTTGCCCAAGCTGCGCGTTAGCCCGGCTCTTATCTATGTTCGCCTGCGCCCACGCCAGGTCGGAGGTGCGCGCCTGGTCATACGTCGCTTGTGCGCGCGCCAGGTCCGCTTCCGCACCGGCCAACTGAGCACCCGCGCTGGACGTTCCGCTCGCCACGTTTTCTCTCGTGCGCGGCACGTCCACGCCCGCCGACTGCGCTTCGCTTTCCGCCAGCGCCAACGCCGCTTTGGCCTGATCGAGGCTCGCCTGATAGTCCCGCGGGTCGATTTTCACCAGCACCTGACCGGCCTTCACTTGCTGGTTGTCCTGGACCGGCACTTCCGCAACCCGCCCATAAATCTTCGACGCCACCGGTGTAATGTGCCCGTCCACCTGAGCATCGTCCGTCGACTCACGGTTGTGGTAGTAGAAGAAAAGCCCCGCCACCGCCGCTACCAGCACCGTTCCACCGAGGAGCAATAGCCGCCGCACTTTCGCGCCGGGCACTTCCTTTGGCGCCTCTTCCGGCAAAGGCAGCTCGATGGTCTGCTTTACATTTGCGGCGTTCTCCAGCCCAACTTCAATCTCGATGCTCATCGTCCCCTCACTTCGCGTAAGCCTTTTCCATTTGTCCGATCGCGCGGGCCAGGTCGGCGCGCGCCTGGTTGAAGCGGTAAAGTGCCGCGATCTGGTTATCATTCGCGCGGGCCAGCGAATCCTGCGCCTGAATCACCTCGATGTTGTTCGCCACGCCGGCCTTGAAGCGGTCGCGCGCCTGGTCCACTTCTTCTTTCGAAAGCTGCACGCCGAGGTTGGCGACCTGCACTTCACTGCGGGCCGACTGCAGATTTAACAGTGCCGTCTTCACATCCAGTGCAATCTGGTTCCGCAAATCATTTTTTTGTTGCTCCAGCTTTTGGATTTCCAGATCCGCCCGCACAATCTCAGCGCGGATCCGGCCGCCCGTGAACAGAGGCATATTCACAGAAGCCGCGTAGGTGTAGGTCGGAATTCCAGTCGCTGACGAAGTTCCCAAATACGCCCAATTTCCATCAAAACGAAGCGACGGCAGCCGCGAGTACTGAGAAGCTTTTTTTTCTGCTCCCGCGGCCTTAATCTGCTCTTCGAGCGCCTTCCACTCCTCCCGCTGGGCAAGCGCCGCTTCGATGGTCGGCTCCACTTCCGGCTGCGGCGTGTCGAAGAAGCTCAACGAATCCGCCAGCTCGATGGGCTGCCGCGGATCGAGATTCAGCAGCTTGCTCAAGCCGTAGAGCGAGGTCTCGCGGTCGTTTCCCGCTTCAATCAACCGCTGCTTTTCGTTTTGCAGCTCCACATTTGCGCGCAGCGTGTCGATCCCTGTGCCCACGCCTTCTTTTTGCAGGTCCGCGGCTTGATGGTAGAGAGCTTGTGCGAGGTCGACTCTTGATTGTGAAGCCTCGACATTGGCTACCGCGCGAAGCGTCCCGATGTATTGCGACACGACAAAAAGAATCACCTGCTCGCGCGTGGAGAGGCTCGTGGCCCTGCCGCTATTTGCGGTGTCTCGCGCCGCCTGGTACCGCTGCCACAGCGTCAGATCCAAAACCGGGCCACCGAAAGTTGGCCCAGCGGAGAAAACCTGATATGGCCCAACGTGTTGGGGGAACCCCGGAAGCTTCTTCCCGCCAAACTGCGCTTGCAGGTTCACTCGCTGTGCCTGATCCTTCACGCTCAAGTTAGCTTCGGGAAGCAGTGCCGCGCGCGCCACGTTCTTGTCCTGCTCACTTTGCGCCGCCGTCAATATGGCGATCTGCGCCGTGGTGTTCTGCTTCACTGCAAGGGTGACAGCCTGATCCAGCGTGAGCCGCAAGGCCTGCCCGGGTACGGTTGCAGGCAGAGCGCTGGCTTTCGGTGCGTCTTGCGCCTGACTTCCGGAAGCGGTCAACAGCAAGCTGAAAAACACCGTGTAAAAAATAATGTGCGAGCCCTTGTCCCGGCCCCCGTTCATGCCGCGGTTCCGCCCGCTTTCCCTCCCGACGATTTCACGCACGATCGCCTGGTTGTGGCACCCCTCGGCGACAAGCTGCCCGCCTTGGGCATAGATTTCCTTTAACAACACCTTTCCCGCGGCGTCGATGAAGCTGACGCCGCACAGATTGATGCTGAACTTCTCGTTGCGTGAAGCGGCGCGCAGCTCTCGCCAACACTGTTCGAGCGTGCCCACCGAAGGGCCCGCAAGTCTCCCTTCAACGCTCAAGGTGACTTTGCCGCGCTTTCTGTCGGTTGTAATTCTCAGCATATGTACCGTCCTACTGGAACCTAGTAGATGCACGAATGCCTCCAATTGATTCTGAAATTGAATTTTCCTAATATATTCATAACAAAAGCCTTAGTAATAATTGGCACGTTTCTCCCTACAAGGAAAGGCCCATATATGGGCACACGATTGTATATTGGCAAATAGTTCATGCCCATTTAATGGCATTGTTCGGGGGACATCAGCCCCAATCCATCCAGTTGATTAATGTGACGCTACGGAGGGGTGCGGCGCGGCCTGGCTTCGCCTGGTTTCGAGTGCCGACCTATTTTCGGACAGCGATTGCCTGTAGTTCAAAATGGCCGCCGCGCAGGAGCGACGCAGCGCCGATGAATTCGCGCGCCGGCAGGTCCTTTGTGGTGAAGTAGCTGCGATAGGCGGCGTTGAACTTGTCGTAGAGCGAAAGATCGGTGCAGGCGATCTGCACGTAGACCAGGTCATCCATACTCATCCCGGCCTGGGACAGCGTTGCTTTCACGCGGTCGAGCAGAAGCTTGAGCTCCTCGTCCACTTCCGCGGGAGCCTTGCCGGTCTTGGGGTCGAGCCCGATCCGGCCGGAGAGATAGAGCGTATTCCCGGCAAGGATCGCGCCGCTGAAGGGCAGTTGCGGGTTATCGTCGGAAAGATTGATGGCACGCCGAGCGGCTTGCGGCGCCGGTTGCGAAAATGCGCCGTGGACGGTAAATATCCCCACAACTAGCAGCGCAAAAAGTAAAAAGCTGATTCGGCGATTCACGGGTCACCTCTCATAGGGATTTCTTTCGAATCGAAGCCTGATGAGATTCGGTCAAGAGTCTATTCCGAGCGGGGTAGATTCAGCAAGCAATGAGACAAACCGGTTCCACGCGCCTAGTTCGTGCAGTGCAGGCCTTCTAGCAGCGTCTTCTTCGACATTGCGGCGGCACCTTTGCTCTAGAACGCGATGAAGCCCGTGCGGATAAAATAGAGTGTGGCGACGCCTACCACCATCCACAGAACCACACCCTGCAGCATCGGACGCCAGCCCACTTCACGAAGTGTGGAGCGTGAAATGCCCGTTCCGATCAGGAAAAGGGTTGCGGTTAAGCCGAGCTTGCCGAGACGGAAGAATGCTTGAGTCACGCCGGTGAAAGCCGGGAGATAGGTATTCGCGAGAGCAGCGAGACAAAAAAGAAGGATGAACCAGGGAAACTGGACCCGGGCGCGGCTGTGCGTGAACGCGGCCGTGGCCAGGGCGAGAGGAACGATCCACAGAGCGCGAGCAAGTTTTACGGTGGTACCGATCACCAGCGCCTGAGGTCCATAACGTGCTGTGGCGCCCACCACCGAGCTGGTATCGTGAATCGCGAGCGCCGCCCATAAACCGAACTGCGATTGCGAGAGATGCAGTGTGCCTCCAATCAACGGGAAAATCAGCAGCGCAACCGAATTCAGAATGAATATGGTCCCGAGAGATACCGCCATCTCTTCTTCATCGGCGTGCAAAATTGGGCCGATGGCCGCAATGGCGCTTCCTCCACAGATTGCCGTCCCCGCGGTGATCAGATAGGACGAATTGCCGCGTACGTTAAGTATTTTGCCGAGAGCGAGTCCCACAGCGAGCGCAAACGAAATTCCCAATGCGGTGTAGAGAAAACCGCTGCGGCCAGCCTTCACCACATCGTGGAGATTCATGCCAAAGCCCAGAGCCACGACGGACGCCTGCAGAAGAATTCTCGCGAAGGCGCCGCTCGCTGAAGGATACGGATGCGTGAAGCTCAGGCCGAAAAGAATTCCGGCGGCTAGTGCGACCGGCGGAGAAACGAGTCCGCTGGCAGAGACGAGAAATGCCAGGATAAACAAGACTTTCGAGATTTTGGGCATCGACTGGGAAAAGAGTATCAGGCGAACTGCAGGCGGGCCAGCGGGATATCCAGCGTTTGTCCAAAACCAATGCGAATACGCCACCGAGGCTCGCGTGTTGGGCAGCCACCCAGGAGACGCATCCTTGGGACACCGACGTATAATAGGCGGCTTAGACCAAGGAGTCTTCCTTCAATGAACTATCGCCGCTTTGGCCGCACCGGCTGGAAAGTAAGTAAAGTTGGTTATGGAATGTGGGGCATGGCCGGATGGACCGGCTCGCAAGATACGGAATCTCTCGATTCGCTGCAGCGCTCGATTGATCTCGGCTGCAATTTCTTCGACACCGCCTGGGCTTACGGAAATGGCCACAGCGAGGAGCTGCTCGGACAAATCCTGCGCAAAAATCCAAGCAAGAAACTTTACACTGCGACCAAGATTCCGCCGAAAAACCGCCGCTGGCCCAGCTGCCGCGAATTTTCGCTCGACGAATCCTATCCGCCGGATTACATCGAGGAATACCTGAGCAAGAGCCTGAAGAATATCGGCATCGAAACGCTCGACCTCATCCAGTTTCATACCTGGGAGGACGGTTGGCTCGACGATGCGCGTCTTCCGCGCGCCATTGAAAAACTTCGCAAAGGCGGCAAAGTTAGCGCTGTCGGCATCAGCATGAACCGCTGGGAACCCCGGAATGGCATTCGTGCCGTGCGCGAGGGCGTCGCGGACGCCGTTCAGGTGATTTACAACATTTTCGATCAGAATCCGGAGGACGAGCTCTTTCCCGCGTGCCGCGAAAAGGACGTCGCGGTAATCGCGCGCGTCCCTTTCGATGAAGGCTCGCTTACCGGCACACTCACGCTGGATAGCAAATGGCCGAAGGGAGACTGGCGCAATACCTATTTCGTCGCGGAAAATTTGAAGGCCAGCGTCGCGCACGCCGATGCGCTCAAGCCGCTCCTTCGCGACGGCCTGACCATGCCGGAAATGGCGCTGCGTTTCATCCTCAACAACAAAGATGTCAGCACCATCATTCCCGGCATGCGCAAGCGGCATCACGTCGAAGCGAATGTCGCCGCCGGCGATCGCGGCCCGCTAAACGCGGCCCTCCACACAGAGCTGCGCAAACACCGCTGGGAGCGCGCGCCCACGAAGTGGTCGCAATGAACGTTGCCAGTCATTCGTGCTCGGAACTCGTAGGGAGTTTCTCTTCGGTATCCGTCGAATTGTTCTGAGGGAACGGCGATCAGGCAGTTTGTTTTAAGGCGCGTTCGACAAGCGTCAGGCAACGCTCCGCTTGCTCGCGCAAGAGTTCTTCCCGATCGCCGCGTTCTTTCTGCGTGCTATAGAGCTCATCGGCAATCGCCAGCGCCGCAAGGACCGCGAGCTTCTGCGTATCCACCGTTGCCGTCGCGTCGGCAATCACGCGCATCTTTTCGTCTACAAAGGCAGCTAGCTTCTGGACGTACGCTTCTTCCAGCTCCCCGCGTATGGCATAGGTCTGCCCAAAAATTTGTACCTTTACCGGCCCGCTCATGGTCGTATTCCCCGTGGGACTTGCGCCAAGATATCACATTCAGAGGGGCACCACATGGCACGCTCGCTGTAGACGCGGTCTTCAGCCTCGCAAGCGGGGATTAGCTCGCACGGAGTTGCGCGCGGAGACTTTTCTCAAGGGTGGCGATGATTTTCGCGGAAAAATCTGTGATCTGCGCGTCGGTAAGCGTCGCTTCGCGGCTCTGAAACGTTACGCGCACGAGCAAGGAATATTTTCCCGTCGGCACGTTTTTCCCGCGGAATAGATCGGTCGCTTCGATGGATGCGATTTCACCGATCTTAAGCGAACGAATTGCGTCGCTCACCTCCGAGAAACGCGTCCCGTCGGCCAGCAGCAAGGAAAAATCTCTCTCAACCGCTGGAAACCGCGGCAGAGGTTCGTAGCGCCGCAATTCTTTCGTGGCGCGGACTGCGGCATAGAGCGGTTCGAGACGCAGCTCCGCAAGGAAAACGTCCTGCCTCAGTTTGAGTTTTTCGGCCACGCGGCGCGCAAGCTGGCCGGTCACACCGATTTCTTCCTTGCCGAGAAACACTTGCCCGCGGCGAGCAGGATGCAGCCAGGCCGCGCCGCCTTTTACATTTTCGGCAGGAGCGGAGAAATCAGCCCACCGCAGACCGCCGGCTAGGGCGCCAACGGAATCGAGTTCGCCTTTCAAATCCGCGAACGCGTATTCGCGTGCGGAGTCGTACAGACCTTTCTCGGAGGCCTCGCCGGTGGCGCCCATCGTCAAAACGGGCGTTTCGATGGCCTTGCTTCCCTCCAGGCGGTACTGGCGCCCGATTTCAAACAAGCGAACATTACGCTGGCCGTGATTCAGATTCCATTCGAGGGCCGCAGCCATGGTGACGACACCGGTGGAGCGCAGCACGCTGGCTTCTTCGGACAACGGATTCGCAAGCCGAGCGGGCGACGCATCCGGTGGACGGAATAGCGCATCGCGCTCCTCTGCGACGTGAGGAATCGTGAGAATTTCGCGGTAGCCGAGGCCAATCAGCCGTTCGCGCAGACGATTTTCTGCTTTGTACTGCGGCAATCGCGCTGCACCCTGCCGCGCTGCGGGAAGCCGCGGAGGAAATTTATCGAGTCCGTAGACGCGCGCAACTTCTTCAATAAGGTCAATCTCGCGTTCTACTTCCGCGCGCCACGAGGGCTGCGTGCATTGCCACGCCGCCAACAAAGAGCCAGCCGCTCCCCGGCTTTCATCTACACGCTTGGGCGCAAAGCCCAATGCGGTGAGAATCGCTTCGATATCCTTGTCCGGAACGTCCGCGCCCATCACGCGCAAAAGTTCCGCGCGCGTCAAGGGGATTTTCTTGGGCGCGCGCTTGCCCGGATAAACATCCACAACGCCGGCGAGCAGTTCGCCGCCGGCTACTTGCAAAATCAATTCCGCGCAGCGCCGCGAGGCGAGTTCCGCTATTTCCGGATCGGCGCCGCGGCCGAAGCGCGTGGAAGCCTCCGTGTGCAATTTAAGAAAGCGCGTTGCGCGGCGAATCGCAACCGGATCGAACCACGCACACTCGATCAAGACATTTTTTGTGGAAAAGGAAATCTCCGTTTCCGCACCGCCCATGATGCCGCCGATGCCCACCGCGCGGCTTCCGTCGCCATCGGTGATCAGACAGATGCCGGAATCGAGAGCGCGTTCGATACCGTCGAGCGTCCTCATTTTCTCGGCGGGCTTGGCGCGGCGCACCACGATGCGGTGATCGCGCACAGTGTCGTAATCAAACGCATGGAGCGCGTGCCCCAGCTCGAGCATCACGTAGTTCGAAACGTCCACGACGTTGTTGATGCTGGCCACGCCGGAGGCTTCCAGACGGTCCTTCAGCCACTTGGGTGACGGCTGGATTTTTACGCCGCGAATCACGCGCGCGGTAAAGCGCCCGCAAAGTTCCGGCGATTGAATCTCCACATGCACTGCGTTGCTCGCCTTCGCCGAGGTTTCGGCGGGCTTCGGCGTGACGAATTTCAGCGGCAGCTTGTAAATCGCGCCGACCTCGCGCGCGATTCCGTAATGCCCGAGGCAGTCGGGACGATTGGAGGAAACTTCCGCATCAATCACGGGGCCGTGCGGACCATTTTCCAGACCGCCGATATTTGTGCCGGAAAGCGCGAGCCGCGACGCCAGCTCCTCCGCCGATGCGGCCACGCCAACAAAGTCTTTCAGCCAGTTGTAAACGATCTTCATGCCCGTTCCCCGCGCGCATCCAGGCGCCCAAAATAGAGGCGCGTCAAATACTCCATGCGCACGCGCCCAACCTGCGCATGCTTGCGGAAGATCTCCTCCAGCACCGACATCATGGGCGCAAATTTCGGATGATCCGCCGCCGGCGAGTAGGAACTGCTGCGCAGCCTCCCCGAGACGCCGTCGAAATCAAAATCCTGTTCGTTCGGCAGATCATGCTCGTGGAAGACATTGCCGCCGTAGAAATTGTGCATCTGCTCCGGGCGCGGATAGCTTTCAGTCACACGCGTATAATCCGTGCAAAACTCTTGCAGGAGCACTTCGTAGTCGCGCAAAAATGGCGTCGTGTCCGTAAGCCGTTCGTTCCAGATCACCACGACCCATCCGCCGGGTTTCAAGATGCGGCCAAATTCGCGCTTTGCCGCGCTTGGCTCAAACCAATGAAAGGCTTGTCCCATCGCGACGAAATCTACGCTGGCGTCGTCCAGCGTTGTGGCTTCCGCCGATCCTTTCACGCTCGTGAAGCCGTCGAAAGAGGCGAGATACTCCTCGCCCGCTCCTCGCATGGCTTCGTTGGCTCCACGCCGTAAACGCGATTACCATTTTTCAGAAACAGCTCGCTCAGGAAGCCAGTGCCGGAGCCGATGTCGGCGATCACGTGTCCGGGCCGGAGGCCGCACTCGCTTCGCACCAGTTCAATCACGGCCGCGGGATAGCCCGGCCGGTAGCGCAGATAATCGGCGACGCGATTGGAAAACCGCTCTTTGGAATCCGTGAAAGTCATGGCTCCGGAATTCGCGCTCATGGAAACTGCCGCAGAAAGCGCACATCGTTCTGGAAAAACACCTGGATGTCGTCGATGCCGTATTTCAGCATGGCCAGGCGGTCGATGCCCATGCCGAATGCGAATCCGCTGACCTTTTTCGCATCGTATTTCACAAAACCGTATACAGCGGGATCCACCATGCCCGCGCCGAAAAGCTCGATCCAGCCCGCGCCCTTGCACTTCGAACAATTTCCGCCACTAGCAGCGGACCCGCTGCCTCCGCAGAAAATGCAGGACACATCGAATTCCACGGATGGCTCGGTGAAAGGAAAATAGCTTGGCCGGAAGCGGGTCTTCACGCCCGGACCGAAGAACTGCTTCACGAAATACTCGATGGTTCCCGTGAAATCGCAAAAAGTAATGTCTGTATCCACGGCCAGTCCCTCCACCTGATGAAAAATAAAAGAGTGCGTGGCGTCGGGATTGTCGCGGCGGTAGACCTTGCCCGGCACAATTACGCGAACGGGTGGCTGGCGCTTCTCCATGGTGCGAATCTGCATGGGCGAAGTGTGCGTGCGGAGGAGCAGGGGCTCCGGCGCACCCTTCGGCAGCTCCAGGTAAAACGTGTCCATGTCATCGCGGACAGGATGGAACTCGGGGATATTCAGCGCCTCGAAGTTGTAGTAGGGCGTTTCGATTTCCGGCCCTTCGACGACGGAGAAACCGATCGAGAAAAAAATGTCCTCAATTTCCTGGAAAACTTGCCGGATCAGGTGGTGCGAGCCGATCGGCCGAATCACGCCGGGAAGTGAGAGGTCCACACGTTCGCGGGCCATGGCCGCTGACTCTCCGCCTGCTTCAATTGCGGCGCGGCGCTCCTCGATGTTCGTTTCTACGTGCGCGCGTAGTGTATTCAGTTCTCGGCCAACCACACGTTTGAGCTCAGGTGTTGCTGGTTTCAACCAGTTGTCGGTGATTAGCGTGAGCACGCCCGATTTGCGGCCGAGCCAGCGGTCACGGAACATTTTCCACTCGGATTCGTCGTGAACAGTCGTGAAGTGCCCGTCGAACTGTGCGCGCACGTCCGCGAAGCGAGCGGTGACCTGCGCTGCTTGCGTAACGCCTAGGGCCTCGAGGGTCTTGTCAAGACCGATGTCAGAAGTTGGCATGATCGCGAGATAGATTACACCTAGGGGCATGATTTCTCGCGCCCCTAAGGGAGAAAACGCCGGCAAGATGCCGGGGCTACGAGTATTGAAATTAGGCTTTCTTCTTTTGCGGCGGAGCGGCGGCCTTGGCCTTTTGCGCCAGCTGCGCGAACGCCGCGGCGTCCTTCACCGCCATGTCGGCCAGCACCTTGCGGTCCAGCGCAATGCCCGCGGCCTTCAGCCCGTGAATCAACTGACCGTAAGTCATGCCGTTTTGCCGCGCGGCCGCGCCGACACGTTGAATCCACAGGCGGCGATACTGGCGCTTCTTTACGCGGCGATCGCGCTTCGCATAGCGGTCCGCGCGGTTCGCCGCTTCCTGCGCCGATTGGTAAAGCTTGCTCTTCGTGAGGAAAAAGCCTTTCGTCCTCTTGAGGTACTTCTTGCGCCGTGCACGGCGCTTGGTGCCGCGTTTTACGCGTGCCATGGGGGTTTCTCCTTCAATGTGAGAGACAAACAGGATGCTCCAACGCGCGAAAAAACAGGCGTTGCGCAACGGGTTTGTCTCCGGTTGGGTATTTGTGGCAACCCCATGCAAGCGGTCATTCGTCCGAGCAACCGTTTCCGGCGCTCAGAAGATGGCGGAAGAAATCCGCCGCCACATGCCGCAAACCTTGCGGTTCGCAGCTCGCCGGCCGGCAGGCACCCGTGAAGCGCTGCCTGGCTCGACGTCACAGGACTTGTGCCCCATGAAGATGCATCAACTATGACAACAAAATCGTCTAGGCGTAGGGAAGCAGCTGCCTCACGCTTGCCAAGTCCGCGGAATTCACGAGCGTAAGCTTCTTGAGCTTCCGCATCCTGCCCTGAGCCTTGGTCCCCGTGAAGTGCCGCTTGCCGGAATGCATGCGCACAATCTTGCCCGTTGCGGTCACCTTGAAGCGCTTTGCCGCTCCGCGGTGGGTCTTCAGCTTCATCTTCGGCTTCGACTTGTTTCTTGGCATCGTCCGATCCCTCTTCTGTGCTTCGCGCACCGTCATTACGGGCGCGGAGCAAAAACCGCTCCTAGAAAAATCGCTCTTACTGCGACGCGCCGGACTGTGGCGCCGATTGCTGCGCCACGGGCTTTGCTACGGGCGCCCCCTTTTTCGGAGCCAGCAGCGCCACCAAGACGTTACCTTCCATGCGTGGCATGGTCTCGATCTGCCCGAATTCGCCAATCTCATTCAGCAGGCGCGTCATCTTCGCGCGGCCCACTTCCTGATGCGCCATTTCGCGCCCGCGATGGAAGATCATCGCGCGCACCTTGTGGCCTTGGCCTAGGAACCTGATGATCTGGCTTTTGCGAACCTGATAATCGTGTTCCGCGGTCGCCGGCCGGAACTTCACCTCTTTTAATTGCGAGCCGCGGCTGCTCTTGCGCTGCTCGTGCGCCTTTTTGTTCAGTTGGTAGAGATACTTGCCGTAGTCGGTGATCTTACAGACCGGCGGGTCTGCCGTCGGCGAAATTTCCACCAGGTCCAGCCCCCGCTCGCGCGCCATCTTGATCGCTTCGAACGGCTGCATGACGCCAAGCTGCGCGCCTTCTTCGTCAATCACCCGGATTTCGCGGGCCCGAATCCGCTCGTTGACGCGGACGCGGTCGCTCTGCCGGAAGCTGCGTTCTGCGATATTTCCCCCTTACCAACCGTAAGGCGCCTGTTTTTCCCGGTCTCTCCGGGATGGCCCCGATTCACCACTCGCTCGTGCCCCAGCCAAGCCGGGGTCAACACCCTAACCCAACCCCCACGGCGGAAAAACGCCAGGGGACGGGCTTCAAAGTATAGCACGCGAAAAGGCTCATCCGGCAACAGGGAAACCCCACTGCGGAAGCGCTAGCTAGCGGCGGAAAGGTCGCCTTTCGGGCCGACAATGGTGGCGCGTAACTGCGGCATTTCGCCTTTTATGATGGGCACGTCCAGCAAAAGCAGCGCCGCTGTCTTGGCCAGCTTGTCCGGCTCCGGAGTCATCACCTCGAAGCGAATCAGGCGGCAGCCCGCGGGAGCGTCAGCCGAAGGATGCAAGGAATCGGCGCGCCATTCGATGAAGAACGGCAGCAGCCAAGAGGGATTGTCTTTCAGCGTAAGAGTTTGCCATTGGAGTATGCGGCCGTCGGGACGCTTGCGCGACCCGGGTGTCGGGCCTTCGAAAGCAACGCCGGCATCACGAAGCTTCTTCGCGAAGGAGCTGAGGTCGCCGGGGTGAGCAGCCCAGCCAACAATCCCCGGCTCCGAAAGTTTCCTGAGATGAACAGCGAGCGGATCCTTGGCATCCGGTTGGTCTGGATCGGGCGCCATGATTTCCAGGTAGCGCCGTTCCCCGAGCGAGAGCAGCGCATTGCGCGTCCCGCGGCCGGGATGCACGCCGCCGAATGAAGCCCGCACTCCCGTACCGTCTTCTACGAAGGCGATGCCGCGATCGAGATCATTGCAGCCGAGGATCATGTGGTCGAGCAATTCCGGCACTTCGCTTGCGGCCAAAGAGATCCCCGGCGCAACCAGCGCGCCTCCCGTCACCGCCAAAAACATTCGCCGCGATAGTGGCGTTCGCATATCGCGACTTCTCAGGCTTCCGCGGTGGTCGGATCAATCATGCGGCGAATTGCCGAGATGCGATTCGCAGGGAAGCCGCCCTTGCTCGCATGGTCGCGCACGGCTTGTTCGTTAGGCGCGATATAAACGCAGTAGATCTTGTCGTCGGTGACGTAGCTTTCCACCCACTGCACCTGGGGCATCGTGCGCAGCACGCTGCAAGACTTTTGCGAGACGCCCTGCAACTCCGCCGGTGTCAGCTTCCCCGCACCTGGAATTTCCCGCTCGATCAGAAACTTCGGCATCTAACGCCTCCTCGTTGAAGAATTAGTGGGTCGACCTGGATTCAACTTCCTTTTGCAGCGTCTCGACGATCTCGGCCAGCGGCTTGGGGCCGAGGTCGCCCTTACTGCGATGTCGTACGGAGACCGTGCCGGCTTCGGCTTCTCTGGCCCCGACGACGAACATAAAAGGAATCTTTTGAAGTTGTGCATCACGGATTTTTGCGGGCAGCTTTTCGTTGCGGTCGTCGAGATGCACACGCAAGCCATGGCGCTGCAGCGTTTCGGTGACGTGCTTGGCGTAATCAGCTACTTTTTCGCTGACCGGGCAGATTTCGATTTGCACCGGAGCGAGCCACAGAGGAAATGCGCCCGCATAGTGCTCGATCAAGATGCCGAAGAATCGCTCAACCGAGCCGAGCAGCGCGCGGTGCACCATCAAGGGTTGATGCTTCGCCCCATCTTCGGCGATGTATTGCAGGCCGAAGCGCGCCGGCAAATTGAAATCGAACTGCACGGTCGTGAGCTGCCACGGCCGGCCAATGGCGTCAATGAGTTTCACATCGATTTTCGGCCCGTAAAACGCCGCTTCGCCTTCCATTTTCTTATACGGAATGTTCATCCGCTTCATGGTGTCGGCGAGCGCAGCGGTGGCACGGCGCCAGTCCTCGGGCTTGCCGGCGTAATTTTCGGGATGCGCAGCGTCCCAATCAGACAATTCAACCTCGAATTTCTCGAAACCGAAATTTTTCATCACCGCAAAAGCAAAGTCCACGCAGGCTTCTACTTCCTTTTCGATTTGCGCAGGCGTGCAGAAAATGTGCGCGTCGTCCTGCGTGAATCCGCGCACGCGCATCAAACCGTGCAACACACCGCTGCGTTCGTAGCGGTAGACCGTGCCGAGCTCCGCAAGCCGCACCGGCAGATCACGATAGCTGTGGAGCTTCGATTTGTAGATAAGGATGTGGCCGGGGCAGTTCATCGGCTTCAGTTGGTAGTCGGCCTTTTCGACTTCGACTGGGCCAAACATGCTGTCGCGGTAAAAATCCGTGTGCCCGCTCGTTTTCCAGAGATCGAGCCGCATGATGTGCGGCGTATAAACCAAATCGTAGCCGCGGCGCAGCAGCTCTTCGCGCAGCCAATCCTCGACAATTTTGCGGATCAACCCGCCCTTGGGATGCCAGAAGATCAGACCTGGTCCCGCTTCTTCCTGAATACTGAAGAGATCCAGCTCGGTACCCAGCTTGCGGTGGTCGCGGCGCTTGGCCTCCTCGAGCCGGTGCAAATATTCGTCCAGCTCCTGCTGCGTAAAGAAACACGCCCCGTAGATGCGCTGGAGCTGAGGATTGCCCTCGTGCCCCTTCCAGTACGCTCCCGCGACGCTCATCAGCTTGAATGCAGTGATGCGTTTGGTCGAAGGAATGTGCGGCCCGCGGCAGAAGTCGAGGAATTTCCCGGTCGTGTAGAACGACACCATCGGCTCCACGGCCTTTTCTTCCACCAGTTCGCATTTGAAAATCTGATTGCTCTTCCTGTAGAGCTCGATCGCTTCCGGCTTGGGAATGAGCTTGCGCTCGTTCGGCAAGTCCCGCGCTGCCAGCTCGTGCATCTTCGCTTCAATCTTGGCGAGATCTTCCTGCGTAAAGGGTTCTTCCCGCAAAAATTCGTAAAAAAATCCTGTGTCGATCGGGGGACCAATGCCCAGTTTTACATTCGGATAGAGCTCGAGCACGGCTGCCGCCAGCAGATGCGCCGCCGAATGCCTGAACACAAACAACGCGTCGGGATCTTTCTCCGTGAGAATTTGGAGTTTCACATCGTGGTCAAGCGGCCGCCGCAGATCGATCAGCGCGCCTTCCCCGTCGTTGAGCTCCGCGACGCGCGCGACCAGCGCAGCGTCCGCCAACCGCGGCGAAATCTTTTGGGCGATGTCCGCCGGCGTCGTGCCCTTCGGCACTTCCTGGACTTTGCCGTCCGGCAATGTGACGTAAATCTGTTCCATGGTCTTCTTGTTCACCCGGAAGGAGAAGAACCTAGCTTATCGGCGCCTTCTACCGCGGTCAAGGTGCGCGGCGACAGCAGAATGTGTTCTCTGGGCCGAGTGATAACCATAGACTGCGCCGAGCATTGCGGGACTGCCCTTAAACGATGCGCTTGCTTCGACAATCGTCCGGGCAAATGAAGGCGGGGAGCTATCGTTGCGCCGCAGGGTCAACGAGCAACGCGCGAAAATCCGGTGTGTTGCGCCAATAGAAATAGAACGATTCTCTTCACCACATCAGAATAAGCTTCCACCCGTATCCCCGCTTGCGACATGATTGGATTTCCTCTCGCCAGGCTCTGCGTTTCGTCTTCCGCCGGACGCAGGGTAAACTCATCTGTCTCTGCAGTTACTGAGAGAACGACCCGAGGGCCATTCATGAAACGCTTCCCAAGAAATGCCCTTGTCCTGCTGGTGGGACTTCTTCCGCTTCGCTTGCTCGCGCAGGAGCGGAAACTTCTCCCCCAGCCGGATGAGCGCTACAAAGCAGACATTCTGCTCGTAGTCGCGCATCCGGACGATGAAGGCGCGGCCACGCCTTATCTGGCGCGGGCTATCGATGAAGGCAAGCGTATCGCCGTGGTCTATGGCACGCGCGGAAGCAGCGGCGCCAACGAAGCCGGCGCGGAGCAAGCCGCCGCGCTTGGTGCAATTCGCGAAATCGAGGCGCGGCGCGCCCTCAATACCCTCGGTATCACGAATGTATGGTTTTTGAACGGCCAGGACACCGCTTCACAAAACGTTTTGCAGTCGCTTGCCAACTGGGGGCATGGCGCCGCGCTCCAGCACCTCGTGCGCATCGTTCGGCTGACGCGCCCGGAGGTGATCCTCACCTTTTTGCCGGGCACATTCATCGGTGAAGATCACGGCGACCATCAAGCCAGTGGCGTCCTTGCCACGGAGGCTTTTGACCTGGCCGGGGATCCCGTCGCGTTTGCCGAACAACTCGGCTCCCCCATGCGCCGCCTGGAACCTTTTCTCGAAAACCTGCGCCCCTGGCAGCCGAAGAAAATCTATTATTTTCCCGATGCGGATCGGGAGGACATCTTCCGCGGAAAAGGCCCCGAGTACTCCGTGAAGGACATTTCCAAATCCGGGAAGCAAGCCTATTGGCGGATGGCGCTCGAATCGTTCCGCGCGCATGAGACGCAGGCGAAAGCCTACCTCGATTCCCTCGCAAAGATGGATGAGGCGCAGATCGAGAAGCTGGCCCTTTCCCCCGACGGTTGGGGCGATGCGCAACGTTTTGTCCTGGGAAAATCACTCGTCGGCGGCAGCGTGACCGGCGAAATTTTCGAAAACATCATGCCTGGCGCAATCCCTTTTGCGCGTTCCGATGTTTCTCCCGAGCCTGCGCAGCCGGAAGTGGCTGCGGAACTCGCGGGCCCGTGGAGCTTCTATGCTGAATTTCGCCGCTCTCACGGCCTATCGCACCTGCCGCATCCGGAGCCTCCGGAAATCGCCTTGCAGGAAGGAACCACACTGGTTATTCCCCTGTGGATTTGCAATCAGACTCCGGCGATCCGAGAGCTCACTCTCACTGCCGAATTGCCTGCCGGTTGGACCGTGCAGAATGGTGCCGGAAAATTTGCAGTGGCCGCAAGGCAGGTGGCCGCCGCGCGCGTAGAGATCAATCTACCTGTGCTCGGGGATGCCGCGTCGAAGAAACCAGAGGCGCAGGAGGTCACTGTTCGCGCCTCATCGAATGGTCAGATTGTCGGCGTAGTGAAATTCCGCGTCGAATTGCGCAAGCGCGCGCTCCCCCAGTAGGCGGCTTCAGGATTTTTTAGCGCGCGCGGATTCCATCTGCTCCCATGCTGTCTCCGGCAGCATCAACAGGTCGTTGAATTCTCCGGCGCCCCGCAGCCACTGGCCGCCGTCAATCACCACGCACTCGCCGTTGATGTATTCCGACATGCCGCTGAGAAGAAATGCCGCAAGGTTTGCGAGCTCTTCATGCCGGCCAAAGCGCTTCATGGGATGTTTTTCCTTGCCGTGCTCTTCGAACTGTTTCGATGGCATCAATCGCGACCACGCGCCCTCCGTCGGAAACGGTCCCGGAGCGATGGCGTTCAGCCGGATGCGATATTTCGCCCACTCCACCGCCAGCGACGTCGTCATCGCCAGCACTCCGGCTTTCGCGCAAGCCGAAGGCACAATGAATCCCGAGCCACAATTGGCCGCCGCGTAGGTTGTCACGATATTCAGCACGTTTCCACCCAGTTTCTTTTCGATCCAGCGCTTCCCGAAAACTTGCGTGCAGTGAAACGTGCCATTGAGCACGATCCCGACCACCGAGTTGAATGCGTTCGGCGTGAGTTTTTCGGTTCGCGCGATGAAGTTTCCCGCGGCGTTGTTGACCAGAGTGTCGATCTGGCCAAATTGTTCCTCCGCGGCTTTCGCAGCCGCTTCCACGGCTCCGTAGTCGCGCACGTCGCACGTGGCGTAAGCCGCCATACCTCCGGAGCCACAAATCTCCTCGCAAACTTTGCGCAGCGGCTCCTCGCGCCTGCCCGCAAGGAACATGCGCGCTCCGAGCTCCGCAAATCGCAACGCCATGGACCGGCCCAGGCCTGTTCCGCCTCCGGTCAGGAAAATCGCTTGCTTCTCCAGTAAGTTTTTCTGAAACACGATGCACCACCTCACGTCAGAATGGTGTCCCTTGGGAACTGGGACGGCGAGGCGATTTTAGTGCATCAGCGACCTCGCGGAAGTTATTTTCACAGGAGATGTCGAGGGGCAAGTCCAACAGTCGAAATCGAGAAACGGGACAGACGGGGCCTGTCAATTCTCACTCCGTCGAAGCCACTCAGCGCCGCATCAAGCGGAACGCGAATCCCGTGCCCATTTTTTGAAACACAGCAAGGTGAATCCACACGAGCGCAAGCGGTTCGAGCAGCCTCGCCTCCGCCAACGGACCTGCATCGTAAGCATCGAACCCCAAATCCGTGGCGAGTTGCGCCGCTGTCTTTTTCGCCTCGGCATCGTCGCCGCAGTAGAGCATCATTGCCGCAGCTTCAGGGTAGACCGCATTCGCCATGTTGCCGAAGCCCGTGGTATTGAAAATTTTCACAACCCGCGCCCCGGGCGCCCACGCCGCCACCTGTTCCCCGCCCGAAGTGCTGTAGTCGAGCGTGAGGCCCGATAGATCCGGCTTCAGCGGATTCGTGCAGTCCAGCAAAATCTTGCCGCGCAGATTGCCGGCGCTTTTCAAGGCCTCCTGCGCCGCATCCCACGGAACCGTAAGCGCCACGACTTCAGCCCCTGCGGCGGCGTCTTTCACCGAAGCTGCGCGCGCTTTGCCGCCGGTTTCCGCCAGCAACTGTGCGAGCTTCTGATCGGTGGGTTGGCGCACCCCGAACACTATTTCGTGGCCGCGCTTCGCCCAGCCTTTCCCCAATGTTCCGCCTACATTCCCCGAGCCGATAACCGCAATCCTCATCACTGCCTCCTTGACGAATTCATCTTTTACAACGTGGCTAAGGTTCGCACGAACGCGCGATTCCGGGCGTCGTGACAACCGCTCCCTCCATTAGATTCCTTTTATGCGGAAGGTTGTGCGTCTCAAGGCCCGATTTCTGCGGGGATCGGCCGGCCCATGGCCTTGGCATATTCCGCGGCGTAGAGCGGGCTCGCCGGATATTCTTCGCTCAGTTCCCGCAGAAGTCTCTGCGCAAGCGCATTCTGCTTCTCCCGGCGCGCCGCCAGCGCGAGCATGATCTTTCCGAAGGGCTTCAGGTAGCGCCCGTTTTCCACTGTCTTCGCCACCTGTTCCATACCGAGTTTCTTGTCTCCGTGAACTCCGCCGAACCACAGCAGCGCGCGAAACCCGGCCGAGAGGCTGCCGATGGTGTAATTCGCGATACCCAGCGCCACGTAGGCGTCCGCTGCATCGGGCCTCTCCGCCAACAACAATTTCGCATGCGCGTTGGCTTCCTTCATTCGCTTGAGCCCATCCATCTGCTTCTTCTCCAGTATGCTGTCGGCGTCCGATTCCATCCCCGCGGCCAGCGTCAACGCGAAGAGAGCCTCCTGGTCTCTTGCGTTATTTTTGAGCCGTACTTTTGCAAGGTCCCGCGCGTGCCCGGTCGCTTCACGGAATTTTTTCATGTGCTCGGGATCTGGTTTCCCCTCGATGCCCTTGAGAAATCTGTTCTCGTCCAGGAAGAAATCGCTGGTCAGCACCCCCTGTCGGTACAATTCCTCAAAAAGATAGCTGGCTGCCTCGGCGACGTAGCCGAAGGGATCGTCCGGATTCTGGGCGGTCCATTCCACAAACTTCTCGCGCCCTTCCGGAAACTTTTGTTCGTAGAGCAGTCGAAAACCGTCCATGAGTTCCGGGACTTCCTTGAACGCCGCGGCATTGCTCTCCATGCTCGTTTGTGGTTTGGCCGCAGCGGGCGCGAGCAAGACAAACAAGCTGAGTATGGCAACCGCTCGGTACATTCGATGACGTTCCTTGAGAAGATCCTTCAGAACAGCCCCGGCAGGAATCGCGGCTTGCCCGCCATGGCCGCGCGGTAATCCGGATTCGTAAACAGCACGCTCTCTTCCACCGCGATGCGTTGCGAGATGGCCAGCGCGTAAGCCACCGTTGCCGCCACAGCTGTGATCCACGCCGTGTGGATCAGCGGGAGCGAAAACATCTCCGCGAAAATAGCCGCATAATTTGGATGCCGGACGAAGCGAAACGGGCCTGAGGTCACAACGCCGAGGCGCGTCGAATCCATCACCTGCACATTCCAGTGCTGCCCCATCGTGCGCACCACCCACAATCGCACGGCGTTGGACGTCAGAAATATCGCGAACATCACCGCCGCCAGCAGCGGATAAAACGGCCGGCGAAGAAATACCACCTCCAGCGCGGCGCCGATGAGAGCCGCCGTGTGGACGAGCACAACCCAGCGGAACTTCGGTTTGTTTACTCTAGTCGCCCCGCGCGCGATCATCTCCTCTTGATGGCGCCGTGAGACACGCAGTTCGAACACGCGCAGAAGCGCAACCGCGAGCAGTAGCCCGAGAAACGCGATGACGGTTATGTCCATTGGAGGAGCAGGAATTCCGCGCTAAAACCCGGGCCAAATGCTGCGGCCAGAGCGTAATCACCCGCTTTGAGCGGCCGTTTTTCCAGCCATTCCTGCAATATGAAAAGGATCGTCGCGCTCGATAGATTCCCCACGTTGCCCAGAATGTCCCAAGAAGGCTGCGTCTGGCATTTCGTCAAGCCCAGCGCCGCTTCGATGTTACCCAGCAACCGCGCGCCGCCGGGATGCAGAATCCATCCTTTAATGTCTTCGCGTTTTCTGCCGTTCCGCTTCAGAAAATCTTCCACCAGCCCACGAATTTTTCCGCCGATCATTTCCGGAACGTCTTTCGCCAGCAGAATGTGAAATCCAGAATCGCGCAGGTCAAATCCCATCGCGCCCAGCGAATCTGGGAACGTATACGTTTCCGAAACGAGGATCTTCGGACCGCGGTGGCCATTTCCGCTGACCAGCGCCGCCGCCGCTCCGTCGCCAAAGAGGATCGAGGAGATCAAGTTCGCCTGCGTCACGTCCTTGCGCTGAAACGTGAGCGAAGGCAGCTCCACCGCGATAATCAGGACGTTTCCGCCCGGGCGCGCCTTCAGATAATCCGCCGCGCGGCCCAGCGCCATCGCTCCCGCCGCGCAGCCCAGCTCGGTGAACGGCATGCGCCGCACGTTCGCGCGAAAACCCATCAAGTTGATCAAGTGCGCGTCGAGCGAGGGGATCATGAATCCCGTGCACGACACGGTGATGATCAGGTCGACCTCGTCCGGCCGCACTCCCGCGCGCTCCAGGCACTTTTCCGCCGCCTCGCGCCCCAGTTTCACAGCATGCTCGATGTACTCGTTATTTGTCTTCGAGAGAGCGCGCGGCTCGATGGTGTAATCGAGAGGAAAAATTGCGCGCCGCGTGTGTACCTGCGCGTTGTCCACGATCGTCATCATCGCTTCCAGCCGCCGCTCCGGAATATCGAACACCCGCCCCATGTAATACTTCACGTCATCGCGCGTAATCGTGTGCGGCGGCAGCGCCGTCGCCGTGGCGGCGATGCTGCAAGTTGACGCCGGTGAAATTTCGCTGGCCGCTCGAGTGCTCAAATGTTTCCCCTGTCTTTTCGGTTTGGAAACCCGCTCCCCGTGCGCACAACCACGCAAAACTCGTTTCGATGCATCGAGCCCCAGACGCGCTCAAGGCGAGTGAATGACTTTACATCATTCTTTACGAAGAGGGGAGAGCTTTGCAACTGCGAACGCTTTGCTTCCTGGCTCCTCGCCTCTTCATCGACGATTCATCCGTTTCTCACATTTTCCTAAAAATATGACACGCGCCTGCGGTATTCTTTCCCCCGCGATGAACGCGCACCGGACCTCCCGCACATCTTTCCTTCACCAGCTCGCTCTCGCATTTTTTCTTGCCGCCATTTTTCTTCCCGCCTCGTTCGTCCTGGGACAGGAAAAAGCGCCGCCTCTCCTTGTAATAGTCTCCATCGACGGCTTGCGCCCCGACTACATCACCGCCGCGGACGCGCACGGCGCAAAAGTCCCATATCTCCGCCGCTTTCTCAAAGACGGCACATACGCCGAAGGCGTCGTCGGCGTGATCCCGACGGTGACCTACCCGAGCCATACCACGCTGGTCACCGGCGTCTGGCCCGTGAAGCACGGCATTCTCGCGAATACCACCTTCGATCCGTTACAAAAAAATTTCCAGGGCTGGTACTGGTATGCCGAGGATATTCGTGCCCCCACCCTCTGGGATGCAGCGGCCCAGGCTGGCCGTACCACCGCGACCATTCAGTGGCCCGTCACTGTCGGCGCGCGTGTCACTTGGAACATACCCGAATTCTGGCGCGCCAGCACCCCCGATGATGCAAAACTTCTGCGCGCCGTCTCCACTCCAGGCTTGCTCGCTGAAGCTCAGCCCGAGCTCGGCGAGTACCGCGGCGGCATTGACAACGCCCCGGACAGTGACGAAGTTCGCGGGCGCTACGCCCAATGGCTCCTCGAAAAAAAGCATCCGGGCCTTCTCCTTCTGCATCTCGCGTCGCTCGATCACATCGAACACGAGACCGGCCCGTTCAGTTCCGATTCCATGGCCACTTTGGAGCGCCTCGATGCCGTGATCGGCGGCATCCGCGAAACCGCCGAGCGCCTTACTCCCGGCCGCGCCATTATCGCCATCGTTTCGGATCACGGCTTCGTAAAAACCGATGCGCAGTTGAATTTATTCCCCGCGTTTCGGGACGCCAGACTGTTCACCGTGGATGAAAAGGGAAAAATTGCGAACTGGAAAGCGATTCCCTGGCCGACCGGTGGATCCGCCGCCATCGTTCTTAAAGACCCCAACGATTCCGCAACGCTCGCTCAGGTACGCGAACTCCTCGCAAAGCTTGCACGGGATCCCGCGAACGGCATCGACCGCGTTCTCGAAGCTGGCGAGCTGCACAAGCGCGGCGGGTACCCCACCGCCCAGTTTTTTGTGGGCCTCAAGCCCGGATGGCGGACCGGCTCCTCGCTCGATGGCCTGGTTCTCTCGAAAGTCAAGCCCGGCGGCACCCACGGCGGGCTTCCTGACCTTCCCGAACTTCGCGCATCCTTTTTTCTCGTGGGTCCCGGTGTCCCGGCCGGCCGCTCGCTCGGCATCATCGATATGCGAGACGTTGCTCCCACCTTGGCCCACGCAGCCGGACTTTCGCTCCCCACCGCTGATGGTAAAAATCTGTTGCCTTAGCCCCGCCCCGCGCGCAAACCTACCACTCTGGCCTCAGTGCAATCCCACGTACCCGCGCACGGACTCGATCAATTTCGCCGAGTCGTAATCTACGCCGTCCTTGAAAACCATTTCCACTTTCTCGATGTCCTTGATGTTCGCCGACGGATCGCCGTGGATCACCGCGATGTCCGCTGCTTTCCCCGCCGCAAGCGTGCCGATTTTGTCCAGCTCGCCCAGGAACTCTGCTCCGTTCGAGGTCGCAATGTGAATCGCCTCCACCGGTGTGAATCCCGCCTCCACAAGCAGCTCCACTTCGCGCTGGTCTCCGAATCCCGCGATCACGCCGCCATACCCCGTTGGATCGAGCCCTGCCAGGAGCAACCCGCCCTGCTTCACAAATTCCCGCTCGAATTCCAACTCTTTCTTGAACAGCGCCGCCCAATCCGACTTGGCCGCATTGTCGGACACTGCCGCGCGTGTTCGCAGATAGGAAATCCGCGCCTCGGGCAGCATTGCGTCCAGCACCCGCACGTCGAGCGGTGCGCGCCCCGCCACAAATGTCTCAAATACCGGCAGAGTCGAAGTCACCGCCACGTGATGCGTCACCAGGTCTCGGATCATCTCCTGTATGGGCTTGCCCGCGATCTCCTGTCCAAGCAGCGCTTTCGTTCCCGAAGCTCCGCCAGGACACACGCCGGGCTTTTTGTCCGCCGCAAATTCCGTATCCACGACGAGCCCGTGCTCCAGGTCGTCAATCCCCAGCGCCGCCGCTTCCCGGAACCCGATCGAGCACAGATGTCCCGTCACTTTGATTCCATGCGCATGTGCCGCCTTCACGGCCGCGCTCAACTCCTCCGGCGTAATGTTCATGTACGCCTTAAATGACGTCACGCCCTGCGCAATCCAGTATTCGACCGTGCGTCGCGCGTCATCGGCGTCCTTCAACTGATGCATTTGCAGCGTAAAAGAACCCTCGCCTTCCAGATACGGCCCGGTGACGTGCATCTTCGGCCCAGCCTCCTTTCCTTCGTCAATCGCCCGCTTCAGCTCCAGGTCTGTATAGGTTTCAACGCTTCCTGTCGTTCGGATCGAGGTCACGCCGCCTGCCAGATATAACCGCGGAAAGCTCGCCGCATGCTCGGGATAGAGCGGCGGCCCGCCCGGCGCGGGATAGTACATGTGATCGTGCATGCCGACCAGCCCCGGGATTACCGTGTAACCCGAAAGGTCCAGCACTTTCGCGCCCTCGGAGATTTTCGTCGCCGCAGCATCGCCCAGCGCGGTGACCCTGCCATTCGCGATCACCAACGTCTGATCCGCTCGCGGAGCTGCGCCCGTGCCGTCAATCACACGCACGTGCGCCAGCGCCACGACAGGCGCGTCTTCCTTCACGAACGCGCGCACCTCCGGGGATAACTTGCCCTTCGTTTGAGACCACAAGAGCACTGGCAAAACCAGCGAACACAAAATCCCAATCACAATTTTTCGCATCGAAACGCCCCACGTAGCGGTGATTATGCAGCGCGGCGAGTCTATTCACACGGCCCCATTAAAACAAGCACCGCCTCTCCTTAGTGCCGCGCGATCTGCTCATAATGATTGGAGACTCTGGATGGCTCCCGCTCCGGTGGTTTCCAATTCCGCATTCACGCAGGACATCCGTATCCCCCGCAGACCGGAAACTTGCGCTCAGTGTCCGGTAAGCCGACGATTCGGGACAAGGGATCGAGAACTCAAACTCCCCAGATCTCGACTTCTGGGCAGCCACGGGGCACTTGTCCGGTTTGTGCGTTTACCAGGCGTTAGGTCATTAGCATCGCTCAACCACGTGCTATCATTTCGCCATTACTCTGGTGTTGTTCTCCGTAGATTTACAGTCCAGGAGGAAATGATGGGCTGGTATCGCTTCTGGTTCGTTGCACTCGTCTTCGTCGCGGGCGGTGCGCCGCGCCCCGCGGTGTTTGCTCAGGATACGCCGCCACTAAAACTGGTTCAGAAGATCGAGTTGTCGGACATTCGCAGCGATGATCCGGAGGTTTCGGTGGACCAGTTGGCGAAGAACCTGACAACCACGCGAATGCCGGGCGTTAAGAATCATTTCGACCACTTGACCCCTGATCTGAAAGGCAACCGGCTCTTCGTCGTCCCCGAGGATAACAAGTCGATCGAAGTCTATGACATTCATTCAGGCAAATTTATTCACAGCATCAAAGGAATCGGCGTCGGGCATTCGGTGGTGTACCGTGCCGATATTGACGAGATTTTTGTGACCGATGGCTCTGAAGGCTTGCTGCATATCTTCAACGGAACGACCTATCAGGCTCTCAAAACCGTAAAACTTTTGACGGACGCGGATGCGACCGGGTATGACCCCGTCTCCCACTATCTATACATCGCAAACGGCGGCCTGGATGCGGGACTCAATTATGGCCTGCTGAGCATCGTGGATACGAGTACGGGGCAGCGCGTGGGCGACATCAAGATCGATTCCAATCGCCTCGAAGCCATGGTGCTCGAGAAATCAGGACCGAGATTA
>Ga0209118_1000278_pt1 | contig 31427 bp, 32 predicted proteins | sample BlaSpr_A8_Ref_M1_FD_187988 | JGI IMG/M metagenome (GOLD analysis project Ga0209118, IMG submission 187988) | Forest soil microbial communities from Thunder Bay, Ontario, Canada - Black Spruce, Ontario site 2_A8_Ref_M1 (SPAdes) (version 2) | ecosystem: Environmental > Terrestrial > Soil > Boreal... | reverse complement strand
GGGTTGAACATTGGGGTGCAGGATGCGGTCAACCTGGGCTGGAAGCTGGCCCAGGTGGCCGGCGGAACATCACCGGTGAGCCTCCTCGACACGTATCAGGCCGAACGCCACCCGGTTGGTGCGCGAGTGTTGCGGAACACCATGGCGCAGAGGGCGCTCGGCGCGACGGACGACCGGTCCGTTGCACTGCGCGAGACAGTGATGGAGCTGCTGCGCATGGACGAGCCGCGCAAGCACATCGCCGCCATGATCGCCGGTCTCGACGTTGCGTATGACCTTGGTGAAGGACACCCGCTGCTCGGGCGCCGCATGCCCGATCTCGACCTGGTGACGGCCAACGGTCCGCTGCGCGTGTTCACCCTCCTGCACGATGCCCGGCCGGTGCTCCTCAACCTCGGTGAGCCCGGTGCTTTCGACATCACGCGATGGGCGGATCGAGTTCAGCTGATCGACGCTGAATATGGCGGTGTTTGGGAGCTTCCTGTGCTAGGCGCGGTCACCGCCCCCGCTGCCGTGCTGATTCGGCCCGACGGACATGTCGCCTGGGTCGGGGACGGCACAGATACCGGGTTGCACGAAGCGCTGACCACCTGGTTCGGATCACCATGACGCGACTGCGAACGCTACGTGACCCGGGCGAGAGCCTGCTTCATCTGAGAGCGCAGCATGCCTGGCCCTGCCAGCGACAAGGCCACACCGATCATCCGGCCCTTCCAGCCTTTGCCATTGCGAACGACCGTCACGTCGACCGTCGTGCCTCCGCCCGAGCCTGGCGTGAGCCGATAGTCCCAGCGGCTGCCCGGACCCCAAACGTTCGATTCGAGCGTCTCGATCGCCACCGTGCGGGCGGCGGCATCCCAGCTGTATCGCTCACGCTCCCAGACGCCGCCGGCCACCGAGCTGCCTTCGGTGATCTCGGCCCAGCCCGGTCCTTGACCGTGGACTTTGAAATGGGCGCTGTCGACGTTGGGCCAGACGTCGGACCGGCTCGGCCCGAAGTCGGTCAGGGCGGACAGCACCGCGTCGGGCGCGAGTTGTGACTGCAGCTTGAAATTGACCGTCGTCATCAGTCGATCGCCGAGTCGCGTTTTCTCGCCACGCCCTTGAAAAACGTGTAGTTGAAGACACCATCCGGCGCGGTGGTGCGATGTAGATCCCGCACGCCGGCATCGAAGATCGCTGCCTCGATGAGACCCCTCGCTATCGCCGGCTCGCGTATGCCCTCGATCATCGCGTTGAACGTCTTTCTCGTAAAACCATCGACCAGAGCAGGCCGGCTCGCATCGACGTAAACCACCCGGGGGGAGACGTGGACGTCGTCGAATCCCGCTTCGACCAGCAGCGGGTAAATCTCGCGGCCGATCAGCGCGTTGCCACCCGCCTCACGCTGCAGCCTGACCAGGCAATCGATCGCGGCCAGGGCGGCGGAGCTGTCCGGATGGAAGTAAGCCGAGCCGTGATCGCCCTCGATGACAGTCATCGTGCCGCCGGGCTTGAGCTGACTCTTGAGAATCACCAGGGCTTCAAGCGGCTGCGAGAGGTGCTCCAGGAGGAAACAAACGAAAACGTGGTCGAACGATTCGGCTTCGAAAGGCAGATTGAAGATGTTGGCCGGTCGGAATGCCACGTTGGTCAGCCCGGCAACCTCAACGGCTTGCCTGGCCTTGGTGATCGATTCTTCGGACACGTCGATTGAGGTGAACTGCGCGTCGGGGCTTCGGCCGGCCAGGGTCACCGTCTGCGCGCCGACGCCGCAACCAACCTCGAGCACCTTGCTGCCCTGAGGGTATGCGGTGTCGGAGTGGAGCAGGCCCACCAGCGTGCCGGCCTGGTCGTGCAGGCGCTCGTGCTCCCGCGCTCGATAACCGTGCACATACGTTTCGCTCAAGGCTCCACGCTCATCCCGCATCCAAATCTAGCGGTCCGATCGACCGAGCATGTGCTTACGCGTTGAATCGGTAGCCGACGCCCCAAACGGTGGCGATCTTCTCTCCGAATTCGCCCAGCTTCTGACGCAGCCGCCGGATGTGGTTATCCACCGCTCGGTCGATGCCCTCGAAGTCACCACCCCATATCCGCTCGATGAGGAATTCACGGTTGAACGCGCGTCCAGGATTGGCTGCAAACAGGTAGAGCAGCTCAAACTCCTTCGGCGTCAGGGCGAGGTCGTTCCCGTCGAGGGTTGCGCGGTGCGAGCCCGCCTCAATGCGGAGGGGGCCGTGCACGATGACCTTCTCGTCCGCTCCCATCGCGGTGCCGCGTTTTGCCTCGAGCTCAACGCGACGAAGAGCGGCACGAGCGCGCGCGAGCAGCTCGCGCACGCCAAAGGGTTTGACCAGGTAGTCGTCGGCGCCTACCTCGAGCCCGAGCACTCTATCGACTTCCTCAGAACGAGCGGTGAGCATGATGATCGGCATCAGGTAGTTCTGCCGGAGCTCGCGACACACGGACAGCCCATCGAGCCCAGGCAGCATCCAGTCCAGGATTACGAGCTGCGGCACCTGCTCGCGCACCAGCCTCAGGGCGGTTGGCCCGTCGTGCGCCTGTCGGACGACATGTCCCTCCGCCTCCAGCTCCGCGCGGATGAGATCGTTCATCGCCGTCTCGTCTTCGACCACGAGAATCGAGGCCATCGCTCAGGTCGCCTCGCGCGCAAGCCAGACGTGGAACACGCTGCCTCGCCCGGGCTCGCTCTCGGCGCCAATCGAACCGCCCATCGCGGTCACGAGATCGCGCACGATGGCGAGGCCAAGGCCAGACCCCCCGGTGTCGCGCGCCCGTGACCGGTCGGTCCTGTAGAAGCGCTCGAAGATCCGCTTGAGATCCTCCGGCTCCAGACCGATTCCAGTGTCTGAGACCGTGATGGCGATGCGATCGCCGGCCGGCACCGCGTCCACCGAGATGATTCCGCCGTCAAGCGTGTTGTTCACCGCATTCCTGACCAGGTTCGTGATCACCTGCGCCAGGCGGTCGCGGTCTGCCATCGCCCGCGGCAATCCCGCAGCGCTCGAATGCACGAGGCTCAGGTTGCGCTCGCGCCTGGCGAGCGGAGCGAGCGTTTCGCAAACCTGGTCGATCACCGATGTGACGTCGACCGGGTGGATCTCCAGGCGGAGCTCATCCGCATCCGCCCTGGCGAGCGCCAGCACGTCGTCGACCAGCGATCCCAACCGGCTGGTCTCGGCGGCGACGACAGAAAGATACTTGCGCGTTTCTTGATCCATGTCGCGGCCCGGCTTGAGAAGCGATTCCACGTGCGCACTGATGCTGGCGACGGGCGTTCTGAGCTCGTGAGAGGCGTTGACGATGAGCTCGCGGCGGCTCTGGTCAGCCCTGTCCGCCCGCACCTGCTGCACTTTTGCCTCAGCCTGGGCTGAGGCAACCTGGAGGCGGCTCTCGTCGACTCCCAGCATGACCTCGGCGAAGCGCGCCCAGAGCCACCCTAGCCCGTTCAGCAGAGCCATCGAGGCCAGGCCGAGTGCGAGGCCGAATGCGCTGACGATCAGGAACCCCGCCACCACATTGGGGTCGAGGTGTCCGTTTATGGTCACGTTCGGCCACATGGTTCCGTCGGCCTGTATCGGAAACTGCGGATAGAGCGCGGTGGCCACCACGTACAGGACGGGATACAGGATCAGCGATAGGGAGACGGCAATCAGCGTGATCGCCAGCGTGAACGAGAGAAGCCCGAAGGGAAATTCCAGAAAGACGTACACAAGGCTCTTCCATGTCACCGGATCAGCCAGGGTTTTCAGCAGGCGCTCCCACGCCGTTCGCTTGACCTGGTCGGGAACGGACATGGGCCGGATGCTTGCGCCTAGGAGGTGGATCGCCAGCTCCCGCTCTATGCGAGCGAACAACATCCACGACAGGAGCGTGACGATAAGGATTGGAAAGCCAACTATCACGACCGCGAGACCAAAGCCGACCGAAAGGCCGGTGGCGATGAAAACGAAATATGCAACTCCAAGAGGGAATGCCAGAAACAGGTAGAGGATGCGCAGGTAGGTCCTGCTGTCCCGCACCATCCGCCGCGCCGCGTTGATCACAAGGCCGGAGCTTAGGCCGAATGTGTCGCGCCTTTATGTCGAAACGGGCGCCCTTTGTGTGGCGGAACGCGCGCGCTGGGCCGCGAGCGCAATGAGGCCGAGAGTGACGACCCCGAGGCTGTAGACCACGGTGGTGGCGTGCAGGCCGAATGAAGTGGTGGCAAGACCGGCGGCCACGGCGGGGAGGCTGAACGCCAGGTAGGAGATGACAAGGGCGACGGCGAAGAGCTCGCTCCGCTCGCTGGGAGCGGCAAGGCGAGCGAGCGTTCCGAATGATGCAAGCGCCGCGGCCCCGAAACCGACACCGGCGACGAGCGTGCCTGCGACCGCAAGAGCCACGGCACCGGCCTCCACGCCGGAGAGCGTCATCGCGTTTCCTGCGGAGAGCAGGACGGCGCTGATCAGCAGGACCCTCCGTGTCGGCCAGGCCCGCAGCGCGTAAGCGGTCAGGGCGCCCGCGCCGCACAGCAGTGTGATGACCAGCCCTCCGACCAGGTGGTTGCGCAGGCCGAAAATGGTGGCGGCCACCGACGGACCGAGCGAGAGATACAACCCTCCGAGCGCCCAGCTGGCGAGAAGGATCGGCACGAGGGCGAAGACGTCGGGGCGAAGGCGGGCCGGTATGCCGAGCACGGGTGTCAGCGAGGCGATGGCGCCGGGGCGTCGCGCCGAGGTCTCGGGCATGAGGGCGACGGCCACGCCCCCAAGGACCGCCCCGACGAGCAGCAGCGCGAAGACCAGGTGCGTGGGGGCGGGACCGAACTGGACGAGCGCGCCGCAACCGAGCGCTCCGAGCGCGAGGCCGCTGATCGGCGCAACGCCGTTGACGAGGCCGGCACGGCCTGGCGAATGGGGCGGGTTCAGGTCGATCAGCGTGGCCCCGAGGGTCGCGAACGCCGCGCCGGTGGCGATGCCCTGCACCACGCGAGCGGCGAGGAGGGTCCTGACATCACCTGCCACGAGGAACAGCGCGAAGGCCAGGGCTTCCAGTGCGATCGCTCCGGCGAGCACCGGGCGGCGACCTATGTGATCTGAAAGCGCCCCAACGGTGAGCAAAGAACCGATCAGGCCGAAGACGTACACCGCGAAGATCACAGTGAGCGTCGTGGCTGAGAAGCCCCATTCCTTCTGGTAGACGACGTACAGCGGCGATGGAGCGCTCGCCGCCGCGGCGAAGAGCACAAAAATCGCGGTCGTCGCCGCAAAGGCGGCCGGAAACGAGAGGTAGCCGGAACGAGCGGCCGCCCCGGCTTTCGGTTCCACGGTCACGTCCACTTCCGAATTAACCGAAAAAGCTCCCGCCTACTTCCCAGCCAGCGCTTTGCGCGCGGCCGCGACGATGTCGGCTCCGGTGTTGGCATGTCCCTGGAGGCCCCAACCGCCTTCGGGCGATTCGGTGATGAGAACCCAGGTTCGCTCGGTCAGCTGCGGGTCGCCGGCGGCGGTCGCGACGATGTCGGTCAGCTCCCGGACCACGCCGAGCTGCTTGTCGCGATCGAGCACTCCGACCGGCGTCAGGACCTGCACACGGACGTAGTTGCTGTCACCGGAAACGTTGGATATCGAGTCGGCGGGAAGGTCGTGGATGAACGCGGCGGTGTTTTTCTGGAACAGCGCGATTTCGGGGACCTTCTCCCAACGCATCACAGCGGCAGCAAGGTCCCTGGCGAGTGCATGCTTCTTGCTGAAAGTTCCCTCGGCGGCGTACACGTCGATCATCGGCATTGGTAGGCTCCTTCAATCTCAAGGATTAGACAGAACGGTCTGTATGTTACATAGCAACAGGTGCAGGTGAAGCCAAATTCCAACGTCTCGCAGGTCGGATCGGCGCGCGACCGCTTGCTTGCGGCCGCCGACGAGCTGTTCTACTCGGAGGGCGTGCACGTTGTCGGCATCGACCGGATTGTCGAGCGGGCAGGCGTCGCTAAGGCCTCGCTGTACAGCACGTTCGGCAGCAAAGACGAGCTTGTTCGCGCCTACCTCGAGGAGCATTTCCACGATCGGCAGAGGCGGGTGGCGCGCATTCTGGCCGCGCACGAAACGCCCAGGGAGGGAATCGTTGGCGTGTTCGCCGAGCTTGATGGGGCGCTGGCAGGGTCGGCTTTTCGTGGATGCAGGTTCATCATGGCCACCGCTGAAGCCCGACCCGGCGACGCGAGTGAAGCCGTCGCGGAGGAATACCGCGCCTGGCTCCGATCCGTGTTCGCCGACCTCGCCGAGGCAGCCGGCGCAAGCGACCCCAAGGGACTCGGCCGGCAGCTGGCCCTGCTCTACGACGGCACTGCTGTGGCCGCACGCATGGACCAGGATCGCCGCGGCGCCGCGAGTGCGATGCGCTCCGCGGTCACAGCGTTGCTGGACGCGGCTATTCCGACCAGGCGCAGCGGCCGGCGAAAGGCGGCGCGGTGAAGACAATCGGGGTCACCGAGTGACCGGAGTTGTGCAGCTCGGTGATATCGAGGTGGCGCGGATCGGCCTTGGAACGAACCGCCTCACGAATACCGCTCACAACATCGCGCTTGTCAAGGCGGCGGTCGAAGCAGGGGTGCAGATGATCGACACCGCCTACTCATATACAGGCGGGCAGAGCGAAGAGACGATTGGCGCCGCGCTCGACCCGATCCCGGACCGCTGCATCGTGGCGACCAAAGGTGGCGGCGGTCCCAACCCCGGACGCGGGCGTCCCGAGATTCTCCGCGCCCAGATCGAGGAGAGCCTCCGCCGGCTGCGAACCGGCAGCATCGCCCTGTACTACCTCCATCGCGTGGACCCGCAGACCCCGCTCGAGGAGAGCCTTGCGGCGATCAAGGAGTACCTCGACCGCGGCCAGATCGCACATGTGGGAATTTCTGAAGTCGGGATCGATGAGATTGAAAGTGCCAGGAAGGTCGTGCCGATCGCCGCGGTCCAGAACCACTACAACCTCTCTGAGCGCAAGTACGACGCTGTGGTCGATTACTGCGCCGGCGAAAACATCGTGTTCGTTCCATTCTTTCCGCTGCGCGGGAGCGGCGGCCGCGCACTTAAAGAGGTCGCGGCACGGCGCGGGGCAACGGCACAGCAGATCACTCTCGCGTGGCTCCTCCGGCGCTCGCCCGCAATGCTGCCAATCCCCGGGACCCTGTCACCTGAACACCTGAAGGAGAACCTCGGTGCACTGGACATCGAGCTGACCGAAAGTGAGTTCCAGGCCCTCCGCTAGTTGGCGGGGATTGGCTCGGTCGTAGCTCCGTAGCAGCCGATCATCGAATCCGGAGCGCTCGGCACGCCGCCGACCTCGAGCTGAAAGTGCAGATGCGCTCCGATCGACAGACCCGTGCTGCCGACGTAACCGACCTTCACGCCCTGCTGAACTTCCTGCCCTACCGCCACAGCCACCTGCGACATGTGGGCGTAGACCTCGACGAGGCCGAAGCTGTCGGTGACCTCAACCCGGATCCCGAAGTAGTCTGCGGGACCTGCCGCCGTCACCTTTCCACCGGCGGCCGCCACGATCGGCGTGCCGTAGCCGGCAAGCAAATCCACCCCGGTGTGGAAATGGAGGTAACCGCCGAAGGAAGGTTCTATCGCGAACGACGTCGGTCCGAAGCCCTGGATGATCTGAGCGCCTGCAATCGGACAGAGGAACTGCCCGGGGTCGGCGGGGTCGGCGGGCACACCCGTGCTCAGGTTCGGACCCTGGGTTGGATCGATTGGAATCACAAGCACCCTGCCCGGCGTCACCTGCGGGCTGCGAATTCCATTGAATCCCAGCACAGTCGTGACGTCAACGCCGTAGGCGGCAGCGAGGCCCGCCGGCGTGTCCCCCCTCCTGACGGTGACCACAACGCCCGGGACCGGTGCCAACTTGAGCGGGCGTCCGATCGCAAGCGGCATCCGCAGGCCGGGATTCGACCACAAGACGTATCTCCAGGGGAGGTTGAACTGACGGCCGATGCTCTCGAGGGTGTCTCCCGGGGCAACGACGTGCACGATGGGAGCGCGGCTTACGAGCGGCGCCGTCGGAATGGAAATCGGCTTGATGATGACGCTGTCACGACCGAGGGCGACATCACCCGAAACTCCTCCATCCGAAGCGGCAGCGGTGACTGCAGCGACGTGGGAGTTTGGAAAGTAGTTTCGGTCGACGGTGGCATAGCCGGACATGGCTCCCGCCAACGCGAGCACCACAGCATGGGTCATATAACGATGGATGCGCAAAACGCCTACCTACCCCGGTCTCCTTCTCTTGCGAACCGCAGCCGTTGGAGACGGGCGTCACCCTACCAAACCCACGGCAAAAGTGTCAAACATAGGCATTTGAGCACCGAGCAGACGTTTGCCCGATCGTGGGACAGGGGAGGGGACGCGGGCTGCGTCCCCTCACACTTCCGTCCGTTCGCCGCTAAGCGCAGGACGCCTGGTTAGCTATCGGACCGCTTCTTCGAGTCGTCCCCGTTCGAGTTGTCCTTGCTCGAGTCCTGCTTATCCGACTTGTCCTTGTCGGAGTCATCGGACTTGCACTTCTTGTCCTGATTGCCTTGCTCATCATTGCCGTTGCTGGAGCGATCTGACGCGGAGCTGTCGCTCTTATCGGACTTACTGCTGTCCACGGTTTGATCGGCATTTTCGTCAGTGTCTGTACTCTTGCCCGACTTGCATGTGGTCTTCGGAACGCTGATGGCAGAGGCGCAGCCGCCGATGGTGCTGTCTGTCACGGTTACCCCCGCTCCTGCCCAGACACGGCCTGTAAGGGTCAGAAGTGAGGTTGAGCCGGATGTACCGGTGACGGTGGCTGCCGCGCCGGCGAGAATGTTGCCGGAGAACGGCCTAGGCGCAGGACCGGTAGTCGTGAGTGTCGCGCCCTGGGCCGCCCACCAATTCACGTTGCAAGCGTTGCCGCCGCCAGTCATGACCACCGAGAAACGGGTGCCTGTGAGGGCGCCCGTCCCGCCAGTCCCGATCTTGAAAAGCCAGATCCCGTTCGCGGGTCCGTTCAGCGTCAACACCTTGTCGGTTGCCGTTGCCCCGGCGGCGAAACAGTAGACGCCGGGTGTAAGAGTCTGAGTCAAATCGAGAGTCGCCAAGGTGTGGTCGCACGGCACGTTCTTGAGCGCGCTGTACGTGCTGTTGAAGTCAGCTACAACCCCGGTGGAGACCGGCGCGGTGCTCGTCCCATTGACCGTGCACTTGGTAAGGACGACTGAAGCCGCGGCGCCGGAGGAACCTACGTTTCCGTTGATTGTGCTGTTGGTTGTGCTGCCGGTGCAGGTCACCGCCCCGCCATTCCCGGGCGCTGCACTCAGGACTGCGAAACCGGCGGCCGGCCCCGGCGCGGCGGCCTGGGCGGTAAGCGGTCCTGCCCACAGCAGCATGCCAAAGCAAACGAAAGGTACCAATCGAGCTTTCAAAAGCACGCGCCTCACAACGCCTCCTTAGGCCCATTCGGACCTTTTCCCCAAGAGCCCACCTGCGGCCAATCCAGCCGCAGTGCTACCAACCCGCATACCATCGGTTCAGAGGCGTAACAGCGTCCGTAATACGTTCAAGGAGAGGCTCGTCCAGGACCACGGCCTGGCGTCAATGCGCGAAACCGATTCTGTTGCCCCGTGCCGCGGCGGCTCGAAGAGCCCTGAGCTGCATCACCTTGACGCTTCCGAGCGTTTTGCCCATCTCATCCGCGACCTCTTGCAGCGAGTAGGAACGAAGGAAGCGAAGCTCGAGCACCCGTCGGTGATCCGGCGACAAACCATCGAGGAGGCGGGCCACCCAGGCCGCCGCTTCTGGCGGTGGCAGGAGCTCCTGCCCCATCGCCCCCACGCTGATTTCGTCGGGCAGCTCAGACTCGGGCACGCGCACGCGGCCACTCCAGAACGTCGCGAGAACGGTGCGGGCCGTCGCGTAGAGGTAACCCCGGACGGCCGGTGGCGGCGTGCCGGCGCGCAGCCTGGGCAGCGCCTTGAGCGCGACCTGTTGGGTCAGGTCCTCCGCATCCGCCCGGTTGCCTACCCGCGAGTAAATGAACGTGTAAACGTGGTCGAACTCCTGGAGCGCCATCTCCCCAACCGAAAGGTCGCGCTTCGTTTCCGCGCCAGATAATATCTCGCCAGTGAGATACATGGAAGCGAGAATCTCGGGAGCACGAGAACTATTCCGACAGCCGCCAATCTGGCGTTCGGGTCAGTAAAAGGCCGAGGCGAGCCTGCTCCTCGATGCTGTGGCGAGTGGATGATCAAGACCAAGTTCGTCGAGGATACCCACGACCACGCGCCGGATCTCGTCGCGGTTGCTGCGGGCAAGGGTAATCGCCTCTATGAGCAGGTCCAGGGCTTGTTCGTTGTCACCCGCGTCGAGTGCCGTGAAAGCCAGGCTGAGATCGGGCACCCTGCTCCGTTCGAGCCTGATCCGCGCAGATAGGCCGTCGGCCGCAAAGCTTCGATGAACGTTTCCGAGGACTAGAAGCGCCTCCTGGTCTTGCCCGCGACAGAGGAGAATCCGGGCGAGCTGGACGGCAGCGTCGGCGTGCCCCGGTTCAAGCTCCAGGGCCGCGCGAAGAGACACCTCATCGCCCCTGAGAGCCAGAAGTTGTGCCTCGGACGGGAGGAGGGAGTCGAGAAACCGCTCGACCGAGGCTGCAGGCTGGGCGCCGACGAACTCGGCGACGACTCGGCCTTTGTGAAAAGCCTTGACCGCGGGAATGCCTTGTATCCCATAGGACCGTGAAACCGTCGGATTGGCGTCGACATCGAGCTTCACAAGCACAAGTCTGCCGGAGCGCTTTGCGGCCTCCCGCTCCAGGATGGGCCCGAGCTGCCGGCAAGGCGCGCACCACTCCGCCCAGAAGTCGACCACCACGGGGAGCGAGTAGGACCGATCGAGAACGTCCCTCTGAAACGTCCCCTCGGTTACGTCCATGAAAGGAGATTACCGACAAGCGGTTTGAAGACCTGGGCCTCTCAATCCGCGGACGTTCGTCACCGTCGTGCCAGTTCAGATGACGGCGGCCCTCAGCGGGGTCACTCTCGCCGCAGGTTTCACGCGCCGGCAACCGGCTCAGGCGTACTGCCCAGCGGAGCTGCATGGAGGGCGTGGTCAACCCTGGCGAGCAATACAGGCTCTGTGAAGGGTTTCTCGAGCAGTAAGACTCCCTCCTCGAGCGTCCCGTCGTCACCCAGGATGGGTTCGGCATAACCGGACATATAGAGAACCCGAACACCGGGCCGCAGAGCGACGAGGCGAACAGCGAGCTCATTCCCTTGCATGCGAGGCATTACTACATCGGTCAAGAGGAGGTCGATGGTGCCCGCATAGTTCTTGGCTGCCTCGAGCGCAGCATGTCCGTTCGCAGCGCTGATCACGTGGTATCCGTTCTTGGTGAGAATCCGCTCGGTGACCTCTCGAAGATCGTCGGCGTCTTCGACCACCAGGATCGTCCCCGATTCCGTTCGCTTACGTGTGGCTACAGCGGCACCGGATCGTACTGGTGCCACATCGGAAGCCGGGAGGAGGACGTGGACACGCGTACCTACTCCGACTTCCGAATAGATAGAAACGTCGCCTGCAGCCTGCTTGATGATGCCGTAGACCGTAGCGAGCCCGAGCCCGGTGCCCTGGCCCTTGGGCTTAGTCGTGAAGAAGGGCTCGAAGACGCGTTGCAAGGTCGCTCCATCCATCCCGCTACCCGTGTCGGTAACTCGGATCCTGACGTAGCGACCAGGCGCCAGTCCGGGTCGACCGGCGGCGTACGTGGTATCAACATCGACGTTCTCGCAATCGATGGCGAGCCTGCCCCCCTTGGACATCGCGTCGCGGCCATTGATGGCAAGGTTGGTGAGGACCTGTTCAAGCTGCCCGGGGTCCATTAGAGCGGGCCAAAGAGATTTGTCCAGAGTCGTGACGAACTCGATGTGCTCACCAAGCGTGCGACGTAGCAGTGGTTCAAGCTCGCCTACGACTGCGTTTACATCGAGCGATTGAGGACGTATCACCTCGCGACGGGCGAACGCGAGGAGTTGATGTGTAAGCCGGGCTGCGCTCTCGCCTGCACGCACGGCGCGATCGATGTCGCGCACTGCCAGCTGCAGGTCGGGATCGAATTTCCCGCTCCCGGAGGCCAACACCTTCTCCTTGGCAAAGAGGGCGAAGTTCATGAAGACGCCAATCAAGTTGTTGAAGTCATGGGCGACGCCGCCGGCGAGCTGACCGAGGCTCTCGAGGCGCTGAGATTGATTGATTTGACGCTCCAACTTCTCCTTTTCGGTCACGTCCTCGACCATTGAGACGCGGGCCGGGCCACCTGCAAAGGTCACCTCGTAGCTCGTAACCAGCGCGCGCATCAGGGTGCCGTCCTTCTTGCGCACGGTCACGGGACCAACCCTGACGAAGCTCTCTCCCGTTTCGCTTTTACGCGCGGCTTCAACCAGGGCCGCCTCTTGTTCATCCTTGGGCGCGAAGATGTCGGCGCTCGTCAGATCAACGAACTCCGTCCGCGAATAACCAAAGGTGTTGGATGCGGAATCGTTGGCTTCGAGAACCTTGTCGGTGCTCGGGGCAACCAACAAGATCGGTAGCGGACTGCCCTCAAACAGCCTCAGATAGTTGTGCTGGGCCCTTTCCCGCTCTCCCCATTCACGGTTGAGCGAAGCGATGAGCTGGTTGATATCGTTGCCGAGCTCTGCCACCTGAGAAGGCCCACCGACCGGCACGAGCCCGGGTGACTCGCGGCCGCGCGTGGATCGGACTGACGCACTGAGTGTTTCGATCGGGCGTACGACTCGTCGGTAGACGGCGAAGAGAGCAAGCAGGACTGCTGCGACTCCGACGCCGACGATCTCGAGCTGTTGGCTCTGCAGACGCGCGGCATCAGCGAGGGCGGCGGCTTGGTCTGCCCCCACATACACCTTCCACCCACCAACGTTGACATTCGCCTCTCCATACCAACGAGGCACTCCTTCAACGTCATTCCGGTCTATTGGATCGGCTGAGCTCGCGAATGGTGTCCCCAGGAGCGTTGCTCCCGTCCATCTGTCCGAGTTCGCTGAGCGGGCGACGATGGCAGTTCCGTCGCTGCTCGTGACCAGGAACTCAAGCTGATGGACTCCTGAGCCGAACTCTGAGGCTAATTTCGGGCCAACCGAGGTGAGGTCGAAAGACCACGCGATGACTCCCACGCTGCCGATCGGATAGGAGATGACGGCCACCTCTTTTCCGGTAAGAGGGTCCGTGCTTGGAGCAACGAACGCTGGAGCCCCAGTTTGTAACCAGCTGGCTCCCGCATAGATCGTGCCGCCGGGCTTCGGGTTCAGAGAGGAACACACGACCGAGCCGTCAAGCCGCACGATGTCGATACGCCCGGCGTCAAAGGCGCCAATCGGCGCAGAACCCAGGCGACATCCGCTCGGGTTCGTGAAATCCTGCGCTGGAGTTGGGGTGTTGGCGACTGGCTGCGTTGACTTCAATTTGACGACGGCCAACCCAGAGCTGATTTGCGCCGCCGCCTTTCCCGCCGCGAAGTTGGCGTCCGCCAATGCGGCTTGTTTAGCGTCTGCATCGGACCGTAGGTGGACGAATGCGCCCGCCGCAGCGCCAGCCAGGATCACTACCACCGCGACCACAGCGAAGTCAGCTTGTAGTGGCCAGCGCCGCCTCCTGGCCGGCACGCCCATGCCATGGCCCCGGGAAGTAGGAGAAACGCCCTGACTCCCCATTGGTACGGTTTACCCGCACGACCTCGCAAAGTCGCCCTGCTGCGGCAGGGCCCGAGTGCCCTAGAAACCGAGGGTGCCGGCACCAAAGTGGACTGGCGCCCGGCGAGTTCAGCCGAGCGCCAATCAACAACTCAGAACCTCAGCCCACCCTGGCTTTTGCGCGCACCTCGTTCAGCCGCCCGGTTTTGACGTCGTAGACAAAGCCGCGCACGCTCGACTTGTTCGGAATGAACGGGCTCGCCTCAATTCGTGCAATCGATTGGCGGACATCTGCCTCAAGGTCGCCAAACGCTTCCAGCGCGAACGCTGGTCGGATACCAACCTCTGCCTCGATCTTTGCTTTGACTTCATCGTCCTTAAACGTCAACATGCCGCAATCAGTGTGGTGAACGAGGATGATCTCGTTCGTGCCCAGGAGGCGCTGCGAGATAACCAACGATCGGATCGCATCGTCCGTAGCGACGCCGCCGGCGTTGCGGATGATGTGCGCATCGCCTTCTTCGAGGCCGAGGATCTTGTGGACGTCCAGCCGGGCGTCCATGCACGCGAGAACAGCCACATGCTTGGCCGGGGGCATCGGCAGATCGCCCTTCGCGAATGATTGGGAGTAGCTCTCGTTATTGCGAACTAGAGAGTCGGTGACGCTCATTGGTTTGGTCCTCCCGGAACTCAGATAGGGGTTGAAGAAGTCAGCCTCGCGCAAACTGGAAGCAGCCCCTTCGACAGTCGCGCGACGTTGCGAAGTTGTGCGGGGCCTAGTGGTACCCCGGACAGATCGCCGACGAGCAGCGACCTAGATCAACCGCGATCCTGCGAGTAAGTTTCAACCCCACGCCGTGATCACAATACCGCGATGTTGTCCGCGGCCGACTGTCGCTTGCCAACTAAAGTAGCGATTCCGACTTACTCGTCACCAGCTTTTCGAGTCGCTCGAGCGATGTCTCCAACATCTTGCCCAGGTATTCGGAGTTAGCCCTCATAGACTGCTCCTTCTCGAGGTCGGCCGGCTGCTGACGCGACTCGAGAACCACCTTGGTGGCATTGGGTCCCTGGGCCTGGAGCCTGATGCTAACGACGGTCTCCGTGGCGAACCGAGGGGCAGGCTGCCCGCCCAGGCGCTCCGCCTCGTGCCGCCATTCGAGAAGACGCTCCGGTTCAAAAGCGGTGATCAGCTGATCAACCTCGGAGTCTTGTCCCTGCCACTGGCTGCGCAGCCGCTGACGGCGGCCCAGCCCGGAGCCCTCCAGGACCTCGACGTTGCCGGCCCTCGCGTACCACTCGGGCAGCCGCTCGGCTTTGGCCACGATGTTCCAAACGCGGGCAGCCGGCGCGGGGATGGTCCGCTCCCTTGCAATCTCGATCACTTGCTTTTCCTCCACCAAACCTTGCCGATGCGAGCGGGGTATATTGTACGGAGTGCCGAACCAATCGGACGCCGAACAGTTCGACCGACTGTACGGACGGCTTTGGAGCGCGTTGTTTAAGGGCGACGTCGATGACCTATCCCAGCACGAGCGCCAGCTGCTCCACCACGTCAGCGACAAGAGGGGCATTCCACTCGGCATAGTCGCAAACCACCTCGGAATACCCAAGAGCTCAGCCTCCGAGAGGGTGAAGAGCCTTGAGCGGCGCGGATTTTTGACGCGGCGCCGCGACCCTGACGACGAGCGCCGGCTTTCGATTGTCCTAACTGATATGGGTGTCGCCCGCGTGAAGCGGGACGGCGTCTTGGACCTGGTTCGGCTGGCGGCCGCGTTGAAGAAAATCTCAGCCGAGGATAAGAAGGCTCTGCTGGCCGCTTTGGACCGGCTGGCAGCGGCGGCCGGTGGCTAAAGTCGCGGTTGGTCGCCCATACAGTTGGGTGCGAAAGTGCTATCGCATGCGACCGACCACAAGCTTCCTCGAGATCGGGGGGTTCATTGGGCTGCTCTCGCTGGGTGCCGTCGTCAGCGGTGTTTTCATGGCTAGGGCGGCCTGGAGCCCAAGTAGCTGACCGCCGGCCGGAGTACCTCCGCCCGGGGCCGCCTGGCAAAGCAAGGCCAAGGCGGCGTACGCCATCGGAATTGGCGTGATAGCACTCATCGCCGCCGGCGAATAAACGCGCGTGGAATGGCTACGGCGGGGCGTAGGCTGAGGTAGTTAGCAAGCCGCCAGGCGATGCCCGCTTTCGCGACCAGCTGGAATCTCTGTACGCCATCTCGGTCGAAATCGCGATGCTGCACGAGCTGCATCCGGTCCTGGATCGAACGCTTGCGCACTGCCTGAGCCTGACTCGCTCCAAGTTCGGCTTCGTCGGCCTAACCGACCAATCCGGCGAGATGATGGACGTGGCCGCGATCAAGGGCTTCCGGCCGACGGACCCGACCTTCTACGACCGCTTCCGGGTGATTCCCGTGCGTCCCACCATCTTCGGGGTGGCCCTTCGCGAGGGGCGCATCAGCATCTCCAACGACGTGATGAACGATCCGAGCCGAGTGGGCCAGCCCCCCGGCCACCCGCCCGTGCGGACCTTTCTCGGGGTGCCCCTCCGGCTTGGCGATCGCGTCATCGGCATGATCGGCGTCGCCAACCACCGTGCCGGCTACTCGGAGGACGACGGCCGGTTGCTTTCGACCTTTGCCAACCAGGCCGCGGTCGCGATCGAGAACGCGCGCCTAATCGAGTCGCAGCGGGAGCTGATCGAAAAGCTCAGGGCCGTCAACCACGAGCTCGATGAGGCAGAGCGCGAGCAGGCCTTGCGGGGCGAGCGTGAGCGCATCGCCGAGGAGCTGCGCGGTGAGCTCGAACGGGCCGTGTTCGAGATCGCCCAGCGGATCAACTCGGTGCTGGCCAGCTCGCAGCTCGACGCCCAGAACGCGGAACAGCTGTACCGGGCCAGGAGCATCGCCGCCAAGACGGCCGAGACCGCACCCCCGCCAGACCTCAACCCACGACAGGTCGAGATCCTCCGCCTGGTGGCTCAGGGCCTCACCAACCGCGAGATCGCGAGCCGGCTTCACCTCAGCGAGAACACGATCAAGACCCATCTGCAGACGATCTTCAGCAAGCTGAGCGTCCGGAACCGGGTCGAAGCCGCGGTCGCCGCGGCCAGCCAGAGGATCACCTAGCCTCGTCCCGCCGGCGCACTCCAACGGGTGGTGCGGTTTTCACCGGATTGGAGGCTCGAGACCGCCCGGACGGGCGATGACTTGAGTGTGATGTGGGTCGCACCATCAGGGCATGACCAAGCTCACAATCGAATCCCAGGATGCCTCGCTGGAGAGCCGGCGGCGGCGGGACATCATCGGCGCCTCGGCGGTTGCGCTGAAACGCCTTGCCGGTGCTGCTGGCCGCCCTCCCGGCCACAGCGCCGGCTCGACCATGTCCTGGGCCGGTTCAGCTGCCTGCGGGCCAATCCGATCTGACGTGAACGATCACCCATCCGATACCGATGCGTCGCACCTCGCGCAGCTGCTTCCCAAACTGCCCCCAGCCGTGATACCCAGGCTGGCCGCCTGTGCTCAGACCACGGTCCACCCTCGCGGCGACATCATGATCGGCCGCGGCGCGCGTGACCGCGTCGGGGTGATGACGGACGGCCTCGCCCGAACCTCGATTCAGTCGCCTCAGGGACGAACGGGCACCGTGTTGTACCACCGCCGCGGGGATCTGCTGGGTGTCGCGTCGCTGTTCCAACCGATGCCGGCTGACGTGGTGGCGATTGAGCGAACCACCGTGATCTGGCTCGACGGCGCCGCCCTGGCGCGGATGGCGAGATGCTCGGCGGATCTCGGGTGGCAGTTGGCTTCGGCCGTCTCGGAGTGGGGCGTGCACCTGTCGGCTGCCGCCGAAGAGTTCGCGTTCAAGTCGGTGCAGGGACGCATCGCCACGCATCTGCTTCTCCTGGCATCACCACAGACGTATGGCGGTGGCCCCAGCGTGGCACATGTCACACAGCAGGAGCTCGCTGACTCGATCGGGTCGGTACGCGAGGTGGTGGCGCGAACTCTAGCGACCTACCAGCGTCTGGGCATCCTCGCTGTGTCGAAACGGAAGATCACTGTGCTCGATGATCAGGCCCTGTTGCGTCTTTCCCGGTAAGCACTAGGACAAGAGCAGGGTGGATGTCGCCGCAGGCGCCCGGCGCACCTCACGTTCTCCCCAGCCGAATCGCGCGTTTACTCCCTACTCAGCGAGTTCCCAGGCAAGGTTTCTCGCCCGTTGGGTTACCCGGGCGGAGTGTCTTCCAGCTCAGGCGCGATCGCAAGGGTGCTTGAAGACCGCCGGCTCCGTAACACAACGACTAGCAACACTCGAATGGAGTGAGACATCATGCCCTCTCTGATTACGAGGCTGGCTGGGTGCTGGGCGATTGGCCGCAGGCGTCACAACCATAGGTAGGGCTCACGCCGGCGCCATCCGTAAAAGACCTAATTCGGCGACGCGTCTCGCACTACTGACCGCGGGGCTAGCGTCAGGGACCATCCGCCAAAGTACACTCAAGTTCGCTCCTCAGAGTCGCCATTCCATGTTCGTGCACGGTGGTCCGCCATCGGCCGCCGGCTTGGCTGTCTAGTTGGCTGTCACGAACGCGTGAAACTACGACTGGCTGGGGCGGGGCGGCCCTTCGTCTCAGACCTGCTTGCGGCGGACGGCGAGGTACAGGGTCACGCAGATCACAGCAAAGTAGGCGAACCACAACGCGATCTCCCAATCGCTCGACGCGGATGGAACCGAGCTCAGCAAGGACTGGCCTGCCGCCGTCGTGCCCGGCGGGTGCAGCCGTAGCTGAGTCTGGACGATATCCAACTGCAGGCTGCTGACGAGGTGGGGCGGGAAGACCCAGTAGAAGAAGTTGATCATCGCGTCCGCGAGCGCGTTGGTGATCTGGTGGTTCTGAGCAAGCGAGTGCAATTGGTGGATAAAGGTAATAAAGCTCGTAAATGCGACGAGGATCACAGCCGAAATGATGTTGTTCAGGTAGACAGTCAGGATCATGACTAGGGTCATCTCCACAAGCGCGTTCCCGCCGATGGCGGCGAAGGAGGACAGAAGCACCCCCATGTGGCCGCCGCCGTTGATGGCGACCACCAGCATGGATCCGCCCGCGAAGATAGCGACCAGGAGGGCCAGCACAAATGCGGCGGCAGCGAACTTGCCGCCTGCGTAGCCCAACCGGGAGAGTGGCTTTGCGAAGATGGACACGATCGCCCCTGAATCCAAGTCGTGGTTGATAACTGTCGCCCCTATCGCGAGGGCGCAGAGTTGCACCGCCACTTGGACAGGTCCGCTCAAAGAGTTCAGCAGGAACAGAGTCCGATCTTCGCCGGTCGGCGAGCCCGGGATGACCAGCGGAGCAATTCCGATCCCAGCGGTCACCAGTAGGCCGATCAGGACGAAAACCAGCAACAACCGTCGCCGTGCCAGCTCAAGCAGCGTATATGTAGCAACGGCCACCGACCGTGAGGCCATTAGGTGGTTACTCCCGGCGCGGGGGGTCGGTCGTCGGCGATAAAGCCGGGTAGGTTCGATTCCCGTCGCGGCGAGGTGGCCTCCACCAGTTCCATATAGACCTCCTCCAGCGATCGCCCTTCCGGCACCACTTCGTGGATTGGCCCCTCACGCAGAATCCTGCCCTTGGCCATGATCGAGACGCTGTCGCAGACCCGCTCGACCTCGCTGAGGAGGTGGCTGTTCAGCAAGATGGCGGTACCCTGTGCCTTCAAGCCGACGATCATGGCCAGGACATCGCGGCGGCCGAGTGGGTCGAGGTCGGCGGTCGGCTCGTCAAGTATCAGCAGACCCGGCCGGCCGAGGATGGCCTGAGCTAGGCCAAGGCGCTGCTTCATGCCCTTTGAGAAGTGCCTGACATGGCGCCGTTCTCCGGCGAGGTTTGCCCACTTCAGTGCTTCGGGGATACGTCGGCCACGTTCAGCCGCGGAGATACCTAATAAGCGTCCGAAATAGTCGAGAACCTCGGCGGCGCGAAGGAACTTTGGAAAGTCCGGGTCCTCTGGGGCAAAGCCGACTTTGGCTCGAGCCTCGGCGTCGCCCGGCGAGGCGCCGAAGAGTCTAACGCGGCCTGAATCGGGCCGGGTCAGCCCAATGATCATTTTCACGACGGTTGACTTGCCAGCACCGTTCGGACCGAGCAGTCCCAACGCCTGGCCGGGCTCGAGGGCGAAGCTGACTCCATCGACAGCCCATTGGTCGCGAGAGCGGTAGCGCTTGTGAAGGCCTTGCACCTCGACGACGGCATTCACTGCTTTGGTGACCATCGCGTCCCCGCCTCGGTTTGGCGCTCAAGACGGCGCCGCGCGAGCCGACGCGGCGCGAGAGACTCGAGCCGATTAGAGCGACCCGGGGGTCGCGAGGGACGGAGCGGGCCCACGACTTCCAAGATTGGTGCCGAAGCCAGGGAGTGACGCCAATCCATGAGATAAGCCTGGAGGCGACCTATCGCGAATCTGTGCTGTTCTGGCCGCGAATCGGGCGCGACTTTGCCGCAGTTTCGCGATTGTTCAGCCGATGAAGCGGTAACCGACTCCCCAGACCGATACGACTGTCATTGATCGAATCAACCGGATGCCCGCGCGCCTGGGCGTTCGACGAATCAGTCAGACGCCGGCGTTAGGCGCGAGCTGCGTCCAGTCTCCCTACTGATAAACAGGTTAGTTATCGAGAGCAACCGATCCGGGCGCTCTGGGCGGTCTCAGGGTGCCGGTCTTTGGGCGCCTTGCATCGTTTGCCAATGCGGACGATCAGTCGATATAGGGATTTCTTGAGTGTAGTCAGAGTTCAACGCGATCCGATGTTGCAGGACTGGCTGCATGTTGGTCGCGATCAGTTTTCCTGTTCTGCTTCGGATATCCGTGGTCTGATATGTCACCTCGACCGCGACGATCGCCGCAATGTGAGTCCGCCGGCCACCCCGCCGACGCAAGACCTCATGAGCTGCCCGTTCAAGCAACTCAACGCCGCCCTGACCCAGATGAAATGCACCAAAGCCGATGACGCCCGGACGACCTTGAAGAATCTGGCCCCTACGTGCAGACCCGGCACGTAGGACGTGCTTCTCGATCACGTCTACCGTGCTCTCGAACGTAAGGGCCGCTCGTGGCTCGCTAAATACTTGCGGCGTTTTGATTTCAATGTCTAGTCGACGATGAGAATCGACGGCCAGCCAGGCATCCGGTATTCGTGTGCCCGACTGCGATGCGTGGACTATGCCAACGCCGTTGCCCGCATCGGCGAGAACGCTCGCGAGCGCCATGAGCATCACCGTGTGGTGCACATGCGAGGGTTCGCGCAGCGAAGCGACGAGATCTGGCCACGCAGGATGGTGGCGCCAGCGGTGGAACATCTCGACTGCCATGTACAACTCCGCAATCCGATTGGCATCAATCGTCACCTGACTGCGGCGTGTGGCGGATTGAATTTGGTTCGCTACCTTCTCTCCGTAACGAATCAGGCTGACTAGGCGGTGATGTTCAGCTTGCGGCGTCGAATGTCTCTCGCTCCGTTCATACATCGCGTTGAAATGATCGAACCGGTCACCCAGTAGGTTGCGGCCGAGGTTCGCAATCAGCCGCATCGAGGTGGGCGACGTGCCCGAAGGAAACGTCGCTGCCCATCGATTCGCGCGCTCGGAATACCGTGCGCCAACTTCGAAGGCAAAGTCCTCGGCCGCATCTCGCGCTGCGAACATCCCTGGACCTGGAACGTTGATCTGACCCCCGATCATGTACTGGCCGACAGGCGCAACCACTGAATAGGCCGGAACTGGTTCGCCGACCACGCGCGTCGGTGTCGCGCCGATGGCCCCGCATTGGACGCATCGAATAACGATGCTCAGGAATTGGCGCAAATAGACGCTCTGGAGCACCATCCGCGAGCAGCCGCTGCATAGGTAGTTCACCCCATCCGTGGCCACGCCGACTGCAAGCGGACCGCTCTCATTCGCGTGGATCAGGACCGTCCGATCCGCTTCGGATTCAACCCGTTCCAGAATCAGGTCAGCCATGAGGGCTCGTCAGCCTACGGCGGCGAAGGGGAACGTCGCACCCAGATGCGCCTAAAGCGACAACCGGCCGGCTCCAGTTGCCGACAACCGGCAGTTCTCGAGAGCTTCGGACACTGGCCTCCCTATCAAGGCCAAAGGGCCGCCAACGATGGCGGCGTGAGATCTTGGGAAAGCCGGCATTTGCGACGCTGGCGTCCTTTTACTACCCACTCGATCCGAGGTCGGGATGTCGCAGTTCGTAAACGACCTCTGGCCGACTAAGACCTTTCAGCTCAACAGTGCCAAGCGACATCAATGTGGCACCAGATGGAACTGCTTCAGCAGCCACATCGTACGTTGCGCTGGCGACCAGTATCTGGCCGCCTTTCGCGTGGCTACGAAGCCGACCACACCGATTGACGGCCGGTCCTCGATAGTTGCCCTGCAAGACTTCGGCTTCTCCGGTCGATACCGCCATGCGCACCAGCAAGGTCACTGGCCAGCCCGAGGATCGTAGTGTCCTCTGAGCGGCAAGCGCGGCGGCCAGTGCCCCGCTGGCGAACTTAAATACGGCGAGCGTACTGTCGCCCTCGCCTTGGCTCATAACGACAGTGCCACCGCTGGCTCTTACGGCCTCGCCGATAACTTGGTCATGACGCTCCATCGCCTCTTTCATCGCCTCGCGATGGCGCTCATATAGTGAACTCGAATCCTGGACATCGGTCATCAGAAATGTCAACGTGCCTGAGGGTAGCTCTGCTACTGCAGTGCTCTTGTCAGCATTGTGCTTACCAGCATGCGGTGTGTCGGAATCTGACTCGACGGCCTGGGAATACACCGCAAGCTCTAACCGATCTACGAGATGCCGGAGTTTCTGAAGCCCTTCCTCAAGTGCCCGCACTCTGTATGGAAAATCGGCAATCGATGTGGAGTGCTTTCCCGTTTCAGTGGCGATGTCGAATTCGAGGGATATGTAGTTGCCCTTGTAGACCCTACCGAGTTCGGCCATTGTGTCATCTCGCCAGTCCACAAATAGATGGATCCAGTCTCGGTGTCCATACGATCTCTCGGCCACTTCTTGTTTGGCAGCAATTTCCTCACCGCCCCGAATGCGCTCGACGAGCACCGCCTTCACCTCGTCATTAGGGAGACGTAGCTTGGTCATCAGGCCGACGTTTTGAGCGACGCGACCAGTGAGAGATTGGCCATTGACTTGAGCCGCTTACGCTTGGTGGCGTACATCAAGGTGATTCGTCGCCATGGTGCAGGAGGAGAGGTCCCGCGATCCTTATGAGCCGGCCATGCTCTGTGTCAGGCGGGTTACTAGCCTCTGCCTTGCCAAGCCACTGCCTTGTCGCTTGCACCGACGATGAACGCGACCCGTCGATGGCGTCTCGCACCATGATTGCAACCACTTGAAAGTCCTGGTTGCCAGAGTCGTACACATACGGGGCTGCCATAAATGGCTGCAGCTCGCGAAGAGTCGTCGGTAAGGTCGCCGGCCTGTAGAACCCTTGTACGTCGTGAAAATGCTCGGACTCCAACAACAGTCGATTCCCTTCGTCCTGCAATTCGCCGCTCCGTTCAAGGACTTTGTCGTCGTCAAACCGCTCCGCATAGTCCTTCGCCGCGTTGGATGCCTCGTACATCGCCCGAGCTGCCCTGCGAAAGTGACCAGCCACCCCGCCGTACTCAGCCCAAAGGAACGCCTCCACATCCGACGCTCGTATTCGGTAACCCGAGCTGCCTCCAAGATTCACAGCAGCGAGCTTGCCGCTTCGGATCCAACGGTGGACCGTGACCTTGTTCAGGCGGAGCCTTTCGGCCACCTCCTCGGCAGTGAACAGGTGCTCGATCACAAGCTAATCTTAACCCATTTGCTAGAACAATCGGAGCATCGCGTAGCGATTGTGCTGATACGGGTGCTGTGACAAGAAGAGAGATTCGCCTGGGCGCTTGGCCCTACAAGAGGTCGTTAGGGCTGAACTTTTAGCCGAGGCGTCTCGCCCATGAATTAACCATTAAGGAGCTCGACGGGCACTCACTTTCGAATGTAGGTTCCGGAGGTTGAAGGCCTACGCTAGCCCAACTTGAAAATTCCGGGGATCAAGCTGCTGGATTCGAACTAACTGCCATCCGTAATATGGCGAGTACTCTGCGCGGTAGATCGGGACGTGTGTGCGGATCAAGTCTCCCAGCGCTAGCCCTATCGCGCCGACTATAAAGGCGCCTGCAACGCCGCCCGCTTTGTAGCCGCCGGCCACACCAGCACCGCCCCCCAAAAGCGCCATGCTGATGCTGCGGGTCACATACGCTTCGGCGACTTGGAGACCGGCCTGCTGGGCAGCCTCCAGGGTGGCGTTGAGCCACATCGCGTGGTGGCCTTCTTCTGCCTGGATGTCCGCTTCATATGCCACAGCTAGTTCTACAGCGCCACCATTGACCCAACGCACCTCCGGAGTCATGCCCCGGTGGGTGAACGATTGGTTCAGGCGCGGAAGGTATAGGCCCGTGAGCGCTGTCCGGTCGAGCTGTTGGTGATGGAGAGGAACAAACGCTGAAAGACGAGCGTGATGGCGCATGGTGATCTTCCTCATATTTGGTCTAGGCAACGAAGAGCAGCCTTAGTCCTTCGGCCCGCTTGATGAGAAGCCAAAGTGCCAGTCCAAGACCCGCCGCGATCAGCGCGAGTGTTTCGATATCTCCTCGACGAGCACCTGACTCGATTCTGGAAATCGTCGCCTGAGTTAAGCGCGCTCGATCCGCCAGTTCAGCCTGGCTGAGACGCTGCTCCTGACGGATGCGCTTTATCGCTTCCCCTACAGCTGGTGCAGACACCTGCTTCATCGAGTTGGACTATACCAAATCGGAATGACGATTGCATACCAATGTGGAATGGGGCCGGTTCGCAACCAGGCTGCAGGCCCGGTCAGACTGAGCCCCGGCGCTTCTTGAAGTAGGCGGCGTCGGCTGCGACCGGAGTGAGACGCCGGGACGAAATGAATCCCAGGAGAGGAGACGCCCTCAACATCTTCGGCTTCTTGTTTTTGCCATTCGCAACGCCATACCACTTGACCGATAGCAAGTGGCATTCCTTCCTCGTGCGGGTTAGTCCGACGATAAAGAGACGGACGTCCTCATCCGCCACGGTGGCATTGCGCGGTAGGAAACCAACGTTCATACCCAGGATGAAGACATGCCCGCCCGACAAGCCCTTGGCGCCAACGTAGGTAGTCACGAGAATTGCTGGCTTGGTTTTGTCCGGTTCAGGTGCTGGCTCAGGTGCAGGAGGCACGACCTTCTGGCGAACCTGCTCAACGGAATGAGCGGTGGCCCCTCTAGAGCCTGCACATCTTCGGCAGGCAACTCCTCACCGCTCGCGATTCTGGCCATGAGGGCCACGATTGCGAGGTGCTTCGTCACGTATTCGGGCTTAAGTAAGTCTCGCAGTTCTGTCGGAAGCTATTCGTCAGGGGCGGTGCGTACCTCCCAATCGCCCCCTCGCGCCATTAACCTGACGAACTCAGGTGACGAGCGACAGCGGCATCTATGTACATGCGCCACAGCTTCCTGTAGAGGAACAGGGTCAGAACCTCTAGCCTGAGCTGGCCCAACCACTTGTCCCACTTCTCTTTGATCGGGCCAGTCTTCATCGCCAACCACGATAGGCGTCACGGGATCAGCAGATAGCGCTCGTGCCGGAGTGAGCGGGTTTGTCGCCCCCCTTCCCTCGTGGGAGTTGAAGGTCTCGAACGTCCGTTAGCGTCGCCAGCTGTTCGCAGACGGTCGCTGCTGTGGCTGTCACGTTGGCTGTCGTCGCGAGGGGATTTGGCGGGGATGGATGAGAATCGAACTCACCCGGGACGCCTCAACAGCGCCCCGCAAACGGTTTTGAAGACCGCGGGAGGCACCAGCCCCCGTACATCCCCAGCGCGCCTACATTAACGACGCGCGCGAGCCGGGGAGAGCTAGGCGGAGGGGGCCTGGATCAGCGCTTCGAGCTTGGCGAGCAGGTCGCCCTTCATGTTGGGGCGGTAACCGACTGTCCGCTCCGCGGGCTTGCCGTCCTTGAAGATGATCACCGTGGGGATCGACATGATCCCAAGCGACATCGGCGTCGCAGGGTTCTCGTCGATGTCCATCTTCATGATCTTGACCTTGTCACCGAGCTCGCCATGAATCTGCTCCACGATCGGCGCGATCATGCGGCACGGGCCGCACCAGGTCGCCCAGAAGTCGACGAGCACAGGGACGTCCGACTTCAAAACCAGGTTCTCGAACTCGCCGTCGGTCACTGCTTGAACATTTGCCATCTAGGAACTCTTCTCCGTCTTGGTATCCGATTTTGACTCTGTTTTTGACTCTGTTTTGGTTTCCGGCTTCGACTCGGGCTTCGACTCCGCCTTGCTGTCGCCGCTCCCTTCGGAGCTCGAGGCGGAGCCATTGCTCGAGCCCGCCGAGCTCTTGTCGGCGCCCTTGTAGTCCGTCGTATAGAACCCGCTGCCCTTGAAGCTGATTCCAACCGGGTACAGCACCTTGGAGAGCTTGCCCTGGCATTTCGGGCAGACGGTCAGGGGCTCTTCGGAGATCCTCTGGACGATCTCGAACTGGTGGCCGCAATTGCCACACCGGTAACCATAAGTTGGCATATCTTTTTTGGGTTCCTAACTATAAGTGGAGGTCTTGCTTGAGCTCGAAAATGACCATCCCAGACGGTGGTTTCGGATGGAAGTACGTGCTCTTCTGAGGTAGAGTCTTCCCTTCCTGGGCCAGCTTCAAAACCAGCCTGAGGTCGGGGGCGTCCAGGAAGAACGCGGCCGAGCCGACCCCGCCGTCCACCAATCGGACCGCTTCAACCGGGTCTCGGGTATACACCAGGAACTCCTCAGGGTTCCTCTTACCGAGGATGTTGTCGATCACCTGCTCGTGCAACTCCACCAGGGCCAGCTCCCCTTCCAACGGCAGGACCTGGAACCGGTGGTCGCGATAGGTCCCGACGGCCACCCTCCCGCGTAGGGCAGCAAGCGTCTCCTCCAGCGTGACCTTGTCCTCCCCGCCGGTGACGGCGACCCCCGCCTTGAGCACCCTGTGGGTCGGGAGGACCTCAAGCCCGGGGTCGTCGAGATCCGTCAGGAGCGCCAGCGTGAACCGCGAAGCGGCGTCGGGGTCGCCTCCCACCTCCTCGGAGTATGCGAGCGAGGTTTCGTATCGGTGATGGCCGTCCGCGATGAGGACCGGCAGCGGGTCGAGCGCAGCATGGATGGCGGCATGAAGCGCCGGGTCGGAGATCACCCAGAGCCGGTGCTCGGTCTCCTCAGGTCCGCTGAAAACGACCGCCGGGTTGCGCGCGCTGACGACCTCGATGATCTGCGTTAGGCCGCTGCCGCGTCCCTCGTAAATGAACCAGAGCGGCTCAAGGTTCGCCTTCGTCGCGCGCATGAGGGCGAGGCGGTCCTCCTTCGGTCCGCGGTGGGTCCGCTCGTGTGGGAGCACGACTCGATCCTCGTAAGGCTGCAATCTCAGGGCGGCAATCAGGTCGCGCCGGCGCCGGCCGTCGAACCGAACCTCGTGCACGTACATCGAAGGCGGGTCGGTGGCAAGGATCCCACCCGCCAGCCAGTCCTGAAAGGTGTGCGCGGCGCGGTCGTAGTCCCGCCCGGGGCGCGTCAGCCGAACGATGTTGTATGGCGAAAGCGCCTCATAACGCGCCACCTCCTGTTCGGGAATGACGTCGTACGGAGGAGCTACAAGCCTGGTGAGGTCGCCCGCCCGAGACAGGTGGTAGCGGATGCCCGGCAGCGCCCGGACGTCAGCGATCGGATCCTCCAGTCTCGCCCAGCTCGACGTAGCGCAGGTCAGCCATGCCGTCCACCTCGCGCAGCCTGGTCAGCACCTCCGGCGCGACCCGATCGTCCACCGCGAGGATCATCATCGCGCTGCCCCGTGGCGAGTCTCGCCCGACCTGCATGCTCGCGATGTTGACGTCGTGCTCGCCCAGGATCGTGCCGAAACGCCCCACGACCCCAGGCCGGTCCTCGTGCCGGCTGACCAGGAAGCGACCTTCCGGCACAAGGTCGACGCGAAACGAATCTATGCGCACCGCGCGCAGCTCGCCGTTCATCACGGTGCCCGCGAGCTCGTGGCCTCCCATCCGAACGGTGACAAGGCTCGCGTAGCTGCCGTGGGCAGGGCTGCGGCGCTCGATCACCTTCACGCCGCGGCCGGAAGCGATGAGGCGCGCGTTGACCGGGTTGATGCGGTCCTCGGTGAACGGCTGCAGAACACCTTTGATAGCTGACGCGACGAGAAGGTTGACGTCGTGCTCCGCCAGCTCCCCTTCGAAGTCCAGCTCGATCGAGCTCACGCGACCGCCGAACAGCTGCCCGTGGAGGGCTGCCAGACGTTCGGTCAGGTCGGCGAACGGTCTCAGGTAGACGAGCTCTTCAGGGGGCAGCGCTGGGGCGTTAACCGCGAACCTCGGCAGGTCGCCTGCCAGGACGGCCGCCACTTCCTCCGCCACGTCAAACGCGACAGAGACCTGTGCCTCCGACGTCGACGCTCCGATGTGCGGCGTGGCGACGAAATTGGCCAGCGCCAGCAGCGGATGCTCACCGGGCGGCTCGTTCACGAATACGTCAGAGGCCGCTGCCGCGAGCCGCCCCGCCTTGAGCGCCTCCAGCAGTGCGTCTTCGTCGACGATGCCGCCCCGCGCGGTGTTGATCAGGCGCGCGCCCGGTTTCATGAGCGCCAGCTCGGGCGCACCGATCAGGTTGCGATTGGCCTCGACCAGGGGGACGTGCACGGTGACGAAGTCGGCTCGCTCGAGCAGATCGTTGAGGCTCACCAGCTCGACGTTGAACAGCTCGGCTCGCTCGATCGAGACGACGGGGTCGTAAGCAACGACCTCCATCTCCAGCCCGTGGGCGCGCTTGGCCACCTCCGATCCGACATTCCCGAGACCGATCACCCCGAGCGTCTTGCCGCGGATCTCGGTGCCCACGAACTTCGACCTGGTCCACTCCCCGCGCCTGACGGACGCGTCCGCCTGCGGGATCCACCGGGCGAGCGAAACGAGCAGTGCAATCGTGTGCTCGGCGGCCGCGACGATGTTGCCCAGGGGGGCATTGACCACGAGGATGCCCTTGCGCGTCGCCGCCGGCACGTCGATGTTGTCCACCCCGACGCCGGCACGCCCGACGACGCGCAGCTTTCGCCCGGCTTCCAGGATCGACGCGGTGACTCGCGTCTCGCTCCGAACGACCAACGCGTCGAATTCGGGTATGCGCTGGATCAGCTCGGCCTCGCCCAGCTTGCTGACAACCGTCACCTCTCCCGCTCGCCGCAGCCTCTCGAGGCCATCCTCGGCCAGCGGGTCGGCGACCAGGATCCGGGGCATTAGTGAGTGCCGGCGGCGACGCCCTGCAGTGACGCGGTTGCCGCCGCAACACCGCGCCCGTCGGCGGGTGCGATGTCCAGCTCCTCCAGCGCCTGCTCCATGGCCCAGAGCACCTGGATCACGTCGCCCGCGGCGACCGCCCCGAGGTGGCCGACGCGGATCATCTTGCCGGTCATCTTGCCCTGGCCGCCGGCGATGACGACGCCATAGCTGGTGTCGAGCAGCTTGCGGAACGCTGCTACATCTAGACCCGCTGGCGGCACGGCCGACGTGACCGTGTTCGAGCGGTATCCCTCTCGGGCGTAAAGCTGAAAGCCGAGCGCCTGCAGTCCGGCCTGTGTCGCGCGCGCCAGCCGCGCATGCCGCTCGTAAACGGCCTCCAGGCCTTCCTCTTCAAGCATGCGAAGGCCCTCTTGCAGCGCAAACGCCACCCCGACTGCCGGCGTGAACGGCGTCATGCCTTTCTCTGCCCAGGTCTTGGCCTCTTTCCAATCGAAATAGAAACGAGGCGAGCGAGCCTTGGCCTGCTGGGCCCACGCGCGCTCGCTGACGCTGACGAGCGCGAATCCCGGTGGCGCCATCCATCCTTTTTGCGAGCCGCTCACCGCAACGTCGATGCCCCATTCGTCGGTTTCGATGGCGATCGAGCTGATCGAGCTCACGCCGTCGACGACCACGATCTTTCCCGCGTCGCGGGCCACTCGCGCGAGCCCGCGCAGCGGGTTGGTGAGCCCGGTTGAGGTCTCGTTATGAGTCAGCAGCACGACTTTCGCTTTCGGATGCTGCTCGAGCACGCGTGCCAGGTCGTCGGGTTCGACCGGCTGGCCCCATTCGGACTCGAGACGCGCTACATCAGCGCCGTAGGCGGCCGCGAGCGCTGCGAATCGCTCGCCGAAGTTGCCGCACAGGGCGACGACCACCTCATCACCGGGAGAAACGAGGTTCGCGACCGCGGACTCCAGGCCTCCAGTCCCGGACGAGGTGAGCAGGAGGAGGTCGTTGGAAGTCTTGAAGACTCGCTTCGCGCCCGCTGTGATCTCCGCAAGAATCGTCGCGAACTCCGGGCCGCGGTGATCGATCATCGGCCGGTTCATGCTGCGCACGACGCGCTCGGGCAACGGAGTTGGTCCGGGAATACGCAGCTGGGTCTGGAAGGTCATGAGGCGCGCTCCATCACGGGGTTGCGGCGGCAGGTTGAATTCTATCGGGACCTCCCATCCAGGCCGAGCCTCCCCTCCCGGCCGGGCCTAGCGGCCGGGCCGACCTCCCCACCCGGTGGGGAGGCCAGGGGCGATCAGTGCTGACCGCCCCTCAGGTCTAGTGCGATTCGGTTGTATACGGAAGCAGCGCGATCGCCCTGGCGCGCTCGAGCGCGGTCGTGAGCGGTCGCTGATGCCGGGCGCACGTCCCGGTGACTCGTCGAGGAAGAATCTTGCCGCGGTCGCTGACGAATCGCCGGAGGCGAGAAATTTCCTTGTAATCGATGTAGTGGATCTTCTCGACGCAGAAGCTGCACACCTTGCGATGCTGGCGCTTCGGCCCCCTGCCTCCGCCGCCGCTGCCGCCGCTGCCGCTTGACTCACGTTGTGGTCGGTTGACTCCCATCAATAACTCCTAAAAGGGGATCTCGTCCGGGTCGACGTCGCGAGGGGCGTCGTCCGGAGCGGGAATGTCGTCGTGTGGCGCACCGCCGCCGCTGCGGGCCGGCGCCCCGGTTCCCCCGCCGCTGGCGCCAGTGCCGGCTCCGCGCGGCTCCAGGAACTGCACATCGTTGGCGATGATCTCGGTCACTCGGCGCTTCTGTCCATCCTGGCCTTCCCACGAGCGGGTCTGGATGCGGCCTTCGACGTAGACGAGCGCGCCCTTGCGCGTGTACTGGGCCACGGTCTCGGCCAGGTTTCGCTTGCCGATCGGGTACGCGACGATGTTGTGGTAGTCGGTGAACTCTTTGCGCTCGCCGTCCGGACCCGACGACCAGCGGTTGGTGGCGATGCTGAAGTTGGTCACCGCGGTCCCGCTAGGCGTGTAGCGCATCTCCGGGTCCTTGGTCAGCCTTCCGATGAGCAGGGCTTTGTTCAGGTTTGACATTTTTAGGACTCCTTCCCATCCGCACTTGCCGCCGGTTCCTCAACAGGCTCGGACTCCACCGCAATGGGCTCCAGCACGACCTCCGCCGGCGGCGGGGCGACGACGGTCGCGACAGCGGCCTTTTCAGGCTTGCGCACGATGAGGTGCCGCAACACCTCTTCGGTGATCTTCAAGGCCGACTCGAGCTCGGGCACCCGGCCCGGATCGAACTGAAAGTCCTGGAGGAC
>Ga0209118_1000277_pt1 | contig 31435 bp, 31 predicted proteins | sample BlaSpr_A8_Ref_M1_FD_187988 | JGI IMG/M metagenome (GOLD analysis project Ga0209118, IMG submission 187988) | Forest soil microbial communities from Thunder Bay, Ontario, Canada - Black Spruce, Ontario site 2_A8_Ref_M1 (SPAdes) (version 2) | ecosystem: Environmental > Terrestrial > Soil > Boreal... | reverse complement strand
ATAGTTCGTCCGCCCAATCCCCAGATCCGTAAACCCAGCGACCAGACTTCCCCACCATCACGTACCCACACCTATCGGTTGTCATGTTTTTAAAGAGCGCGCATCCCCACGTCACCTTCGACGCAAAGGGAGCGAAAGAGGGCGCATTATACAGTCCTCAGGACCTCGGTCAAGGGTTTTCAGGAACCCCTTCCATTCGCGTCGATGTTTATTGCGTATTGAGGACCCTCTCGCTTCACGCAGTGATCAGGACCACGCGCGCAAATTTGCGCTTACCCACTTGCAGCACCACGGTTGTCCCCGGCAAAAGCCTTAACGATTTATCGCTCACTCGCTCGCCATCCAAGCGAACGCCGCCTTGCTCTATGGCGCGCATTGCTTCCGAGGTGCTCGTTGCCAAACCCGCTTGTTTAAGTACCTGCGCGACGGGTAAGCCTTCATTGCCCGTTGCCACTCTCACCTCCGCCATCTCTTCCGGCAAGGCACCCTGCCGGAAACGCGCTTCGAAATCTACCAACGCACGTTCCGCTGCCGCGCGATCATGAAAACGCTCGACCATCTCCTGCGCGAGCAGAACCTTGATGTCGCGCGGATTGCGCCCCGCCTCGACTTCATCCTTCCAGGCACGAATTTCTGCCAAAGGGCGAAACGACAGCAGCTCCAAGTAGCGCCACATGAGTTCGTCCGAAATCGACATCAACTTGCCAAAGATCTCTCCAGGACTTTCAGCAATACCGATGTAGTTGCCCATCGACTTGGACATTTTGTTGACGCCGTCGAGGCCCTCCAACAAGGGCATCGTCAAGATGCATTGGGGCTCCTGCCCATAGTGTTTTTGCAGCTCGCGCCCGACTAACAGGTTGAACTTCTGGTCAGTACCACCCAGCTCGATATCGGCCTGCATGGCGACGGAGTCGTAGCCCTGCATCAGCGGATAGAGCAATTCATGCACTGCGATCGGCTTCTGCTCTGCGTAGCGTTTGGCGAAATCATCCCGCTCGAGCATCCGAGCGACCGTGTAGGTCGCTGCGAGCTTGATCATTCCAGCTGCTCCCAATTGGTTTCCCCATTGAGAGTTAAACATCACTTCGGTCCGGCCAGGGTCGAGGATCTTGAACACTTGCGCTTTGTAGGTCTCCGCGTTGGCCGCAATCTGTTCGTGCGTGAGTGGCGGTCGGGTAACATTTCGGCCGGTTGGATCGCCAATCAGCCCGGTGAAATCACCGATCAGGAACATCACGTGGTGCCCCAATTCCTGGAACTGGCGCATTTTATTGAGCAAGACGGTATGCCCCAGATGCAAGTCCGGGGCTGTCGGATCGAAACCGGCTTTCACACGGAGCGGGCGGCCACGGGTCAATTTCTGCTTCAATTCCTCTTCGACAAGCAGCTCTTCGCAACCGCGCTTGACCACTTCCATGGCAGCGGCTATGGCTAATGAAGACACATCTTCGTCCTTTTATTACTAACTGTGGCGATAAGAGGGCAAGTCGTTCTCCCCCGGAAAAATCGTTCTGCAGGCGTGTCAGATAAACCCCGACATGATATCGGCCCAACATGCCCTTTCCGCTAGAAAGGCTTTTTGTTATTCTGCATGCGTCTCGAAGTGGAAATTCAAGATGCGAATCAAAAACCTGCAAATAGTATCGCACAAGCTGCTATTCGGAAAACCGAAACGCGCTGCGGTTACGGCCGTGAGCATGCTGGCTGTGCTTTCCCTGTTTGGCGGTGTCGCCGCTTTCGGTACCGCTCCCGAGACGGCCGCAGAGGCGGTTCTGATTCGTCCGATCATTGCTCCAGTGGCCCTTCCTGAGCTTGCTGCCCCGGCCCCTGAAGATCAAACCTTTACCTATCAGGATCGGGTGGAGCGAGGCGACACGGTCGCAAGCCTGCTGGCAAGATTAAATGTAGACGACCAGGATGCGCTGCAGTTCATGAAGCGCGACCCGGTTGGTAAAGAGATCTTTCAGCTTAAACCGGGCAAAACAGTCCAAGCGGACGTTAGCGAAGCGGGCGAGCTGTTGCGCCTGCGCTATTTGAACCAGCGAGATTCGGTGTTGGTCGTGGAAAGGCACGACGACGACCAGTTCGTGGCGGAAGAGAAAATGTTTACCGAGACTGCCCGCGTGGTGATGAAATCGGGCGTGATCCAGAGCTCGTTATTCGCTGCTACCGACCTTGCCGGCATCCCTGATGCCATCGCCACCCAGATCGCCACCATCTTCTCCACCGATATCGACTTTCATTCGGATCTACGCCGTGGCGATGAATTCGCCGTGGTGTACGAGATTTTTTACGACCGAGGTGAGCCTGTGCGCGTCGGCCGCGTGCTGGCTGCCGAGTTCGTCAATGGCGGCAAGTCCTACGGCGCCATCTACTTTCAGGCTGCCCCAAATCAGGGTTCTTATTACACGCCGGAAGGCAAGACCCTTCGTAAGGCGTTTCTGCGCTCGCCGCTGGAGTTTTCTCGCGTCAGCTCAGGTTTTTCCCTGGCAAGGTTCCACCCCATTTTTAAGAACTGGCGCGCCCACACCGGCGTAGATTTCGCGGCTCCTACGGGGACTCGGGTATTGGCTACCGCGGATGGCATCGTCGATTTTGCCGGACAACGGGGCGGCTACGGTAACGCGATCGAGCTCAAGCACCCGGCCCCCTATTCCACGCTCTACGCCCATCTCTCCGCTTTCGCCTCCGGGATTCGCCGCGGGGTGCACGTGCAGCAAGGTGACGTGATTGGCTACGTCGGGGCGACCGGCTGGGCGACCGGTCCGCATCTGCATTACGAGTTCAAGGTCGCAGGAGCCTACCGCGACCCCTTGGGGGTGTCCGTTCCGCTTGCCATGCCTCTCGCACCGCAGTATCAGAGCGCGTTTAGGCAGACTGCCGATATCATGCAATCCAAGCTTGCGCTGGTTCGTAACACCAAGCTCGCGCAATTCGAATAAAAAGGGGGCGAATCGCCCCCTCGCGTCCTGGCTAAAACTACCCGTTTTACACGGAGAAAGACGAACCGCAGCCGCAGGTCGAGCTGGCATTCGGATTTTTGATGACGAACTGCGCGCCTTCCAGACCTTCCTGATAATCGATCTCGGCACCCGCCAGGTACTGATAGCTCATGGGGTCGATCAAGAGCTGCACGCCATTCTTTTCCATCGCCGTGTCATCTTCATTAATGACTTCGTCAAAGGTGAAACCATACTGGAATCCCGAGCAACCTCCACCAGTCACGAACACGCGCAACTTCAGATCAGCATTACCTTCTTCGTCGAGCAACGATTTAACTTTGGCAGCCGCGTTATCCGTGAAGATCAGCGCGCTGGGCATTTCGGTTAGGGCATTCATAGCAAACTCCAAAAAGCGGTAACTTGACTTTTATTATGCGCTGAGGCCGCCGGACGGTCAATTTCCCACCAAAGGCTTGAATTCCACCAACTCCACGACTCTGTCTTGTTTGGGGCCTTCATGGACGAGCTTGCCCGTCACTACCGCGCCAACGTGCATTTCGATGCTCTGGTAAAACACATCGCCTGAGACCCTCGCGTTCGGGAGAAGTTCGACAAACTCGGAGGAACGCACCGGCCCCACCACGCAGCCGTTGATGACCACATGCGCAACGTCGATCTCGCCCTCTACTTTACCGGCTTCGGAAAGTACCAACGTCCCCGGCTTATCTCCCTTGGCACTGATATTGCCACGCACGTGGCCATCGACGCGCAGACCCCCGCTGAAGCTAACATGGCCTTCAATCCTGGAACCGGCGCCGATTAGGCTATCAATGGGCGCGGACTTGTGTTTGTTCTTGCCGAACATATCGCCTCCTTATGAAACACCGAGGGTGCGAGACAATTTGACTTGTCCGCTCGATTTCTCGATCACCTGCAGACGGGCCGACTTAATCACCGTGCCGGGGCCCAGCTTGAATCGTCCATCCAAGCGCTGGTAATACTTGAAATGCACAACCATGGCCTGTACAGACTTATCGTCCTCAGGCACCGTTAGTACAGCCCGTGCACCATCTTTTTCCAGATCCAGCACCAACTGCGCTTTCCCGACGAATTCTCCGCCGCGGTTTCCTCCCTGGACGAGCAGCATGTGGTAGCGATATTCGTTCGGCGCGACGTCGGCCTCGATGCGAAAATTCTGCACACTCAACCCCTCTGCCAGTTTGCCGGCCGACATGATGCTGCGAAAGAAGCCCACCTCCTCTTTGAGGCGGGCATTTTCCTCTTGCAGCTGGGAAAGCGATTTGGCCAACTCGGCCTGAGATGCTTTGTCGATCTGGCTTTGTCGCTGCAAGCCTTCGACCGTCGAACGAAGCTGGTCGTTGTCACTTTTGAGTGAAGTGGTTTCGGCAGCGAGTCCGTCCACCTGTCGTCCATACGCGCCGCGATCGAATCCGCCCGATTTGCGACCGGATTCGAATACCCACCAAGTGAGCCCGCCCAGAACAATGACTAGCGCCACCACCAGTAAACCCTGCCAATGCCATGACATGTGAGGGCGGATTGAAAGCTTGAAAGCGTGGGCACTGTACTTACCGCGCAGCTTGCGGAACATTTTCGGTTTAGGGCAAGACAGCAACCTGCTCAAGCCCCGTGGTCTCGGGCAAACCAAACATGATGTTCATGTTTTGTACCGCCTGACCTGCCGCGCCTTTGACCAGGTTGTCTTCCACGACGAGCACCACCGCCATGTCGCCACCCTGCGGCTGGTGCACCGCGATGCGGCACATGTTAGAGGCGCGCACCGAGCGCGTTTCGGGATGACTTCCCGGCGGAAGCACGTCGATAAACGGCTCATCCCGATAACGTTCCTCGTAGAGCGCCTGTAAATCCACCTCTCGCAGCAGACGCGCGTAGAGGGTGGCATGGATGCCACGGATCATCGGCGTGAGATGCGGCACGAAAGTCAACCCTACCGAGTGCCCGGCCACTCTCGCCAAGCCCTGGCGGATTTCCGGCAAATGACGGTGTCCGGCAACACCATAGGCCTTGAAATTATCGGAAGCTTCACTGAACAAGAGATTCGTTTCCGCTTTACGCCCCGCTCCGCTCACACCGGACTTGGCATCGGCGATCAAGTGCTGATGGTCAACAACCTCGCGCTCCAGCAGCGGAAGGAAGCCGAGTTGCACCGCAGTCGGATAGCAACCGGGATTCGCCACTAAGCGAGCCTTGCGGATCTGTTCGCGGTTGACCTCAGGCAGTCCGTACACGGCCTCGTCCACCAACTCGGGGCTGGCATGAGCCATCCCGTACCACTTCGCCCACTCGACCACATCCTTGATGCGGAAATCTGCAGCGAGATCGATCACACGCACGCCCGCGGCAAGGAGCCTACTCGCCTCGCCCATGGCGACACCGTTCGGCGTGGCAAAAAATACGACGTCACATTGCTCAAGTGGAGACGCTGCAGGATCAGAAAAGGCGAGCGTCACCCTCTTGCGCAGGCTTGGAAACATCTCGGCGACACGCATACCTGCTTCTTTGCGCGAGGTGATCGTGAGAAGCTCAGCATGCGGGTGTTGAGCGAGTATGCGCAGCAGTTCGACGCCGGTATATCCGGTCCCGCCAACGATGCCGACCTTAACCATTGAGCCACATCCAAAAGGTGAATGAGCAGGGAATCATAAACCAAGTCTGCGGCCCGGCGCATCTGTCGTTTGTTGGCGACACCAGAATGAGCGGCGTCCCAATGTGCATTAAAAATCGGGGTAGGGGCAAGCCTCGCGGCTCGACCCCTCCCGCACCACCGTGCATACGGGTCCGTACACGGCGATTCGGCAGGTTAAGCGGCAGGTGAACCATAGACTCGCGGTAATCCGAGAGCGGCAAAGTGATCATTGGGTAGCGCAATGTGCAGCGCTGGGCTTTGGGCGAGACGCCCGGGACCATGAGGGCTGCCGGCCGTTTGGGCGGCCAGGCGCTAGGCCTCATATCTGTTCGTCGGGTCGTAGGTTTGCTCCATGCTTCCTTCAGCCCCACCTCGCGGTAACGCCCTTGCGCTTCGCTAACCCTTTACCACCATCAGGTTGGGTAGAGCACTTTCACCTCCAAGCTGTCAATCATGCCCGGGCACACATAAGAAAGGCCGCCAATCGGCGGCCTTCTGCGCGGCAAAACCGATCAGCGCTTGGAAAACTGCTTGCGCCGACGCGCCTTGTGCAAGCCGACCTTTTTCCGCTCGACTTCACGCGCATCGCGAGTGACCAGACCCGCTTTCGATAATCCGCTCTTGAGCGCCGCATCGTAGTCGATCAGCGCACGGGTGATGCCGTGACGAACGGCACCGGCTTGGCCGGATTCGCCACCGCCAAACACGTTCACCATGATATCGAAAGTACCCGCATGATTGGTCAACTCGAGGGGTTGACGCACGACCATGCGCCCTGTTTCGCGGGAAAAATATTCATCGAGAGGCTTGTCGTTGACGACGATGTTCCCTTTACCGGGCTTGATGAACACCCGCGCCACTGCACTTTTGCGGCGACCCGTACCATAGTGATAGATTCCGATCATGAGGCTTCCCAGAATTAGAAAGTAAGCGCTTAAAACTCCAAAGCCTTGGGTTGTTGTGCCGTGTGGGGATGCGCGGTTCCGGCATAGACTTTCAGCTTCTTCAGCATCGCATAACCTAACGGCCCTTTAGGCAGCATGCCTTTGACCGCCTTCTCAAGAATCCGCTCGGGAAAACGCTGCTGCAGCTTGGTGAAATTGGTTTCGTAGAGCCCGCCGGGGTAGCCGCTGTGCCGGTAATACATCTTGTCCTCGGCCTTATTGCCGGTGACGCGGATTTTTTCCACGTTCACCACAACGATATAGTCGCCAGTATCCACGTGCGGAGTAAATTCTGCTTTGTGCTTGCCACGCAAGCGGCGGGCGATTTCGGACGCAACGCGACCGAGCACCCGATCGGTTGCATCGACCAAAAACCAGTCGCGCTTAACTTCGTGCGGTTTTGCTGAGAAGGTTCCCATGGGTAATCCCTATTCCTGCTTCTTGTCCCGGTGAACCCATAATATTAGGGGAATCGTCCCGGGGCTGTCAAACCGCCCCGCCATTCTACTTGATCATTGCGAACCGGTACCGCGCAGTGAGTTTCAGTCGTCTCCTTCACTAGCGCAGTGGGCGGTAAGCTAGACTATCGAGGTGCATTGGGTCGCCGTTCGGAAACGAGGTCAGCATGCGGGCAAGAATCAAACTGGTCGAAGGTGTCAGCTTTCTCGGTGAAAGCGAAAGCGGGCATACGGTGCTGATGGATGGGGCGCCTGAGGCGGGCGGACGCAACCTGGGCCCTCGGCCCATGGAGACACTGCTGATCGCCATGGGCGGCTGCACGTGCTTCGACGTGGTGCACATTCTGCGCAAAGCGCGCCAGGCCGTCTCTGATTGCGTCGCAGAAATCACTGCAGATCGCGCCGCTCAAGATCCGAAGGTGTTCACCAAAATCCACGTTCACTTCATTCTGACCGGGCAAAGTTTAAAGGTGGAGCAAGTGCAACGTGCTGTGACACTGTCCGCGGAAAAATACTGCTCGGCCTCGATCATGCTCGGCAAGACGGCGCAGATGACGCATGACTTCGAGATTCGAGAAGGATAAAGGCTGACGGCGATAGGAGAGGTGCTAGAGCCAATAGGCGGTTCGCGTCATCACCTTCGACGTGAGCCGCATGGCTGCCTTGACCGGTGCAGGCAGTTCGGCGGCACCCTGGCTCATGCCCGTTGCCGCATGCCCGATCTCGTCGGCGCGCATCTGTTCCAGGATGGTTCGGCTACGGGCGTCCCCGGCTGGAAGTCTCTCCAGATGGCCGGTCAAGTGACCCTCCACCTGGCGCTCGGTTTCGACCAGGAATCCCAGGTTCCACTTGTCGCCAAGCAAGCCGGAGAGCGCGCCCATGGCGAACGAAGCCCCGTACCAGAATGGATTGAGCGCGCTTTTGCGTCCACCCAGTTCCGCGATTCGCGTCTCACACCAGGCGAGGTGGTCCATCTCTTCGCGCGAAGCGCTCTGTAGCGCATAGCGAACTTCGCTGTGGCGGGCGGTCAGCGCCTGCCCTTGATAGAGCGCTTGCGCGCACACTTCACCGCAGTGATTGACGCGCATCAAACGCGCCGATGTCTGCCTATCGTCGGCCGATAATGATCCACTATCCGCTTCCTTCGCCGGCAAAGGTCGCGCTGGCAGAGCGGGGTCAAAAACCGTCTTGAGCCCGGCGTCGAAGGCCAGAATGAACCGGTCGATCAGACTATCGCCCATGCGCACCACTCGGATGGATTGCCAGGAACCGCATTAAAAAGAAATGGGCGCTACGCGCGCCCGTCAATGTTACTACGCTTGATTTTCGGAAAGCCCGAAAAACTTGTTCTTAGAACTTGTGGATGAAGCCGACGCCCACCCCCTGTGGATCCGCGCCCGCAGGTAGCGCGCTCGGGAATCCCGCTGCCGGAGCGCCCCCACCATTTCCGTCCGCGCCGAGCGGGTTAACGCCTACCACGAAGTCGTTTCTGCTCGCCGCGTTGTTTTCGATCCTGACATAGAACGCATAAAACTCAGTACGCTTGGAAAAGTTATACCCATAGCGAGCCGAATAGAACTTGGCTTCGCTATTAGCGAGCTCAGCACCGTTGTCCTTGTACTCTTCCCGCTGACCATACCCCAGTGAGAAGGCGTTGGCGGCAAGCTTATAGGTTGCGGACGTCCACCAATCATGGAACTTGCGCTCGTTGATACTGGTCGGGGTCAGCTGCTTATCGGTTTTGTATTTTATCTGCTCATAGATACCGGCCACCGTAAAGACATTGGCGATGGTATAAGAAGCACCGACCTTTAACGCGTTATCGGTTCCTTGGGGAGCGAGGACCGGATTAAAGATTCCAAAATCTTTATGAGACTCATAGGCCAGGGTCACGTAGAGGGGTCCATTGTCGTAGGATGCGGAACCCGCATAGGAGGTCGGATTGGAAGTTCCGCCGGGCGGCTTTTCCTCATTGGCACCGTAAGCGATGCGCCCGGAAAAACCGGCCCAGTTAGGCGTCCAGTACTGGACGGTATTCCTCATCCGGCGATCGAAACTCAGCCCCGTGTTGCCGACGGTATTGGCCGTGTTACCGCCCAGAATGTCGGTGTAGGCAGCGATGGTCGTGTCGCCAAACGGGTCCAACCGAACGGTCGAGGATTTATACGGCGAATCCCATTGCCCCAATAGGATCGAACCAAACGAACCATTCAAGCCGACGGCGGAATTGCGCGAAGACCACAGACCTCCGCCTCCGGACCCGTCCAATGGAACGCTCGATTCCACCTGAAACCAGGCATTCAAACCTTCGCCAAGGGGTTCAAGGCCGCGGAAGCCGATGTTGGAAGAGTTGCTGCTGACCCGGTTGCGTTGCTTGACGTCCACGCAGTTTGCCGACTGGCAGCCTTCCGCCTTCACGTTTTCGAAATCGGCATTCAACGTACCGTAGAGGGTGACGGTGCTGTCGTCAGCGAGAGCGGAAGCAGAAACAGAAGTCGCTGCCACTGCCAAAGCCAGTAATTTCTTGTTCATGCATATCTCCATTTCAACGAATCTAGAGGGAAGTGGCTCCAGCCCTCGAACAGTTCCGACCGGAGACTTCGAAGAACCACGATGCTTTTAAGAGAGGTTGATGTTGATGATGCCAAAAAATGGGTTATCGGCACAAGCAAGCGGGCGGGTTTTTGCCACATCTGCCCGGGAAGTGTTGTGCGGGCGCAACATCCGGGGTCGGAACGCCCTCCACGCAGCGGCAGAAAGAAAACGGGCACCTGAGGATGCCCGTCAGTTCAGCGTGACATGCCCGTCACCCGTTGAGCATCTTCCCCCTAGAAGAAATGATTGATGCCGATAACCACAGTCTGCGGATCGGCGCCACGGCCAATGGTCGTGGTGTCGGAGAGACCGCCTTCGTTGAAGAAGTCGTACTGGGCGTTGGCCTCGTTGTTAATGCGCGCTACGGTCAGATACAGATTGGTGCGCTTCGAAAAATTGAAAACCCCCGTCACCTGGTAGTACTTGGCGCCGGTCTGGTCGAGATCGCCGGTCTCCGACTTGACCTTTTGCGCCTGCCCGTAGGTACCGCCTACGGACCAAGGTCCCTGAGCATAGGCGAGGAACCCGACATACGCGTCACGCTTGCGGTGGATCGCGACGGGAACGAAGAGACGCGTCTGGGCGTTGGAATCGACATCGTGCTTCAATCGCTCGGCGACGGCGCCAATGGTGAACCCAGCGAAGCGCACGCCGAGCGCCAGTTTGTTGGCGGTGCTGTCGTTGCCAACCACGCCGCCCAGATCGTTGCGCTTGAAGTAGGCATAGTCGGCAAAGACGACTTGCGTCTGGAAGCGAAGCTCGGCACCAATGCCGTCATCCCTCGCCGTGCCGGCCGGGGTGTCAACGGTCCCCTCCGGTGCGACGTATTGCACGATACCCGTGACGCCACCGATCGTTGGCGAGGCGTAACGCACCGAGTTGTTGCGGCGGCCGCCGAAGTCCACCGCACAGGCGACCGGGATGGCGGCGGAAACCGGGCAATTGCCTTGCGCGGTATTGACGGCGCCGGGCGGCAGGGTGTTGACCTTCCCGCCGATGCCGCTGTCGCCACCCAGAATCGCGAGCGCCGTGCTCGCGAAGCTCGTGCGAACGAACGTCGCGTCTCCACCGGGAACATGAGCGCTATAGTACACATCCCAACGACCGAGCAAGATTTCACCGAAGCTGCCGCGCAGACCGACGCCGCTGTTGCGCGACGCCCAGGTGTTGCTGTTGGCGGCCCCTACCGTCAGATTGCCGCCCGGGCCGTCGGCCTTGACCAGGTTTTCCACCTGGAAGAAGGCCTTCAGATTGTCGCCGAGGGGCTCTTCACCGCGAATGCCAATGTAGGAATACCCGTCGGTCACTCGGGTCCGGCTCTTGACATCGCCCGGGTTGCCAGGAGCCACCGTCGCGCCGGTCGCCTGGATCGATTCGACTCCGACATTGATTTTCCCATACAGAGTGACCGTACTGTCGTCAGCGAGCGCCGCTGTCGGCACGTAGATCGCACCGGCCGCGACCAAAGCGATTAATCTTTTCTGCATGAATGCTCCTCTTAATGAGTGATCGGACGAACTTTTGCTGTTCGTCGCGTACCTCTGGCGCGTACTTCCTGGAGAGACCGCTGATAGCGAATGATCGCAAAAGCATAGGTTTGCGACAACATTTTTGCGGGCATTCGCTCGTTAGCTCAGCACGGTGTTGCGCGCACGCAACACCGTTGGCCGTCCGCCTGGCGCTTCCGACTACAGCGTGAAGAACAGCGCCGCCAAAGCCTCCCCGGGCAGAGACGCGCGCATGAATGCCTCCCCGACCAAATAGGCGTGTACGCCCCCCCGCTTCAGACGGTCGACATCCTCGACACTGTGGATGCCGCTTTCCGAGATGACGATGCGCTCCCCGGGCACCTCCGCCAGCAGATCCAGGGTCGTCTCCAGGCGCGTCTCGAAGGTGCGGAGGTTGCGATTATTGATGCCGATCAGCGGAGTCCTGAGTTCGAGCGCGACGGCGAGTTCGGCGCGTTCATGGACCTCCACCAAAACGCCCATCTCCAATTCCCTGGCCACGTCTTCCAGTTCGCGCATCTGATTCAGCTGAAGGGCCGCGACAATCAGGAGCACACAGTCCGCCCCCATGGCCCGCGCCTCGTACACCTGGTAAGGATCGATGATGAAATCCTTGCGCAACACCGGCAGGCCGCACGCCCCACGGGCCTCGGTCAGATAGCGGGCGCAGCCCTGAAAAAAGCGCTCATCGGTCAGCACGGAAAGACACGCCGCGCCGTTCTCGGCATATCCCCGGGCGATCTCGGCGGGGCGAAAATCCGCGCGCAGCAGCCCTTTGCTCGGACTCGCTTTCTTGATCTCGGCGATCACCGCCGCCTGCCGCACCTGCACACGACGGCGAATCGCCGCAACAAAGTCGCGTGGTGCGGAAGCGGCTGTCGCCTCCGCTCGCACCGAGGAAAGCGGTTGACTCACCTTGGCCGCGGCAACTTCTTCGGCCTTCGCCGCCAGAATGCGCTCGAGGATATCGGCCATGGCTATCGCGTCGTAAAGCGCACCAGCGCTTCGACCTTTTCGCGCGCCGCGCCAGCAGCAATCGCATCCAGCGCCTGCTCAACACCCTCCGCGATCCCGGGCGCGACACCCGCCACATACAAGGCCGCGCCGGCATTCAATGCCACACAGTCGCGCGGCGCGCCCGGCTTGTTTGCGAGTGCACCCAGCAGCATGGCACGAGACTCTTCGACGTTAGCCACCCGCAGAGCGCGCGGATCGTGCACCGGCAGGTTGAAGTATTCCGGATGGACGGTGTACTCGTTAATCCGCCCGTCCTTCAACTCGCCGATGAGAGTTTCGCCGGAGATGGACAACTCATCCAGCCCTTCGCTGCCATAAACCGCGAGCGCATGCCTGCTGCCCAGACGCTGCAGGACGCGCACCTGGATGCCCACGAGATCGGGATGGAACACCCCGAGCACCTGGCTCGGAGCACCGGCCGGATTGGTGAGTGGCCCCAGAATGTTGAAGATGGTGCGCACGCCCAGTTCCCGGCGGACGGCCGCGGCATGTTTCATCGCCGTGTGGTGATTGGGCGCGAACATGAAACCGATGCCGACCTCTTCGATGCAAGCGCCGATCTGCTCAGGGGATAAGTGGATGTTCACTCCCAGCGCCTCCAGAACATCCGCGCTGCCGGACTGCGACGATACGGCACGGCCGCCGTGCTTCGCGACCTTGGCGCCGGCCGCAGCCGTGACGAACATCGACGCGGTCGAGATGTTGAAGCTGTGCGCACCGTCTCCGCCGGTGCCCACGATATCCACCAAGTGGGTGTCGTCCCTGACTGGCACCTTGGTGGCGAGTTCGCGCATCACGTGTGCCGCCGCGGCGATCTCGCCGATGGTCTCCTTCTTGACGCGCAGGCCAATAGTGATCGCCGCAATCATCACCGGCGACATCTCTCCGCCCATGATCTGGCGCATCAGGTCGAGCATCTCGTCGTGAAATATCTCGCGGTGCTCAATCACCCGCAGCAGCGCTTCTTGTGGCGTCATGGTCCTCCCCATTTATCGACCGCGATGCTCGTTAAGAAAATTGGCGAGCAGGTCGTGCCCACGATAGGTGAGAATCGACTCGGGGTGGAACTGCACCCCTTCGACGGGCAACGTCTTGTGGCGCACGCCCATGATCTCGCCGTCCGCGGTCCAAGCGGTGATCTCCAGGCATTCGGGAATGCTTTCCCGCTCGATCACCAGTGAATGATAGCGTGTCGCGCAGAAGGGGTTCGGCATGGTGCGGAAAACACCGTGCCCTGTGTGCTGTATGTCGGAGGTCTTGCCGTGCATCACCTGTTTGGCATGGATGATCTTGCCGCCGAAGGCCTGGCCGATGCTCTGGTGACCGAGGCATACGCCGAGGATCGGGATCTTACCGGCGAAGCGCTCAATGAGCGGAACAGAAATGCCCGCTTCGTTGGGCGTGCACGGTCCGGGAGAGACGACGATGAACCGGGGCCGCAAGGCGGCGATCTCGGCAAGGCTGATTTCATCGTTGCGATGAACCGCGACTTCCTCCCCCAGCTCGCCGAAATACTGGACGAGGTTGTAGGTGAACGAGTCGTAATTGTCGATCATCAATAGCATGCGAGCGTCCTTTAGTCGTGGTCGAGCCCGGCGAGTGCCAGCTCCGCGGCACGCAGCACGCCGCGGGCTTTGCTCCGAGTCTCTTCCCATTCGTTCTGAGGAATCGAGTCGGCCACGATCCCCGCGGCAGCCTGCACGAACAGCGTTCTCTCCTTGATGATCGCGGTGCGGATGGCGATGGCGAGGTCCATGTTGTCGTTGAAGCCGAGGTAGCCGACGGCGCCCGCATAGATGCCGCGCTTCACGGTTTCCAGCTCGTCGATGATCTCCATTGCCCGGACCTTCGGCGTGCCGGTGACAGTACCGGCGGGGAAAGTCGCTCGAAGTAAGCCAATGGGACTGATACCGGGGTTGATCTTGCCCTCCACGTTCGACACCAAATGCATGACGTGCGAATAGCGCTCCACCACCATCCGTTCCGTCACCCTTACGGTGCCAACCTGAGCAACGCGGCCCACATCGTTACGCCCCAGGTCAATCAGCATCAAGTGCTCGGCACGCTCCTTCGGATCATTGAGGAGTTCCTCTTCGAGCGCTTTGTCCTCCACTGCGTTAGAGCCGCGCCGGCGGGTGCCGGCAATCGGCCGCAAGGTCACCGTATCACCTTCAAGGCGCACCAGGATTTCCGGTGATGCACCGACGATGTGAAAGTCGCCCAGGTCGAGGTAGAACATGTAGGGGGAAGGATTGATCGAGCGCAGTGCGCGATAGAGATTGATTGGCGGCGCAGCAAAGGGTTGACGGATGCGTTGCGAAATCTGCACCTGCATGATGTCGCCATCGAGGATGTATTGCTTCGAGCGAACGGCAGCAGCGAGATAGGCTGGTTCGGGAAATTCGGTGGCCGGTTCACCGGGATTGATGCTCGGCTGGAACGGCGGAATAGGGGCGATTGCGCGCAGCTTGAGCCGCAGTTCCTCGAGACGCCCGCGCGCCTTTGCGTACGCCCCGGGCTGCGAGGGATCGGCATAAATAATGAGGTGCAGCTTGCCGGAGAGGTTATCGACAACCGCCAATTCCTCGGTAAGCAGAAGCAAAATGTCCGGCACCCCCATCGTATCTGAATTCTGCGTGTGCGCGAGTTTAGGCTCGATGTAGCGGACGACGTCGTAGCCGAAGTAGCCGGTCAAGCCGCCGACAAAGCGCAGGTTTCCCGGCGCGGGAGCAGCCTTGAAGCGTTTTTGATAAGCTTCGATGAAGTCGAGTGGGTCGCGCCCTTCTTGTGATTCGACGATTTTGCCGTCCGCCTCGAGCGTGATGTGTCGTCCCGAAACACGCAGCACCGTCCGTGCCGGCAACCCGACGATGGAGTAACGACCGAAACGCTCGCCTCCCACCACCGATTCGAACAGGTAGGTATAAGGCTGATTTGCGAGCTTCAGGTAAACCGACAGCGGAGTATCGAGGTCGGCGAGTGTTTCCAATGCGACCGGGATACGGTTGTAGCCCTGAGTTGCCAGGGCGGAGAATTCCTGTTGGCTGATCATTTCTTCCACTTCTCTTCCGGTTAATACGCAACAACGAGCGTTGTTGCACCTCTCACCGGGCCGGGAGGTCGGCCCGCCATGTTCGAGCGTGATGCGGGGCTAAGAAACGACGCAAGACGCGATTAGCGTTGCCATCGCCAGGGAAGAGTGGGTCCGTCGGGAAGAAGAGCGATCATCTTATGGCGCGCCGCATTTGGTTGGTCACGCGGCGCTATTCTCAATCAATTCCGCAGCTTCGACAAGTCCTGGCACGATGGCATCGGCGGCCAGATCGGTGGCATCGCGGCCTTCGTTATAGCCGTAGGGAACGAGAAAGACCGGGCAGCCCGCGGCACGCGCGGCATCAAAATCATTGATTGAATCACCGATCAGCAAGAGGTCATGGGGCTGAATCCCGAACTGATCCACCGCGTAGAGAAGCGGGGCAGGGTCGGGCTTGGGACGCGCTGCCGTATCGCCGGACACCACCAGGTCGAAGTAGTGGCGAAGACCGCTGGCGCTCAGCAAGGGCAGGGTGAACCGACTCGCCTTGTTGGTGACACAGGCCAATTTGAATCCGGCTGCGCGAAGCCGCCGCAGGCCCTCCTCGACCCCGGGAAAGGTGCGCAGATCACGGGTCAGCACCGCAAGGTATTGGCGCTCGTAAATGACGACGGCACGTTTCAGCAGTGCGGCGTCCGGCTCGATGCCATCGCCATCCATGAGGGTACGTTTGATCAGGTTGGCCAGACCCTTACCGACGAAGGTCTTGATCTCATCGACCGGCAACCTCGGCAACGCGAGTTCCTCGCGCATGCGGTTGGCTGCTTCGGCGAGATCGTGGATCGTATCGAGCAGCGTGCCATCGAGATCGATCGCGACCGCCTTTACCGCCAGCGGGAATTTTCTCAACACGAAATCCCGTTCGTCTTGGAGAGTTCGCTGCGCATCGAGTCGATCACGACCTTATAGTCAGGTTGGCTGAAGATCGCCGAGCCTGTCACAAAAGTATCCGCCCCGGCCTGCGCAATGCGCGCGATATTGTCTACCTTGACGCCGCCGTCTACTTCCAGCCGGATGTCGCGTCCGCTAGCGGCAATGCGCCCGCCTGCCAGGCGCAGCTTGGCAAGCGCTTCTGGAATGAACGACTGACCGCCGAAACCCGGATTCACGGACATGATGAGAATCAGATCGACCTTGTCGATCACATGATCGAGATAAGAAAGGGGGGTGGCGGGATTGAACACCAGACCCGCCTTGCAGCCCTGATCACGAATCAACCCGAGGGTGCGATCGATGTGTTCCGATGCTTCAGGATGAAAACTGATGACATCGGCGCCCGCTTTTGCAAAATCCGGAATGATCCGATCCACCGGTTTCACCATCAAGTGCACGTCGATCGGCACCCTTGTGTGCGGACGAATCGCTTCACACACCATGGGCCCGATGCTGAGATTAGGCACGTAATGGTTGTCCATCACGTCAAAGTGGATAATGTCTGCGCCAGCGTCGACTACCGCCTCGATTTCCTCGCCTAGGCGGGCGAAGTCAGCGGATAGAATGCTCGCTGCGACGCGATGTCGGGTCATCTTCACAAGTCCCAGGTTGAGCTATGGCATGTAGCATTATTGATTGGGCAGACGGGTCGTTCTTTGAGAAACGCACGGTGCCCCGATAGGGTTGAACCGCCAGAGCCAAGCCCTGCGCTGGCGCAAAACACAAATGGTCGTGAGCGAGCGGTGAAAAGCTCGCCCGAACATGGTGCAGGCGATAGGGTGATGCCGCGCCGGGTGCGCGGGATCGCCCTTGCGCAGAATAGCAGTTTGCCGGTGCGATATCTCTTGTTTGGAGGCCTGGACGGCGCGTATCGTATCTGCGAGCTCCGCCGCATGCTCGATTCCTTTCGTCAAAGGCCCTAGAACCATGGATCCGAAGAAACACCAATTTACGGTCGTCGCAAAATCGACTTTTTTACCTGACGAGTCCGATCAGGAGAGCGAACGGTACTTCTTTGCCTACACCATTACGATCACCAATTCCGGGACGGTCGCGGCACAGCTGATCAGCCGCCACTGGGTCATCACCGATGCGGACAACAACGTGCAGGAAGTCCGCGGCCTGGGCGTGGTCGGCCAGCAGCCGACACTCAGGCCGGGCGAGAGTTTCGAATACTCCAGCGGTTCCGCCATTTCCACTCCCGTCGGTACCATGCGCGGCAGCTACCAGGTCGTCGCGGAGGACGGCACTCGCTTCGATGCACCGATTCCGGAATTTACTCTCAGCATGCCGCGCGTGTTGCATTAGAGCGAATCGCTCTCCCGGTTCGCGCCGTGGCGCTTTTCCTCGTCGCGTTTTTTTGGAAATGTCCACCAGACGATAAACGCAGCCAGCCCGAACGCAATCGCGACCTCCAGAAACATCCAGCTCATTCGTGTTCCTTTGCTTGGCGCTTGAGCTACCTGTCCTACATGCCGCCCAAGCCGATGGTGGCGGAATTATCGCACAGCCTCTTGGCGGAGGCTTTGGAAGGCTTTTATACTCCGCGTCATGTCGACATCCCCGGGTTTCGTCTCCCGTCCGACTTTCCAGTGCCTTTTCGGACGCGCCAAAACAACGATCGCGGCATCCCTTTGGGTATTGCTGGCGGCGTGCGCTTCTGCGCCGCCGCCCGCGCCTCCCGCCCCTGCGGAACCGGCAGCGCAACCCAGTGCAGAGACTTGCACCTGCGAGCCAGCTGAACCGGCGGTCGTACCCGCGCCCGCCCCAACGCCACCCCCACCGGCCGCGGAAGAAACGCGCGGCAGGCTACAAGCGTCCCTGTGGGAAGATCTGCCGGCCTGGGGCAACGACCCGCTGGCGCCGGCATTGCAAACCTTCCTACAGAGCTGCACGGTTTTGCAGGGCCAGCCGCCCTGGCAATCGGTGTGTGAGGCCGCCCGCAACCTGCCCGCAAAACCCCGTGACGATCAAGTGAAGGATTTTTTTCAGGCTTATTTCCAACCCTACCAGATCATCAACGGCGACGGCAGCGTCACCGGCACGATCACCGGCTACTATGAGCCGCTGCTCTACGGCAGCCGGGTACGAACGGCCCGTTATCGCTACCCGCTCTATGCTCCACCGGATGACCTGCTAACCATCGATTTGACGAGCCTCTATCCGGAATTCAAAAACAAACGCTTACGCGGCCGGTTGGTCGGCACCACCGTTGTGCCCTACTTGAGCCGCGCGGAAATCGATGTGAGCGACCCGCCGCTGAAGGGCAAGGAATTGGTTTGGGTCAACGATCCCGTAGAAGCGTTTTTTCTGCACATCCAAGGTTCAGGCCAGGTGCGCTTTGAGAATGGTGAGATCATGCGCGTCGGTTACGCGGACCAGAACGGCCATCCGTTCCGCTCAGTCGGCCGATACCTGATCGAGCAGGGTGAGATGCGACCCGAGACGGTGTCGATGCAAGGCATCAAAAAGTGGGCGCGCAAGCATCCGGCCAAGCTCGACACTTTCCTTAACATCAATCCGAGCTATGTGTTCTTCAAGGAACTGCCCGGCGAGCTGTCCGGCCCAATCGGCACACTGGGCGTGCCTCTCACCGCTGAACGCTCCATTGCGGTGGACGCCCAGGTCGTGCCACTGGGGGTGCCGGTGTACCTCGCCACCACCTGGCCCAACAGCAGTGACGTTTTAAATCGGCTTGTGGTCGCCCAGGACACCGGCGGGGCCATTGCTGGTGCAGTGCGGGCCGACTTTTATTGGGGCTTCGGCGACGATGCGGGAAAGCTCGCCGGCAGTATGCGGCAGAGCGGCAGAATGTGGGTTTTGCTGCCGAAGGATTACGTAGCGGAGCCCCACTAGTCCGGTGTCAGGGCTGCTTCCCGGGTGGGAAAAGGAGCTCACCTTCCTTCCCCGCCGCACCGACTGGCGACGATCACGTTGCCGCAAACGGGGCTCCAGCGTGGAGGGTTTCCGGCAAGGACGCGACGGGCAGCGCAGCGGCTCGTTCTTGGAAGATCGAGAGCGTGGTCACCTGGCCGGTGCGTTGAGCATCTTCTCCATCTCTTCGGCTGGGACCGCACCCGGCACCTTCCGTCCGTTGGGGAAAATCAACGTCGGTGTGCCGGTTATATGGTACTTCTCGCCGAGTTCCACAATCTTACTGATCGGGTCGTCGCACTTGGATTCCTTCGGCACGACACCATTCAGCATCAGTTCGTTCCAGGTTTTCGGAGGATCGGCGGAACACCACACGGCCCTCGCCTTTTCGGCCGCATTCGGATGCAGCGAATCGATGGGAAAGAGGAACGTGTAGATGGTCACGTCGGTAACCTTCGCCAGATCCTTTTCGAGCCGCTTGCAAAAAGGACAATCGGGGTCAGAGAAGACAGCCACTTTACGCTTGCCATTGCCTTTGACGATCTTCATTGCCAGGTTGAGCGGCAAGTCGCTGAAATTGACGCGAGTGAGATCACTGCGTCGTTCCGCGGTCACATCCTGACCGCTTTTCATGTCGACCAAGCGACCCATAAACAGGAAGGATCCCTTCTCATCCGTATAGACGATCTGGTCCTGCGCGAATACCTCGTACAGATTCGAATAAGGAGTCTTGGTGACCTTCTCGACAGTCAGGTCGGGAAACTTTTCCTTGAACGCCTGGCGAATGGCCGTTTCGTCCGCAAGCGCAGCGGTACAGAAAAGAAGCGCCATAAAGCAGCTCAATGCGCGGGCGAGTCCGTATTGCCTTGCGGATGACATTTTTTTCACCAAAAGCGATTGTGGAAGGTCATAGCCTATTTGGAAAACATCCTTAACAAGTAACAGGATACACAGGAAGCGGCTGCGTAAAGGCGAAGATACGGGCAATTACCCCCCTTAATTTGCGCTCTGGCATGTCGCTACGAGACCGCATGCGCTATCAGGTGACGCTTGAGCGAGCCCAGCCGGTCTGTAAGTCCGAGACCGAAATTGCGAATTCCCCTGAGGAAGACACGCTCCGAGCGAAACAGTTCGTAGAGTCCATCGGTAATTCGCTCGGTGAGTAGCCAGTCTTCGCGTCGAGAACGCTCATAACGACGCAGCAGCGTCTCCTCGGCGAGCGATTGCCCGGGCACGCGCCGGGCGAGTACGTCGGTAAGCGCCCGGGCATCGCGAAAGCCCAGGTTGACTCCTTGTCCAGCCAATGGGTGAATCACATGAGCCGCATCCCCAACGAGAGCGACGGCACGGCTCACCGTTCGCGGGACGGTAAGTCGGCGCAACGGGAAGCTCTCCGGCGGGGTGATCAGCCGAAATTCGCCCAGCAGTGCGTGACCGGCTTCCGCCACACGGCGGCATAGCTCCTCGGGGGCGAGCTGGAGCAGCGATTGGGCGAGCGCGGGTTCGGCCGACCAGACGATCGATATGCGCTCTCCCGGCAGTGGCAACCATGCCAGCACACCGTCGTTGCGGAACCATTGCCGCGCCACATTACCGTGTCCCCGCTCGGTGCCAAAGTTGGCGACCACCGCCATCTGATCGTAGGACTTCCACTCGGCACCCGCGCCGATCTGGGCACGAACCCAGGACTGCGCCCCATCAGCGCCGATCACCAGCGCGGCGCTGATTTCATCGCCTTCTGCCGTTGTTAACGTGGCCCCGCAATCGCCAACCCGCAGCGCGCCGCAGCGCGCCGGGCACAGTCGTTGGATATTGGCCTCGGCTTCGACCGCCTGCCATAAAACATGCTGCAGCTCCCGTCCCTCAGCAATCGAGCCAAGGTCCGGCTGGCGAGCGTCCAATGCGTCGAAGGTGATGCAGCTGCGCGCGTCATCGCCCCACACCTGCATGGCGTGTATGGGTTGAATGCGCGATTGTGGCAGCCACTGCCAGACACCGAGAGCTCGGAGAAATTCTCGACTGCCGGGGCTGATGGCGTAGACCCTGGGATCCCAGTCATCCTCTGTCCTTGCGCCGTCGGGAGTTGGCGCGAGGCGCCCTTCGACAATGGCAATCGAAAGTGCAGAGCGAGCCAGCGCGAGCGCGAGCGCGCTGCCGACCAGGGCGCCCCCGACGACCGCCACATCAACCTTAATCGCCTTCAAGGCGAGTCTCTCTACGCATCATCCACGGCTACCGAACATCATCTTGCGTGCGAACCACGCGCGGCCAGGCGGCAATAGGTCCAATGTCGCCAAGGCGGCCCCACGCGCCGCGCTGAGCCAGGGGTTGTCATTGGAGAACGCGCGCACCAGGAAATCGGTGATGGCCACTGCGCCGCGAACGTCAAGCCCACGTTCGGCGCGATAGCGCGCCAACGCTTGCGTTGATCCCAGCTCATCTGCCGCTTGGTCGGCGAGCGTGCGGGCGAGCGTCCATGCATCGCGCATACCCAAATTGAAACCCTGTCCCGCCACCGGATGCAGTGTCTGCGCCGCGTTGCCAACCAGCACCATGCGCTTGGCGCCGGTCAATTTTGCGTGGCGCAGCTTGAGAGGATAAGAGGCGCGCGCGCCGATCGCGACGAAGCGATGCGACGCAGCACCGAAATGTTCGTCGAGTTGATGCAAGAACTCCTCCTCGTTCTTGTCAATGAGCGGCTGAGCTTCCTCAGTCGGCACGGTCCAAATCAAGGCGTAATCCCTGCCATTCGGCAGCAAGGCAAGCGGACCACGCGGGGTGAAGCGTTCGTAAGCCGTCGTCGTGGCGGAAGGCTCCGTCGTCACGCTCGCAACGAGCGCGTGCTGCCCGTAGTCTTGCTCACGCACCTCGATACCGGGCAGAGGTGAGACACCGCGTCCGCCATCAGCCAGGACCAGCAGACTCGCCGAAGTGGCCGCTGGCTTAGCGTCCTGCGTGTACTCCGCGAAAGCATACTTTTCCGTGCCTCCTACCGCCGTCACCCGCGCGCCATAGCGGGCTACAGCGGTGCTTTGCGAAAGGCGCGCGTCCAACGCCGCAGTGAGGTGTCCATAGCTAATGACATAGCCCAACGCCGGTACCTTCGTTTCACAAGCGCGTATGCGCGTTCGGCCGAAACCACCGTGCTGCGAGACGTGGATTGTCTCAATCGCAGTGGCGCCCAGCGCAGCCATGCTCACCCCCAAACGCTCGAGCAGCAGCGCACTGCCATGCGAAATGGCGAGCGTCCGGAGGTCGCTCGCACCCGCTGCCCGCGCCTCGAGGAGCACCACGCATTTGCCGCTCGCCGACAACAAGAGCGCGAGCGATGCCCCGATGGGACCGCCTCCGACAATGACCACGTCAGTTTGCAGCGTCATAAGGCGGGCGAGGTATGGTGATTCGGTTTGACTTTAAGGTGCGAGAAGAGCAACGCGAGACTCAATCAGGATCGCGGCCGAGCACCCGGGGTGGGCGCCCTGGCCGATGCAGCCGGTTCAACCACGCATCAATGCCTCTATGTCCGCGACCTTCTTGGGTGCGGCTTCGGTGATGACATCGCGCCCCTTCTTGGTAACCAGGACATCGTCCTCGATGCGCACACCAATGTTCCAGAATGCCTTCGGAACATTGTCTGCGGGGCGGATGTACATCCCCGGCTCCACGGTGAGTACCATGCCCGGTTCGAGTTTGCGCCACTTGCCGTCTTTCATGTACGCGCCGGCGTCGTGTACGTCCAGACCCAGCCAGTGGCCGGTACGATGCATGTAGAAGCGCCGATAGTCCGCGGTCTCGATCACCTTGTTGAGACTGCCCTTGCAAAGCTTGAGATCGATCATGCCCTGGGCCAATGCCAGGACTGCCACCTCATGGTAGGCGACAAACGGCGCTGCCGGCTTCACCGCCTTGATGGCGGCCAGCTGAGACTCCAGCACGAGTTCGTAGACCTCCTTTTGCGCCCCGCTGAACTTGCCATTCACAGGAAAGGTGCGAGTAATGTCTGATGCATAGCCATCCAGTTCGCACCCGGCATCGATTAACAACAGGTCGCCATCGTTGAGCGCCGCGCTATTTTCCACATAGTGCAGCACGCAAGCGTTCGCTCCCCCGGCGACAATGGAGCCGTAGGCGGGTGCCTGCGAACCGTTGCGTTTGAACTCATACAACAGTTCTGCCTCGATCTCGTACTCGGTTGCACCCGGACGCGTGGCCCGCATCGCACATTTGTGCGCCTCCGCCGAAATGGCGGCGGCCCGGCGCATCACGGCGATTTCTTGCGCGTCTTTGATAACCCGCTGCTCGCTGATCGCTTCCCGCACATCGACAATCACCGCCGGTGCGGCGACGCCGCTGCGGGACTGGGAGCGCACGGCGTTGAGCCAGCCCACCACCCGCCGATCCCACCCGGCGTGCAAACCCAGTGGCGTGTGCAGCGAAGGCCGATTTCCCAGCATTTCCGGGATCTTCTCACCGAGGGCGGCAATGGGATAGGCCTCATCGAAGCCAAACGCCACGCGCGCATCCTCCGGACCATAGCGGTAACCATCCCAGATTTCCCGTTCGGGGTTTTTTTCCCGGCAAAACAGGATTGACCTGGGCTTCTTCCCAGCCACAATCACGATGACTGCCTCCGGCTCCCGAAACCCGCTCAAGTAATAGAAATGACTATCGAAACGGTACCCATAATGCGTGTCGGCGTTGCGGGTCGCTTCAGGCGCCGTAGGAATGATGACGATGCCGCCTTTGATACGGCGAGCCAGTTGCGCGCGACGGCGCCTGTAGGTCGAGATATGCGGCGAGCGGAGCGTATGCGCCTCCGCCACGGCGGCTTTCGGGTTTGCGCCCGCGCTTTCTTTCAAAAAGGTATTCATTCTATCGCCTCAATTCCATCCGGATCGATTGCACAACGCCACAAGACTTCTCGCCCGAACCGCCAGGACCGAAGCATTCTGGCTTAATTTGAACCAGGCTTCCACCGACTGATATTCGCCAAAGGCGGTGGGGGATACTGTGCCCTTTGACTCCGCAAAAGCCGATCGAGCGCCATCAGCTGCTGCGGCGTGCCAATGTTGAACCAGCAACCGCGGAAATGCTCTCCGCTGACCTTGCCTGCCCTCACTTGCTGGTACATGAAGGGAAACAAGGCACACTTGGTTCCGGGCAGGATGTCACTGAACAACTGCGGATGGAAAACTGCGATGTTACCGTAGTTGAGTTTGGGACCTTCAAGGCTCACGCGACCATCGTTCAGCCCCATATCGCCATCCGGATGAAAGTCCGGATTGTCAGTCAGGACGAAATGGGCAACGACCTGCTCGGGCCGAAGGGCGATTTCTTCCAGTCGTGGTTTTAATCGGGCATAGTCGAACTCGGTGTAGATATCGGCGCTCACGGCGAGGAACGGCTCCGGACCGAGGAGCGGCAGAGCCTGGGCGATGCCGCCCATGGTCTCCAGCGCTTGCGGTTCCGGTGAATAACGAATGCGCGAAGCGAACTGTCCTCCGTCCCCGAGCGCGGCTTCCATTAGCGAGCCCAGGTGCGCATGGTTGATCACGATATCGTCAAATCCGGCGCGCACAAGACGCTCTATTTGCCAAACGACGAGCGGTTTCCCGCCGACCACCAGCAGCGGCTTCGGTGTGTGGTCCGACAGCGGACGCATGCGCTCCCCGCGGCCCGCCGCGAGAATCATCGCCTTCACTAAGAGTGGCCCATCGCTGGCCGCACCTTTCCTTCCAGCGCGTCCAGCACCTGCACCAGGGCGCTTAGTTCGCTATGGCGTCCCGCGACCTCGCGTACGTAGCCGACAAACCGTGGCGCATCGGCGAGATAGCGCGGCTTGCCATCCCGGTAGTTAAGGCGCGCGAAAATACCCAGCACTTTGAGGTGGCGCTGCACGCCCATCCATTCCCAGTCGCGATAAAAAACGGAGAAATCGGCGTTGACCGGCAGATCGGCGCGACGAGCCCGGTTCCAATATCCCCTCACCCAATCGAGCACGCGCTCTTCCTCCCAACTGAGGAATGCATCCTTGAACAAGGTGAGGACATCATAGGCGATAGGACCATAGACCGCATCCTGGAAATCGAGTACCCCGGGATTCGGTTGGCTCACCATCAGGTTGCGCGGCATGTAGTCACGGTGCACGAATACGCTCGGCTGCCGCAGATTATTCTCGACGATGCGTTCGAATACGGTTCCCAGGGCGGCGGCCGACTCCGCAGACAAGCTGGTGGCGCAGTGCGTTCCAATATACCAGTCGGGGAACAGCTGCATCTCACGCAGCAGCAATTCGCGGCTATACGCAGGCAGAGCACCTGCCTCGCTGGCGAGTTGAATGCGGATCAGCGCGTCGATCGCATCGGCAAACAATCGGTCTGCATTGTCCGCATTTAATTTATCCAGGTAGGTGGTCGGCCCGAGATCGGACAGCAGCAGAAAGCCCTGTCGCAGATCCTGCGCACACACTTCCGGTACGTGCACGCCAGCAGCGCGGAAAATCTCCCCGACGCGCAAGAAAGGGCGACAGTCTTCCCGCTCCGGCGGCGCGTCCATCACGATGCGATTTGTCCCGGCGATCGACACGCGAAAGTAGCGGCGAAATCCAGCGTCTTCCGAGGCCGGCAATATCTCGCCAATTTCCCCTGGATACAGGTCATTTAGCCATCTGCTCAATTGTTCCAGTCGCTGCATCTTGGGTATCCGCGTCGGCGCTCGCCATTGCCTTCATAGGCGAAGTGTGCGATTTTACCGCGTAAGCCGCCCTCTCATCAGAAAATGAATAACCTTCCGTTGCGCTCATTGGCGCTGGTTGTCCTCTGTCTTTTCGCGGTCCCAATCTACGCACAGCAAGACGCGGTCGATCTGCAGATCGAGCCCAATTTCACCCCCATTCCTCTCGGCACCAAGCGCAATACGGTGATATTCATAGACGCCGACCACCTCGATGCTCAAAGCGAGAAAAATCTAACTGCTTCGGGTAACGTTTTTCTGCGCCAACGCGGCCTGACAGTGCGCAGCGATACCCTTGACTACGGCAAGGAAGAGGACACCGCCGTTGCCGAGGGCCACGTGATCATCGACAAGGAAGGCGACGTGGCGCGCGGCCCGTACCTCCGATACCAGCTGGAGAAGGAAGTGGGCTACATGGACAGCCCTGACTTTTCTCTCGCCAAAAAGGAGCGTCGCCTGCGCGCGGCGAGAGGTGACGCGAGCAAGGTACAGTTCGAGGGACCCGACGTCGAACGGCTATTTAACGTACGCTATTCCACTTGTTCACCCGGCCAAGACGATTGGTTTCTGCGGGCAAAGGAGCTCGAACTCGACCGCAAAGTACAGCTCGGCACCGCGCAGCAGGCCACCATCGTTTTCAAGGACGTCCCCATCATCTTTTTGCCGTGGATGGACTTTCCTCTCAACGGCCAGCGCAAGTCGGGATTTCTCACCCCGACCGCTGGCTACAACGGCAAAAACGGCTTCGAATTGGAAGTGCCGTACTATTGGAATATTGCGCCCAACTATGACGACACCATGACGCCTAGGGTGTTGAGCAAGCGCGGGCTGTTATTCGGCAATGAGTTTCGCTACCTGAATCGCAACTGGTCGGGTGAATTGGACACCGAATATCTGCCCAACGATAAGTTGTTCGGCAGCGACCGCTACTACGCCGGGTGGAGACACCGGCAGGCCCTCATGCCGAGGCTCAGTTTGACCCTCGACCTGGAGAAGGCTTCCGACGACAGCTACTTCCGCGACCTGTCGAGCCGCATCTCCAGCACTTCGCAAACCTATCTGCCACGCGACGGGTTGCTCTCCTATAGCTTCGCCAACTATTGGACCAGCAACCTTCACTTCCTGCGCTATCAAGTGCTGAATGACCCGCTCGCCCCGGTCGGCATTCCCTATCAGTACGTACCGCAGGTGCAACTCATCGGGAGCCGATCGAACGTCTATGGCAGCAACCTCAACCTGTTTAGCGAATGGACCAATTTCGTTCACCCGACACAAGTCAACGGGCAACGGCTGATCGTCAATCCCAGCGTTAGTTATCCGATGACCCGTGACTTCGGGTTCGTTACTCCCAAGGTCAGTTTCAACTTCCGGCACTACGTCTTTGGGGATAACAACACCCAGCAACTGAACGATATTACGCAGGGCATTCCGACCGCCAGCCTCGACGGCGGCCTTTACTTCGACCGCGCTGCGACATTCGGCGGCAAGCAATACACCCAGACGCTCGAACCCAGGGTGTTCTATGTCTATACGCCGTTTCGCGACCAAAGCCAGATTCCGAATTTTTCTACTTCGGAAATGGATTTTGGCTTTGCGCAAATCTTCTCGGAGAACAAGTTCACCGGTGGAGATCGCATCGCCGATGCCAACCACCTGACCGTGGCGGCGACGAGCCGTTTGATCAATAGCGCGAGCGGAATCGAGCGCATTCGCTTCACTCTCGGGCAACGCTATTTTTTTAGTCCCCAGCGGGTGACCCTGACCAGCCCGCCGCAGAACAGCAAATCTTCAGACATTCTGGCGGCGGTTTCCGGCCAGATCACCGACCATTGGACACTCGACAGCGGATGGGAGTACAACACAGATCTGGGCACCACCCAGAAGGTTGATTTCCGTGCCGGCTACCGGCCGAAGCCGGGCAACGTGCTTAATCTGGGCTACCGTTTCAACGGCGATGTAGCGAACCGTCTGCGCCAGCTCGATTTTTCTGCGCAGTGGCAGATCGGGCGCAACTGGTACACCCTTTCCCGCATCGACTGGGGGCTGGACGATCGTCGCATACTGGAAGGGTTGATCGGGCTTGAGTATAATCGCGACTGCTGGGCGATGCGTTTTGTGGCCCACCGCTTCCCAACCGATGCGCTGCATTCGACCAATGCGTTTTTTGTGCAGCTTGAATTGACCGGTCTGTCGGCGATCGGCATCAATCCGCTCGAAACGCTGCGGCAGAATATTCCCGGCTACGTTAAATCCTCCGAGCTCGTTCGATGATGAAGCGCATTTTTCATTTCCTCGCCACGTTTGCATTGGTGATCAATCCCCTCGCGATGGCACAGACCGTACAGACCGCCGCCAATGCTCCGAGCGCATCCGGTGCCGGCGCAGCGGTCGATCGCATCGTGGCGGTGGTGAACAGTGAAGTGATTACCCAGCACGAACTGGACAAGCGGGGTAATCAGGTACTGCGCCAAATGGCGAAGCAGGGTACTCCGACTCCACCCCAGGACGTTCTAACGCGGCAGGTCCTGGAACGCATGATCGGCGATCTTGTCCAGTTGCAGCAGGCGAAGGAGCTAGGTATCAAAATCGACGACACCCAGCTCGACCGGGCCCTGCAGCGCATCGCTCAGGACAGCAAATTGGACTTGACCCAGTTTCGTGCTGCCGTGGAAAAGGACGGCATGAACTACAACGCCTTTCGCGAAGATATCCGCAACGAGATCATCATGTCGCGCTTACGCGAGCGGGAGGTAGACACCGCGGTGAACGTGACCGAGGGCGAGGTAGATGCGGAACTGGAACAGGAAAAATCCCGCCGCGCCGTCGAGAGCGAATATCGCCTGCAGCATATTTTGATCCTGGTTCCGGAGCAGGCGAGCGCGCAGCAAATCGAGGCGAAACGGGTGAAGGCTGAGCAGGCTGCCGCTCAACTCGCCCACGGCGCCGACTTCGGACAGGTGGCGGCCGGTTTTTCCGAAGCGACCGATGCCCTCTCCGGCGGCAATCTCGGCTGGCGCCCAACCAGCCGCCTGCCTAATCTGTTCGTCGAGACACTGGCCAATATGACGCCCGGCCAAGTCAGTCCGGTGCTGAAGAGTTCCAACGGTTTTCACATCGTCAAGCTGATCGAAACGCGCGGCGCTTCGGCCCCCGCGGTCGCGCAGATTCACGTACGGCACATTCTCATGCGTCCTAAGGACGGCGTGACCGACGCGGAATTGCGCCGGCGCCTGGAGGCCCTCAAGGCGCGCGTCGAGGCGGGCGCTGATTTTGGCGAACTGGCGAAGTTGCAGTCAGAAGACGGCAGCTCGAGCAAAGGCGGCGACCTTGGCTGGATCGCTCCGGGAGAGACGGTTCCCGAATTCGAACGGGCCATGGCCGAATTGCAACCCGGGCAGGTGAGCGGTGTCGTGCAAACGCCATTCGGCTGGCATCTGATCCAGGTGCTCGAGCGACGCGAGGGGCAATTGACGGACGAAAAACGCAAGATCGCTGTCCGTCAGGCTATCCGTGCTCGCAAGGCCGATGAAGCTTACGAGGATTGGCTACGCCAGATGCGCGATCGGGCATTTGTGGAAAATCGTCTTGAAGAAAAGTAGCGGCCTTTGCAATGAACAGCTTGCACATTTGCGCGGGACTCGCGGCGCCCTAAGCAAGGACCCTGCGAAGCCGTTCGGTCGAGAGGTTTCGATTGCACAATGCGGGCACCGAACTGCGGCCCGCTTCGTGCCGATTATTTGAAGCGTGCCCACCACGCCCACCATTGCGATCACTCCTGGCGAACCCGCGGGCATCGGGCCGGAGCTTTGTGCAAGGGTTGCGGCCATGGAGTGCCCGGCCCATCTGGTACTCATTGCCGATCGCTATCTCATCGCAGCGCGCGCCGCGCTGATCGGGCAAAAGATTTCCCTCCGCGAATACCCATCCCCCGAAACAGGAAACGGCGTTTCGTTACTCCACGTGCCGCTTGCAACGGCATCGGTTGCCGGAGTACTCAACCCGGCCAACAGCCCCTATGTACTCGCCACACTGCACGCGGCCATCGCCGGCTGTCTGGATGGCCGCTTCCGGGCCATGGTGACAGGTCCGGTCCACAAGGGTGTCATCAATGACGCGGGAATCCCGTTCACCGGCCACACCGAATTTTTAGCCGAGCAAACCGCCAGCGAACAGGTCGTCATGATGCTGGTGGGGGGAGGTATGCGCGTCGCACTGGTGACCACGCATTTGCCGCTTGCCCGGGTTCCCGCGGCAATTACTGCAGACAGGCTGAGCGCAACGCTGCGTGTTTTGCACCGGGATATGCAGCAGCGCTTCGGCATTGCCGAGCCGCGCATTCTGGTGGCCGGCCTCAATCCGCACGCCGGCGAGTCGGGTCATCTGGGGCGCGAGGAGATCGAGGTCATCACCCCGGTCATCACCGCCCTCCGACGTGAGGGCATGCAGCTGCAAGGTCCGCTGCCCGCGGACACCCTGTTCACCCCTCACTATCTTGAGCACGCCGATTGCGTGCTCGCCATGTATCACGACCAGGGACTGGTGCCGCTCAAGTATGCGAGCTTCGGTCACGGGGTCAACGTGACACTGGGGCTGCCAATTATTCGCACTTCGGTCGATCACGGCACCGCACTCGATCTTGCCGGCACAGGAAAAGCCGACGCTGGAAGCCTGCGTGCCGCGCTTGCCTTAGCCCTGCAGCTGACTAGCGGAAAGCATACGGCTCCATGAACGCACGGCCATTGCGCGATGAACCACACCCCACGCAAGCGATTTGCTCAACACTTCCTCGTTGATCAGCACTACATCCGGCGCATCATTGAGGCGATCCGGCCTCAACGGCACGAAGTCATCGTGGAAATCGGGCCGGGCCTTGGGGCGATGACCACACCGCTGCTCGAAGCCCTCAACCACCTGCATGTGGTGGAGATTGACCGCGACATCGTCGCGCTGCTCGAAACCAGATATCCGAGGGACAAGCTCACGATCCACAGCGCAGACGCTTTACAGTTCGACTTCGGCAAGCTGGGTACCGGACTGCGCCTGGTAGGCAACCTTCCCTATAACATTTCCTCTGCCCTGCTTTTCCACCTGGTGCAGTTCTCTCAACATATCGTCGATTTAACGTTCATGTTGCAAAAGGAAGTGGTGAACCGGATGGTCGCAGCACCAAGCAGCAGTGACTACGGGCGACTGTCGGTCATGCTGCAGTACCGCTTTGCCATGGAGCGCCTGTTCGTGGTGCCGCCGGGGGCGTTCCGGCCCCCGCCGAAAGTGGATTCAGCCATCGTGCGGATGACGCCCTTAGGCGCGCAGTCGCTACGGCCGAAGGACGAGGAATGCTTTGCGCAAGTGGTCGCAGCAGGCTTTTCGCAACGCCGCAAGACGATTCGCAACACATTGAGAAAGTGGCTTAGCGAAGCGGACTTCGCAAGCCTTGCGATCGATCCGAGTCTGCGCGCGGAGAATCTGTCCGTAGTGAGCTTTATCGGCATCGCGGATTTTGTTGCCCTAAAGTCCGCCTCAGCGATGAAGCACAACCAGGGACAGTCGGCGGTCACTATCCCGAGCTAAGGCGGTGTAAATAAATAAAGGTATCGCCCTATGAGCTATGGTGCTATGCTTTCTAAGCATGAGCACCCTGGCAGAATTGAGACAGAAGTTTCTTTC
>Ga0209118_1000276_pt1 | contig 31622 bp, 27 predicted proteins | sample BlaSpr_A8_Ref_M1_FD_187988 | JGI IMG/M metagenome (GOLD analysis project Ga0209118, IMG submission 187988) | Forest soil microbial communities from Thunder Bay, Ontario, Canada - Black Spruce, Ontario site 2_A8_Ref_M1 (SPAdes) (version 2) | ecosystem: Environmental > Terrestrial > Soil > Boreal... | reverse complement strand
TTCCTGCGGCTCAGCAGCAACATCGAAGTCACCGGCACCTTCAAGCAGAAGAAGGTCGATCTGGTGAAGGAAGGCTTCGACCCGGCGGTGATCAAGGACGATCTTTACTTCTTCGATTCGGAGAAGAGCGCGTTTGTCCACCTCGACAAGCCGCTGTACGAGCGCATCCAGTCGGGCGGGGTGCGTCTCTGATCGATGGCGAGCGAGATTGCGACGCCGGAGGAAGTGCGGAGCTTCTGGCGCGAGGCCGGGCCCAAGCGCTGGTACAAGGTCGATCCCAGCTTCGACGAAGAGATCCGCGAGCGTTTCCTCGCCACCTGGGAAGCGGCGCGGGCGGGCGGCCTCGCGGCATGGGAGCAGACGCCCGAGGGCGCGCTCGCGCTTCTCCTCGTGGTCGACCAGTTCCCGCGCAACATGTTTCGCGGCGACGCGCGGTCCTTTGTCACGGACGCTCTAGCGCGGGCGGTCGCCGGGCGGGCGATCGAGCGCAAGTTCGATCAGACGGTCGCGTCGCCCGAGCGGAACTTCTTCTACTTGCCGTATATGCATAGCGAAGCGCTCGCCGATCAGGAGCACGCGGTCGCCCTGATACGGGTGATCGGCGACGCCGACGGCATCAAGCACGCGGAAGCCCACCGCGACCTCATCCGGCGTTTCGGCCGGTTCCCGTTCCGCAACCAGGCGCTGGGCCGTACCTCGACCCCGGCGGAGGCCGAATACCTCGCCGCCGGCGGTTATCGCGCGTAGTCGGCCCGACGTGACCTATTTCCCTAACGCTTTCTTAAAGTTGGCCCGGTAGGTCGGTAGCGAACGCGAACCGAGATCGGGGAGTTTCACCTTGTCCATCGCCGGATCCGGCGAGACCAGACCGGGAATCCTGCGCGCCAGCGCAAGCGCGGTGGTCGCGCGGCTGAAAGAGCTGATCGCGTCCGACAATCATCACACCGTGGCGCAGCGCCAGGCGGGGATCGCGTTCGTCATCCGCGTGGTGGCCGCGGGTCTCGTCTTCATCTCCCAGATCGTGCTTGCGCGGTGGATGGGGCGCTTGGAGTTCGGCATCTACGTCTACGTCTGGACCTGGCTCGTGCTGCTCGGCGGGTTGATGCCGCTCGGCATCTCGGTCGCCGCGCAGCGCTTCATCCCGGAATACACCGAACGCGGCGACCTCGACCGGCTGCGCGGGTTTCTCGCCGGCAGCCGGTGGCTTTGCTTCGGGCTTGGCACCGCGGGCGCGCTCGTGGGCGTCGCCTTGATCTGGCTGCTGCAGAACCAGCTCGCGCCCTATTACATTTTTCCGTTCGCGCTCGCCTGTGCCTGCCTGCCGGCGTACGCGACGAGCGACTGCCAGGACGGCATAGCGCGCTCCTACAATTGGATCGATCTCGCGATCGGACCCGTCTTCCTCGCCCGCCCGCTGCTCGTGCTCGGCATCATGGCGACCGTCCATGGGCTCGGCTGGCCGATGAACGCGAACACGACCATGGCGGCAGCGACCGTCGCCATCTGGGCGACGTGCGCGATCCAGTTTTTGCTGCTGGAGCGGCGCCTGCGCACCAAGGTCGAGCCCGGTTTGCGCCACTACGAGCCCGGCGTGTGGCTGAAGACCGGGCTTCCGATCTTCATGGTCGAGAGCTTCTACTTCCTGCTCACCTACACCGACATCCTGGTGCTTGAGCTCTATGCCGGCCCCGGCGAGGTCGCGGTCTATTACGCGGCGACGAAGACGCTCTCCCTCGTCGCCTTCGTCTACTACGCCGTGTCGGCGGCGACGGCGCACCGCTTCTCCGAGTATCACGTGGCCGGCGATCGGCAGAAGCTCGAGGCGTTTCTTGCCGGCGCCATCCGCTGGACCTTCTGGCCGTCGCTGATCGCCACCATCGGCTTGCTCGCGCTCGGCAAGTTCATCCTCCAGCTGTTCGGACCGGGATTCGACCAGGGCTATTCGCTCTTGTTCGTGCTCTCGGTCGGGCTGCTCGCGCGCGCCGCGGTGGGTCCGGTCGAGCGGCTGCTCATGATGGTGGGCGAGCAGCGCATCTGCGCCGCTGCCTACGGCTGCTCCTTCGCCTTGAACTTGTCGCTCTGCACGCTCCTGATCCCGCGCTTCGGTGGGCTCGGCGCCGCAATGTCGACTGCGACCGCGCTCATCGTGGAATCGATCCTTCTGTTTCTTGCGACCAGGCGGCGGCTCGGCCTGCACGTCTTCGTCTGGCGCGGATAGGTCTGCCATGGCCGCCGCCGCGCCGAACATCGTTCCCGCGCGCCGTGTCGACCGCACGCCGTCGCGCATGGTGCGGGCGGCGCGGCTGAAAGCCGACTGGAAGCCGCTCGCCGCACTCGACGCCACCGACATCGCCCGCTGGTGCGAGCTCGCCGGCCGTGCGCTCGAGCCCAATGTATTTCTGGAGCCTGCCCTCGCCACGGCGGCGCTTGGCCTGCCGGCGGCGCAGGGGATCGGCGCCATGATGGTCCGTTCCGGCGCCCGTCTGCTCGGGTTCCTGCCCGGCCGTATCGAAAGTCTCGCCGACGGGCGGCCGGTGCCGACCTTTGTCGCCTGGACCCATCCCTATGCGCCTCTTTCAACGCCGCTCGTGGACCGCGAGAGGGCCGACGACGCGCTCGAAGCGCTCGCCGGCGGACTCGTGCGGCTGCCGCAACGGCCGCGAGTGGCACTGCTGCCGCTCTTTCCCGAGGAGGGCGCGGTGGCGCGGCGCGTCACCGATCTCCTCTATCGCCGGGGCCAGACGGCGCGGCGGCTCGATCCGCACCGGCGGGCGGCGCTGATCCCGCAACCGGGCGGCGATCCGCTCGCGGCGGTTTCCGCCGGCCGGCTCAAGGAATTGCGCCGTCAGCACCGCCGCCTCGGCGAAAGCGGCGCGCTCGAGCACAAGACGATCGCCGACGTGGCCGCGATCGGCGACGCGGTCGCGGCCTATCTCGCGCTCGAAGCCACCGGCTGGAAAGGCCGGGCGGGGAGCGCCGCGAATCTCGACGATGCAGCGCGCATCTTTCTCTCTACCGCCGTCATCGGCCTGGCCCGGGAGAACAAGGCGCGCGTTGAGTTGCTCACCCTCGACGGCGACGCCATCGCGGCGGCGATTGTGCTGTTCTCCGGCACGCGTGCCTGGTTCTGGAAGATCGCCTACGACGAAGCCCACGCGCGCTTCTCGCCCGGCGCGCAGCTGGCGCTCGCGCTCACGCGCTCGCTCGGGGCGGACGGCCGCCTCGATCTCGTCGATTCCTGTGCCGTCGCCAGCCATCCCATGATCGATTCATTGTGGAGCGGACGGCTCGCGGTCGCCGATTGGCTCGTGGCATTGCCCGGCGCCGCCGGCCGCTTCGACCTGCAGGCCGCCTGCGCCGCGGAAAGCCTTCGCCGCGCCGCGATCAGGCCGCTCAAGCGCCTGCGCGAACGGCTGCAGACCCTCTGATTCACGCCTGCTCGCGCAACAGCCGGCGGATGACCTTGCCGGTGGTGGTCATAGGCATCGATTCCACGAACGCCACCTCGCGCGGATACTCGTGCGCCGAGAGCCGCGTGCGCACGAATGCCTGGATTTCAGATGCCAATGCGGCGGACGGGGCAAAGCCCGGCTTCAACTGCACGAAGGCCTTGACGATCTCGGTGCGCAGCGCGTCGGGTTTGCCGACCGCGGCGGCGAGCGCCACCGCCGGATGGCGGATCAGGCAGTCCTCGATCTCGCCGGGGCCGATGCGGTAGCCGGCGGACGTGATGACGTCGTCGTCGCGGCCGACGAAGCGCACGTAGCCGTCTTCGTCGGCGATGCCCTGGTCGCCCGTGGTCATCCAGTCGCCGATGAACTTTTCGCGGGTGGCGTCGGGCCTGCCCCAGTACTCGAGAAACATCACCGGGTCCGGCCGCTTCACCGCGATCTGGCCCAGCTCGCCCACCGCGCACACGCCGCCGTCGTCGCGGATGACCGCGACCTCGTGGCCGGGCACCGCCTTGCCGATGGCGCCCGGCTTCGACACGCCGATCGCCGCGCAGGACGACAGCACGATGTTGCATTCGGTCTGGCCGTAGAACTCGTTGATGGTGAGGCCCAGCGCCGCGCGGCCCCACTCGTAGGTCTCGACGCCGAGCGCCTCGCCGCCCGATCCGACGGTGCGGAGCGTGAGCGGCGCTTTTGGATTGCCCGCCGAGCGCAGCATGCGCAGGGCCGTGGGCGGGATGAAGCAATTGCGCACCTCGGCCTCCGCCATCAGCGCGAAGGCTTCCTCGGGATCGAACTTGTCGGTCTTCTTCGCCACCACCGGCACGCCGAGCGCGAGGCCGGGCAGGAGAATGTTGAGAAGCCCGCCGGCCCACGCCCAGTCCGCCGGCGTCCACATGCGGTCGCCGGGCTTGGGCAGGAACTCGTGGTGATACTGCACGCCGGGAAAATGGCCGAGCAGCACGCGGTGGCCGTGCAGCGCGCCCTTGGGCGGCCCGGTGGTGCCGGAGGTATAAACCATGAGCGCGGGATCGTCGGGCGAGGTGTCGAGCGGCATGAAAGCGTCGGACGCGCGCGCGAGCGTCTCGGAAAATCCTGCGGCGCCGTCGGCCGCACCGTCGATCGACAGCACGAGCGTCAGGTCGGGAAGCTCCTCGCGGATTTGCGCGAGCTTCGCGAGGCCGGCGGTATTGGTGACCACGGCGCGCGCGCCGGAATTTCCCAACCGATAGGATAGGGCCTCGACGCCGAACAGTGCCGCGAGCGGCAACGCGACGCCACCGAGCTTGTAGATGGCGAGGTGCGCGATCGCCGTTTCCGGCGTCTGCGGCAGGATGATCGCGACCCGGTCGCGAGGCTTGATGCCATGGGCGGCGAGGGCGTTGGCGAGGCGGTTGGAGTCCGCGCGCAGCCGACCATAGGTGACGGTTTCGAGGCCGCGCTCGCGTTTCACCAACAGCGCCGGCCGGTCCGGCTCGCGTGCCGCCCATTTGTCGCAGGCGTCGACGCCGATGTTGTAGCGGGCGGGAATCTGCCAGCGGAAGGCGGCGCGCAGCCTTTCGTAATCGCGCACCTCCGGCAGCATGGCGCTAGCGCCGCGCCGGCTCCGCCAGCACGAACGCCCAGAACACCTTGTATTTCGAGCCGGGGGCGTAGGCGGTGGCGATGCCCATCTTGGTCGCGCCGGGAAGCAGCATGTTCGCGTTGTGCGAGGGCGAGTCGCGCCAGCCGGAGAACGCCTCGGCGAGCGTGCGGTAGCCGGCGCCGACGTTCTCCGCCGCGCGGGCGGCGTCATAATTCGCGGCCTTGAGACGCTGGGTGAAGCCGCGGCCGCCGGGATCGTGGGTCAGCTTGTCGATGGCAGCCATGCGGCGCGCCTGGTCCTGGGCGATCTGAAGCAGCGTGGGATCGAGTTCGAGTGTAGGCAAGCCATTGGCGCGCCGATAGTCGGAGATGAGCGAGGCTGCGGCCGCGGCGTTCACCTCGGCGCCGCTACGGCCGAGGTTCTCGTAGAACGCGGGCGATTTGTCCGACTCCACGGTGCCGCAGGCGGCGAGAGCGAGGACCGCGAGAAGGAACGCCGCCGCGCGGCAGCGACGCTGAAATTTGGCGGTGTCCACAGGACTTCCTTCTGGTGGGCGGGAATCGGCGTATATTGCCTGAGCGAACTCCCGGCGTCACGCCGATGTGCAGAGTGGCGCGAACTAGGGCGGCGCCATGCGCTTTCACGCGGACCTGCACGTTCACTCCAAATATTCGCGGGCGACGAGCCGCGACCTCGATCTTGAGCATCTCGCCTATTGGGCCGCCCGCAAGGGCATCGGCGTGGTCGGCACCGGCGATTTCACCCACCCGGCGTGGGCGGCGGAGCTGAAGGACAAGCTCGTGCCGGCGGAGCCCGGACTGTTCCGGCTGCGCGCGGACGTGGAAAAGGCCGTGCTGGAAAAGCTGCCCGGCCCTTGCCGCACGGCGCCGCGCTTCCTGCTCGAGGTGGAGATTTCCACCATCTACAAGAAGGGCGACAAGACGCGGAAGATCCATCATCTGATCTACGCGCCCGACTTCGCCGCGATGGATCGCATCTCGGCGCGGCTCGGCCGCATCGGCAACATCAAGTCCGACGGGCGGCCGATCCTCGGCCTCGATTCGCGCGACCTTCTTGAGATCACCCTTGAGTCCAGTCCGGACGCCTATCTCGTGCCCGCGCACATCTGGACGCCGTGGTTCGCGGCATTGGGATCACAATCGGGCTTCGATTCCATCGTGGAGTGCTACGGCGATCTCGCCGATCACATCTTCGCCGTCGAGACAGGGCTGTCGTCCGATCCGGCGATGAACTGGCGGCTGTCGATGCTCGACCGCTATCGCCTCACGTCCAACTCGGACGCGCACTCGCCGGGCAAGCTCGGCCGCGAGGCCACCACCTTCGACTGCGATCTGGATTATTTCGCGATCCGCCGCGCGCTCGAGACCGGCGCCGGCTACGCGGGCACGGTCGAGTTCTTTCCCGAGGAAGGGAAGTATCATCTTGACGGCCATCGCAAGTGCGGCTTGCGGATGACGCCGGAGGCGAGTCTCGCCAACGGCAATCGCTGCCCGGTATGCGGCGAGGCGGTCACGATCGGCGTGCTGCATCGCGTCAATGCGCTCGCCGACCGCAGCGAGATGCAGGCGGAGGCGGCGGCGCCGGCCACGGCGGGCGAGGTCCGGAGCCTCGTGCCGCTGCCGGAAATCCTGTCGGAGCTTGCTGCGAGCGGCGTGCAGTCGAAAATCGTCGAGCGTGGTTACGACCGGCTCTTAACCAAGCTCGGCGCGGAGCTTGCCATCCTTCAGTCCGTGCCGGTGGAGGAGATCGCGCGGGCGGAATCCCCGGTTCTGGCCGAGGCGATTTCGCGGCTCAGGGCTGGCAAAGTGATCCGCGAGTCCGGCTATGATGGCGAGTACGGCATCATCCGCCTGTTCGAAGCCGGGGAATTGAAGGGTCTCACCGGCGGCGTGCTGTTCGAGGCGCCGATCATGAAGCGACCGACTAACGAAGCAACAAAGAAAGCGCCGCCCGCCGCGGCGCCGCGTGTCGCTCCGGCGAGGGCGACCGAAATTGCCGGCGATCTGGACGAGGACCAGCGCGCGACCGTCGAAATCATCGACGGGCCGCTGTTGATCGTGGCGGGCCCGGGCTCGGGCAAGACGCGGACGCTGACTGAGCGCATTGCCCATATCGTCGAGCAGGGCGTTCCGCCGGAAAGCTGCCTCGCCGTCACCTTCACGCGGCGCGCGGCGGCGGAGATGCGCGAGCGGCTGGCGCGGCGCCTGCCTGCCGCCGATCGGGTTCCGGTCCACACCTTCCATTCGCTCGGGCTTTCGATTTTGCGTGAGCATGCAGAGGCGGCCGGGCTGCAGCGCGGCTTCCGCATCGCGGGCGAGGCGGAGCGCGCCGCCATGCTTGCCGAAGCCTTCAAGGTTCCGGCGCGCCGGGCGGAGACGCTGCTTACCGCCATCTCCAAGGCCAAGCGCACGCAAACGACGCCGGCCGGCGAAGTGACCGAGGCGCTGGCCGCGTACCGGAACGCGCTCGCGGCACGAAACTGGATCGACTTCGACGATCTCGTGGGACTTGCGATGAAGCTGCTCACGGACAATCCCGCGCTTGCCGCGCGCTATCGCGAGCGCTTCCGCTACATCTCGGTCGACGAGCTCCAAGACATCGATGACCAGCAGTACCGGCTGCTTGCGCTTCTTGCGCCGGCGGGCGCCAACGTCTGCGTCATCGGCGACCCGGACCAGGCGATCTACGGCTTCCGGGGCGCCGACGCCGCCTGCTTCGGCCGTTTCAAGCAGGACCACCAGAAGGCCCGGCTCGTCGGCTTGCGCAAGAACTATCGCTCTCGTGGAACGATCATCGCCGCCTCGTCGCAGATCATCACCGCGTCGCGGCATCAGCCGGCGGCGTCTGTGCTCCACGACATGCATGACCGCATCACCATCCATGGCGCGCCGAGCGAGCGCGCCGAGGCGGAGTTCGTGGTCTCCACCATCGAGCACCTGCTCGGCGGCCACAATCTTTTCTCCATCGATAGCGGGCGCGCCGACGGCGCGGAATCGAACCTGTCCTTTGCCGATATCGCCGTGCTTTGCCGCACCGGCGCGCAGTTGAGCGTCCTCGGCGAGGCCTTCGCGCGTTCGGGCATGCCGTTCAACAAGCATTCGCACGAACCGATCGCGGCGCAGCCCGCGGTGCAAGCCTTGCTTCGCGCGCTGGACAAGGACAGCGGCAAGAAGCTCGCCGACCAGATCGACACGGCGCCGGTGACCGATCCGGGGTTGGAAGCGGCTGCGATCGAGACCGCGCGGCAATACCTGAGAGAGCTCGCCGAGGCGCATGGGCAGGACCGTGCAAAATTCTTCGATGCGGTCGCGCTCGCCACCGAGAGTGATTTCTGGGACGAGCGCGCCGAGCGTGTCTCGCTGCTCACCCTCCACGCGGCGAAGGGGCTCGAGTTCGCCGTCGTCTTCATCGTCGGCCTCGAGGACGGAATCCTGCCGCTGCACTGGCACGATCTCGACGCCGCCACCGCCGCCGAGGAGCGGCGGCTGTTCTACGTGGGCATGACGCGGGCGAAGGACCGGCTGTTCCTCAGCCGCGCGCAGCAGCGCAATTGGCACGGGCGGGTGCAGAAGCTGCCGCCGTCGCCGTTCCTGCGCGACATCGAGGAAGAGCTCACCAAGCACCAGCGCAGCGAGCGCAAGCGCGGCGGCAAGCAGCTCAACTTATTGTAATTCTTTGATTTTACGCGCTGCTACTTGGCCGGCGTGAACATGGGCAGCGGCGGACCGCCGTCGCTCGGCTTGAACGTGACCCGCACAGCCTGGCCGATCTTCACCGCGTTGGGGTCGCAGTCGACGATGTTGGTGATCATGGTCGGCCCTTCGGCGAGCGTCACGTAGGCGACCACGTAGGGCACCGGCGCGCGGCGCATGACGCTGTAGCTGTAGATCGTTCCCTTGCCGGAAGCCTCGACCCAGGTGGTGTCGTCGCTGAAGCAGAACGGGCAGATCGAGCGCGGGTAGAAGTGCGGCTCGCCGCAGGCATTGCACTTCTTGATGAGCAGCCGGCCTTTGGCCGCCGCGGCCCAGTAGGGCTTGGTCTCCGGACTCTGATCGGGCGCCTCGAGCTTTCGTTCGGCCATGCTCTACTCCCGCTCCATGATGACGGTGCCGCTGCCATGGCGCGTGGCGAGCGCGCCGCCGGTGCCGTGGGCGAGCACCAGATCGCAGTTCTTCACCTGCACCTTGGGATGCGCTTCGCCGCGCGCCTGGCGCACCGCCTCCAGGATCTTGGTCATGCCGCCGCGGTTGCCGGGATGATTGTTGCAGAGCCCGCCGCCGTCGGTGTTGAACGGCAGCTTGCCGACGCCGGAGATCAGGTTGCCGTCGGCGACGAAGCGGCCGCCCTGGCCTTTGGCGCAGAAGCCCACGTCCTCGATCTGCATCAGCACGGTGATGGTGAAGGAGTCGTAGAACGACGCGTACTTGATGTCGGCGTGCTTGACGCCGGCTTCGGCGAACGCGGCGGGACCGGACCACACACCGGCCGAATAGGTGATGTCGATCTTGCCGCCGTTCTGGTGCTTCACCGCTTCGCCGGCGCCGCGCACCGTCACTAGCGGGCGCTTCAGGCTTTTCGCGATCTCCGGCCGCGTCACCACTACGGCGCCGCCGCCGTCGCTGATGACGCAGCAGTCGAGCCGGTGCAGGGGGTCGGCCACCAGCGGGGAGTTCACCACCTGCTCCACGGTGACTACGTCGCGCAGCATGGCGTGCGGATTGTATTGGGCGTGGTGGGAGGCGGCGACCTTGATCCAGGCGAGCTGCTCGCTGGTGGTGCCGAACTCGTGCATGTGGCGCATGGCCACCATGCCGTAAAGATTGAGGATGGCGGCGCCGTAGGGCACCTCGAACGGCTTGTCGGGCATCGGGCCGAAGCTGCGGCCGAGGTGCGAACCGATGCCTTCGGCACGCGGCCGGCCGGCAAGCGTGATCAACGCCACGTCGCATTTTTCCGCGGCGATGGCCCGCGCAGCGTGGCCGAGATGAATGATGTAGGAGGAGCCGCCGGTGTCGGTGCCGTCCACGTAGCGGAGCTTCAAGCCCAGATAGTCGGCCATGGAGAGCGGGCCGATCCCCGGCGCGTCGCCGGCGCAGAAATAGGCGTCGACGTCCGATTTGGAGAGCCCGGCGTCCGCGAGCGCGCCCTTGGCAACCTCGGCGTGGAGCTGCGCCAGCGATTTGTCGTCGGCCTTGCGCGTCGGGTGCTCGTAGATGCCGGCGACGTAGGCCTTTCCCTTGAGGCTCATTTCGGTTCGACCCCTGACCTGTTAATTTCCTTATCCACGCGCGGCACAAACAGCGCAACCGTGACAGGAGGAAGCAGGATGGGCGAAACGCTGGCGGTGCCCGCGCTCGAATATCTGGTCGCGATCAATGCCGACGTCGGCAAGGTCGTCTCCCTCGGGCCGGGTCCGCTCGGCGAGCGTCGCGTCGTCGATATTCTCGGGGGCCACTTCGAGGGCCCGCGGCTGCGCGGCAAGGTGCTCGGCGGCCAGGACTGGCAGATCGCGCGTAGCGACGGGGTGCTCGATATCGATGCCCGCTACACGATCGAAGCTGATAGCGGAGCCAAGGTTCGGGTGGTGAGCCAGGGCTACCGGCACGGGCCGCCGGGGGTGATGGCGCGTCTCGCGCGCGGGGAGGACGTGGACCCCGCCGACTATTTCTTCCGTACCGTGATTCGCTTCGAGACCGGCGATGCCGGGCTCGCCTGGCTGAACAAGACGCTTGCGGTCGCTACCGCAGTGCGAAAAGCCCGGCGGGTGGAGATTCGCGCCTGGCGCCTGCTCTAGGCGCCCGTCTACGCTGCGACATCGGACTTGGTCATCGTGGCGGCGAATTAATTTGACGCCTTGGCCCAAAGACGATTCTTGTGGCCTGCCCGATGTCTCAGAGGTGAGCGAGTGTCGAAAAAGCGCGATCGGCCGACGGAAGACGCGGTCGAGGCGCGCGAGGAGCGCCTCGCCTGGCACCAGCGCGAGCCCAAGCATCTCGCGCTCGGCCTTGAGCGCATCGGCCTCATCGCGTTGCGCTACCGCTTCGCTACTGTGGTCGCGCTTGTTGTATTCACGATTCTCGCCGTTTTCGGAATCGAGCGCATCAAGGTCGACGATTCGCTGAGCCAACTCTTTCGCTCCAACTCCGTCGAGTTCAGGCAATACGAAGAAGTATCGCGGCGTTTCCCCTCCAGCGAGTTCGACGTTCTGGTCGTCATCGAAGGCAAGGAGCTGCTTGCCCGCAAATCGCTCGAGGCCATCCGCGAGCTCGTCACCGACCTGCAATTGATCGACGGCACGCGGGGCATCATCTCGCTGTTCTCGGCGCGTCAGCCCCCGGAGGCCGGGCAACTGCCGGCGCCGCTGTTCCCGGAAAAGCTTCCGGAAGGCGCCGAGTACCAGAAGCTGATCGAGCGGGTGCTGTCGAACGAGCTGATACGCGGCAAGCTGTTGTCGGAGGACGGCGAGCTCGCGCTGATCGTGCTCTCGCTCGACCCGTTGATGGTGGAAAGCAAGGGGCTGTCCACCACCGTCGACGAGGTGCGCAAGACCATGGTCGAGAACCTTGCCGGCACCAACCTCAGAGCCCAGCTCTCAGGCGTGCCCGTGATGCAGCTCGAGATTCGCAATGCGGTCGAGCGCGACCGGCTCATCTACAACGCGCTCGGCTTCATTGCTGGCTGCGTGGTGGCGATCCTGTTCTTCCGCCGCGTGTCGTTCATGATCATCGCGGCGGGGCCGCCGTTGATCGCGATCCTGCTCGCGCTCGGCACGCTCGGCTGGCTCGACTTCCGCCTCAACATGTTTCTCAACGTGATGACGCCGCTCATCATGGTGATCAGCTTCTCCGACTCGATGCAGCTCACGTTCTTCGCTCGCGACCGGCTGCTGCACGGCGACAGCAAGTTCGAGGCGATGCGCAAGGCGATCCTGGTGGTGGGGCCGGCGTGCGTGCTGACCCACGCCACCGCCGGTATCTCCTTCGTCGCGCTGCTGTTTTCCGATTCCAACCTGATCCGCACCTTCGGCGAGGCGGGGCTGACCGCGACGATCATCGCCTTCGTCGCGGTGCTGATGCTGGTGCCGCTGTTCGGCGTGCTGTTCATCCGCAAGGAGGATCAGTTCGCCGCCCAGGTGAAGGGCGCGGACCGGGCGGTGGACGCGTTGCGCCAGGTATGCGGATGGATCGCGGCGCGGATGGTGCGCCGGCCCGGGCTCAACAGCCTGATCAGCGTGCTCGTCGTCGCCGGCCTGGTCGCGCTCTACATGAACCTCGAGCCGCGCTATCGCCTCGCCGACCAGGTGCCCAACCGCGAGCAGGCGGTGGAAGCGAGCAGCCGTCTCGACGCCAAGCTCACCGGCGCCAATCCGGTCGATATCTTGATCGAATTCCCGGGCGGCGCCGACCTCTATTCCGACGTGACGCTGAAAACCATCGCCGACGTGCACGCCATCCTCGAGAAGCAAGCGGGCGTCGGCAACGTGTGGTCGCTGGAAACGCTCCGCCGCTGGCTCGCCGAAAAGGCGGGAAAATCGGACATCGCGAGCCTCAAGGAGTACGTCGATCTTCTGCCCGAGCATCTCACCCGCCGGTTCGTGTCGCTGGAGAGGAACGCGGTGGTCGTGTCGGGCCGCATTCCGGATATTGACGCGAGCGACCTCCTGCCGGTGATCGAACAGCTCGACAAAACGCTCGACACGGTGCGCAAGGCGCATTCCGGTTACAAGATCTCGGTCACCGGCCTGTCGGCGATTGCCGCGCGCAATAGCGCGAGCATGATCGGAAAATTGAACAAGGCGCTCACGGTGGAGATCGTGTTCGTCGCCGCCTTCATCGGCCTCGCGTTCCGCTCGTTCTTCGTGATGGCGGTGAGCATCCTGCCGGGCGTCTTCCCGATCGTGGTTTCCGGCGCGGTGTTGTGGGCGATGGGGGAGGGGCTGCAGTTCGCGAGCGTCGTGGCGCTGACGGTGTCGTTCGGCCTCGCGCTGTCGGCGACGATCCACTACCTCAACCGGCTGCGCCTCGAGTACAAGGAAGGCGAGGACCCGGCGCAGGGCGTGATCCGGCCGACGGTGCTGGTGGGGCCGGCGCTGATCCTGACGTCGCTCGTGCTTGCCTGCGGGCTCGCGGTGACGATCTTCTCCGACCTGCCGTCGCTGCGCCTGTTCGGCTGGCTCAGCGCGTTCGCCATGATCGCCGCGCTGATCGGCGATCTGCTTATCCTGCCGGCGACGGTGATGTTCCTGCGCCAGATGATCCGGCGCGTGCGCAGCGCGCGCCTGCGCGCGGCGGAGTAGACCCGATTATCGCTTGGCGAGACTGATCGTGACCGACGAAACGTCGGTGCCGGTCGGTCGAATGGCCACCGATTGGGTATTGCCGCGGGTGCTGACGGTCAGGGTCGCGAGAAAACCGATGCCCTGGATGTTTGCCTGCAGATTGCCGCCGCTGGCGCGGCCGGACACGCTGCCGGTGGCGCCGCGGCTCAACTCGGTCCAGGTGCCGAAGACATTTCCGTTGTCATAGCCGACGCTGCTGGTCACGTCGAACTTGTAGCTGTCGCTGGCGCAGCGAAGATCCTGCTGCATGTTCATGCCCTGATTGGTGACGGTATAGCCGGCACGGCAGCGAATGCGTTCGCTCGCGCCGTTCGACATCGTGATCGTGCCGGCCCCGTGCCATGACCCGGCGAGGCCGGCGAAAGGCGCCTCGCGCTGCGCGAGCCCCGGGGAGGCGAACAGCAAGATGGCGACCGCGAGCGCCGCTGTCTTCGGCGCACGGACGGGCAAGTCTAGCGGAGATGACATGTGTTGCGTTCCCCCGGCTTTTTGGCCACTGAAAGCTAGCGCGATTCGCGTGCGAAGGGCAGCGTACACATTTCGCGCACGACGATTTTTTGGGCGTCGGGTCATCCCCCGGATCAAGGCACTCGTACCGCGCCCCCACATACACTAGGCTTCCTCCGAGCCGGATGACCGGCATGGGACAAGGATCGCGGGAGTAGCCAATGGCAAGCGTTCGTTCCGTTATATTGGGAATTGCGGCAGTAGCGGCTTCCGCGGCGGTGCCGGCGGGCGCGCCGGCCGCCGACCTCAAGATCGCGCTCATCGCCGGCAAGACCGGCGCGCTCGAGGCTTACGCCAAGCAGACCGAAACCGGCTTCATGCTCGGGTTGGAATATCTCACCAAGGGCACCATGAATTGGGAAGGGCGCAAGATCGTCGTCAGCGTCAAGGACGACCAGCTCAAGCCAGATCTCGCCCGCTCGCTCTTGGAGCAGGCCTACAATGACGAGAAGGTAGACATCGCCGTCGGCACCACGTCGTCGGCCGCCGCGCTCGCCATGCTGGCAATCGCCCAGGACTACAAGAAAGTGTTGCTGGTGGAGCCCGCCGTCGCCGACGCCATCACGGGCGAACGGTGGAACCGCTACATCTTCCGCACTGGCCGCAACTCGACCCAGGACGCCTTCGCTGCCGCGGCGGCGTTCCCAAAGACGGGCGAGGTGAATGTGGCGACGCTGGCGCAGGACTACGCCTTCGGCCGCGATGGCGTCGCGGCGCTGAAAGCGGCGCTCGCCGCCATCCGGCCGAACGTGAAGGTGGTGTCGGAGGAATACGCGCCGCAGAACACCACCGATTTCACCGCCTACGCGCAGCGGCTATTCGACGCGCTCAAGGACAAGTCGGGCAAGAAGGTGATCTCGATCATCTGGGCGGGGCCGCATCCGCTGCCGAAGATCGCGGCACTCGATCCCAAACGTTACGGCATCGAGATCGCACCGGGCGGCAACATCCTGCCGGTGATGCAGCTCTACAAGGAATATCCAGGCGTCGAGGGCGCCATCTACTACTACTGGAACTTCCCCAAGAACGAGATGAATCAGTGGCTGGTGGCCGAGCACCAGAAGCGCTTCGGCACACCGCCCGACTTCTTCACCGCCGGCGGCTTCGCAGCGGCCGCCGCCGTGCTCGCCGCGGTCAAGGCCGCGGGCTCGACCGACACCGAGGCGCTGATCAAGGCCATGGAGGGTCTCTCCTTCGACACGCCCAAGGGCAAGATGACCTTCCGCAAGGAGGATCATCAGGCGCTGCAGGAGATGTATCACTTCAAGGTCAAGGCGAACGCCCAGGGCAACGATCTCCTCGATCTCGTCGCGGTGATCCCGCCCGCCGACATGCCGATTCCGGTCCGCGTCAAGCCGTGAGCCAACGGCGGCCGGGTGGAAATCGCCCGGCCGTCAGGCCCTCCGACGGATGAGTCCCGCCCCCGTCCTCGAAACGCGCGATCTCACCATCCGCTTCGGCGGTCACGTGGCGGTGAACCGAGTTAGCTGCGCGTTCCGGCCGGGGAGCCTCACCGCCATCGTCGGACCGAACGGCGCCGGCAAGACCACGTACTTCAATTTGATCTCAGGCCAGCTCGCGGCCAGCGCCGGCAGCGTTCTCGTCAAGGGCGAGGACGTGACGCGGCTCTCGGCTTCGGCGCGCACCCGGCGCGGCCTCGGGCGTGCGTTCCAGCTCACCAATCTCTTTCCCAATCTGACGGTGTTCGAGAACGTGCGGCTCGCGGTGCAGGCCCGCGCCCGCGCCGGCCTCGACCTCCTCACGCTATGGAACGACCGGCGCGATCTCATGGACGCCGCCGACGCAATTCTCGATCGCGTTCGCCTCGGGGACAAGCGCGAGGCCGCGGCGAGCGCGCTCTCTCACGGCGACCAACGCAAGCTCGAGGTGGCGTTATTGATCGCGCTCGAGCCCGACGTGTTCATGTTCGACGAGCCCACCGCTGGCATGTCGGTGGACGAGGTGCCGACTATCCTCGAGATCATCGCGGAGCTGAAACGTGACGCCAGCAAGACGATCTTGTTGGTGGAGCACAAGATGGACGTGGTGCGCTCGCTCGCCGAGCGCATCATCGTGCTGCACAACGGCACGCTCGTCGCCGACGGCAAACCGGTGGAGGTGATGGCCTCCGACATCGTGCGCGAGGCCTATCTCGGCCAGGAGCTCGCCGATGCCTGAGCCCATGCTCGCGCTCGAAGGCGTGCACACCCACATCGGCCGTTACCACATCCTGCAGGGCGTCGATCTCGTGGTGCCGCGCGGCGGCTTCACGATCCTGTTGGGACGCAACGGCGTGGGAAAAACCACGACGCTGCGCACGATCATGGGGCTTTGGAAGGCGTCGCAAGGGCACGTCCGGTTCGCCGGCGAAGATGTGACCACGCGGGCGACGCCCGATATCGCCAGCGCCGGCATCGCCTATGTGCCGGAAAATATGAGCATTTTTTCGGGTCTGACAGTGAAGGAGAACCTGTTGCTGGCGACGCGGAGCGGTGAGCTCGATCCTGGCCGGCTTGCCTGGATCTTCTCCCTCTTCCCGGCGCTCGAGCGCTTCTACAGCCTCGCCGGCGGCGCGCTCTCCGGCGGGCAGAAGCAGATGTTGTCCATTGCCCGCGCGCTAATCGAGCCGCGCGAGCTCCTGCTCGTCGACGAGCCGACGAAGGGGCTTGCGCCCGCGATCGTCACCAACATGATCCGCGCCTTTCGCGAGGTGAAGAAGGCGGGCGCGACCGTGCTCCTGGTCGAACAGAATTTCCTCGCGGCGCGCGCGCTCGGCGACACGGTGGCGGTGATGGACGACGGCCGCGTCACCCATCGCGGGACGATGGCGGAGCTCGCCGCCGATCGCTTGCTGCAGCAGCGCCTGCTCGGGCTGCATCTGGACGTGCATCAATGAGCGACGCGACGATTCCCGTGAAAGAGGAGGCGGCGCTCGCCGTCGCCCGCATCGATTGGATTCCGATCGCGCTCACGGTCGGCATCGCGCTCGCGGCACTTCCGCTCGTCGGCAGCTTCCCGACCTGGGTGACGCTCACGGTGGCGGGGCTCGCCATGGGCATGATGATCTTCATCATGGCGTCGGGACTGACCCTGGTGTTCGGATTGATGGACGTGATCAACTTCGGCCACGGCGTATTCATCTCGGTCGGCGCCTACGTGAGTCTCTTGGTGCTGTGGCCGCTCGCTGGCTGGGTAGCGGCGCCGTCGGTAGTACTCAACGTAAGCGTCCTGCTCCTTTGCATCCTGGTCGCGATGGCGACGACGGGCCTGTTCGGCTGGGCGTTCGAGCGGGTGATCGTGCGCCCGGTCTATGGCCAGCACCTGAAGCAGATCCTTGTCACTATGGGCGGCCTCATCGTGGTCGAGCAGCTCATCCACGTATTCTGGGGCGCGAGCCCGATCACCATCGCCTTGCCGGAAACCTTTCGCGGCGCCTTCGCCTTCGGGCCGGACGTGGTGGTGGAGCGCTATCGCGTCATCGTGGTGGCGGTGGGGCTCGTGGTGCTTGCGGGGATGCTGCTGGTGCTCGGCCGCACCCGCATCGGGCTGCTCGTGCGCGCCGGGGTGGAGAATCCGGAGATGGTGGAGGCGCTCGGCTATCACATCCGCCGGCTGTTCATCGGCGTGTTCGTGATGGGCTCGGCGCTCGCCGGCCTCGGCGGGGTGATGTGGGGCTTCTACCAGCAAACGCTCACCGCCGGCATGGGCATGCAGGTGTTGGTGCTGATCTTCATCGTCGTCATCATCGGCGGGCTCGGCTCGATCGGCGGCTGCTTCATCGGGTCGCTCATCGTGGCGCTGGTCGCGAACTACGCCGCGTTCCTCGAGCCGAAGATCGCGCTCGTCTCCAACATCGCGCTCATGCTGATCGTGCTCCTGTGGCGGCCGCAGGGGCTTTATCCCGTGAACAAGCACTGACGCCGATGCTCGCCCGTCTCCTCTCCCGGGATCTTCCGCGCTCCGGTGCGCTTTCGGCAGCGCTGCTCGTCATCCTAATCGGCCTTGCGTTCGCGCCGTTTCTGTTCGCCGGCGCACAGCCGCTGAACGTGGCGGCCAAGATCTGCGTGTTCGTGCTCTTGGTCGCGGCCTACGATCTGCTACTTGGCTACACCGGCATCGTCTCCTTCGCCCACACCATGTTCTTCGGCATCGGCGGCTATGGCGTCGCCATCGCGCTCGCCCGCTTCGACGCAGGCTGGGGCGCGCTGGCGCTCGGGATCGTCGCCGCCTGCGCCCTCGCGGGCGCGCTCGCTCTCGTCATCGGGCTCTTCTCGCTCCGGGTGCGCGCGATCTTCTTCGCCATGATCACGCTGGCGGTGGCGTCGGTGTTTGCGGTGCTCGCGTCGCAGCTCTCCGGCATCACCGGCGGAGAGGACGGGCTGAACTACCGCGTGCCCGAGCTTCTGCGGCCGTCGTTCCGCCTGTTCGAGAACCCGGTCTTCGGCACCGTGGTGAACGGCCGGATCGTCACCTATTACGTCGTGTTCGCCGTGGCGCTCGCGGGCTTCCTGGTGCTGCTTCGCATCGTTAACTCGCCGTTCGGCCGCGTGCTCCAGGCGATCCGCGAGAATGACTTCCGCGCCGAGGCGCTGGGCTATCCGGTGGTGGTCTATCGGTCGATCGCGAGCGTCATCTCGGCGGTGGCGGCGGCGCTCGCCGGCATACTCTTGGCGCTGTGGCTGCGCTACACCGGGCCGGACACGACGCTCTCCTTCACCATCATGATCGACGTGCTGCTCATGGTGGTGATCGGCGGCATGGGCACGCTCTATGGCGCGGTCATCGGCGCCACCTTAATGATCATGGCGGAGAACTATCTGCAGGTGCTCATGGGCCGCCTCAGCGAGGCCACGGCCGGGCTGCCACTGTTGCCCGCGCTGTTCTCGCCGGACCGCTGGCTGTTGTGGCTCGGCATTCTGTTCGTGCTGAGCGTCTATTTTTTCCCTGCAGGCATTGTTGGCCGGCTGCGCGCGGGCGCGGCGCGGAACTCGTAGGGCTCAAGCCTCCCGGGCGACCCCGAAGGCCCCTGAAACGCATTGTGAATGTGCGGGCGCTTGTGCTTTCCTTGCCATCGAACGGCTCAAGCGCCACGGCGGTCGCATCGCGGCCGGGCAAGGGGCGCGCATGGGGGAGCAAAATATGCGTATTTGGCTGACCGCGGTATCGGCGGTGGTGCTCTCGGCTTCGCTCAACACTGCAGGCGCCCAGGAAGTCACGCTCAAGGGCATCACGTCGTTCGCCGAGAAGACGTTCTACTCGCGCGGCTTTGAGAAGTTCATCGACAAGGTCAATGCCGACGGCAAGGGCGTGATCCAGATCAACTACATCGGCGGGCCGAAGGCGATGCCGCCGTTCGAGGTCGGCAACGCGCTCAAAGGCGGCGTCGTCGACATCGCCAACGTCACCGGGGCCTTCTACACCAACCTCATGCCCGAGGCCGACGCCTGGAAGCTCACCGAGCGGCCGATGTCGGAGCTGCGCAAGAACGGCGGCTACGACTACATGGCGAAGATCTACGACCAGAAGCTCAACGCCATCCTGCTCGCGCGCCACATCGACAACAATCCGTTCCACCTCTACCTGAACAAGCCGATCGACAAGATCGACCTCACGGGCCTCAAGCTGCGCATCACGCCGGTCTATCGCGACTTCTTCCAATCGCTCGGCGCCACCGTCGTGCAGACCGCACCGGGCGAGGTCTACACCGCGCTCGAGCGCGGCGTGGTCGACGGCTACGGCTGGCCGATCACCGGCATCTTCGATCTCGGCTGGCACGAGAAGACCAAGTACCGTGTCGATCCCGGCTTCTACTCGGCCGAGGTCAGCATCCTGATCAACAAGGCGACGTGGGACCGGCTCAACGACGCGCAGAAGAAGGTCGTCACCGACGCCGCCGTGTGGCTCGAAGGCCAGGCCCAGGACACGGTCAAGGAGAACGAGGCCGACATCGCCAAGCAGAAAGCTGCCGGCATCCAGGTGATCGAGTTCAAGGGCGCCGATGGCGCCGCCTTCCGCGCTAAGGCGTACGAGGCGGGCTGGGCCGGCGTCATCCGGCAGAGTCCCGAGCACGGCCCGAAGCTCCGGGAGTTCTTCTCCAAGGCCAAGTAGCGGGTCGAGCATCACGCCGGCGAGGAGCGCGACATGGATCGCTTGTCCGGGGCGTTCGGCCGCTTTCTCGATTGGCTGATGGGCTTGGCCTGCCTGCTGCTGTTCGCCATGACGCTGTTGATCGGCGGCGACGTGTTCACGCGCAACGCCGGTGTCGGCGGCATCGCGTGGAGCAACGAGGTGTCCGAGAACATCCTCTATCTCATCACGCTGTTCTCGGCGCCGTGGCTGCTGCGCCAAGGCCAGCATATCCGCGTGGACATCCTGCTGCGCGCGATTCCCGCCGGCGTCGGATGGGTGCTGGAGTGGATCGGCGACCTCTTGGGTTTCGCCTGCTCGGTCTACTTCGTCTGGTACGGCTTCAAGGTGCTGGCTGCCAGCTACCAGGCGGGCGCGATCAACATCAAAACCCTGGTTACGCCGGAATGGTGGCTGCTCGCGCCCCTGCCGATCGCGTTCCTGCTGGTGGCGATCGAGTTCATCTTCCGCATGCGCCGCCTCGCCCACGGCGAACGGGCGCCGCGTACCGACGCGGTGTCGGTGTCATGACCTGGCAGCTCGCCGCGCTGCTCCTGCTCGGTGGATCGACGGTGTTGCTGCTGCTCGGCATGCCGGTGGCGCTTTCCTTCGTCGCCATCAACATCGTCGGCGCGTTCCTCTATCTCAGCGGCGAGGCCGGACTCTCCCAGGTGGTGCGCAACAGCGTCGTCTCGGTCATGAGCTTCTCGCTCACGCCGATCCCGCTCTTCATCCTGATGGGCGAGGTCCTGTTCCACACGGGCCTTGCCGTCCGCGTCATCGACGGCGTCGAGCGGCTCATCCGCCAGGTGCCGGGCCGGCTCGCCGTGGTCGCCGTGGTCGCCGGCACCGTGTTCTCGGCGATCTCGGGCTCCACCATCGCCACCACCGCCATGCTCGGCTCGCTGATGTTGCCGATCATGCTCGCCCGCGGCTATCACCCCACCATGGCGACCGGACCCATCATGGCGATCGGCGCCGTGGACATGCTGATTCCACCCTCGGCGCTGACCGTGCTGCTAGGCTCGCTTTCGGGAATCTCGATCTCCAAGCTTTTGATCGGCGGCGTGGTGCCGGGCTTGATGCTGTCCGTTGCTTTCGTCGTCTACATCATCGTGCGCGCGAAGATCTCGCCCCGGCTCGCGCCGCCGACGCCCATCGCTAAGGCGGCAGGCTGGGAGAACTGGCGCCTGCTCATCCTCTATGTCGTGCCGCTGATCACGATCTTCGCCGTGGTGGTCGGCGCCATGTCGGCGGGGTTCGCGACACCCACGGAATCCGCAGCACTCGGCGCCATCGCCACTATGGCGCTCGCCGCGCTCTACCGCGTCTTGACCGTCGACGCCCTGGTGAGGTCGCTCCGGGGCACGGTGGCGATCACCGGCATGATCCTGTTCATCATCCTCGGCGCCACCACCTTCTCCCAGATCCTGAGTTTTTCCGGCGCCACCGACGGAATCGTCTCCCTCATCCTCGGCCAGGGCTTCTCGGAGCTCGCGCTCGTGGCCCTGATGATGGCGACGCTGGTGTTCCTCGGCATCTTCGTCGACCAGGTCAGCATGATGCTGATCACGCTGCCCGTCTTCATGCCGCTGGTGACGAGGCTCGGCGTCGATCCCATCTGGTTCGGCGTCCTATTTCTTATCTGCATGCAGCTCGGCCTCTTGCTGCCGCCGCACGGGCTTCTGCTCATGACCATGCGCGGCGTGGCGCCGCCGGAAGTGACGTTCGCCCACATCTTTCAGGCGGTCGTTCCCTATGTGATCATGAGCCTGTTGCTGCTCGGCCTTCTGTTGCTCGTGCCGCAAATCGCCACCTGGCTGCCCAACCTCTTGATCGGTTGAATGCGGAATTGAGGAGTCCGATGAAAGGCAATTCCACGGTCGCCGCCGTCATCGCGCGCGATCTCGCCGCGCTCGGCGCGCGGCGCTGCTTCGGCCTGCTCGGCACCGCGAACTTCAAGATCACGCATGCGCTGGTGGAGGCGGGCGTCGAGCTGATCTCGGCCCGCCATGAAGGCAACGCCGCTACCATGGCCGACGCCTATGCCAAGGCCACCGGCGAGCTCACGCTCGTCAGCGTCCACTCGGGGCCCGGCCTCACCAACGCCATCACCGGCATCGGCGAGGCCGCGAAGAGCCGCACGCCCCTCGTGGTGCTGGCGGGCGACGTGCCCACCGGCGCGGTGCGATCGAACTTCTACATCGAGCAGGCCGAGCTCGCGCGCTCCGTCGGTGCGGTGTCCGAGCGCATCCACACGCCGCAGACGGCGCGCGCCGATACGTTGCGCGCCGTCACCCGCGCGTTGCGCGACCGCCAGACCGTGGTGCTGTCGCTCCCCACCGACGTGCAGGACGCGGAGCTCCCCGCGAGCAACGCGCCGCTCGCGTTGCCGCCCGATCCCGGCCGACTGCAGCCGGATCCCGCCGCCGTGCGCCGTCTCGCCGAAGCGCTCGCGTGCGCCGAACGTCCGCTCATTCTCGGCGGGCGCGGCGCCGTGTTGTCCGACGCGGAGGAGGCGCTCGTCGCGCTTGCCGACCGCACCGGCGCGCTGCTCGCCACGTCCGCGTGCGGGCACGGGCTGTTTGCCGGAAATTTCTGGTCGCTCGGCATCTGCGGCGGCTTCTCGTCGCCCATCGCCGACGCGTTGATCCCCGAGAGCGACCTCATCGTCGGCTTCGGCGCGAGCTTCACCCAGTGGACCACCAAGAAGGGCAAGCTCACCGCCGGCGCTACCATCGCTCAGGTCGATGTGGAGGCCGCGAAGCTCGGCAGCCACACGCCGATTGGGCTCGCGGTCCACGGCGACGCCAAGGCGACCGCCGAGGCGCTGCTCGCAGAGCTCGGCCGGCAAGGCCTCACGAGCCCGCGGCCGGGTCGCCGCAGCGACCGCATGCGCGAGCGCATCCATTCCGGTGACAACCATCACAGCCCGCAGCGGGACGAGTCCACCGCGCACGTCATCGATCCCCGCACGTTGAGCAAGGCGGTGGACGAGATCCTGCCCAAGGATCGCGTGGTAGCGTCGGACTCCGGCCATTTCTGCGGATGGGTGCCGCGCTATCTGCGCGTGCTGAATCCACGCGCCTCATGTCTGAGCCATTCCTTCCAGTCGGTGGGCCTCGGGCTCGCGTCGGCGATCGGCCTGGCCATCGCCAACCCGGGCAAGCTCGCGGTCCTCGGCGCCGGCGACGCCGGATTTCTCATGTCGATTTCCGATCTTGAGACCGCGCTCCGCCTGAAGCTGCGGATGTGCATCCTGATCTACAACGATGCTTCCTTGGCCGCGGAAGTCCACTACTTCCAGCGCAAGGGCTATTCCACTGACATCGTGCAATTCCCCGACACGGATTTCGCCGCCATCGCGCGCGGCTATGGCGCGCAAGCGGCGACCGTGCGCACGCTCGCCGATCTCGAGCCGTTGCGGAAATGGGTGAAGGACGGCGCCCCCGGTGTGTTCGTGATCGACGGCAAGATCAATCCGGAGCTTGAGGCCGACTGGCACGCAGAGCACTTCCCGTAGTCGCACGCAGGGACTTCATTCACCACGATCATAAGCTGTCAGCGTCTATTGCTGCCTCTTGCCTATAGAACTTCGACCGCTGTCTGCGACCCAATCCCCCATACTGAGTCTTTGCGCTTGACCCAGACGAACCCTTCACCCTTGGAGAGGACGGCGATGTCGATCGGTCCTCCGACGGTCTCCTTTTGCGTCACCGACATCCGTGCCCGAAATGCAGTGAGGTTGACTAGCGCCTCGGCCATCGCTGCAAGATCGTGGCGGGGCAGCGCCGCCACCGCAGCCATAAATGGTTGTGCGTATCGTCTCTGGACCTCTTGTTCCATTTTTTCGTGAAGATCGTTTGCGGCCTTCTCGACCCGCGCGCGCGATCGCCTCTTGCTGCTTTTGCTGGCTTGTACCGGCCGGCGTCTAGCAATCATCTCCACAAATTTCTCTTCGAGCTCCGGAAAAATCCCGCGAATGATCATGTCGATCGTCTCTCTCTGCGCGAACGGAACGATCATTGCGTCGTCATCGCGGGTCACGCGTATGTCGCGTACTTTTGCGTACCTCAGTCTTCCTACCGCAATACTCCCAACGCGATAATGCAGCAGGATGGGAAAAAGATCGGATTCGCCCATGCCGGCGATGACGACCCCGCTTCCGGCGCTTGGCACTGTGGTGTGCATCAAGCGGACGGTCGTCCTAAGAGCCGGCCCGACATGTCGTGACAATTTGAGCGAGCCGAACATTTCCTGCTGCAGCTCGTCGAGAATGTCGCCGTACGCGGCCACAACGTGATCTCCATATGCCGGCCCCAACTCCTCAACGATCGGATGTTTGTTCCACAATTTATGGTCTTCGTGGATCAGTTCTTCCAGAATCCCGCTTGCATTGCTCGCTGCGCTTTTTGGCCGATCTACCAATTTCTTCTTCAATGGGTCCAGATAGAGATCCTGCCATACGTCTTTCACAAACGAGCGGATTTCTGCACGCTGGGCCGATTGTGGGAATAGGGACTCGGTTCCCTCGACGAAGCGAAGGAAGTCATGAGCGTATTGTTCGAGCGTCTCGAATCTACGACCATCGAGCTTCTGGCCATAAATCTTGATGATGATCTCCCAGGGCACGCCCATGAAATCGGCTGACCCATGCGTCATAATGCCGACGGCTGCTGGCGGCGAGAGAGGAAAAAGCTTCTCGGCGCTGTGATAAATTTTCTCGCCTTCACCCAAGGTAACAGCGCTGTCGGCAGCGAGGGCGATTCCGCGCCTATTCATCACGGCGACCTCACAGGTCATGGTTCATCCCCTTCTTGCAAATCCCCGCCATTGAACAGATCCGATCGGTTCTCAAGATCAGAACGGTCTTTTGAGCCAATCGTGCCCAAGCACCAAAGTCTCTAGTTGGCGTCTGCGTCAAAATCGGACGTACTATTCGTATGGAAGCGACGCCAGAACCTGTAACCACGAGGTAACCACGGCGTTCTTGCAGCGTTCCAAAACCCCGAAAACGCCGGCGGTCTTGCGGCAGATTGTGCAGTAACAGCGCTGATAAGGCTGCGGCGCGTGAGAATCCACTGAGAATTTCACTGCGCCGCACCGACAGGAACCCTCCAGTCGCATCGGTATGTTCAGCCTCCCTTGCTTCGACGTTCAGCCATAGTGGGCCTATGATGCAACACCCCGCATTGATCGCTGGTTGATTCCGGCGGCGTCTAGGGGATCTCGTAGACCTTCAATTCTTCGGTGACCCCGCGAAGCGTAGCGCAAGACGATCGGCGACGCGGTGATGGCCACGTTGCCGCGCCCGCGTCGGCCGCCTGCCGCAATGCGGCGAAGGGGGCTTGAGCTTGGTTCACGCGAAAAAGCTTACGCCAAAACCGGCGGCGAGAAAGGGGCTGTGCTCTGCTTGTGGCCGCCGTGCTAATATTATCTTGTTTGCAACCCGCGGAGACCCGCATGTCTGTCAAAGTTGCCGTGGTGCAGGCGCCCCCCGTTTTACTCGACCGTGCAGCGACCATTTCGCGGATGCTTCAACATATGGCCGACGTGGCTGCGGCCGGGGCCAAGTTGGTTGTCTTTCCGGAAGCTTATATCCCCGGTTATCCAAGCTGGGTGTGGCGGCTCAAACCGGGTGGCGACATGGTGCTCGCCGGTGAAATCCACGCGCGGCTGCGCGAGCAGGCAGTTGATCTCGCGCGTGGCGACCTGAAGCCGCTCACCGAAGCCGCTGCGCATTACGGCCTCACTATGGTCTGCGGTCTACACGAAATAGACTCTGAGTTCAGCGGCACGACGCTCTTCAATAGTGTGGTCGTCATCGGTCCCGACGGCGCAATTCTCAATCGCCATCGCAAGCTCTTGCCCACTAATCCCGAACGCATGGTATGGGGACGCGGCGATGCGCGTGGCCTGCGCGTCGTGGAAACACCGGCCGGCCGCATCGGGACCCTGATCTGTTGGGAAAATTATATGCCGCTTGCACGCTATGCTCTGTATGCGCAGAATCTGGAGGTTCTCGTCGCACCGACGTGGGACTGCGGCGAGGAGTGGATCGCCAGCATGCGGCACATCGCGCGAGAAGGTGGCTGCTGGGTCATTGCCACGGGCACTGCCATTCAAGCGAGCGACGTGCCCAAGGATTTTCCAGGTCGAGATCGTCTCTTCAGCGACAACGACGAATGGCTATGTGATGGAGGCGCCTTGATCGTGCGGCCATTTGGCAAAGTAGAATCAGGACCGCTCAACCGGGACAAGACGGTGCTCTTCTCTGATATCGACCCTTCACTGGCTCCGCGATCCCGCCGTTCTCTCGATGTGACGGGTCACTACGCACGTCCTGATATTTTTCACCTCCAGGTTAACCGTGCCCCCTTGCCGCCTGTTGAGTTCCGGGATGGCTGACATTGCCCGCTTTGGGTTTCAGACAATCTCTTGAAAATATTCGGGCGCGCCCTCCATACTGATTCAGTTCGGAGGGCTTGTTATTCTAATGGGCGTAATGAGCTTGGCTTTAAAACAATAGGCGCGGGCCGACTTCGCGGTCACGGTCGCGGCTAACCCGTCGCCGCCTGCAGAAGCTCAGCGAGGCCACCGCCGGGCTGCCGCTTTTGCCGGCGCTGTTCTCGTCCGATCGCTGGCTCTTGTGGCTCGGCATCCTGTTCGTGCTGAGCGTTTATTTCTTTCCGGCGGGCATTGTCGGCAGGCTGCGCGCGGGCGCGGCGCGGCGATCGTAAGCTGGCGGTCCCGGCAGGTGATCGGCGTCCCAATTTCCTATCGATCCTTGATGCCGCCTGGCCTACGTCCGGTCCTCCTAAAGTCGAGGAGCAGATACTGTTTTCGCCCCTTTGTCGCGCTATAGCAACGCGCGCGGGCTGACATCTCGACCTCGAAGCCAAGCTCCTCTAACGTTGCCGTTCCGCAAATTGAAGCCGCGCGAAGCGGCCAACAGGAGGAAAACCCATGGTCGACGTTGCCGCCAGATTTCTTCGAGCCGGCCTGTTTGCGTTCGCCGCCGGTCTTTTCGCCTTTGTAGGCGCTGCCGGTGCGGCCGATCCGATTAAAATCGGCGTCACCATTGCCCAATCACCGCCCGGCTCGGTCTCTCAGGGCGTGCAGGTGAAGGACGGGGTCGAAATCGCGGCCGCGATCATCAACGCCGCCGGCGGCGTGAACGGCCGGCTGATCGAGCTCATCTTTGAGGACACCCAGGGCATTCCGGAAAAAGCGCGCGCCGCGGTGGAGAAACTCATTACCCGCGACAAGGTCATCGCCATCGTCGGCGAGCACCAGAGTTCGGCCGCGCTCGTGGGAATGGAAGTCGCGCGCCGCTACCACGTGCTCTACGTCAATACCAACGCGTGGTCGGATGCGGTCCGCGAGAAGGGCTATGCCGAGGTGTTCAATCCCGGCAACTACAACAGCCGCGTCGCCATCGCCATGGCCGACACGATGAAGTCGCTCGGCGTCAAGCGCGTGGTGGCGTTCTGCGAGAACACCGACTACGGCGTCGGTCTCGCCAAGCTGCTCGGCGTTCAGCTCGCCGAGCGCGCACCCGGCATCGAATACAAGTACGAGACGCTCGACCGCGCCGGAAAGGACTTCTTGCCGGCGCTCTTGCCGCTGAAATCCAATCCGCCCGACGCGGTCGTCGAGATCATGCTGCCGCCGGCGGCCTACATCCTGCTCAATCAGTTGAACGAGCAGGGGATCGTGCCGACCTCGAAGACCTGGCTCTACGACGCTTCCGGCATCGCCGACTATCCCGACTTCTGGCAGAACGTCGGCGACGCCGCGAAGAACATGCTCGTCTTCGGCCTCTATCACCCGAAGATGACGCTGCCCGATCTCGGCAAGAAAGTCGCCGCCGACTACACCGCCAAGACAAAGTTCCAGCCGAACCGTCTGTTGTTCCAGGCGGCCGACAGCGTGTTCATCGTGGCCGAGGCGGTCAGGGCCGCGAATTCCACGGAAACGGACGCCCTCATCAAGGCACTGGAGGCGATGAAGTGGACCGGCTCGCGCGGTACAATCACCTTCTCGGCCGAGAAGGCGGGCTACAAATACCATCAGTGGCTCGACGTGCCCTACGTCACGTTCCAGATCACGGCGGTCAAGCAGCCGATCGCGGACACCAAGCTTGTGCAGGATCCGGGTCAGCCGCTCGACGTCTCGCGGCTCGAAAAGACGAAGTAGCTCGCGGCGCATGACAGGAGCGGGAGGCGCCCGGCGTCTCCCGCTCCATGTCTCTCCTCCATGCTCGCGCTGGACCTCACCATCAACGGCTTGATCATCGGCGTATTCTACGCGCTGATGGCGATCGGGCTGTCGCTGATCTTTGGTGTGCTCAAGGTCGTGAACTTCGCCCACGGCGAGTTCTACATGGTGGGCGCCTACGCCTATACGCTCGGCGCGCTCATGCTCGGCATCCCGCCCTGGGCGGCGCTCCCCTTTGCGTTTCTGGCGGGCGTGATCGTCGGGCTTATCGTGGAACGGACGCTGATGCGGCCGCTCTACGCGGGATACACTTCCTGGTCGGTGATGCGCGACGAATACGCCGTCATTGTCACCTTCGGCCTCTCGCTTCTTCTGATCAACCTCGTCGACAAGGTCATCGGTCCTTACGCCTACAAGGGACCGGCGCTCGCGCAGGCGTCACGCATCGCGATCGGCCCGATTCTGATCAGTGGCCACCGGCTGGTAGCGGCGCTGCTCGCCGCCGCCGTCATCGTCGCCGTCCTGCTCGTGGTCCGCTATTCCTACTGGGGCCGTCAGATCCAGGCCGTGGCGCAGAACCGTCTCGGCGCATCGCTTGCCGGCATCGACCCCGCCAAGGCGAGCGCCATCGTGTTTGCGCTTGCCGGCGGGCTCGCGGCGATTTCCGGCGCGCTGCTCGCCAACATCTTCAACCCCACGCCCGACGTCGGCGTGTTCCCGGCGATCAAGTCCTACGTGATCGTGGTGCTCGGCGGCATGGGATCGGTGCCGGGCAGCATCATCGCGAGCCTCATCCTCGGCGTCTTCGAGAGCTTCGGCGGCGTCTACATCTCCTACCAGTACCGCGACACCTTCGGGCTCATGATTCTGATCGCCATTCTTCTGTTCCGCCCGCAAGGGCTGTTCGGCGAACGGTCGCGGGACGTGTGACGATGCTACGATTCGGCAACCGCGATCCCAACGGCGGCGACCTTGTGGTGTCGCTGGGCATTCTCGCGTTAGTCGCGGTCGCGCCGGCCTACGTGACCAACGATTACTGGCGTGGCGTTTTGGTCGTGTCGATGTACTTCGCCATGCTCGCCGCCGCCTGGAATCTACTGGCGGGCTATACCGGGCAGTTCTCGCTTGCGCCCGCCGCCTTTGGCATGATCGGCGCCTACGTCACCGGGATGCTGGCCTATTACTACGGAGTCCCGCCACTCATCGGGATCGCCGCCGCCATCGTCGTCGCCGCAGCCATCGGCTTCCTGCTCGGCCGGATCGTGCTGCGCCTGCGCGGGCCGTATCTGGCGCTGACCACGCTATCGTTCGCCGAGATCGTCCGCCTCGTCATCAGCAACTCCATCGATATCACCCGCGGCGACCTCGGACTGAACGTGCCCGGCATCGTCAACCAGCGCATCGTTTACTACTACCTGATGCTAGTCGTGCTGCTCGCGGTCCAGCTCGGGCTCTACTTCCTACTGCGCTCGCGCGCCGGATTGTATTTGCGGGCGATCCGCGACGACGAAACCGCCGCGGCGAGTCGGGGCGTGAAGGTCGTCGTCTGGAAGACCAACGCGTTCACGCTGAGTGCCGCAATCTCCGGCCTTGCCGGTGCGCTTTACGCCCATTTCGCCCAGTTCATCAGCCCGGAGCTGGGGCTCCTGTCGCAGACCGGCATCATCATCTCTATGGCGGTGATCGGCGGCCTCGGCACGCTGCCGGGCCCGATCGGTGCCGCGTTCCTGGTCTATGTCGCTTCGGAGTTCCTGCGCGATTTCGGCGGCTATCAGCTCATCATCTTCGCGCTGCTCGTGATCATCTTCGGCCGCTTCTTCCGCGACGGGCTGTGGGGGATGGTGCGCAAGCTCGTGGCCGGCGCGAAGCGCCGCGCCGCGCCGCCGGCGCCCGCGGAGTAGCCGATGACGCTCCTCGCCATCGCTCAAGTCTCCAAGTCGTTCGGCGGCATCAGGGCGCTCGCGGGGGCCACGTTTTCCGTCGAGCCCAGTGAGCTTGTCGGCCTCATCGGCCCGAACGGCTCCGGCAAGACAACGCTCATCAACATCCTGAGCGGGCATCTCGCGGCCGAGGGGGGGAGTGTGACGCTCGACGGCCGGGCGATCGCCGGAATGCGGCCCGAGGCGCTGGCGCGGCGCGGAATCCAGCGCACCTTCCAGATCACCCGAGCCTTTCCGCGCATGAGCGTGCTCGACAACCTCATGGTTGTCGGCTGCGCGCTGGGGCTCACACAGGACGCCGCCGAGCAACGGGCCCGCGCGCTTGTCCACGAGCTGTCGCTGACGCGCGTGATCGATCTCGACGCCGGCCACCTGTCCGGCGGGCAACTCAAGCTTCTCGAGTTCGGCTCCTGCTTCATGGTGCCGCCCCGCATCGCGCTGCTCGACGAGCCGTTCGCCTCCGTCCATCCCACTATGAAGGAGATCATGGCCGGGTTTATTCGCGCGCGGCATAAGGAAGGGCAGACTTTCCTGGTGGTCAGCCACGACATGCCAGTGGTGGTCGAGCTTTGTCCGCGCACCGTATGCATGAACGCCGGCGTGGTCATCGCTGACGAGAGCACACGGGCGGTGCTCACCGATCCGGTGGTGATCGAGGCCTATCTCGGACAGGCAGCAGCATGACGGCGCTCCTCGCCATCAAGGACCTGAGCGCCGGCTATGTGGCCGATATCGATATTCTGCGCGGCGTCAGCCTGTCGGTGGAGGCCGCGTCGATCACTGGCCTCATCGGACTCAATGGCGCCGGCAAGTCGACCATCATGAAGACGATCTGCGGCTTCCTGCGGCCGCGAGCGGGCACGATCGAGTTCGACGGCGCCGATGTCACCGGCGTGCCGGCGCATACAGTGATCGACCGGGGCATCAGCTACATCCCGCAGGAATCGAGCCTGTTCAACTACATGAGCGTCGAGGAAAACCTGCGGCTTCCGCTCGAGCATCTCGCCCGCATTCCGGGTGGCCCGAGCCGCGAGGAGATTGGCGCCCGCTTCGACGACATGTTCGGGAAATTCCCCGTGCTTAAGGAACGCCGTCGCGCCAAGGCGGGGGACCTCTCGGGCGGACAGCAGAAGATGGTCGAGTTCGCCAAAGCCTATCTGGTGCGGCCGCGCATATGCCTCATCGACGAGCCCGGCATCGGGCTCGCTCCGAAGGTCGCGGAGGAGGTATATGGATGGATCGACCTCTTCGCAGCCGAGCGTATGGCGATCCTTCTCGTCGATCACAATGTTCGGCGTGTCGTTAAAATGTCCCGCTACATTTACGTAATGAGTCTGGGCACGATCACCGCTGAAGGCCCTCGGGAGTCATTCGAGAGTAATCTACATGAGCAAGTAAGGGGCTGGCTCGGAATTAATTTCTGATCCGATGTT
>Ga0209118_1000275_pt1 | contig 31671 bp, 30 predicted proteins | sample BlaSpr_A8_Ref_M1_FD_187988 | JGI IMG/M metagenome (GOLD analysis project Ga0209118, IMG submission 187988) | Forest soil microbial communities from Thunder Bay, Ontario, Canada - Black Spruce, Ontario site 2_A8_Ref_M1 (SPAdes) (version 2) | ecosystem: Environmental > Terrestrial > Soil > Boreal... | reverse complement strand
ACGCACTTGTCGAGAAGGAGGTGATCCCTGAGGTATTCAACGAATTGATTTAAATCAAGGGCGCTTGTGACTCTTAACAAGCGCCTTTTGTTTTTGTCCCTGGCAGGTAACATTTCCTGCTTCTGCAACAAGTGGAGTCCTAGTCCGGCACTTCTCCGGTAATCCGATTTATCGGGAGTTAGCCAACTATGCGACTACGAAGGACGCGGGCCAAACCCCGCTTCTCGCACAAGACGCGAGCATAATTCAAGATACTCCTGACCCCAGGTTTGTACGTGATCAGAGATGTGAGCAACCCACCAAGAAAAACTGAAGATGGGTGGGCCAGCCCCCGGGGATTTACTTCGCTGTCGCCTTCGCGCCTCTGGCGGCCTCTTCGATAAGCTTTGCGACGGCCCCAGGCTGCGATACATAAATGGCGTGGCTGCCCTTGACCTCAACGACAGTCGAGCCCGCCCGCTTGGACATGGCACGCTGGGCGTCAGGTGGGATCATCTTGTCGTCGGTAGCGATCAGGTACCAGCTCGGCTTGGCCCTCCACGCGGGTTCGCTGATCGCGCCGCTAATGGCCCCCATGCCCCACGGAACTTGGGAGTCGGCCATGAACGTGGCTTTCTCTGCGTCCACGTCGGCCGCGAAAGAGGCGGGGAACTTCGCCTTGTCGAGGAACAAAAAGCCGTCTTGCAGGGGCAGTATCGGCGGTACGGGCGCGCCGGGCGGCGGATCCTTAATAAGCGTGGCCACGGACTCGCCCTTGTCCGGAGCGAACGCGGTGATGTACACGAGCCCTGCAACCTTTGAATCGTTTCCGGCTTCGGTGATCACCGCCCCTCCATAGGAATGGCCGACGAGAATTGCAGGTCCGTCCTGCGCTGCAAGAATTCGCTTGGTAACCGCAACGTCGTCGTCCAACGATATCGTGGGATTCTGGACGATGCTGACATTGTAGCCGTCCCTCTTCAGAATCTTGTAGACGCCCTCCCAGCCAGCGCCATCCACAAAGCCACCGTGGACTAGAACGATGTTCTTAGCCATCGTAGTCTCCTTAGTTGAGATTGCCGAATATGCAAATAATTCGGGCATCGGGAATCATTGAGGGGGCACGTCAGAGCTGCTAGGCTTCGCCTGAACTCTCGGCCCAGGTCAAGAATCCCAGAGTCGTCATCCGCAATCGGCACGATGCATGTTACTCGCGTGCTTCGCCAAAACGCAATACGGCGGTGAGGCCAACTGTTCTCGAAGGATCGCAGATGATCTCGTTCATAAGCCAGTCCCTCCCTGATGGTCAAGTCCCAATACACGCGCTAACCGGAAACTGACGTCCTCCCAGCTATTTTTCCTATTGACAACACGGGTACGACCCTGGTATACTATCTTTGTGAAATAGTACGTCTCGCCTTCTGCGACACCCTTTTACAACTTAAATCTTTCTTTTTTGGAGACTTCCATGTCCGCCAATCGCTCCGTCGACCGCTCTGCGGTCGCACATGAAAAAGACCGTTCCGGCTTGTGTGCTTTCACCTTCGCCGATGGCCGCCAGTGCCGCATGCCCCGTCGCGCCGGCCATCCGTACCTCTGTGCCTTCCATGCCCGCAAGGAAGCGCAAGCCCTCGCGGGCCAGGAAGCCGGCAAGGATATCGCCTATCACCTTTCCGGCAGCTATGTGTCCGCCTGCGATCTCACCTCCGCCCTGGGACGCCTCTTCTCCGCTGTCGCCCAAGGCCAAGTGAAGCCCAAAACCGCCTCCACCCTCGCTTATCTCGGCCAAACCCTTGTCCAAACCTTGCACCTCGCCCAGCACGAATACATCAACGCCTTCGGCACCGATTCCTGGCGCGCAACCATCCGCACCTCCCATGAACAGTCTGCCGATCACATGTCGCCTGAACCCCCGTCGTCCGATCCCGAACCGGCTCCAGCCCCTACTCCCGCGACGCCATCGGACGCACCTCCGCCCGCCAACGGGACTCCCAACCCATCCCTGCGCCTGACCTAGAATCCATCGCTACCCCGTCGTCCGAATAGCCGGCCCAGATCCGAACGCCTCCCAACGACCTGGCTCCCTAGCCCGGCAGTCTTCCACCAACAAATGGAGATGAGTTAGTATGACGTTTGCAAGCGTTCAGAGTGGTTGTTTACTCGAAGTAATAAATAAGCCGAAGCATTTTCCAGAGGTCTCTGGCGATATGGCATTTGCCGTCCCTCAGTACAACAGAGAAGAGATAAATCACGCCGGAGAGTGCCTGATTGCAGACCCCAACGTTGTTTGGATCGCCAACCGCGATCAGATGTTGGGAATCATCAATAACTGGCGTTCCTCTCATGCCTTTCCCCTGCAAAGTTTCAAGATGACGTTGCTCAGTAGAGCTAAAAAGGTAGATAGGAGACCCATCGTTGCTCAACGCCTGAAGCGTTTGCCTTCTATTGAATTAAAGTTGCGCCGTTTCAAAGATATGAGATTGGCTCAAATGCAGGACCTTGGTGGATGTCGGGCGGTGGTTTCGAGTATTCGGCGCCTTGAGTCGCTTATAGAGTTATACGAACGGGGTCGCTCCAAGAATCCGACAAAAAGGCACGAGTTCGTCCACGACAAAAACTATATCCTTCATCCAAAGGATGATGGATACAGGGGTTTCCATTTAATCTATCGGTACAAAAGCACCTCCCGTAAGCACCAAATATACAATGGTCTTAAAATCGAAATTCAATTGCGCACTCGGCTACAACACGCATGGGCAACCGCGGTAGAAACAGTTTCCTTGTTCACCGGGCAAGCGTTGAAGTCGAGTGGCGGTGAAGCCGAATGGCGTCGTTTTTTCGCCCTAATGAGCAGCGCCATCGCTCTTAGAGAGAGGCGGCCTCTCGTCCCTGGTACCCCAACAGAAAAGGCACAACTCATTGAGGAGTTACGCAAACTTACTGCTAAACTGAATGTGTATAAGCTGCTTCGCGGTTGGGCTTATGCGCTCAAACGCCTCCCTGCAAAGAATGTCACCGATGCTGCTGCCTTCTTAGTCGTGCTTGATTTGAAGGCTTGGACGCTGACCAATACAGGTTTCCAAAGAAAAGAACTGGCGAAGGCATCTGATGCATATTTGGTCATCGAAAAAGCGGCTAATCCCGATGTCCAAGCCGTTCTAGTTTCCTTAGATTCAGTACATGCGTTACGGAGCGCATATCCAAACTATTATTTAGACGCGAGTACTTTTATCAGGGCGTTGCAATTTGCGATCGGATAACCTCTGGCCGTGTGGCGAAGAGATATCCCGACGAGTTTCTCGTTAGTGGAATCGAGGCGCAGAAGTAAGGCACGGTGGCGGGTGGCGAAGAGATACCGCGATGAGTTTCTTCTTACCGGAATCGATGTGCACAAGTAAGGCGGGGTGCCCGCCGGGTTTATAAAGAAACTAGCAACCAGATTATCCGAATGAACACAAGGAAGGGATTATGAGCCCAACGCCGGAAGCCAGTGAGAGGGCGCGTAAGGCCGCATTTAAGGCATGGGAAACCATTCGTCGCAAAGCGGTGGACAAGGCAAAAGCTAACGCAAGATACCCGGAAATCCCAGAAGCGAAAGAGACAGCTTCGAAAATCGGAAATCATGTAAGTAAGAAACGAAGCAGGTCAGCACCGATAAAAGCAAGCGACTACCCGGAGAACTGGGAGCAGATTAAAGCTGAGATTCGTGAGCGGGCAATGACTACACGTCGCCGTGTGCAATGCGAGTGTCGCGGCGAATGCCTGAAACATCGCGGTCGCTGTGAAGAAATCGGCAGGACGTGGCCAAGGGCCAGGAGACGCAGAGGAAAAGTCAAAATCCGTATTACGACAGCACACCTCTGCCACACTCCTAAGTGCGACGACAAATCGCACTTGAGAGCCATGTGCGAGCCTTGCCATCAAATCTATGACTTGCGCTGTCGACAACGTGGCTTACGCGGCCTTCGCGCGGTACGGTGGGCCATGGCGGGTGGCGAAGAGACATCGCGACGAGTTTGTTGTCACTTGAATCAAGGCGCAGAACGGCATCGCATCGGACCCCTCACTAACTACGTTTAGAATCAACACTTGCAAAAGTGTAACAAAACAAACAACTTTAACCCTCTTTAGAATGAACACTTATGAAAAACAGGGGGAGGGGGTACGTCAGAACGTCTCGAAATTCTTTCTCTAATGAGGACTGACGGCGGACGACGCAGAGCCATCGATTTGCAGCAGCGCCAGTTGTCCGCACGCTGCCATCACGTCCCGCCCGCGCGAATACCGCACGAAAGCAGCTACACCTTTGTCGTTCAAGATTCGCCGGAACTCCTCAATCCGTTCCGCCGTCGGCTCTCGGTACGGCAGCGCCCCCGGATTCCATGGAATCAAATTCACCTTCACGCTCTTCAGCGGCGCCAGCAGCTTCACCACGCGCCGCGCATCTTCCGGCGCATCGTTCATTCCACCGAGTAACACATATTCAAACGTCAAATGCTCCCACGGCCGCAGCGGATATTTTTTGCAAGCTTCCAGCAGCACGCTCAGCGGATATTTCCTGTTAATTGGCATCACCGCATCGCGCTGCTCGTCGTTTGACGCATTTAGCGAAATCGCCAGCTTTGGCCGCACTTTTTCCTGCGCCAAACGCTCGATTCCCGGAACAATCCCGCTCGTCGAAAGCGTCACATGCTTCGGCGAGAGTCCCACGCCTTCCGAATCCAGCAAAATCCGCAGCGCCCCCATCACCGCATCGAAATTCAGCAGCGGCTCGCCCTGCCCCATTAACACGACATTCGTTTGCTTTCCCTGAGCGGAAGCGAAGCGTGGTGGTAGCTCTGCCTTGTCTTCTTCCAGCGCCACCAGCACTTGTCCCACGATCTCTCCCGCCGACAAATTCCGGATAAGCCCTAACTGTGCCGTCAGACAAAATTGGCAATCCACCGCGCAGCCCGCCTGCGTCGAAACGCAAATCGTTTGCCGCCCCTCGCTCGGCATGAACACCGCTTCCACCGAAGCCGGCCGCGGAGTTAGACTTTTTTCCGTGCTCTCTATGGTTAATTCTTTTTCCCTTTGCGGTTCAGGATTCGACAGCGCGAACAAGTACCGCACCGATCCATCCGCTGAGGTGAATCTTTGCTTCACTTCTGGCGGCGTAATCCGCGCTTCCTTCGCCAACCGTTCGCGCAGCGCGGCCGGCAGATTCGTCATACCCGCAAAATCAAACTTCCGCTCGGCGTACAGGGCGTGATAAATCTGCCCGCCGCGATAAGCAGGTTCGCCCAGCGCCGCACAAAACTCGCGCAGCTCTTCTTTCGATTTGCCCAGCAGTTCCATCTCGGTCAGTCCTTCTCCTATTCTACTTCTTCACTCCCGCGCGCTATAATCCTGGGAAGGCCCCCGCTTTCGGAATCCTATTTGAGGCGCCTCATGCACAAGCAAGTGACCTCCGAGCACCAAACCATCACGGACTGGGTCAAAGGTCTCGCCTGCATTCCCGATCGCGAATTCTCCCTCACGAATGTCCAGGACTACATCCTTCGCCATTCCGTCCGCCCGGAGACTCTCGATAAATATCTCTTCTTCTCCAAGGGCAACTACACCCGCAATCTCATTTTCAAAAACGACGTCTTCGAGTGCATGACCATCTGTTGGGAAATCGGCCAGGCCAGCCGCGTTCATAACCATCGCGACCAGAACTGTTGGATGTCCGCTCCCATCGGCCGTCTGAAGGTCCAGAATTTCCGCGTTGATGAGCGCGACGCCTCCCACGGCACGTGTCGCATCGTCCCCACCGACGTCTACGAAATGGACGCCGCTCATCCGGCCTATGTCAACCCGCTCGAACCCGTCCATCAGGTCCTCAATCTGCCCGAATTCGGCAAGCGCGCCGTCAGCATCCACATCTATTCCAAGCCCTTCGATTCTTGCGAAGTCTATCTCCGCGAAAAGGGCACCTATTCCGACGTACCCCTCCACTACACCAGCGAATACGGCAAGCTAAATCCCGCCGAAAAACTTTTGTAGCGCCGCCCCTCAGGGCGGCATCTTTCTGTTATCCGTTCGTTCGCTTCCGTTTTTCCTTTCTAGTCCGCCTTGTGTCAGAATTGTTCTATGTCCACGGAATCGCGTGACATCCAGAAGCACGTTCTCCCCAACGGCCTCGTGGTCATTACCGAAACCATGCCCCACGTCCGCTCCGTCTCCGTTGGCATCTGGATCCGCAATGGCTCCCGCCGCGAAGCACCCGAAGAAAACGGCCTCGCCCACTTCATCGAGCACATGGTCTTTAAAGGCACCGAGCGCCGCTCCGCCGAAGCCATCGCCCGCGAAATGGACTCCGTCGGTGGCATGCTCGATGCTTTCACCTCCAAGGAACAAATCTGCTTCAACGCCAAGGTCCTCGACGAGCATCTCCCCATCGCCTTTGACGTCATCGCCGACCTCGTTCTCCGCCCGCTCTTCGATTCCGAGGACGTCAAAAAAGAACGCCAGGTAGTCCTCGAAGAAATCAAGATGGACCTCGACAACCCCGAATACCTTCTCCATGAATTATTCACTAGCGGTTTTTGGCCCGATCATCCACTCGGCCGCCCGATTCTCGGTACTCCTCACACCGTGAAAAAATTCAGCCGCGAGACGCTCCGCCATCGCTTTCAGAATTGGTTTGCGCCGGACCACTTCGTTCTCACTGCCGCCGGAAACGTCGCTCACGAGCGCATCCTCGAGCTCGCCCAGCGCGAATTCGCCGCTCTCAAGCCCGCCGGCATCAAGGAAGACCACGCCGCCCCGTCCACGCAGGCTCCGATCCATCTTGAAACCAAGCGCGATCTCGAGCAGGTCCATCTCTGCATCGGCGTTCCGTCTTTCCCCATCGCCCACGAACGCCGCTTCGGCGTCGCCGTTCTCAACAACCTACTCGGCGGCGGCATGTCTTCGCGCCTCTTTCAGAACATCCGCGAAAAGCTCGGCCTCGCTTACGCCGTCTTTAGCGAAATCACGCCCTATTCCGACGCTGGCATGCTCACCGTCTACGCCGGCACCGCCGCGGAAACCATCGGCCAGGTCATTGACCTCACCATCAAGGAATTCCGCTCACTGAAGGAATCGCCCGTCAGCGAAGAAGAACTTCTTCGCGCCAAGAATCATCTAAAAGGCTCGCTCATGCTCTCCCTTGAATCCACCAGCTCCCGCATGACGAACCTCGCCCGCCAGGAGCTCTATTTCGGCCGCTTCTACACCCTCGACGAAATTCTCGCTTCCATCGAAGCCATCACCCGCGAGGAAGTCCAGTCCCTCGCCCTGGAGTTCTTCCGCACCGAACAAATCGCCGTCACCGTTCTCGGCCCCCTCAACGGCTTCTCCCTCGACCGGAACCGCTTGGCCTGTTAGCCGATTTGGACTCTCGGCTTCATTCCGAGCGAACTGAGGATTCTTGTTTCTTCCTAGCTTTCGATTTTCCTTCCCGGTCACATCATTGGGCGCGCTTCGCTCTTCCGTTTCCGCCGTTGACGGCGAGGCACCACTCTGCCATCATTCTGAAAATTTGTTTGTGTAGGTGCCGGGCTTCAGCCCGGCGGTTTTCTGGGGGCAACCGATCGGCTTGCGCGTATCCATTCTGGCGTCCGGCAGCTCGGGCAACATCACCTTGCTCGAGACCCAGCGCACCCGCCTCCTTATTGACGCCGGACTCGGCAAACGCGAAACCCTGGCCCGCCTCGCCGCCATCGAACAATCCGTCGACCAACTCGACGGCATCCTCATCACCCACGAGCACACCGACCACTGCAACGGTCTGCCACAGATGCTCGCTCTCTGGAAGGCTCCGCTCTATGTTACCGAGCCCACTATGGACGCGATGAATCAAATTCTTCCTGACACGCTCGGCAAACGCCTCAACGGCCTTGAAACCATTCAGCCCGGCCAGCGCTTCACTATTGGCGACATCGACGTCCACGCCTTCGCCATTCCGCATGATGCCGCCGACCCCGTCGCCTTCACCTTCCGCACCAACGGCGCCAAGCTCGCCATCGTCACCGACCTCGGCTACATGCCGGAGCTCGTCAAAGTCCATCTCCGCGACGCCGATTGCCTGGTCCTCGAATCCAATCACGATCTCGACATGCTCAAGGTCGGCCCCTATCCCTGGGTCGTCAAGCAGCGCGTTCTCAGCCGCACGGGCCATCTTTCGAATCACGCCGTCAGCGAATTTCTTTGCGACCCAGAGGGCTTTGACGCGCGCGCGCGCTATCTTGTCCTCGCCCATCTTTCCCAGGAAAACAACAATCCGCATACGGCTAGAATTTCGGCCGAAGAAGCGCTCAACCGCCGCCCGGCGGAGTGCGCCTTCCAAGGCGAACTCCTCCTTGCCTCGCAGCACGTCCCCCTCAGGCCCCTCGACCTGTAGCGTCGGCCGGGCCGCCTGCATTAACCCCTGGTCGCATGCTGCCTTAAAATGCCGTATCATTCCAAAGGGTTTTCCGGTGCCGGTGCCGCGAATCAGCTGATTTCGCTTGTCTTAGCTTGCTTTTCTCGCCGGCCGGAGATAAGCCAGGGAGCGTGAATTGATTCCACGTTACACCCGCGAACAGATGGGCCGCATCTGGAGCGATGCGAACAAATTCGCAAAGTGGCTCGAGGTCGAACTGGCCGCCACCGAAACCCTCGCGGAAGCCGGGCAGGTTCCCAGAGAAGCTGCTGCCGCGATTCGTGCCCGCGCCAAAGTCGACGTTCCGCGCATCCTGGAGCTCGAAGCCCGCGTGAAGCATGACGTGATCGCCTTCACCATGGCCGTCGAAGAATCCATTGGCGATCCTGCAGCTGCGCGCTGGCTGCACTACGGCATGACCTCCAACGATGTCGTTGACACCGCCCAGGCGCTTCTCCTCCGCGACGCTTCGCGGCTCATCGAAGCCGCGCTCGTTAAATTCGGTGATGTGCTCGCCAAACGCGCCCAGGAATTTCGCCACACGCCCCAGATTGGCCGTACCCACGGCATTCATGCCGAGCCCATTACCTTTGGCCTGAAAATCGCCAATTGGTTCTCCGAAAACGAGCGCAACCAGGAGCGCTTCCGCGATGCCGATGCACAAATGGCCGTCGGGAAAATTTCCGGCGCTGTCGGCAACGCCTCGCATCTCGGCCCGGAAATGGAGGAGCGCATCTGCCAGCGACTCGGCCTTAACGTTGCGCCCGTCGCTTCGCAGGTGATTCAGCGCGACCGCCACGCCCATTACCTCAGCTCACTCGCGCTCATCGCCGCGACGCTTGAGAAAATCGCGCTCGAGATTCGCCATCTCCAGCGCACCGAAGTGCGTGAAGCCGAGGAGCCATTCGGCGGTGAGCAGCGCGGAAGTTCCGCCATGCCCCACAAACGCAATCCGGTCACCTGTGAGCAGATTTGCGGCCTTGCCCGCCTCGTGCGTTCGAATCTCATTGCCGCTTTTGAAAACATCGCGCTCTGGCACGAACGCGACATTTCGCACAGCTCCGTGGAGCGCATCATTCTTCCGGACTCCACAATCCTTGTGGACTACATGCTTGCCAAGATGACCGCAATCGTTGCCGACATGCGCGTCTTTCCGGAACGCATGCTGCGCAATCTGCATTCCACCCACGGCCTCGTTTTCTCCGGGCAGTTGCTGCAGGATCTGGTGGAAAAAGGAATGCCGCGCGACAACGCCTATAAGGTCGTGCAGGAGAACGCCATGGCCGCCTGGGAGAAGGACACAAACTTCCGCGATCTCGCTGCCTCGGACGCGCGCATCACGAAATACCTCGACGAGAAAGCGCTTGCCCACACCTTCGACTTGAAGCGCCAGCTCCGCTACGTAGATGCCATCTTCGCTCGCGTTTTCGCAGAGAAGTCCTCGGAAAAATCCGCCGCGAAGAAAGCCTGAAAAAACCGAAAAAAAGGCACCAGGTGATGAAATCACCCGGTGCCTTCTTGCTTTCCCCTCTTCTAATTTTGGCTTGCGCCAGAATTAGCTGCGGAGGCGGAAAATTTGCTCAACTCAAAAAGCGAACCAGAGAAGCGCGTACTCTTACTCTACGCGCTGCACGTAGCGCGCTTCGGAGGTGTCCACCTTCACTTTATCGCCGGAATTGACGAAGGGCGGCACCTGGATGACCAGGCCGGTTTCCAGCGTTGCCGGCTTCATCACCGCGCTGGCGGTGGCTTTTTGCAGTGTCGGCTCGGTCTGTATAACTTTGAGCTCCATGGTGTCCGGCAGGTCCACGCCGATGGGTTTTTCTTCAAAATATTCCACTTTCACGACGGTATTGGGAATGAGGTAGTACACCGTTTCGCCGAGCTGCTCGCGGTTCAGGTGCATCTGCTCGTAAGTCTCGGTGTTCATGAAGTGGTAGTCATCCCCCTCATGGTAGAGGTACTCGAATTCGACTTCGTCAAGAATGGCGCGGTCCACGAACTCTTCCGCGCGGAACCTGTAATCGATGATTGCCCCGGTGCGGAGGTTCTTCATGCGCGTCTGCATCGAGCCGCGCTTGTTGCCCGGCGTGCGGTGGTCGACGCTGAACACGGTGAAAAGCTGCCCCTCGTGCTGGATCACCATGCCGGGGCGGAGTTGCGTTGCTTTGACGCTGCTCATTTTTTTGTGCGACCGCAGAGCGGTCGATGGCTCCCTGGATCGAAATTGCTGAGTTCGGAAATTCCGGAGGGCGACTTAATCTTCGCCCGTATGCTATACGCGGAATGACTCGAGGCACGCTGGAGCAAATTTCCTGCCCAGCGCGAACCTACAGTATAAAGTCCACGATTCGACCGGGTCAATCGTCTACCTGCTTGCTCCCCTTGACGCGGCGTGCAGCCGCTTCGGCCATGATTTTTTCGATTTCATCGGGATCGCGAGTAAGCCGCTCGCTGAGGAGTTTGTAGCCTGTCTCTGTGATCAAGACATCGTCTTCAATCCGCACGCCGAGATTCTCCTCGGGAATATAGATACCGGGTTCCACCGTGACGACCATGCCGGGCTCAAAAGCACGGCAGTAATCACCCGGGTCATGAACGCTGAGTCCGATGTGATGCCCGAGGCCGTGGATGAAATATTGACCGAGACGTTTGCCGTGCAGATCTTTTCCATGGGTATCAATGTAGTTGTAGGCGATCTTAAAGATGCCGTCGCCTTTCGCTTTGCAGTAGAAATAGGTTCCCGGTTTCAGCGCAGCCAAAGCGGCATTCTGCGCTCCAAGCACGATGTCGTAAATCTCGCGCTGCCGCGGCGAGAATCTTCCGTTGGCGGGAATCGTCCGCGTGATATCCGCGGAGTATCCCGAATATTGCGCGCCAACGTCCATCACCACGATGTCACCATCTTCGATCTTGCGCGAGAGCCTATCGTAGTGCAGCGCCGTGGAATTGGGTCCCGCACCGACGATGGGGGCATAACCTTCCGCTTCTGAGCCTCCCTTCGCATGGACTTCGATCATCTTCGCGGCAACTTGATATTCGTAGAGACCCGGACGCACCATGCGCATGGCTTCGATCTGAGCATCGAGGGACAGCTCGATGGCTTCCTTGAGAAAAACGATTTCGCCGGGAGACTTGATTTGCCGCAGCGCATCAATGTTGGCGCGGATGTCTTTCAACTTTTTCTGCGGAGCGGCGAGATCGAGCCATTCCACGACCGCTTTTTCGTGAGGATATCCGCCCAGTTCCTTCTCATAGGGGAGAATCGTGTAGAAGGCGGGATACAGCCCGGCGAGTTCTTCGACGATGGCTCGCATTTCCTTGAACGGCTTTACTGCGGGAAATCCCGTGCGCGCTTCGATGCCGGGATCGTTGGGCGACATACGAACGCCTTCCCACTTTTCCTTCAGGAGATCCTTCGCCGGAAGAAAAAGTATTTCCTGAGCGCCGTTCCATGCTGCAGACGCCGCCGCGCCCGCGTCACCGTGGTGCTCCGGCAGGATGATCAGCCCCGCCCCCTCTTCATTGTGGCCGGTAAGGTAGTGGAAATATTCTTCCTGCGCGAAGACGTATGCCTGAGAAACTTCTTCTCGGCCAGTAAAGCCCCAAAGAACGATCGGACTCTCTACTTGCGAGGCGAGCTTGGCCCTTCGTTCAGCGTACGCACTGTTCGGTTCGCGCTCGCGACGCTGCTGAGCGGCCGCCTCAGGTGTGGCGCCAATCAAGAACAAGAGCCCTGCGACCATTGCTATCGAAAGACCTAGGAGATCACGCGACCTCGCACAGTTGGGCCGACCACTCATCCCATCACCTCGTCACCACCACGGAATCACCGCACCCACAGGGCATGTGAGTTCGCTGGGTTTTTTCGCAGCTTCGGGATTGTATCCGAACTGGGCCGCGTCCCGAAATCGTGCGACGAAGGAAGAAGGCGTGTTCGCGTCGGCGAAATGGTGATCGAAGCGGCAAGCAGGGCGCGATCGGAACCGAACACAGGATGAAGCCTGCGCCGCGAAAGGCGAAGTGTCGCGCTGGAGTTTAATCAAGAGATGCGCCCTCCACCGTCTCTGTCATCTCTGTAAAAGCTGTCAACAAAGGACTTACAATAAAAAACCTTCTTTTCCGGAGTTGAGGGGTGAACGTTCCCATTTCCTCGCATTTGGTGGTGGGTGGCTAGGCAACCAATTCTTGCGGACAGGCATACAATTCATCGAGAAGTGGTGTAGCCCGCCCTGTCCCCAAATCTCAGTTTTCCAGAACCAGTTCGATTACTGGAGGATTCCTCATGTGGCGAAATCTTTTGATCGCGCTCGCACTTTCGAGTTGTGCCTTGTTGGCAGCCTGCGGCAGCTCCACCAACCCCATGCCGATGGGCAACAGTAATAGTATTCCCATGAGCTTGACGATTGGCGACACGCCGCCAAACGGCGTTGCGGTGCTCTTCTTCGAAGCTACTATTACGGGCGCCAGCCTGCAGCCCTCGGATTCAAGCAAACCTGCCGTATCCGTGATGACGACGCCGGTGGAAGTGGAGTTCGGGCACTTGCAGACCGACACCGCATTCCTGAGCCTGGCCAACGTCGCCCCCGACACCTATAACAGCCTTAATTTGACATTCAGCAACGCGGTGCTGACGATCGTAAACCATTCCGGAGCGGCAATCGGTTCGTGCGCCAACAACACGGTCTGCCAGTTAACGCCGAGCCTCAATCCATCTTCCGCAACGCTGTCAGGCTCTCCCTTTCCACTCACGCTCGACGCGAATTCGGTCTTCGGGCTCAAATTGGACTTGAATGTGAACTCCTCGGTCCAAAACGACCTTTCCATCAATCCGGCAGTCACGGTCGCGCATGTGACCCACCGTCACGATTCGGATGAAGGGGAGGAGATGGAAAACCTGGATGAAGTCGACGGCCAGGTGACAGCGCTGGGGACCAACCAATTCACCTTGATGAACGCCAGAAGCGGGCAATCGTTCACCATCAACGTGGACGGAAACACGACGTTCGAGGATTTCGACCGTGCGGGGTGCACCGCCAATCCGGCAGATTTCACCTGCGTCAAGACTGGGCAAATCCTCGATGTAAACCTAAGTGAAAATGGTACAGGGACAATGCTGGCCAAACGAGTGGAGTTTGAGGAAAACGCCAGCCAACAGGCCATCAAGGGAACCATCACCAGTGTGGACAGCAGCACGCAGTTCCACATGGTGGTTTTCAGGGAAGAGCCCGATGTGAACGGCATCTCCGAAGGGTCGCCCGTCGTCGTAACCATCGCTCCGAATGCCACCTTCCAGGTGGGCCGCGAGGAGATGGGAGAGCATGGAGGCTTCGACAACTTCGGTTTCAGCTTCGCCAGCGCCGCCGACCTGCTGGTGGGCCAGGATGTTCAGATCCGGCCAGGAACAGTCGTATCAGCGGGCGGCGTCATCACCGTCACAACCGACCTGCTGCGCTTGTGGCCGTCGCAGATCACCGGCCAGGTGGGAAACATAAACTCCAGCAACGGCACGTTCACCCTGACAAATCTATCGCCGCTTTTCACCGGCGCCACGCCACCCATCACCACCATTACAGTCCAGACGCTTTCTGAAATGAACATGATGGACTTTTCAAACGGGAGCTCACTGGCTGTGGGCAACACCGTGTCTGTGAAAGGACTCCTGTTCAACACTTCGGGAACACCAACGTTGGTGACGAGATCGATCCGCCACCACATGGGCGAGTGATTCCCCACCAAGCGGTCTTCCGGCAAACAGCGAGCTTCCCGGATCAGCGAGAAGCTCGCTGAAGAAGCACCACCGTAGTGGAATTATTTCCTCGGCGAAGAAATGTCCGCGTGCGAGAGTGAACTTCGAATCGGTGTGTGCGCTCAGACGGAAAAGAAGTCAACGAGGGTTTGAGAGACACGGGCCGGCTCCTCGTGCTGAACCCAGTGAGTAGCGTCGGGGAAGGTGATGAGTTCGGCCTGGGTGCAATAGCGAAGGCTGTCCTGCGCCATTTCGGCGAGGAGAAAACGGTCGCGCACGCCCCAGAGGATACGCGTGGGAACGCGCACGGTGCGATCCGGGAAAGAGGCGCGGTAGCGGAAGGCAGCGCGGTACCAGTTGATCATTCCGGTGAGCGCGCCGGGCTGCGACCAAGCGGCGCGGTACTGGGCGAAATCCTCCTCGGAAAAAGTCCCTCGGCGGCTGGAGCCGGCAAGCGATGCGACGCCCTTGCGGAAGTTGGACGCGGAGAGAAAAGCTTCGGGCAGGTACGGAAGCTGGAAGAAAAACATGTACCAGCTATTGCGCAACTGGCGCCGATTTTTCATGAGATAGCGGCGCATCACCGAAGGGTGAGGAACGTTGAGGATGGCGAGCTTAGCGACGCGGTTCGGGTGAAGTAAAGCGACGCTCCATGCCACGGCCGCGCCCCAATCGTGCCCGGCGAGAAAAATGCGCTCCTGGCCAAGCTGGTCAGCAATCGCGATAACGTCCGAAACGAGTTCCGTGAGCGCATAGAAGCGGACTCCGGAAGGCTTGCTGCTCTTGTTGTAGCCGCGCTGATCGGGAACGATGACGCGGAAACCGGCCGCAGCCAGCGGATCGATTTGTTTGTGCCATCCATACCAGAATTCAGGGAAGCCGTGGAGGAGAAGAACGACGGGACCGTCCTTTGGACCGGCGGCGACGGCGTTCAGGGTGACTTTGCCATTCTGAAAAGCGATGGTTTCCAAGAGGATTTCCCTCGCGGGAAAAGTTTACTCGCCGCAGCCGATAGTCCTTTAGGAAAAAAGATGCCGACACTACGCTGACGCTATATTCAAATCAGAACCCAGGCGCGCCAGAGGCTGCAGGACGCATTTCGGGCGCGTTGACGCCGAAGCGTAGATGGGCGAAGTAAGTTTGTCCGAGGGACATAAATCCGGTGTAGAGATAGCCCCACACGAACAGGAGCAGGAACGGCACGGTGGCGTAGTTTTCATTGGTGATGGCGTACACCACCGTGAAGGCAAAATAGATCCCCAGCAAGACCTCGGCATAAGGCATCCACCCCGCCTTATTTCGATAGGATTTTTTTACGAAGGAATCTTTCTTGCCTTCGATTTTGAACTTGGGCGTGCGCTCGAATTCACTTTTCTTGCCGGCGATTGCTTCAATCACCGCCTGAGCATTCCGCACCGAAATTCCAATGCCGGTGGCCATCACAAAGGGCATATAGAGAAACGTGCGCCACCAGCTTTTGGGTCGAAGCTCTTTTTGTGCGACGAGATAAAAACTGGAAATGGAGCAGGTGGAAGCAAGAAACAGCGGGAGGTCGATCACCAGCATCTGGAACCAGCCCTGGTAGAAACGCACGATCATTGCGGGAAGCAGCATGGTGGAGAGCAGAACCATCAGCGGGTAACTGATGTTGGCGGTGAGGTGGAAGAACGCTTCCGCCTTTACGTGCCACGGCGCATCGGATTTCAGGACACGTGGAAGGATTTTCTTCGCCGTTTGCATCAGGCCCTTGGCCCAGCGCGCCTGCTGCGCCTTGAAGCCATTCATGTCCACAGGAAGCTCGGAGGCACACTCGATATCGGGCAGATAGAGAAATTTCCAGCCGCAAAGTTGCGCGCGATAAGAAAGATCGGTGTCTTCCGTGAGCGTGTCGTGTTCCCAGCCGCCGGCATCTTCGATGGCCTGGCGGCGCCAGACTCCGGCGGTGCCATTGAAATTGAAAAAAGTCCCTCGGCGCGAGCGCGCTCCGTGTTCGACGACGAAATGGCCGTCAAGGAGGATAGTTTCGACTTGCGTGAGGAGGGAATAGTCGCGGTTGAGATAGGTCCAGCGTGCCTGGACCATGCCGATCTTACCGCCGTCGCCAAGGCTCAGGAAATAGGGGATCGTGCGGCGAAGAAAATCGTGCTCGGGAATGAAGTCAGCGTCGAAAATGGCGACGAATTCGCCTTGTGCCGTTTTCAAGCCGTTTTCGAGGGCACCGGCTTTGTAGCCTTCGCGATTGGTGCGGTGCATATAGGTAATCCGCATCCCCTGCGCGGCGTGGCGTTCAACACAGGCGCGGGCGACCTGCTGCGTTTCGTCTGTGGAGTCGTCGAGGACCTGGACATCGAGAAGCTCGGCTGGATAGTCGAAGCGCGACACAGCCTCCACGAGGCGCTCGATGACGTAGCGCTCATTGAAGATGGGGAGCTGGATGGTGACGCGCGGCCAAGTGCTGACCGGAGGCGGCGGGCCGGGAACGTTTTTCGAGTATTTGTAGTAGTCGTAGACCAGCCAGTAGCGATGCAGGCCGTAGAGCGCGAGGACACAGAGAACCAGAAAGTAGGGAATCATCATCGCGAGGTCGAAGGCGTTGACGTGATAGATGCCCGCGAAAGTCCGGTCGGTTATCTTGTGCCAGTAATGGCCAATGGGATTCTGCTGCGCAAGAGTGACTGACAGTAGGAGTGCGGTATGCACGATGGGGTCTCGTAGGGCGCCCGAGCAGAATGCGTTTCGGAGCTACTGGCGACTAGCCATTATACGGCGTGAGCGGGCACAGTCAACGACGCGCGGTACCGCACACGAATCTCACGCAATGAGGACCATTTTTCCGAACGCGCCGGGTTCAAGAATGTCTTTGTGGGCGCGAGGTGCGTCGGCAAGAGGCAGTTCCTTGCCGACGATGGGGCGGAGCGTGCCGTTGTCGAGACCCGCGATGATGCCGGCGTGGATCTCTGCCTCTTCGCCGTCGCTGATTCCCCAGAGCGTGAACGCGCGCGCCGACGCGCGGCGCAACATGAGATCGCGCGGGGTAATGGTGGCGTCGCCGCGGCTGCCAATGATGATGACGCGGCCTTTCGTGGCCAGTAGCTTCAAGTCACCCGCAAGATTCACATTGGCCAGCATCTCGAGAATGATATCGACGCCGCGGCCGCCCGTTGATTTCAAAATCGCGTCCGTGTAGCCAGCCGCGCGGTGATCGAAAGCGTGAAGCGCGCCCTCACGTTTGACGAGGTCGAGGCCTTTTTGTGTGCTGGCGGTGCCAAGGACAGTGAGACCCATAGCGCGCGCCATCTGCACCGAAGCGATACCGACGCCGCCGCTCGCGCCATGAACGAGAACTGTCTCACTCGCGTGGGCTTCCGCGGAATGGTGCAGCGCGTGATAGGCAGTGCCGTAGGGAACCCAGACTCCCGCACCCTGAGCGAAAGTGATCTTTGCGGGGAGAGGGTGCACCTGAGCTTCGAGTGCGAGGGCATATTCGGCGTAGGCTCCGGTGACCGTCTTCGCGGTGTAGACGCGGTCCCCGGTTTTCACTTTCTTGACGTCATCGCCCACGGCTTCCACGACTCCGGCGCCGTCGGAGCCCGGAGTGTAGGGCAGCGGTGGTTTCACCGCATATGTCCCGGCGCGCATGTACGTGTCGTAGGGGTTGACTCCCGCGGCGTGGATGCGCACGAGGACTTGTCCGGCGGCGGGTTTCGGCGTAAGTATTTCCTCGAGCTTCATTACTTCCGGTCCGCCAAATTCATGGACGATGATCGCTTTCATGGCTGTTTTTCCTTTCGCCCGTAGCGAAGTTCTTCAAATGATTCGATTATTAATCAAAAATGTTCGTCGGCGTGGACTGCGAGGCCTTCCTTTTCAACCAACCCTGCCGCATGGCCCCAGGCCGTGGTCTGCCAATTGTCTTTTCCTTTTTTCTGCGGAATCCAGGGAGGCAGAGGTTGATTCAAATACTCGGCCAGCGCGTTGATGTACGGTTCGTACATGCCCCGCAGATCGGCCAGGCGGTTATCCGCCTCCGCGCCGTCGCGCAATTTCAAACCGTGTTGGGCCAGGACGTCTCGGATGTGGCGCAGTTGTTCCACCGGGAGGCGATCGTGTGGCAAGGCTCGCGGCGCGGTGCCAAAAACTTGCGAGAGATCAACGACGGCGTGACGCGCGATCGCAAAGGTAAGCTCAGCCTGGCGCTCGCAGGCTCCCTCGATACCTGCCATTACGAGCGCGCAGGTATCGAGAATGGACGTGAGCGAGGCTACCCAGGATTGGTTGTCGTGCTGCGAGCGAAAATAGGCCAGCACGGGATAGGAGAGATGGCTCTCCATGAGCTCCGCGGACCACAGTTCCCAGTCTTTGAGCAGCTCGCGCAGAGCATCCTGCCCGTGCGGGTAGCTGTGGCGGCGCAGGAGTTCGCCCGCGGTCGGAGGAGTTCCGGCTCGGGAATCGAGCAGCGAGATGTTCACTTCGCGCTTCGAAAACGACCCGTAGATGAACGGGAGATAGCCGATGATGACCGCAAGGAATCCGAAGCCGAATCCTGCTTCCGCGACCACCAGAACGCGGGCGAAGCCCGAGCGCGGGACGATATCGCCAAGACCCAGCGTGAAAAATGTCGTGCCGCTGAAGTACAGATCCGTGGTGAAGCGCGGATGCGCACCGCCGAGGTTCAGGGCGGATCCCGTGCCGTACTGCATCAGAGCGAAGCCGAGAACCAAGCCTACCGCCCAAATACCAGTCAAGAAGAGCAGCGAAATCGGACCGTAAAAGCTGAGCAGCGCTTCGCGGCTTTTCTTCGATGGCACGAAGCGAACCACAAATTTCCAGCTACGCCAGCTATTCCGGTAGAACAGCCGCGCCAGGCGGAAGCGGCGCGTCACGCGGCGCGGCAGGATAATCGATTCGAACGCGTCCCAGATGACGATCAGGAAGAGCGCGACACCTGCGGCGAATGCACCGGGAAATGGAATCATGTGCGGCATTGTGCTTTTTACGCGTGGTTGAGCGTCAACGAGCGCTTCAAGATTGCAGGCGTGCGCTGACGCTGATTTCGGTCTTGAAAAGTTTTGAAACCGGGCAGCCGGTTTCCGCCGCTTTGACGGCGGCGTCGAATTTGCCTTTGTCCGCGCCGGGAATGTTGGCGACAAGATCAAGATGGCTCTTGGTGATGACGAAGCCGTCGCCGACTTTTTCGAGCGTGATCGTGGCGGTGGTCTCCAGTTTTTGCGCGGTCATCCCCGCACCGCCAAGCTGCGCCGAAAGTGCCATGGTGAAGCAGCCCGCGTGAGCCGCGGCGAGAAGCTCTTCGGGATTTGTGCCGGTGCCGTTTTCGAAGCGCGCGCTGAAAGAATATTGCGTCTGCTTCAGGACGCCGCTATCCGTGCTGAGTGAGCCCTTGCCGTCTTTCAAGCCTCCGCTCCACACTGCTGTGGCCTTGCGCTGCATGGTGTCTCTCCCTTCAATCGATCCAATCGATTCGAAACCTGAGAATTCGATTCGCGAGCCAGCGCTAAGGGTATATCGTGTGCAGCCGGCTGTCGAGAAGCGCGCCCAACTACAAGGGAATGCGCGCCTCGTCCGTGCAGAGCTATCTTCGAAATGGCCGCTCCGGTGGGGAAGTTACCTACTCTGTAATACATAATTCCGCACAACAAAGTCGGCCAGTGTTGTTGAAACCGCCGCGCGAGCTTACTGTAATTTCAAACCCAGGATTCTAGAAACTTCGGTCGCTGAAGATGAGGAGGAAGCCTTTCCGTGAAAAAATTCACGCGGCTTTCGGCTTGTGTGAATACACTTCTGCTGGCGACTGTTCTGATCAGCTGTCCTCCCCGCGGCGCCACGCAGGCCTCCATCACGCTGGTGGCCACCGGCTCGAGTCTCCCGGAGCCTCTCTACGTGCTTTGGGCCGCTGAATACCACAAACTACATCCAGAAACACAGCTTCGCTACCTCCCGGAAGGAACAGGAGAGAGCGCCAATCGAATTCTTTCTGGATCCGGTGACTTCGGCGGAGGCGATGCTCCGATTCCCAAAGAACAGTTGAAGGATGCGTCCCATCCGATCCTCGAGCTTCCCACAGTGCTGATCGGTATCGCGGTTGTCTATAACCTTCCGGGGGTGCAGCCTGGATTGCGCTTCTCAGGACCGATGCTCGCGAATATCTACCTCGGAAAGACAATTTCATGGAATGATCCGGAAATCGCGAAACTCAATCCTGATGTGAAGCTGCCGGCTCTGCCCATCCGAGTTTTGCACCGTTCGGAAGGAAAAGGTTCGAGCTACATCTTTTCGGATTTTCTGTCGAAGATCAGCCCCGAGTTCCAGGCCAAAATAGGACGCAGCGTATCGCCGAAATGGGTCGTTGGCGACAGTTTTGGGCGGACGCAGGAACTCCTCGATGACGTACAAAAGACGCGCGGGGCAATTGGTTATACCGAGCTCAATTGGGCGGAAAAATCCGGACTACTGGTCGCGCGAATCCGCAACGCGGCCGGCGAATTCATCAAGCCATCCGTGAACTCCATCGCCGGGGCAGCGTCCGCGCTGGCAGGAAAAATGACCGACGATTTCAGAGTTTCACTCACCAATGCGCCGGGGAAGGACAGCTACCCCATCAGCAGCTTCACTTGGCTGTATGTTCCCGCAGCCGCTTCCGACGCGCAGCGGGGACGCGCTGTCGCCCAATATCTGCATTGGGTTTTTTCATCGGGACAGGAAGTCGCCGGCGCGCAAGGCTACGCGCCACTCCCGGCTTCGCTTCTCGCAAAAGTCCAGGCCAAGGCCGCGACCATCCACTAAGCGCTTTGCAGTCCAAATAAATTGCCCGCACTATATCCGACCTCACCATTGCTTCAAAGAAGAGCGCGAAGATCTTCAGGAGACAATCCCGCTTGGCGCAAGATGGCTCTCAGGGTTCCTGTATCGAGCTCCGCATGATCAGGGACAACGACTTGAGCAAAGGGAGAATCACACCGAAGGATGATGTGGCTGCCGTGTTGCCTCTTGACCTGAAAATTGACTTTGAGAAGAGCCGAGACGCAATCCTGCCCTGAAATGCGAGGCAGCTTCGTCATACTGCGAGCAGTACTGCATCGAAATGATCCGGAGGCACTGCGATACCGTCTTCCTGAAGCGCCAGTATGTATCCCTCGATGGCTTCTCGGATGTTCTTGACCGCATCTTCTTTAGTATGACCCTGACTGACGCAGCCGGGGAGGCTGGGACACTCCGCGACCCAGAAGCCATTCTCGCCAGGATAGAGGATCACTTGCCGCATTCCCTCACCTCACAGCGATTCTAACACGAGGTCTAGACGTTGAGCGTGAGCGAGACCAGGTCAGGCCGCGCCGCGGGAGGCAGCGGCGGCATCTTCGAGCGGTCCACGGGCCGATAGAGCGTATCGCGTTCGACGGGAACGCGGCCGGCGGCCCGGATGAGCCGCTCAAGCTCGGCGCGTGGCGTGAACTCGGCCGTTTTTGCGCCCGCGTCATGATAGATCTTTTCTTCCACGACGGTGCCGTCCAGGTCGTTGGCGCCGAAACGCAGCGCGATCTGTGCGATGCTGGGCGACAGCATGATCCAATAGGCCTTGATGTGGTCGAAATTGTCCAGCAGCAGCCGCGCGACGGCGATGTTGCGCAGGTCTGCGTATCCGCTGGGCTTGGGAATGTGCGACAGCGCGGTATTTTCCGGGTGAAACGCCAGCGGAATGAAAGTCACGAACCCGTGCGTTTCATCCTGCAGTTCCCGCAGCTTCAGAAGATGATCCACGCGCTCCTCTTCGGTTTCCACGTGGCCGTAGAGCATTGTGGCGTTGGAGTGTAGCCCCGCTTCATGCGCTTTCCTCGCGATGCTGAGCCACATTTGTCCGCTCGTCTTGTGATCGCAGATGATCTTGCGCACGCGCGGATGGAAAATCTCCGCGCCTCCTCCGGGACAGGAATCCACCCCCGCTTCCTTCATCTTGCGCAGCGTTTCCTCGATGGAAAGCTTGGCGATCCGCGCGAAGTAGTGAACTTCCACCATCGTGAAAGCCTTGAGGTGCACGCTCGGACAGCGCTGCTTGAGTCCGCGGACCAATTCCAGGTAATGCTCGAACGTGAGATCAGGATGCAAGCCACCCACGATGTGAAATTCCGTGGCGCCTTCGCGGACGCCCTGCTCGGCGCGCTGGTAAATCTCTTCGAGGGCGAACGTGTACGCCCCGGGAGCGCTGGGATCGCGGCCAAAAGCGCATAGCCTGCAGTGCGCGACGCAAACGTTCGTTGGATTGATATGCCTGTTGACGTTGTAATACGTGATGTTGCCGTGGCGCTTTTCGCGGATGAAGTTGGCGAGCCACCCGACGGCGAGCAGATCCGGCGAACGGTACAGCGTGATGCCGTCGTCCATCCCCAGGCGCTCGCCGGCAAGAACTTTGTCCGCGATGGGCTTCAGCCGCGCGTCAGTAATCGTGAGTTCGCTCATTCCAGATCCGTCGAAAAGTTCAAATGCGCCAAACCGCAACCGCGGCGCCCCAGAACAGCAGGAACAATAAACTAATATAGCCGTTCACGGTGAAAAACGCAGCGTCCAGCTTGCTGAGGTCGTCAGCCCTGACCAACGACTGTTCGTAGCCGAGAAGCGCTGCCACCACGACAATCCCCGCCGCCGCCGGCCACGGCAGCGCGAAGCTGGCGGCGAGCCACGCAAGCAAGGCAATAACGCCCACGTGCATCACCCGGGAGATTAGCAATGCTTTGGCAATGCCGAATCGTTTCGGCACGGAGAACAAACCGGAGCGCCGATCGTATTCGACGTCCTGGCAGGCATAAAGAATGTCGAATCCCCCGACCCACAGCGTAACCGCGGCGCAGAGGATAAGTATCCTCGGGTCCAGGCCGCCGGCGATGGCGATCCAGGCAGCCGCGGGGGAAGCACCCAGTGCAAAGCCGAGAAACAGATGCGACCAACTGGTGAAACGCTTGGTGAAGGAATAGAAAAAGAGAATGGCAAGCGCCACCGGCGCGAGTTTCAACGCCAGCGGATTGAGCCGCCACGCCGCAATCAAAAACAGTGCCACCGCGGCCAGTGTGAAGAACCACGCAAATGGCAGGGAAAGGGCGCCGGTTGCGAGCGCGCGCGTTTGTGTGCGCGGATTTTCTCGGTCGTAGCGCACATCGGCGATGCGGTTCATGGTCATGGCGGCGGAACGTGCCGCCACCATGGCGATGACAATCCACAAAATCTGGCGCAATGTCGGCCAGCCCGAAGGAGTTTTGTGCGCCACGCGTGCCGCGAGCAGCGCACCCGTCAGCGCAAAAGGCAGCGCAAAGATAGAATGCTCAAACTTAATCATTTCGAGCACCATGCGAAATCTTCCCGCCATGGCGGCGCTACGCCTCCGCTTTCTTCGACGCGGCCTGGCCGGTCCAGCGGAACATCTTCTCCTGCGGAAGATCAATCTGCGCGAGCACGCGGCAGACGTACTGCGTCACGATGTCGTCGATGCTCTTCGGATGATCGTAAAAAGCGGGAATCGCCGGCATGATCACGGCGCCGGCTTGCTGAGCGCGCAACATGTTTTCCAGATGGATGCGGTTGAACGGCGTGTCGCGCACGCAGAGGACGAGCTTGCGGCCTTCCTTGAGCATGACGTCGGCGGCGCGTGCGACGAGATCATCGCTGGTCCCATTGGCGATTGCGCCCAGTGTCCCCATGGAGCATGGAATCACGAGCATGGAATCGACGGCGTAACTCCCCGAAGCGATCGATGCACCGATGTCTTTGTTCGGAAGCACTTCAATCTTCGTCGCGGCGCGCCCGAGGAGCCGGCTCGGAAGCTGCCTCAAATCACCCGCAGAGATGCCCAGCTCTTCAGCAAGGAGACGCTGGCCGGTTTCGGTGACGACCAGGTGGACGCGCGCAACGCGAGCGTCTTCTTCAAGCAATACGAGTGCCCTCTGTGCGAGGATTGCCCCGCTGGCTCCGGTCACACCAACCGTAACGCTTTGTTTTTCGGCGTGCGTCATGTTTTCCGCGCGGGTAAATTCAGTCTCGCAGCGGCTTGCGGCCAAGTCAAGCACGCGCGCGGCAAGCTGCCGATGGTAGAATTCGCTGCGGTCATACCATATGGATCAGCAGGAACTTCTGAAAATTCTGGAAGCCGTGCGGTCCGGAGCGCTTTCTCCCGCCAAAGCGATCGAGCGGCTTAAGCATCTGCCGTTCGAAGATTTGGGATTTGCAAAGCTGGATCATCATCGCGCGCTGCGGCAAGGATTCTCCGAAACGGTTCTCGGCAAGGGGAAGACCCCCGTTCAGGTCGCGGAGATCGTGCGCGCGATGCTGCGAAAAAAAGATGCGCGCCACAATGTACTGGTGACACGTGCGGATGCGAAGAGTTTTGCGGCAGTGAAGCGAGTGAATCGCAACGCGAAATTTCACGCACTTTCCGGTGTCATCACGATCGAACGGAGCCGAGAAATTTCAGGGAAGGGCGTCATTCTCGTCGTTTCCGCGGGGACGAGCGACATTCCCGTCGCGGAAGAGGCGCTCCTGACCGCACAAATGATGGGCAACCGCGTCGAGCATCTCTACGATGTGGGCGTCGCGGGAATTCACCGCTTGCTCGAGCACCGCGAAAATCTGGCGCGCGCGCGCGTGATTATTTGCGTTGCAGGAATGGAAGGCGCGCTGCCCAGCGTCGTTGGCGGCCTCGTGCCCGTGCCGGTGATCGCCGTCCCGACCAGTACGGGCTACGGCGCAAGCTTCGGAGGCGTGGCCGCGCTGTTGGGCATGCTGAATAGTTGCGCGTCCAATGTGACCGTGGTCAACATTGACAACGGCTTCGGCGCCGCCTGCGTCGCGTCTTGCATCAACCGGTTGTAACGTCTCTCTACGGCACCGACGAAGTTTTGTCTTTTGGCCTCTCAGGATACCGCCAAGCGGGCAGATAATTGTGTACCGTGAACGCCGCCAACAGGATTCCAAGCAGAGCGCCCCCAGAAAGAATCAAAAAACGGTGATAGACCCAGTTTGCCGCACACCAATACCAAAAGCAAAAGGAAGCAATGTGTAGACTCAGGACCGCATTTGTGGAATTCAGCCAAATAAAGCGGGCAGGCTTTGCTCTCGGCCAAAGATCCTCAGCCAATTCACGAGTGGCAAAAAAACTCACCGTTGATCGCACTTCCATTACCCACATCACGGAAGTAAAGAGGATTCCGGCTATAGAAATCACAGCCTTGAGTTTGAGGCCTCGTGGGAAGTCAATGTTTTGGTATTGCCCAACACCAGCGATGAAGAGTGAACTTGCGCCCAGAAACAATGTTAGTTGTTTGAACCGCATATCGCCGTAAAACCTCATGTTCTGGCCCAACTGGTTCCGTCGGAGTTCATTTTCTGACATCGAAGGTCTCCTTACTGGCGGGTGTTTATCAGGTTCCTCGTGATTTCAACAGAACTTTCATGACGCCGGGACGTTGAGCGAAGCGAATAGCTAGTGCCGCGTCAGCGAGCGAAAAGGTGCGCGTGATGAGCGGATGTGGATCGACCTTGCCCGTATGGAGGAGCCCAAGCGCTTTTGCGAAGGGGCCGCAGCGCGAGCCGACAACGGTGATCTCTTTGACGACGATGGGCCAGGTTTCGACAGGCGCGGCGCCATGGAACGTAGATTTCAGCACCAGCGTGCCGCGAGGCTCGGTCATTTGTTGAGCGAGAGCGAATCCACTCGGTGAGCCGGTCGCCTCGATGACCAACGGAAACATTTCTTTGATCCGCTTCAGGTCGCTGGTGTCGCCACGAACGCGTTTCGTCTCGATTCCTGCGCAGCGCGCGAGCGCGAGCTTTTTTTCGTGCTTACCATACATGACTATGCGTCGAACTTTGGTGTGAAGAACACGCGCAATCAACTGCGCCAGCTTGCCGTCACCCAGAACCGCAGCCTCTCCGAATTGGGCAACGTCCACTTGATCGAGAATCTCACACGCTGCGGCAAGAGGCTCGACGAAGACAGCTTGTTCATCACTAACGGAAGAGGGGACCACATGAAGATTCTCAAGCGGCAGCTTGAGATATTCAGCGAAAGCGCCGTCGTGGGCAACAATCCCGAGAACAGTGCGCCGCGCGCAATGCGTCTTGAGGCCGCGCTGGCAGAAGTCACATGCAGGCCGGATTCCATAGGCCGAGCACGCGACGTTGATTTCCCCCACGACGCGGCGGCCGAGCCATTTCGATTTTTCACGTGCAGAAACACCTTGTACATCCGCGACTGCGCCGACGAATTCATGGCCGGGGGTGCCTCGAAACGCGTGGTACCCGCGCAGAATCTCCACGTCCGTGTTGCAGATCCCGGCAAGCCGCACGCGCACCAGCGCCCAGCCGCGTCGCAGCTTCGGAAGCCGTTTCGAGATTGCGATTAGTTTGTGACGGTGGACCGTGAATGCGAGCATTTTTGATTTGCAAAATTCAGTGGAGCGCAGCGGCGAGGGTCTTGACCAGCAGCGGTTCCTGCTCCGGAAAAACCGTGCGTAGGTCCAGGACAAGCCGGTCTTCCTCGACGCGGGCGATGACCGAAATTCCCGCGGGCGCGCGGCGGAGACGTTCTTCCAATTGGGCCGCGGAGTATCTGGCACTGGCGATGCGGATGAGTTTTGTCGGTAGGGATTGCGTCGGCGTCGAGCCTCCTCCTACGAGCGAAGTGCCATCAACGATCTCAACCTCAATCTCATCGAGTGGCAACTCCGGCCGAAGTTCTCGAAGGAAATTTTCGGCGCGCCGCTTGATTTCTTCTGCGCTCGTTCGAATCATGCGCAGCGCGGGAATTTCGTCCCACGCGCCACGGAGATAAGCGCCGAGCGTAGCTTCAAGCGCCGCAATCGTCAGTTTGTCCACGCGGAGCGCGCGAAAAAGCGGATGGCGCCGCACCCGCGCGACCAAATCTTTTTTTCCTGCGATGATGCCTGCTTGCGGGCCGCCGAGTAGCTTGTCCCCGCTGAAGGTGACAATCGAAACGCCGGCATCGATGCTCTGCCGAACGACGGGCTCGCTGATTCCACTCTCCGTTAGGTCAACAAGGCATCCGGAGCCGAGGTCCTCGACAAGCGGCAAACCGCTTTGTCTGCTGAGCGCGACGAGCTCATCGAGCGAAGGCTTTTCCGCAAAGCCGGTGATCGTGAAATTCGATGGATGCACGCGCAGGAGCAGGCGCGTCTTATCACCGATGGCGTTTTCGTAGTCCGCGACACGCGTGCGGTTGGTGGTGCCAACCTCGCGAAGCACCGCTCCGCTCTCGGCCATGATCTCCGGAATGCGGAAACCGTCGCCGATTTCAATCAGCTCCCCTCGCGAGACGATGACTTCGCCGCCCTTTGCCAGTGCAGCGAGCACGAGCAGCACAGCGGCGGCGCAGTTGTTGACGACAATCGCGGACTCGGCGCCGGTCAGGCGTTCGAGCAAATGCGCGGTGTGCACATCGCGTTTGCCGCGCGCGCCCGCGGCGAGGTCATATTCGAGATTGCTGTACTGTGTGGCAGTGCGGCGAAATTCTTCGACGACAGCCTCGGGCAGCGGCGCGCGGCCTAGATTTGTGTGCAGAATCACGCCCGTGGCATTGATCACGGGCTGCAGGGAGCGCGCGAGAGTCCGTTCGACTTTGTTGGCGATGTGATCTTCGAGCAATCCGAGGCTGAGCACCAGTACCGCGACGTTCCGCTCATTCGCGACGCGCGCCCGAAAATCGGCGAGCGCGGCTCGAGTGACTTCCAGGAGTAGGCCTCGGTCCACCCTGGCAGCGAGCATCTTGAGGCGTGGTTGCGCGAGCAACTCGTCGACCGAAGGAATTCGGCGCAAGAGCTCCGCTTGCTCGACAGAAATGGTTCGCTTGGAGCCGGATTCCATGCGGACATTTCAGCACAGTGGACGCCATCCGGCAATCCGATAGAATACACACTGAGGCCAGCAGCGAGCGGCGCCAGCGCGACGTGTTCAATCCGTGTCGCCGCGAATGCATCCGGTTGACGGCTCTCTTGCATGCTTCTAGCATGGAGGTTCGAGGCTTCTCCGCTATGGCGACGATTGAGGAAGACATGGGTCAGATCGAGCGCGACATCCGCCAGCTGAAGATCGAGTATGACCAATACTTCGGGGGCGGCAGAAAACGCCCGCCGTCGGAAATCGAATGGCGCATCGATCAGATGATGAAGCGTTACGCGGAGCGCGGCGGCGAGCTGAAATTTGCACAGCGATTCCGGTTCAACAACCTCTCGCAGACGTACGCAAAATATAAGGATATTTTCCGGAAGAAATTGCAGCAAAAAGAAGAGGGCAAGGTGCAGCGGCATTTCGGCGCCGCCGCCAAAGCCATCGAAGCCGAACGCGTGCGCAAGCAGGAGGCGGAAGCCGCAGCCGCCGGCGCGGCGTTCCGCATAACCTGCTCGGAGCCGGACCGGGAGAAAGATAAAGTCGAACAGCTGTACCAGGCATTTCTCGAAGCCAAGCAGAAGGCCGGGGAACAAACCGGCAAGCTGACGCAATCGAGCTTCAACGAATTTGTCCGGAAAAAGACGAAGGATTTGCGGAAACAAAAGAATTGCACCGAAGTCGAATACGTCGTAGAAGTCGTGGATGGCCAGGTCAAATTGAAAGCCCTCGTGAAGGCATGATTTTCGCCAGAATCTAGAAAAAGCTTTTCCCTTCGTTTCCGCTTCCCGAATTCCGCGCGCGCGCTTACACTGTTGTGCTTTTCATTTCCTGGAGGATTGTGATGGCGGTGGATCGCGCGCTGATCAGCGTGTTCGATAAAACAGGAATTGTGAAATTTGCGAAGCGCCTTGCCGCGCTGCGCATTGAGATTCTCTCGACGGGCGGAACGGCAAAGCTGCTGCGCGAGGCAGGCGTTGCGGTGCGCGACGTTTCGGAGTTCACCGGCTGGCCGGAAATGCTGGGCGGACGCGTGAAGACACTGCACCCAAAAGTCCACGGAGGATTGTTGTTCCGCAGAAATCATGCCGAAGACCAGAAACAAGCCGCCGAGCACGGGATCGCGCCGATCGATCTGGTGGCCGTGAATCTCTATCCCTTTGAAACCACCGCAGCGAAGGCGGACCTGGCCGCCGAGGAACTCATCGAAAATATCGACATTGGCGGGCCGGCCATGCTGCGGTCGGCGGCAAAAAATTTCGAGAGCGTGACGGTAGTGAGCGATCCGCAAGACTACGATCGAGTCGCGGCAGAGCTGGAAAGCTCGCGAGAAACCTCGCTTGGCACGCGACTGGAGCTGGCGCGAAAGGTTTACGCCACGACGTCGCGCTACGACGGCATGATCACAATGGAGCTGGAACGGCTCTCTGCGGCGGCAGGGCGCGTGGAACTGGGCGCGAAGCCGCTGCTGCCCGAGCGCGTGCACATCTCGTTGCGACGGCAGCAGGAATTGCGCTACGGCGAAAATCCGCACCAGGCGGGGGCGCTCTATGTGCCTGCCAGCCGAGCACCGGAAGGACTCGCCGCGGCGAAGCAGCTCCAAGGCAAGGAGCTTTCCTACAACAATTTTGTGGATCTGGAGGCGGCGCGGAGCCTGGCCGCGGAATTTCAACGGCCCGCGGCTGTAATCATCAAACACAACACCGCCTGCGGCGCGGCGGAGCAGGAGACGCTGCTGGACGCTTATTTGAAAGCGTACGCGTGCGATCCGGTTTCGGCGTTTGGAGGAGTACTGGCCTTCAACCGGATCGTGGATGCGGCGACGGCCGGCGAAGTGGCAAAGCTGTTTGTCGAATGCATCGTCGCGCCGGGTTTTGCGGATAAGGCCAAGGAAATTTTCGCCGCGAAGAAGAATCTTCGTCTGCTGGAATTGCCTGCGGGCGGGCTGGAGCCAGACCGGGAACTTCAGCTCAAGCGCATTCTGGGAGGAATGCTGGTGCAGCAGCCGGACCTCGGCGAGCTGAGCGATGACGAGCTGCGCACGGTCACGAAGCGCGCGCCGACGCCGGAAGAAATGCACACCATGCGGTTCGCGTGGAAAGTGGCGAAGCACGTGAAGTCCAACGCCATCGTATTCGCAAAGGACGGAGCGACGCTCGGCGTAGGCGCGGGGCAGATGAGCCGCGTGGACTCCGTGAGAATCGCCGTGATGAAGGCACAATCTCCTTTGCAGGGAACTGTGGTGGCGTCGGACGCGTTCTTTCCGTTTCCCGACGGCGTCGAAGAGGCCGCCAAGGCCGGCGCGACGGCGGTGATTCAGCCGGGGGGCTCCGTGCGGGACACTGACGTGATCGCCGCCGCGGACCGGCTCGGCTTGGCCATGGTCTTTACTGGAATCCGTCATTTTCTTCACTGAGGGGCCGTGAATCGTGTTCCGTGACTCCCGCCACGGCGGGCAGGCTGTGATCTGTGAAGAGAGAAGAGCGGCTCCGACCAGGTCGAATCTCTGGGTCTTGAAATATGGGTAAAGCGCTGGAAGCTGGGTACCCCTCGGCTTCGCTCGGGACAAGCTGGACTTTTTTTGGGGGGAGGGGGGTGTACCCCCCTGTTGCGAAGGAAATAGTCCGCAAAGACAAGGAAATAAAGGGGATAAATGGCGTTCCGTTGGAGCATGACGGGGAGTAGGGTTTCGCAAGCGATTGAAAAGAAAAGGCATACAAAGTGTCCGTCGGATCTGTCGGAGTCGTTGGAGTAACTACTTTGCAAACAGAATAGCCATTTGCCGCATGGGCGGCGGCTCGGCAAGGATGAGCTTCGATATACACGGGAGAGAATAGCATGCCAGTACGGATTGGTTAAGTAATAAGCAGGGAACGGGGAAAATTGAGGGGTGAATGGCAATAGGGCGGGCTGAACGGTGCGGGGTGCAGCAAGACGAACAAGAAAGAAGCAAAGCCAAAACCTCCACGCTCGCCTCGGCGAGGTGCGGTACTCGGCTCGACTGAAAGCACGGGTCTGAAGACCCCCCACCACAGACTCGCCGGAGTGAGAGTCTCCTGTTTGAGCCGACGGCCATACTAAGGCTTAGTGTAAGCCTGCCAAATGCATAAATCCTGCCAATCAGGGATGCCGCCGATGCGGACAGGCGGGAAGATGGTCTAGGTCATGGCGCCGGGGAGACCAAGCCCTCCAGCTTGGCGAGCCGGGCGGCCAGGTCCTGGATCTCCGCCTGCTGGCGCGCGATGGTGCTCCGCTGCTTCTGGACTTCGTTGAGGAGCATGGCGTTGACAAAGTGGTAGCGCACCGTCTGGGGGACGCCGTCCTCGTCGAAGACGACGAGCTGCGGAGACACCTGGGCCACCTCTTCGGCCACCAGGCCGTACTGCCGGGTGTGCGTGGGGTCCAACTCTGGCTTGTAGTAGAACGACACGGGGCGCAGCTTCATCAGCAGGTCGCTTTCCCCGGCCATGTCGGCGATGTCGTCCTTGAACCGCCGCGAAGAGAGGAGGGTGCCTAACTGGCCGTTGGAGTTGACGAGGACGGGCGTGCCGCTGGCGGTGGTGGCTCCGGAGATTCCGGCGATAAAGGTAGCCTTGTGGGTTAGTGGATCGCCGAT
>Ga0209118_1000274_pt1 | contig 31676 bp, 28 predicted proteins | sample BlaSpr_A8_Ref_M1_FD_187988 | JGI IMG/M metagenome (GOLD analysis project Ga0209118, IMG submission 187988) | Forest soil microbial communities from Thunder Bay, Ontario, Canada - Black Spruce, Ontario site 2_A8_Ref_M1 (SPAdes) (version 2) | ecosystem: Environmental > Terrestrial > Soil > Boreal... | reverse complement strand
CGCTTCTGGCCTCTGATTCTAATCATCGCCGGCGGCCTGATGTTCCGGAACCGGCTCAGTGGACGATCGTAAGAGGCGCCTTGTTCGAGGCCCAGAGTTGCTAAATTTTTCTGGAGAACAGAATTGATGAGCGATCACGTCCGTTGTTCCTGCCGCCGCTGCACGATTCGCAGCTTGATGGGCCCCGCCATTCTCATCACCATTGGCTTGCTGTTTTTGCTCAGCGAGGTGGAGGGCGGCAATTTCGATTTCTCGAACACTTATCCAGTAATCATTATCGTGATTGGAGTCGTAAGCCTCACCGCTGCGCTGGCTCCGATGGATGGCCACGTTTCCTCGAGGGCTGTCCCTCCGCCGCCGCCCGCGTCCGGGTCGACGCCAGCGCAGGCGTCCGGAGCGGGCACCGGAACTCTCCCCGGGCAGGGTGGCTGAGCGCCCATGGCCAACGGTGGCAGGCCACGCGGCTCAATCTTCAGTGGACTGGTGCTGATCTCCATCGGCACCCTGCTCTTGCTACACAACTACCGCGGTTTGGAGATTGATACAGTCCTTTTTCACTGGTGGCCGCTGCTGCTCATTTTTTGGGGAGCCATCAAGCTGTACGAACGAACAGCGGTGCCGCGTTCGCGCGATCCCGGCGCGGCGCGTATCACGCCCGGAGAGATTTTTCTTGTTTTGGGACTGCTGACGTTTCTCGGGATCGTCGTCGCCGTTGATATCGGCAAACAGAAATTAAACATTGACTTCGGCGATTTTTCGGGAGACTCGCATGACTTCGATCTCGACGTAGCGCCGAAAACTGTGCCGCCGAACGCCCGAATCAGCATCCGCAACGGGCGGGGCGACGTCAGCGTGCGCGCTTCGGACGAGGCCGAGATTCGAATCTCCGGAAAGAAGACCGTGAGTGCCTGGCGCGAAAACGACGCTTCTCGCATCGCGGAAGGCGCCAAAGCGCAGATCGTGCAGAACGGCGACGGGTTTGAAATCGTCACGCCGGGTTTTGAGACGGCTTCCTCACGCGTGGCGGTGGATCTCGACATCTCTGTGCCGAAGAAGGCTGCGTTAACGATTCGAGACGAAAAAGGTGATGTGACGGTTTCCGACATGACGACGGGAGTTTCGGTGACAAGCCTGAATGGCGACGTCGAGGTGCGCGACACCGCCGGCGACGTCAACGTCGATATGCGCAAGGGGGACGTGAAGGTTTCCGACACGAAAGGCAACGTCAAGATTTCCGGCAAGGGCGGCGAAGTCAATGTCGTGAGCGCCAGCGGGGGCTTAACAATTGACGGCGAATTCTACGGACCGATTCGCGCGGACAAGATCAACAAAGGCGTCCGCTTCATCTCGCAGCGCACCGATTTGACCTTGACGCAGCTCTCCGGCCACCTGGAAACCGGCTCGGGGAACCTGGAAATCGCCGATGCTCCCGGAAACCTTACCCTGCGGACGAATTCTTACGATGTCAGCGTTGAAAACGCGGGCGGCAAGGTGAAAATTGACAACCGCAACGGAAATGTTTCTGTGCGATTTTCTTCTCCGCCTAAAGAAGACATAGACATTACCAATGCCTCCGCCGGGATTGATCTCACGCTGCCTGGATCATCGAGTTTTGACATCGTGGCCGATAGCCGCTCGGGGAACATCGATTCCGAATTCGCGAATGCCTCGCTGAAGTTGACAGGCGCAGATACGGCCAATACGCATTTGGAAGGAAAATACGGGAGCGGGCGCGGCCCCAAGATCACTCTCAAGACGAGTTACGGTTCCATTGCCATCCACAAGACCAGCGGAATGAATGTGCCGCCGCCGCCGAAGTCGCCGCAGGATATTCCGCCAGCCGAAGAACACTAGCCGGACGGAAAAAATCCAAGACTATTGGTTTTTCTTCGCCACGCGCCCGTCCGTCCGTTCAGCGCTCGGACAAGCGATTGAGCTCTTCATAGAAGGCGGGAAAGGACACTGCGGCGCAATCGGCGTCACGGATTACGGTGGGTCCTTCGGCGGCCAAGGCTGCGACGGCGAACGCCAGGGCGATGCGGTGATCGCCGTGCGGGTCGATTTCCGCTCCGTGCAGTTTCCCGGACTTGCGCCCTTCGACGCGCAAACCGTCGGGCCGCTCTTCTACCTTGGCGCCCATGCGGCGCAAATTTTCCGCGAGCGCGGCGATCCGGTCGGTTTCTTTCACGCGTAGCTCCGCTGCGTCGCGAATCTCGATTCCCTCTTCGGTGAAGGGCCCCAGGGCGGCCAGCATGGGCAATTCGTCGATCACCAGGGGAATTTGCCCGCCTTCGATTACGCCGCCTTTCAGCTTCGCGCCTTTCACGGAGAGGTCGCCGGTGAGTTCGCCGTGCGAGCTTTTCAAGGAAACCATGTTGATCGAGGCGCCCATCTCCGCGAAGACGTCCAGGATCGCCGTTCGCGTGGGATTCAAACCCACGTTGTGAATCAGGATGTTGGATTCAGCGAAGAGCGAGGCGGCGGCGATGAAAAATACCGCGGAGGATAAATCTCCGGGAACGTCCAGCGACCGCGCGCGAAGTTTTCCGGCACCGTTCGAATCAGCAAGGCCGTGGACGCTGACGGTGCGCCCGTTTTTCTGGACGGTGACGCCGAATTCCTCGAGCGCGAGCTCGGTGTGATCGCGCGTGCGCGCGGGTTCAGTGACCGACGTAACGCCTTCCGCAAATAATCCCGCCAGGAGCACGGCCGACTTCACCTGGGCGCTGGCCATGGGCATTTTGTAGTCGATGGCCCGCAGGTGCGTGCCGTGAATCTCCAGGGGAGCGAAATTGTCGTCACGGGCGCGAATGTCCGCACCCATCTCTCGTAGCGGATCGACCACGCGCTTCATGGGCCGCTTCTGGAGCGAAGCATCGCCCGTAAGTTTTGACGTGAACTGCTGGCCTGAGAGAATGCCCGCGAGGAGTCGCATTGTCGTGCCGGAATTTCCGGCGTCCAGGGCCCGGCGGCTCTCGTGCAATCCGCGCAGTCCCGTTCCCGTGATGCGTACGGTGTCTTTTTCCGCTTTGAATTCGGCGCCCAATGCGCGCATGCAAGCGAGCGTGCTGTGACAGTCGGCGGCGGCGGAAAAATGGCGGAGTTCGCTGGCGCCTTCGGCAAGTGCGGCCAGCATGGCATAGCGGTGCGAGATGGACTTGTCCCCAGGTAGATCAACGCCGCCCAACAAAAACTTCGCCGGCTGAATGGTCTGCTTTTTCACGCGTGCAATTTTAGCACGCCGCTTCGCTACGGCTTCTGGCAGCAGATGGCGAAACCTGTCCGGGGGGCCAGTTTTTCGGATAGCACACGGCAACTCGGCAGCTGAAATCCTCTTCCACCCTAGTGCGTATCATTAGTTGCAGGAGAGTCCGCATGAGCGCTCGCAGCAGGCTACTTCATCTTGCAGCCAAAGCCGGCCTCGTTCTTGCGGCCATTTTCGTTATGGCGGTTTTGCTGGCCGCGATGTCGGGACATCGCGTCACTATCCAGCAGAATTCGGCGGCGCAGGAAGCCCCCGCGCAGCCGCCCCAGGAAATGCCCGGCATGGACATGAGCGACGAAAAGGCCAGCGAGAAAGACGCCGTTCACGAGATGACGCCGGGGCATCATGACGCGCACAACCTCCACATGACGATGACCGCGATGCGCGCGCAAACGCCCGAAGACGTCCGGCGCGTGGAGGAAATTGTCGCGCAGCTCCGCGCAGGGATCGAGAAGTACATGGATTACCATGCGGCTCTGGACGACGGCTTCAAGATTTTTCTGCCGAATATGCCCTTGCCCGAGTATCACTTCACCAGCTATCGAAATGGGTTCCTGGAAGCGTTCACTTTCGATCCCGCGCGGCCTACTTCCCTGCTCTATAAGAAAACAGCCACGGGCTACGAATTGGTGGGCGCGATGTACACCATGCCCAAGCGTGCGACCGAAGAGCAGCTCAACGCGCGCGTGCCCTTGAGCGTGGCGATGTGGCACCTGCACACCAACCTGTGCATGCCGCCGAAGGACCAGGTGCGCAACCTGGACTGGACCAGGTTCGGGCTGCAAGGCTCGATCGCGACGGAAGATGCTTGCGACGCGGCGGGTGGCCGGTTCCGTCCGGTTATATTTGGCTGGATGGTGCACGTCTATCCCTACCAAGATTCGCTCGACAAGATTTTCGCCATGCATCATCACATGGACTAGCTCGCGGCCGGCGGAACGGTTTTCTGCTCTTTTTCTGATCGGACGTAGTGTTTTCCCCTCTTTTGCATTGTTATCGAGAGTGCCGGTTATAGGACGCCTAGCTCGGTTGGGCTAGCTTGGGCTCTTCGGTGGTTCGATTGCTTCCCCGTACCCTGCCGCGTATGATTGCGGATTCATGGTCCTATTCCGGCGCGATCTATCGGTGTCTCGAACTCTCTCCCGGGTCATCCCCTTGGCGATCCTTGGGTTTGCGGCGACCATGTTTCTGGGGCCGGTTTGCTCCTATGCCGCCCAGTCCAATGAAATTCTCCCACTAGAGCAGGTTCGGCCCGGCATGCAGGGCTACGCCTACACCATCTTTGCGGGCGACCAGATTGAGAAGTTCGACCTCGAAGTCATCGGGGTCATGCCCAACTTCATGGGCCCGAAGCAAGACATCATTCTTGTGCAGCTCAAAGGGCCCAAGGTCGAGCACACCGGCGTAGTCGCTGGGATGAGCGGAAGCCCGGTCTACCTGGAAGGAAAACTTGCGGGGGCCCTATCGCTAAAGCTCGGCGTGTTCACCAAAGAGCCGATCGCGGGCGTGACACCGATTGAGGATGTACTACATCCACCGACACAAGGGGCACCATCGCAGCCTGGCGCGGCGCAGCAGATGGCCATTCCGACAGAGGCGGCTTCGCGGACGGGACTGCCATCGGGCTCGGCTCTTGAACCAATCGAGACGCCGCTGGTTTTTTCGGGGTTCCAAACCACAACTTTGCAGCAGTTTGCGCCTCAGATTCAGAACTACGGCTTCGTGGCAGCGCAGGGCGGCACGGCCGCGCCGCGGCCTGAGGATGCGCATCTGGTTCCCGGTGACATGGCGGGGATGGTGCTGGTACAGGGCGACGCTTCGATCAGCTCCGCGTGCACGGTTACGGCCGTGCAGGCCGACCGAGTCTATCTCTGCGGCCACCCGTTTTTGAGTCTGGGAGAGGTGCAGTTACCCATGGCGCGGACCAGAGTGCTCACTACGCTTTCTTCCGATCTGGCGTCCACGAAAATAGTGAACGTTGGCGGGTCGATCGGAACGATCACCAGCGATCATTTGACGGCCGTGAGCGGAAAACTCGGCGCTCCGCCTGCGATGATTCCTCTCGACGTCACACTGGCGGTTGGCGGCGCGGAGAAAAAACTGCATTTCGAACTGGTGAATCATCCGAAGCTCACGCCGCTGCTTGTCGCCCTCACTACCTTTAACGGGCTTACGCAAAACTCTTTGTACGGCGAAGGGACGACGCTCCATCTTTTGGGCGAAATCCGCCTGCAGGGCCACCCCGCGGTGCAAATCGAAAACACGTTTGCGCCCGGCGACTCGCTGAACCCTGACGGACTGTCGATTGCGTTCGCGATGCAAAATGTGTTCACGCGTTTGTTCAACAACAACTACGAAGCCGCCGCCGTGGATCGCATCACTCTCCGCGTTGAGAGCGTGCCGGGTCATCGGTCGTTCAACATCGAGAGCGCGTGGCTGGAAAAAGGCGAAGCCGCGCCGGGTGAGACTCTCCGCGTGCGCATCTTGCTGCGTCCTTATCGAGGCGCGGCTCGCGTGGAGGAAACGACCGTGCGCGTGCCCGACCAGGTTACTCGCGGCACCGCGTTGCGCGTGCTCGTCAGCGACGCCGACTGGCTCAACCGCGCGTCGCGCGGATTCGTTTTCTCAGGAACCGGAGGGCCCGGGGGACCCACAGGACTCGACCAGCTCATTGCGCTCCTCAATCGAGAGCGACGCAACGACCGTCTTTACGTGGGACTCTTTGTTCCTTCTCCCACGATGCTGTGGGATGACAAGGAGCTGCCCAACGTGCCGCTGTCGCAAATCAACATCGTGGACGGGCGGCCCACCCCGGGAAGCGTGCAGATCCTGCGCGAATCGCTGGCGAGTGAGGCGTCCATCGCTCTCGGCGGGCCGGTTACCGGCGTGATTTCTCTAAATTTGGCGGTACGGTGAACACGGTGAAATTTCCGCGCGCGCGATCATTGAGATATATCTCGTTCGTCATACTGGTGCTGCTGGTTGCCATGTGCTCTTCCATAGCACGCGCGGAACATACGCGCCGCTGGCGCCAGTCGAGTTACGATGAATTCCTCAAAGGGAATGCGCGCGGCGTGGCCGTTCGCAGCGACGGCCGGCTGGAACTGGCCCCGAAATTCACGCTCCTTGCCGACGCCGACGCGTCTTATCTTTGGGCGCTCTGCATTGATCCCAAAGGCACGCTGTACGCGGCGGGGGGTTCCCCTGCCAAAGTTTTCCGCTTCGACGCCAGCGGCAAGCCTGCGACAGTGTTTGAGTCGAGCGATCTCTCAGCGCAGGCGATCGCATTCGACGCCAAGGGCACGTTGTATGTGGGCACGTCTCCGGACGGCAAGGTCTACCGCATCTCCGCTTCCGGCGAAAAAACAGTCTTCTTCGATCCCAAGACGAAATACATCTGGGATCTAGCGTTCGCGAGCGACGGAACGCTCTACGTCGCCACGGGCGACAAAGGGCAAATCTTCGCCGTCGCGCCCGATGGGAAGGGCGCACTATTTTACTCTAGCGACGAAGCGCACATCCGGGTCCTTGCTTTCGACACGAGAGGCAACCTCATCGCCGGCACCGAACCGAGCGGCCGAGTCCTGCGCGTCTCGCGGCCGAGCGAGAAAACTGCGCCTAAAGACGCGAAGGAGGCGAGTGGGCCGGCTACCGAAGGCTTCGTCCTGTATGAAACCGCCAAGCGCGAAGTGACGTCGCTGGTTATCGCGCCCGACGGAGCCATCTACGCCGCTGCAATCGGCGACAAGCCGCGGAGCGGCTTGACGCAAGCGCCAACCACGGTGATCACCAACGCGCAAGGAATGACAACAATTACCGGCGGGGGTGCAATCGTCTCCGGCCAGGGTCAGTCGCAAACTCCCTTCATGCCTTTTCCGTCCCTGCTCACGAGCAGCATTTACCGCATCTCCCCGGAGGGTGCTCCGGAAGAGCTGTGGTCCTCGCGCGAAGACCTGGTCTATTCGCTGGGTTTTGGCCAGGACGGGCGGCTCCTCGCAGGCACGGGGAACAACGGCTCACTGCTGGCTATTGATGGCCGCGGCGTTTACGCCCAGCTCGCGAAGGCCGGGTCTGCGCAGATCACGGGAATCGCTCGCAACGCCGGAGGCAAGGTTTTTCTCTGCACAGCAAATCCCGGCAAGGTTTTTTCCGTTGGCCCCGAATACGAATCCGAAGGCAGCTACGAATCCCGTTCCTTTGATGCGCAGCTCTTCTCACAGTGGGGCAGGATCGAATGGTGGGGGCCCCCGGCGGCGGCTTCAGCAAAGGCCACCGCGAATTCGAGCGAGCCGCGCACGGAATTTCTCGCGCGCTCGGGGAACACGGAAGATCCCGGCAAAGAATGGTCACGCTGGTATGGGCCGTATTCTAGGAGCGGCACCGCGGTGGAAGCGCCACCGGCGCGATTTCTTCAATGGAAAGCCGTCATCCACGATGGGCGTCCCGGCGACGGCATCGACTGGGTCAGTGTCGCCTATTTTCCGCGGAATGTCGCGCCGGTAATCGACGCCATTGTCCTGCAGGATCCCGGCGTGCGGGCGCAAAGCGTCACGCTGACTCCGTCGGGGCAGCAGCAGCCCGTCAACCTGAAGATGCCGCCCGCGCCGAGCACACTGGGAATTACCATCACGCAAAGCGCTTCGCCGGCGAAGTTCGAAAATCCTCCGCAGGGATTCGTTCAAAAAGGCTACCAGTCCGTTTTGTGGGGCGCGCACGACGAAAACGATGATGAACTGCGGTACAGCATCTACTATCGAGGCGAAACAGAACGCGAGTGGAAATTGTTGAAGGACAATCTCGATCAGAAGTTTTACTCCTGGGATACGACCACGCTGCCCGACGGCGCCTACTATCTGAAAATCGTCGCTACGGATGGGCCTTCCAATCCTCCTGCTGTAGCCCTCAAGACGGAACGCGAGAGCGAACGCTTCGAGGTGGACAACACTCCTCCCACGATTGAGAACTTGAGAGCGGGAGCGAACGGCCGCCTTGTGGATCAAGGCCGCGGCCCGAAGGAAGACGTCAGCGTGCAATTCACGGCGCGGGATGCGACCAGCAGCATCGAACGCGCACAATACAGCGTCGATGGCGGCGAATGGATTCTCCTCGCTCCGACGATCGGAATCAGTGATGCGCCGGAAGAACACTACCATATCCTGCTCGAGCGGCTCTCAGCAGGAGAACACACGATTGCTGTGCGCGTGTACGACAAGTTTGAGAATGTCGGGAGTGCAAAGACAACCGTAACCGTGCCCGCCGCAAAAATGTAGACCTCGCCGGGGGGGAACCCAGCGCAATCCTCTTGCTGACCCGTAATTTTAGATTATGACGGCCTGGTACTTTTCGATTTCCGCGCCGAAACCAATACGGCCGTCGCCGTAGGGCTCATTGCGCACATGCACGACGCGAGCGGTGCAACGCGCCTCTTCCGATTTGCTTCCCGTCACCTCAGCGGGCATGCGCAGGGTCGCCTCGATGGGAGCACCCACCTGCAGCGGGGCCGAGGTTGCGAAGAAAAAACCACCTCTCGAGACATTCAGGGCTTCGGTGAAATGCTCGGATTTGTCGGAAGCCAGCCCGATGGCGCGAAACCGTAGCGGGGTGCGAACGTTGCATCGAGTCAGCTGACGCCTATCGGAAGCCGCCATGATGATAGTCCTCCTTCGCGCAAGGAAGGGCGCTATACGGTTCTCTTGTCTCTGCGGAGGGGTTACATGTAAGTGTAGCAGACTCACGGGCCGGGTCAAGGACTAAATCCCTCAATAAAGCGTCTAAATTGCGCGGTTCTCTTCTCCTGAGTTTCGCCCGCGAAGAAACTTTCGCCACCTGGTTTGGAGTACAATTGTAGTAATCGGAAGCGAAAATGAGCGCAGCACTACAAATGGAACCTCCGGCAACGCAGCAGCCCGACTGGCGCGCCATCACCGAAGCCCACGCGCGCATTGCGCCACGCATTCATCGAACGCCGGTCCTCACATCCGCGACGACGGATCGAATGACGGGAGCAAGGCTTTTCTTCAAGTGTGAGAACCTGCAAAAGACGGGGTCGTTCAAGATTCGCGGCGCGGCAAACGCGATTTTTTCACTGAGCGAGGACGAAGCGCGGCGAGGAATTGTCACCCACTCGAGCGGCAATCACGGCGCGGCAGTGGCTTGCGCCGCGTACTGGAGGGGCGTGCCGGCTTGGATTGTCATGCCGAAAAATGCGTCGGCGGCAAAATGCCACGCCGTCGAAGCATACGGCGGACGCATCGCTTTTTGCGAACCGAAAGTCTCGGCGCGCGCCGAAGCTGCGGCGCGGATACAGAAAGAGACCGGCGCTGTGATGATCCATCCCTACGACGATGACCGCATCATCGCGGGGCAGGCCACCGCGGCGAAAGAATTGCTCGAAGAGATTCCCGACCTCGACGCCGTGTTCGCTCCCGTGAGCGGCGGCGGGCTGCTGAGCGGGACTTGCCTCGGCGCAAAGGGCATCCGCGCGGACGTGCGGGTTTTCGGTTGCGAGCCCGAGCGCGCGGACGACACGGCGCGCTCGCTCGCTACCGGCATATTGCAAGCGCTCGAGAGCTCTGACACGATCGCCGACGGGCTGCGATCTTCGCTTGCGCCGCGAACCTTCGCGCTTTTGCGGCGCCACGTCGATCGCGTTTTACTCGTCAGCGAGGAAGAGATTATTGCGACGATGCGGCTTGTCTGGGAGCGGATGAAAATCATCATCGAGCCATCCTCGGCGGTCGCTCTTGCGCCTCTGCTACGGGCTGGTGCGGTCGCGAGCCTTGAGCTTCCAAAGCGGGGCGATGGTAGCGCGCCAAAACTAGGCGTCATTTTCTCCGGAGGCAACGTCGATCTTTCTGCTTTGCCATTTTGAAAGCACACTTATTTTGCCCTCTTGGCAGGCAGATAGCTGCCGTTGACAACATCTGACAAGCGGCTAAAATCGTGTCCGCGCAAAGGCTCATCTCCAGAACGCGGATCGGCTTCCTTCCCGCCTTTCCGGAGGATTCACATGATCGATGACCTTTATGAATTGATCGGAGGGAAGCGCACGGTGTGGGCCGCCACCGAAGCTTTCTACCGCCGGGTCCTCCAAGATGAGAGACTTCGCAAATTTTTTGATTCTGCCGACATGCCGCACCTGCGCGCCCGGCAGAGTATGTTCATTTCCATGCTTCTGGGCGGACGCTTCGTCTATACAGGAAAAGACATTGGAGCGGCTCACGCGCGAGCGCGCGAGCTGGGACTAACCGACAAGCACTTCGATGCATTTCTCAAACACTTTGGCGCAGCCCTGGACGAAGTCGGCGTGAAACCGGAGAACGCGGAGAAGGTGATGAAACTCCTGGAGAGCAAACGAAGCATCGTCCTGAATCACTAAGAGTGTTTCCAGTAGGTCTTGGCTGCCCGCACGCACACTGGAAAGTTCGATGCACATGAGCCTGTCCTGAACTGACTTTATGAACAAGCGTAGTGCATTTCACGGGAAGCCGAATGTCAAATGATCCGGCAGCGCGTTCGACACGCGGATTCCGAGTGCATAGTTATGTCCGGGGAGATGCGACGATGGTGGAGTGCCACGGCAAATTGACGGCGGAGAATGCGCCGCTTTTGAAAAGCGAAGTCCGGGAGATGATTCCAAACCAGAAGCGGATCATCCTGGACTTGAAAGAGGTGCCGTTGATGGACAGCTCGGGGCTTGGCACGATTGTGGGCCTGTACGTTTCGGCAAGAACGCGGCGTTGCTCGCTGGAGTTGATTAACGCGAACAAGCAGATTCGGGAGCTCTTTGGAATCTCCAATTTGCTTTCGATATTCGAACCCGCCGGACGCCATGGGGGCAAGATGGTGTGAGTGTCTTTGGCGGCGGAAGAAAGATGTTTGATTGAAGATCGAGAGGAGAAATAAAAAATGGCCGAACTGACGGGAGAACAAGCAGTGTCTTTGCTGCACAATCTTTATCTGGGGACGCTGAAAAACGAAAGCAAGATCACGAAAAAAATCATCGCAGCGGTGCCGGCGGACAAGTGCGAGTACCGGCCGGATCCGGTGTCGAAGAGCGCCATCGAGCTGGCGAAGCACATTGCGGCCGCGGACAACCGTTTTCTCGAAGGGGTGGTCAATGGCGTGTTCGAGGCCAGCGCAGGGGCGATTCCGGAGAGCGTGAAAACTCCCGCGGAGATCGCGGCGTGGTATGAGGATCGCTTCGCGAAAAATTTTGAAGCACTCACGAAGCTGAACGGGGAACAGTTGGTGAAAATTCTGGATTTTCGCGGGATGTTCCAGCGGCCCGCAGTGACCTTCGTGGTGTTGGGACTGCACCACACGATTCATCACCGGGGCCAGCTTTCGGCGTACCTACGCTCGATGGGCGCGAAAGTGCCGTCGATTTATGGCGAGAGCTACGACGACGCGCAAACGAGAAAAGCGGCGCAGGCGTGAAGAAAATCAGCAGGCTAATGTAATCAGCGGACAACGCCGGAGAGCGGACTGGATGCCGCGGCGTAGAGACGCTTGGGCATGCGGCCGGCGAGCCAGGCTTTGCGGCCAGCGTTAACGGCGTCGCACATGGCTTCCGCCATGAGGACCGCATCCTGTGCTTCCGCGATGGCGGTGTTCATGAGGACGCCGTCAGCGCCAAGCTCCATGGCCTCGGCAGCATCCGAAGCGGTGCCCACACCCGCGTCAACGATCATGGGTACTTCGGTGATGCGTTCCCGGAGAATGCGCAGATTCGCGGGATTCTGGATGCCGAGGCCGGAGCCGATGGGCGCGGCGAGGGGCATGACGGCTGCGGCGCCGGCGTCGATCAACTTGCGCGCGGCGATGAGGTCGTCGTTCGTGTAAGGGAGGACGACGAAGCCTTCTTTGACCAGGACGCGGGTGGCTTCGATGAGCTCGGCAGTGTCGGGGAATAAAGTTTGCTGGTCGCCGATGACTTCGAGCTTGACCCAGTTCGAGAGGCCGACCTCGCGGGCGAGCCGAGCGGTGCGAATGGCTTCGTCGGCGGTGTAGCAACCTGCCGTGTTCGGAAGGATAAAGAATTTTTCGCGATCAATGAAGTCGAGCAGGGATTCCTTGGTGCGGTCGGTGAGGTTTACGCGGCGGACAGCCACGGTAATCATCTCTGCGCCTGAAGCGGCATGAGCCCGGGCCATTTCCGGGAAGCTGCGATATTTGCCGGTGCCGACAATCAACCGGGATTTGAAGGCGCGGCCTGCAATGACCAGTTCGTCTGCCATGGAAGTGCTCCTAACTATAGGATTGTAGACCTGAGAGGCGCGGGCGCCAAATGACGCAGAAGACGCCAGCAGGAACATCCGAACGCAGAATTAACAGCGGACCGCACCGAACTGTGGTATGATGTTTTTGCGCTTAATAGCTCGGTTGAGTTGTGCGGTCCCTCTGGTACGCAGTTGATCTGAGAATACCCGCCTTCAGTTTCCTCCGTTCGTTTTCAGCGTAATCTAAAACAAGGCTGGCAATGCAAGTTGCCGTGCCCGCCCGAAAACTCGTGTGCGCGCCGCGGCAGCTGCAGCCAGCAAGAAAGAATTTAAGGCTAATGCAAAATTTATCAGAAAGTGTCGCAGTTCGTCCTTCGGAACGCGCTTCCGAACGTACGAGCGACCTATTTTCAGAACTACCCATTTCGGATTACACGAAGGAGCGGCTGTCGTCGGCACGTTTTACGACGCCGACCCCCGTGCAGGCTGCGGCGATCCCGCGGGCACTGGAAGGCAAAGATGTGCTCGCGACCGCCCAGACAGGGACCGGCAAGACGCTGGCGTTCCTGATTCCCATCATCGAGCATCTCCTCAAGCAAAACACGCCGGGAATCGCAGGGCTGGTGCTTGTTCCCACACGCGAATTGGCCATGCAGGTGGTGGAGCAATTCAACGCGTTGCGCGGCAGGCTGCTGTCACCCGCGGCGCTGGTGGTCGGCGGATTGTCCGAAGGCGCACAGCTTAGCGCTTTGCGCAAAGGCGCTCGCCTGGTGGTGGCAACGCCAGGCCGATTGGAGGATTTCCTCGATCGCAAACTCGTGAATTTCCAGACGCTTCGGATGCTTGTTCTTGATGAAGCGGATCGTATGCTGGACATGGGATTTCTTCCCGCGATTCGCAGGATCGCGGCCGTGCTGCCCAAAGAGCGCCAAACGATGTGCTTTTCCGCAACCATGGAAGCGTCGGTTGCGCACCTGGTGACGGACTACCTTAGAAACCCGGTGCGGCTGGCGTTTGGGTCCACGCTGAAACCTTCGGAGAATGTGCGGGTGCAGGCATTTGAGGTTTCGCTGGATCGCAAACAGGAAGTGCTGCACCGTTTGCTTGCGAAGGAAACAGGCTTGTGCCTCGTCTTTGCGCGTACCAAACGTGGCGCAGAGCGGCTGGCGCAGAGCCTGAGCCGCAAAGGATTCAATGCGGCCATGATCCACGGTGGCCGTTCGCAATCGCAACGAATCGCGGCCCTGGCCGGATTTCAACAAGGGCGCTACCGCGTGCTCGTCGCAACGGACCTGGCTTCCCGGGGCATTCACGTTCAGAACATCGCCCACGTCATCAACTACGACATGCCCGAGATCGCGGAGAACTTCATCCACCGGGTCGGCCGGACGGGGCGCGCGGGCGGACACGGCGTCGCATCCACGCTGTTCGTGAAAGAGCAGCGATCGGAATTGTTCCAGTTGGAGCGCACGCTCGGGATTCGCATGGAGAGAATGAAGGCCGAGGACGGCCCGGCCGAAATGCAGATTCCGAAGCAAGGCAATATCGAGCGCAGCGGGACTTCACGCAAGTTCACGATAACTCGTTTGCCGGGAGAGATCCTGCAGGCGCAGATGGATAACTAGCTGCGCTTTCGAGCGAACTAATCCTGAAAGAGGGGACGCGGCTCGGCGAATTCGGCGTAGAGCTGCTCGATCGCGTCGCGATATTTTTGTTCGACGACGCGGCGCTTGAGCTTGAGGGTAAAGGTGAGTGCGCCGTTGTCGAAGGTGAAATCTTCGGGAAGCAGCGCGAAGCGCTTGATGGTTTCGTACTGCGCGAGGTTGGCAGTCAGGCGCTTCACCTCGCTCTCAATGAGAGAGCGAACCCAAGGATGCGCAACCATCTCGGCGCTCGAAGCGAACTTGATTCCCTGCTCCGCGGCCTTGGCGGAAACGGTGACGGGGTTTGGCACCAGAAGCGCGACGATAAATTTGCGGCGGTCCCCGATCACCGCGGCATTCAAGAGGAACGGGCTGGTTTTCAGTGCGTTTTCAATCGGCTGAGGAGCGACGAACTTACCCGCGGCAGTTTTGATTAAATCTTTTTTGCGGTCGGTGATGAATAGATAGTTGTCCTTATCGAGGTAGCCGATGTCGCCGGTGCGGAACCAGCCGTCTTCGGTGAGGACTTCACGCGTGGCATCGGAACTCTTGTAATAGCCCTGCATGACGCAGGGACCTTTGGCGAGAATCTCGCCATCCTCGGCGATGCGCAGCTCAACGTTGCGGATGGGGCGCCCCGCGCTGCCGGTTCGGTTTACCGGAAAGTTTGTAGTCAGGACGGGAGAAGTTTCGGTCAAGCCGTAACCCTGATAGATGGGAACGCCGACGGCCCAAAAGAATTCGGCCAACTCCTTCGCAAGCGGCGCGCCGCCAGAAAAGACAATGCGCAGGCGTCCGCCGGTACCCGTGCGTATCTTCGAATAAACCAGCTTGTCGGCAATCGCCCATTGCAGCTTCACGCCGAGGGCGACATTTTTCTCGCCTGAGCGCCAGGACCAGGAGCGCTTGGCTACTACCATGGCCCAATCAAAAATCTTCCGCTTGATCCCTGCGTTCTGGCTGCCCTGCTCCATGATGCGCACATAAATTTTCTCGAAAACTCGCGGCACAGCGCCCATAACCGTGGGGTGGAGTTCGAGGAGCGCTTGCGCCACCAATTCCACGACTTCGACGTAGGCGACGGTGACCCCGAAAAAGAGGTAAACGTAGTCCAATGTCCGGCCGTAAACATGCGCCAGCGGGAGGAAGGAAAGTCCGATGTCCAGGCCGGACTCGAAATGGGCTCCATCGTTGGCGTCGGTGATGTTGGAACAGAAATTGGAGTGGGTGAGCATCACACCCTTGGGTTCCCCGGTTGTGCCGGAAGTGTAGATGATGGAGGCAAGCTGCCCAGGCAAGACCTGCGATGCTCGCATGCGATAGGAAGAGACATCCGGGCCGCCAGCGGAAGCGATGAGCGTCTCGTAGCGGAGATATTCGGACGGAAGTTCAGCGCCGCCGTCCGCGACGATGATGTGTTCGAGCTCGGGGACGCGCGAACGAATGGCGAGGAGCTTCTGCAATTGCGCGGCACCAGCAACGAAAATGACTTTGGCGCCCGAGTGATTGAGGATGTAGACCATGCGCTCGGGGGATTCGTTGAAATAGATCGGAACCGTGACGCCGCCAGCGCCCGTAATGGCGAAGTCGGCGGTGTGCCATTCGGGCCGATTGGAAGCGAAAAGACAGGCGCGGTCGCCGGGCTTGACGCCCAGCTCGACGAGAGCGGTGGAAAGGCCCGCGACGCGGCGGAGGAGCTCTTCGGAGGAGATGGAAGTCCATCCATGGGCTGCTCGCGACATCTGCGCGCGGGGATTGGGCAGTGAGTCTATCGCTTTAAGAAAGCGCGAGGGAAGCGTGCCGTAGTTCATGGAGGTTTCTGACTTTACCCTAGCCTCTTGCGCGGCGCAATGAGGCTGGGGAGTGGTGGAATGCTGCTCAGGTGCATTGAGGCACTAACGAGCCTGTCTGACATTACCAAACCAAAGTCAATTCCTCAGCGGCTAAAGCCGCTCTGAAAAGAAAGCCTCTATGTCGGAGCTAAAGCTCCGACCCCCAAAAGCTGTGACACCCAAGACAAAGAGTAGTGATGAAGACTCTGAGGACCCGCCAGTACGACGCCGTTGGGGGCCTGACGCGACTGGCACCCCCCACCCCCCTTTTTTGTAAGTGCGGATTCTAAAGGAGTTAGAGTCCGCGTAAGTCTTTTAGAATGAACACTTATGAGATTTCTCAGAAGTGCACATTCTAAAGGGCTTAGGGGTTAACATAATTATAGACACCTGCCTCTGGGTTCGTGCCGAGTGCCAAGCGCCTGGATGGTTTCAAGGGATTCCGGGGCCCAAAACAAAAAACGCGACAGCTAGGCTGTCGCAGTCCAAATGCAGGTGTATCCAAAAACAGAGTACACCAAAACGAACTGTTCGTCCAGGAAGAAGAAGGGGGTGGTAGGCTAGTTTTCGATTTTCCGACTACACGCCGAAGTTCCGCCACTCAAGCTGATAACTCTATCGTGCGACTCAAAGGTGTTTTGCTTTGATAGGCGTTCCCTCTCATATACATTTGGCTGGCAATGGCAACCTCTGACTCCCAATACGAGAACCAGCGGTTTCTAGTTCTCCGCCGGTTTCGAGACCTGCCAGACGCCCTCCTTTTCGATAGCATTCTGGACTCGGCGGCTATCGAATGTTTCCTAGCGGATGAGAACACGATTCGGATGGACTGGTTTTGGTCCAACTTACTCGACGGCATCAAACTTTGCGTCAGAAAGGCGGATGCTGATTCGGCTTCGAGTTTGTTAGACCAAAGTGTTACAGAGAAGTTCGACGTAGAAGGAGCGGGGGAGTACCAGCAGCCCCGCTGCCCAAAGTGCCAGTTACTCGAAATCTCTTTCAAGGGATTGAACAAGCCGGTCGACTACACCCGTGCCCTCCTTGGTGGCCCTCTGCCGCTTCATCGAAGTCTTTGGGAATGCGATTCCTGTGGTCACCAGTGGCCGGAGTCCAACGAGAAACCTCCGGCAAACTTGTTAACATCAACGTCCTCTATCTTCCTGATTGTGATAGCGATCGTGACCGTTAGTGCTGTGTTGTCATCGGTGATCGCAGCCATCCGTTTTGCAGCATCGCGTTAGCAGCACTGGCAGACTGACCCGCTGCGGAACGAGGCAAAACGAGAGGGGACCGGGGGAGGATTTCCGGAGGGAATGCGGGCTAATGCAAAAGGAAGTAGCGTACGTTAAGATGAGCCACGGAGCTATTCGCATGGGCGCAATCACTTCCGGAACCGTGAGCGAGGCGAGTCTGTCAAAAGGGCCGTTTCGCGCGGCGCGGGGGACGCAGATTTCCTGCAAAGGCTGGCAGCAGGAAGCGGCTCTGCGCATGCTGATGAACAATCTCGATCCGGAAGTTGCTGAAAAGCCCGAGGATTTGGTGGTGTACGGCGGGACGGGCAAAGCAGCGCGGAATTGGGGATGTTTTCACGCGATTGTGAGGTCGCTGCGAGCGCTGGAAGCGGACGAAACCCTGCTGGTGCAATCGGGCAAGCCGGTAGCGGTCTTCCGGACGCACGAATACGCGCCGCGGGTACTGCTGTGCAATTCGAATCTTGTGGGCCAGTGGAACAACTGGGACCGCTTTCACGAGTTGGACCGCGCGGGCTTGATGATGTACGGACAGATGACCGCGGGAAGCTGGATCTACATCGGTACTCAGGGGATTTTGCAGGGTACTTACGAAACGTTTGCGGCAGCGGCGAAGAAGCATTTTGGCGGCAACTTGGCCGGAAAACTTGTGGCCACTGGCGGAATGGGCGGGATGGGCGGCGCGCAGCCGCTGGCGGCGACGATGAATGGCGCAGCGTTTCTGGGGATCGATGTGGACCCGGAGCGCATCAAGCGGCGCGTGAAGGCCGGATATTGCGACGTGATGGTGACTTCGCTGGATGAGGCGCTGCGGATTTTGAAGAATGCGGTGCGCAAAGGCGAAGCGACTTCGGTCGGTCTGGTGGGCAATTGTGCGGACGTGATTCCGGAATTGGCGCGGCGCGGCGTGGTGCCGGATTTGCTGACGGATCAAACGAGCGCGCACGATCCCATCGGCGGCTACGTGCCGAATGGAATGACGCTGGAAGCGGCGCTGGAGCTGCGAAAGAAAAATCCGGAGGAGTACAAGAAGCATGCGCTGGCGGCGATCGCGCAGCACGTACGCGGAATGCTGGATCTGCAGAAGCTGGGTTCGGTGGCTTTCGATTATGGAAATAACATTCGAACATTTGCGTTCGAGCAGGGCGTGAAGAACGCTTACGATTTTCCGGGGTTTGTGCCTGAGTACATCCGGCCGCTCTTCTGCGAAGGAAAAGGACCGTTTCGCTGGGCCGCGCTCTCCGGAGAGGCGTCCGACATTGCGAGGACAGATCAGTTGGTGCTGGAAATGTTTCCTCAGGATGAGCATCTGAGCCGATGGATCAAGCTGGCGCAGAAGCGTGTGAAGTTTCAGGGGCTGCCTTCGCGCATTTGCTGGCTCGGATATGGGGAACGCGACAAATTCGGATTGCGCCTGAATGACCTGGTCGCGCGCGGAGAGTTAAAGGCGCCTATCGTGATCGGCCGCGATCATCTGGATTGCGGCTCCGTGGCGTCGCCATTTCGCGAGACGGAATCGATGCTGGACGGATCGGACGCGATCGCCGACTGGCCGCTGCTGAATGCGCTGGTGAACACCGCCAGCGGCGCGTCGTGGGTCTCGATTCACAATGGCGGAGGAGTGGGAATCGGTTACTCGCAGCACGCCGGTCAGGTGACGGTTGCCGACGGGACGAAGGAAATGGCCATACGCATCGAGAGAGTCTTGACGAACGATCCGGGGATGGGCATCGCGCGCCATGTGGACGCAGGCTATCCCGAAGCCATCGCGTTCGCGAAAAAGACCGGCGTGAAAATTCCGATGGCGTAGCATAGGTTGAAGCATCTGTGCTGGATGGAAATGATCGCGACTGGCCGCGATTACTTTGGCTTAGCGCCTTCGATGGGGGCCACTCCTGGCGTTGGGCTTTCTAGAGCGGGCTTCGATGAAAGGTTCACCTGCGCACCGACTTTGAGGAGCTGGGTTTCGCCTGGACCCTGGAAAAAGGTGAACCCCGGTCGGTCCTTCCAGGCCTGCGGTCCTCCCAGCCTGAGCCCATGCTGCAGCGTCACGTCGTGGATTCTCGTGACCAGGGCCTCGTATTCCTTGTCGCCCTGGCGGTGCCCGGAAAAATTGCCCAGGTCGGTGCTGGCGGCGAAGATCACATCAATCCCGGGAACGGATGCAATTTTCTCGGCGTTCTCCACGCCGATAGGAGTCTCGATCATAATCACCACAACCATGTTGTCATTGGCAGTCTGGCGATAATCGCTTCCCCACAACGCACCATATTGGCCGTTGCCCTGGCTGCGCCGGCCCTCGGGCGGATACTTGGACCACTTCACCGCCGCTTGGGCCTTTTCCACTGTGTCCACGGTGGGAACGATGATTCCCAATGCGCCGATATCCGTCGCCTTCTGGATATCGCTCTCCGTCGCGTCCGGAACGCGAATAAAAGGCATGGCCGGTGCCCCCCTGCAGGCCCAGATCATTCTGGCCACGTCCCCAAATGTGAGAGGGCTGTGCTGCATCTCGATCCAAAGGAAATCGTAGCCCGCGTTCGCCATGGCGCAATAGATATTCGGGTCGGGAGAGAAGACGGTGGCTCCGACAATCTGTTTGCCGTCTTTCAGTTTCTGCTTGGCAGTGTTGTAGAGGCGCGCTGGCGCCTTTTGCTGTTGCACTTGTGCTTTTCCCGGTGCTGTCGCGCACAACATAATACAAATCACCGTGAATGAGAAGATTCGCCTTGCACTCATCAGTTTCTCCTTAGGCGTAGGCATCACTGGGGGCGGCAGAAAAAGACTATACTACGCAATGCAGCAGGGCTCATCGATTTTGAACATAGGCTGAAGCTCTTGCTACCTAAGTCCATTCCGGCATAATACAAAGGCCTTGAACCAAAATCTCTTTATCGCAGGTGCGTCGCAACTCCTGACCTTGCGCGGGCGTGGTCCGCGGCGCGGCACAGCCCTTTCCAACCTGGGAATTATCAGGGATGGCGCACTGCTGGTGTGCGACGGGTTGATCGCGGCGGCCGGACCGCGCGCGCAGGTGGAAGCTCTGCCCGAATCTCGCGACGCAGAAAAAGTTGACGTGGGCGGGCGGGTCGTGCTGCCGGGTTTTGTCGATTCGCATACCCATCTGATTCACGCGGCGAGCCGCGCTGAAGAATACGAGCTGAAAATTGCCGGCGCGTCGTATGAAGAGATCGCGCGCAAAGGCGGCGGAATCCTGAATTCGGTGAAGAAACTGCGCGCGGCCACATCGGATGCGTTGAAACTGCGGGCGCACCATGCCTTGAAGCAATTCGCGGCCTACGGCACGACGACCATCGAGGCAAAAAGCGGGTATGGGCTGGATGTCGCGAGCGAGCTGAAGATTCTTGGGCTCCATCGGGAGCTGAGCGCGGAGCAACCGCTGGAAATCGTCTCGACATTTCTGGGAGCGCATAGCGTTCCTGCCGAGTATCGCGGTAGAGCCGGCGGCGCGGAGAAGTACATTTCCCTTCTGCTCGAAAAACTGATTCCTGAGGTGGCGGGCAAAAAGCTGGCGGAATTTTGCGATGTGTTCTGCGATCGCGGCGCGTTTACACGGGAGCAGGCAAAGCGGATTCTCGAACAAGGCAAGAAATATGGACTGCTGCCGAGGCTGCACGCCGAACAGCTCTCGCGGACGGGCGCAACGCAACTCGCGGTGGAACTCGGGGCAGCAAGCTGCGATCATCTGGAGCAAGTGAATCGCGCGGACATGCGCGCGCTGGCAAAATCAAAGACGGTTGCGACGCTCCTGCCCGGTTGTGATTTCCATCTGGGCTTGCAGCGGTACGCTCCCGCGCGTGAGATGATCGAAGAAGGGGCCATCGTCGCGCTCGCGACCGATTACAATCCGGGCACGAGCCCGACGGTGAGCATGCCGATGATTCTCGCTCTGGCTTGCTCGCAGCTTCGCATGACGCCCGCGGAAGCGATCACCGCGGCGACAATCAACGCCGCATATGCACTGCGGCGGGAGAATCGAATCGGGTCGCTCGAAGTTGGCAAGCAGGCAGACTTGGCGGTTTTCGAGGTGGCCGACTACCGCGAAATTCCCTATTATTTTGGTGTGAATACCTGCTGGACAACGATGAAGCAGGGCAAGATCATTCAGAGACAGCAATTTTGAGTCAGATCACGAAGGGCCCAGCTTAGCGGGCGCCTGCGAAGACAGAGAAACCATACACGGATGAAACGACTGATTGAATGCGTACCGAATTTTTCCGAAGGGCGTGACGCTGCGAAAGTGGACGCGCTGGTGGCGACCATGAGCGCCGTGCGCGGAGTCTATGTGCTCGACCGCGAGATGGACGCCGATCACAACCGCTGCGTCATCACCTTGGCGGGCGAACCGGACGCCGTGGCGGAAGCGGCGATTCTCGGAGCAGGCAAGGCGATGGAACTCATTGACATGACGAAACACACGGGAGCGCACCCGCGCGTGGGCGCAACCGACGTGTTGCCGTTCATTCCAATCGAGGGCGTGACGATCGAAGATTGCGTCGCACTAGCGCGGCGCGTGGGCGAAGAACTGTGGAAGCGCTATCGCATTCCCGTGTTTTTCTACGAAGCGGCGGCGACCCGCCCCGATCGCGTGAACCTCGAAAACATACGGCGCGGCCAGTTCGAAGGCTTGCGCGAGGAGATGAAACGCAATCACGACCGCCAGCCGGACGTGGGCGAGCCGAAACTGCATCCCACCGCGGGCGTGACGGTGGTGGGCGCACGGAAATTCCTGATCGCCTACAACGTAAACCTCAATACTTCCGATGTTTCGATCGCCAACAAGATCGCCAAAGCCATCCGGTTTTCTTCCGGCGGCCTGCGCTACGTGAAATCCATGGGCGTGGAGCTGAAGGCCAGGAACCTCGCGCAGGTTTCCATCAATCTCACCGACTTCGAGCAGACCCCCATGCACCGCGTCTACGAGATGGTGAAGCGCGAAGCGGAGCGTTACGGCGCAATGCCGGTAGGCAGCGAAATCGTCGGACTGATTCCGAAGAAGGCCATCGAGATGGCCGCAGACTTTTTCCTGCGATTGGAGAATTTTTCGCCGGAACAGGTCTTCGAAAACAAGCTGGAGACTGCGTTGAGCGGAGCGCCGCTCGAAACCGCCGGAAAAGACGGCAACCTCGCGCGGCTGGCGCGGCCCTTCCTCGACGCGGTAGCTGCGCCGACGCCAACGCCGGGAGGCGGCAGCGTTTCCGCGTTCGCGGGGGCACTGGCAGCCTCGCTCGGACAGATGGTGGCCGGGCTTTCGCGCAAGAAGAAATCGCAGGCCGCGCACGTCAATAAACTTTCGGTAGCGCTCGATGAACTCCGGCGAATGGCCGACGAACTGGCGAACGCGATCGACCGCGATGCCGAGTCCTACGACGGGGTGATGGCCGCGTTCAAATTGCCGCAGGGCAACGCCACAGAAAGGCGACAGCGCGAGGAAGCCATTCAGCAAGCCACGCGGGGCGCGGCGGAAGTTCCGCTCGAAGTCGCAGAGAGGACAGTTGCCCTTTTCGAACGTCTGGGACAACTGGAAGCTATCGCCGCGGCATCCATGCGTTCAGACTTGCAGGTAGCGCGGCTGATGGCCGCCGCCGGGGCGAAGGGCGCCCTGGCGAACGTCGAAATCAACCTCGACGGCATCACCGACAAGGCTTTCGTGCAGGCGATGCGCAAGAAGGTTGAAGCGCTCCGCGGGCGGCTGGATGGTGCGGCCCGCGCCAGCACGGCACAAAATTAGAATTTCTTACAGCGGATTGAAGGAGTTTCCGATGAAACCGAAAACACCACTCACGAGAACCGCAGCCGTGGGGGTCTTGCTCGCGCTCGCACTAGCGTTGCCGCGCCCCGCCCGCGCGGACCGGCTTGGCGCGGACATGATTGCGCTTTTCCCGAAAGACGTCGGTGAATTCGCATACGTTGATCTCAAAAAAGCGCGCACGCTGAAGTGGTTCCCGCAATTGCAAGAACAGATGCTGCCCGACCGTTTCAAGCAATTTGAAAAATTTCTGGCTTCCGCGGGAGTCGATCCGAATACCCAGGTGGAAGAGGTGGCCTGGGGGCTGGTCGCCGAAGGCGTGACCACAAAGTCGGAAGGCACGGGTTCCAGTGCGGTGCCTACCGGCGAGCAAGTCGCGGGTATCGCGCTAGGCAATTACAATCCCAGCTCGACAGAGGATTATTTCAAAAAACAGAAACTGCCAACGTTCAAATTGCGCGGGTATACGATGTATGCGTTTGGGACCGGCAGCGGACCGAGCGATTTATTTTTCTTTTTCCTCGATTCCAGCACCGCGGTATTTGGACACCGCTCGGTGCTCGAGAAAATGATCGAAGTGCGTTTCGGCGGTGAAGAAGGCCTGCTCCGCAACGACACTTTCTATCCGCTGATCAACGAAGTAAATGGCCGCGGCGTGGTGTGGGCCGTGCTGAACCCCGCTTACACCCGGCTGGCGATGCAGCAGCTGGCGCCGGAAGTCGAACAATTTCCGGAAGCTGCCAAGATCATCAGGCGCATGAAGAATTTGCTCATCACCGTGGATGCGAGCGGAAGCGTGGACGGCAAATTCCAGGCGGTTTGCGGTTCAACGGAAGACGCCAATACGCTCTCGCAGCTCCTCCAGGCGGGATTGCTCTACAAAAGATACCAGGCGAGCCAGGACAATCCCGAGTTGGCGCAGCTGCTAGACCGGGCGCAGATATCCCCGGCCGGTGACCGCGCAATGCTTCGGATGTCGCTGAGCGACGAGCAGATGACGTCGTTAATCAAACGGAATACGTTTGCGCTGAAAATGTAGCGGATGGGATTGCCCCGCTAAGCGGCGGAAGCGGGCGAGTGAAGGAATTTGGTAAGGCGCATGATCGCGCAACGCCCGTGCGTTTCAAACTGAATACGGTCGACGCCTTCGAGGGCGCGCGGACCGCCAGAATTCTGTCCCATCTGCGCAGCGAATCCCACAACTGCATCCAGGCCCAGGGGCGGCGAACTCTCTCCTTCGTGCGCCAGCGTCACCTCAATCCGGTCGGTGAAACGTGAAAGAGTCACTTCAAGATGGGGATGAGCTGCGTCCAAGTGCCGGAACTCCTCGCGGCAGGCAGCTATTACAGTGGATTGCAGCTGGGAAAGAGATGCGTCCTTCAGTCCGGCAACATCGCCGAAACAGCGCACTACACCTCCAGCCGCTGCGGCAAGGCGCGCGTCAGCATCCATCTTCAGTTGAATACGCTTTACGTCAGTTGCCACGGCTGTTCGCGAGCGCTACATCGCACGCTTCCCGGCAGTCGGGACAATAGTACAGGCCATCCACGCAGAGCTTCGCGGCGTGCTGTCCCTTGCAAATTGTGCAGTACTTTTCGCAAGTGCAATAGGCTTCCGTCTTATCACACATGACACAGACAACCGGACCTTGCATGGCAACCTCCGTAAAAACTCTACCTGAGTAGTGGATTACGCGGCAAGACAGACGTGGCCGGCACTCGCGAATTATTCACTCATGCGCCGTGGCTACATATTGCGTGCGGCAATCGCCGCTGTCTGCCCTTCTTTGACGCATCTCGGGGCGCATGTTAGTATCGCTTTCTGCTTGAGCATGTGGAATGGAATCCGTCACTTCTCCCGCCATTATCGAGCTGCGTAAGACGCCGCTCAACGCCCTGCACCGCCGCTTAGGCGCGAAGATGGTGAATTTCGGCGGCTGGGACATGCCGGTTGAATATCCATCGAGCGGCGGGCTCCTCGCGGAACACAGAGCGGTTCGCAACCGCGTTGGCGTTTTTGACGTGAGCCACATGGGCGACATCCGCATTGGCGCGGGACGAAAACCGGGCGGAGCGCTCGCAGCGGTGCAGCATCTCAGCATGAACGACGCTTCCCGGCTGGAGATCGGGCAAGCCCACTACTCCGCGATGCTTTATCCCGAAGGCACGTTCGTGGATGACGTGATCGTGCATCGGCTTGGCGAAGAGGATTACTTGCTGGTGATCAATGCAGGAACGCGCGAAAAAGATATCCGCTGGGTGCGCGACAACACCAAGAGTTTCGACTGTGTGGTCCAGGACCTGAGCGAAGTGTACACACAACTGGCGATTCAGGGGCCGCAGGCGGTGGATGCGGTTCAAAAGCTCACGGATGCGAATCTCAGCGCAATCAAGAACTATTGGTTTACGCACGGAACGGTTTGCGGCTTGAAGAATATCCTGATCGCTCGAACGGGATACACCGGCGAAGATGGATTCGAAATTTATGTACCGGCCGACCGAGCCACAAGCGAAGAGGTGTGGGCAAGAGTCATGGAAGCCGGATGCGCATTTGGGATCGTGCCCTGCGGGCTGGGCGCGCGAAATACGCTGCGGCTGGAAGGAAGAATGGCGCTCTACGGCCACGAAATCAGCGAAAAGATCAACGTCTGGGAAGCCGGCCTCGACCGCTACTGCAAAATCGAAAAGGGCGATTTCATAGGCCGGGCGGCGCTGGAGCGCGCCAGGGCCGCGGGATTGACGCGCACGCTGGTCGGTCTGGAGATGATCGACCGAGGCATCGCGCGCGACGAATATCGCGTTTGTGACGAATCGGGCGCGGCGGTGGGAGTGATCACCAGCGGTTCCCCATCGCCGACGCTGAGCAAAAACATTGCGCTGGCTTATGTGCCACCAGCGCTGGCGGCGGTCGGCACAGTGCTGTACGTTGAGATTCGTGCGCAGAAATGTAAAGCGCAAGTGGTTCCAACACCGTTCTACAAGCGGCCAAAGAAGGCCGCAGCACCACAAACGGCAAAGAAAGTCTGACAGGAAGGGCAAAGGGGTGGTCTGATGGCGTATCCGGCGCAGTATCGCTACACGAAAGAGCACGAATGGATCGACTTAAAGGGTGACGTTGCTACGGTTGGGATCACGGACTACGCACAACATGAACTGGGCGACGTGGTGTTCGTCGAGTTGCCGAAGGTGGGATCGAAGACCGTCGCAGGTAAATCATTCGGGACCGTGGAATCGGTAAAAGCCGTTAGCGAAATCTATTCCCCGGTAGCCGGTGAAGTGATCGAGGTGAACAACGCATTGCAGGACGCCCCCGAGAAGATCAACACCGATCCGCACGGCGCGGCGTGGCTGATCAGGATTCGCGTCGCGAACCCCGCCGAAATCGCCAGCTTGATGGACGCAGCAGCGTATGAGGCGTATATCGCAGACAAGACCAAGGAAGCTTCGGCCTGATGCGCTACCTCCCGAAGAGCCCAGTCGAGCGGCAGGAAATGCTTGCTGCCATCGGCGCGAAATCGGTTGACGAACTTTTCTCCAGCATCCCGGATCGTTATCGCCTGCGCGAGGCGCTGAAATTGCCGGGCCCTCTCTCGGAAGCGGAAGTCATCCAATATTTTAAGGAACGCGCGGCGGAAAATTCCGTGGGCTACACGAGTTTTCTGGGCGCGGGAGTGTACAACCACTTGCGCTCGGTGGTCACGGACGCGATTCTCCAGCGCGGAGAATTTCTTACCTCCTACACGCCATATCAGGCGGAAATCACGCAGGGCACGCTGCAGGCGATTTTCGAATTTCAGACACTGATGTGCCAGCTCACGGGACAGGAAGTAGCCAATGCTTCGATGTACGACGGCTCGACGGCCACAACCGAGGCTGTACTGATGGCGGAGCGGTTGACGGGCCGGCGTCGCGTGTTGGTGGCGCATTCGGTACACCCGGAATATCGCGACGTGCTGAAAACTTATGCGAAGAATTCCGGCTTGCTCGTGGAAGAGGTCCCATACGCCGCGGATGGCAGGCTCGATACGAAGGCTCTTCGCGCGGCGCTGAAAGAGGATGTTGCGGCGGTGGTTGCGCAGTCTCCGAATTTTTTTGGAGTGATTGAGCCAGTGGCAGCGCTTGCAGACATTGCCCATGGAACGGGCGCAATGCTGGTTGTTGCCGTCGCTGAAGCAGTGTCGCTCGGCGCCGTGCGGCCTCCTGCCGAAGCGGACATCGTCGCCATGGAGGCGCAGAGTTTTGGTCTCGCGCCCAGTTATGGAGGGCCTTTCGCCGGGGTGATCGCTTCCCGCGATAAGTACGTGCGCCAAATGCCCGGCCGCCTCGCCGGACAAACTACGGACACGGAAGGCCGCCGCGGCTTTGTACTGACGCTCGCCACCCGCGAACAGCACATCCGGCGCGAAAAGGCCACGTCGAACATCTGCACGAATCAGGCGCTGTGCGCGCTGGCCGCGACCGTGCATTTGACCCTGCTCGGCAAAGAAGGGCTGCGCGAGATGGCGCAGCAAAATATTTCCAAGGCGCACTTTGCGCTCGCTGAACTCTTGAAAATTCCCAGCGTGCGCCGTGCATTCGACGCCCCATTCTTCAACGAATTCACCATCAAGCTGCCACGTTCCGTGAAGCTAGTCAACGCCCAGCTGCTGCGCGAAAAGATTGTTGGGCCATTTGTGCTGGGCACGGCGTACCCGGAACTCACAAAGCATGCGCTAGTCTGCGTCACGGAAACGACTACTCGCTCGGAGATCGAACGATTTGCACGCGCCCTGAAGCAGGCACTCGATCAACCTGTGTGAGAAAGAATATTTTTTGCAGGAGCGAGATAGTTCGCGGCCCTGCAGTGTGAACTGAGAATATGGACGAAAAAATAAAGAAAGCGCTGCGACACACTAGCCAGAGCGAAGGGCTGATCTTCGAAAAGTCCTCGCCGGGCAAGCGCGCTTTTGAACTGCCACCGCTCGACGTGCCTGCGATCGATCCCGCAAAAGCGCTGGGCACAAATCATCGTCGCGAAGGCGTCGAAGGCTTTCCCGAGGTGAGCGAAATCGAAGTGCTGCGGCACTTCACCAGGCTCTCCACCTGGAACTATGCCATCGATCTTGGCATGTACCCGCTGGGTTCCTGCACTATGAAGTACAACCCGCGCGTCAACGAATTTGTGGCCCGGCTCGATGGCCTCGCCACGGAGCATCCCTACCAGCCGCAGGAGCTGTCTCAGGGCTGCCTGAAAATTCTCCGCTTGCTCGAACAATGTTTGCTCGAAATCACCGGGATGGACTTCATCACGCTGCAGCCCGCCGCCGGTGCGCAGGGCGAATTGACGGGGCTGCTGCTGATTCGCGCGTATTTAGAAAAACAGGGAAATCCGCGCAAGAAGGTGCTGATTCCCGACTCGGCGCATGGCACGAATCCTGCGACCGCGGTGATTGCCGGATACCAAGTGGAGAACATCAAGTCCGAATCCCACGGCCAAATCGACGTGGATAGACTCCGCGAACTGGTGACGCCTGACGTCGCCGCGTTAATGATCACGAATCCCTCGACGCTCGGCATTTTTGAGCAACGCATCCCGGAGATCGCGGAGATCCTGCACGCCAAGGGCTCGCTGTTGTACATGGACGGCGCGAATATGAACGCATTGACCGGAGTGACCCGGCCCGGCGATCTGGGCGTGGACGTAATGCACCTGAACCTGCATAAAACTTTTTCAACGCCGCACGGCGGAGGCGGCCCGGGCGCAGGTCCGGTGGCCATGAAAAAAATTCTGGAGCCCTTCCGCCCTGTGCCGATCCTCGTTGAAAAAGAAGCCGGGCGGCTGGCGCTGGAACAGGTGCGGCCCAATTCGATCGGCAGGGTGAAGGCGTTCGCGGGCAATTTCGGCGTGCTGGTGCGCGCGCTGGCCTACATTCTCGCCTATGGTCCTGGAGTGCGCCAGGCCACGGAAGACGCCGTGCTCAATGCGAATTACATCCGCAAGCATCTCGAAGGCGTGTTCGAGCTGCCCTATTCCCTTCCCTCGATGCACGAAGTGGTATTCAGCGACGCGATCCAGAAAAAAAATGGCGTGAACACCATGGATATCGCCAAGCGGCTGATCGATTACGGGTTTCATCCCTACACGACGGCATTCCCGCTAATTGTGCCGGGCGCGCTGATGATCGAGCCGACGGAATCCGAATCGAAGGAAGAGTGCGATTTGTTCATCGATGCGATGAAGGCGATCGCCCAGGAAGCCGCAACGAATCCGGAATTGGTGAAGACGGCGCCCCATTCGACGCGTGTGAGCCGTTTGGACGAAGTTGCCGCCGCGCGCAAACCGGTGTTGCGCTGGAACCCGTCTATTAGGGGCAGCGCTGCAGATTAGGCGCGCTAAGCTCCCGGTCCGGCAAAACAGATTCCCTTCAGGGCACAAAGTGCCTGCGTGAAACGCGCGGACTGCTCCTGTCCGGTTGAACTTTCTCGGTTGATTTCTTCTACCGAGGCCAAAAGCGGTTCCCTCTGGTGATTCGGGCCCCCGCGAACAAATTGCCTCGAGTCATTTCTGATTTCTTTCCATGCTATTGGGGAAATCTTACGGTGTCGAAGATGGAAGCAAACGTCTTCTTGTAATTCGGAAAAACATCCTGGGGAGCGACGCAAACAAAAGAGAGCAATCCCCCCGGCCGCAGCACAGTGATCACCCAGTCTGTCTCCTGCCCGCCCGTGGGCGAATCATTGCTGAAGTAAGTGGAGAGTCCCGGCTGTCCGTTCAGGTGCACACGCGCGGATTGCTGCGCAACGCGCATGTTGGGATTCGTTTTCTGTAACTAGGTGAAGAACTGTTGCGTGGCCGCCTCGAGCGCACCGGACGCATTGGCATCCCCTTGCATTTGCGTCATGCCGATCGTCAGTCCGTACGCCAGCGCGCTCTGGGTGGTGTTGGCCTGCACGACTCCACCGTCTGGCGCAAACGAGACATTATCGCCGTCGCCGGATTTCCTCCAATTGTCGGGGTGCCCCAGCGTGTAGGATCTGGCCTCGTAGGCAACAAAGGTGCCAGAGGGGGCGGCGGGTGCTCCTGTGCCGCCGGATGTGCCGGAAACAGCGGGCAAAGCTCCTTTTTTCACAACCGGCAGCGCTAAGACTTCACGCTTGATCGCTTCGAACTCCAGTGAGTCTCGTTTTCCATTCGCCGGCGTTCCGCCGAGCTTGTCGATCTCCTCATCCACGCGCTCAACGCGGCGCTCCGGATTCGGATGGTTCGAGAAAAACTCCGGCGGCGTCTTACCTTTCATCTCCGCTTCCAGCTTTTCGAAAAACTGCGCCAAGGCGCGCGGGTCGTATCCCGTATCGTAAAGAACTTGCGTGCCCATGATGTCGGCTTGGGATTCCGCGGTGCGCGAATAGCGGAGAAGCACGCCGCCCGCGGCAAACGCGCCGAGCTGGGTCATTAACGCGCCCCCGGCAGTATCCCCGAAAATCCCGCCAACAATCCCCAAAAAGCCCTCCGTCGCTTGTGCCTTGGTAGCCTGATTGGTGCCGTGGCGTAACGCGACGTGAGAAATCTCGTGCGCCATCACGGCGGCAAGCTGCGCTTCGTTGTCGGCGGCCTCGATCGCTCCGCGATTTATGAAGACGTATCCACCCGGCAGCGCGAACGCGTTGATGGCCTTGTCGTTTACGCAGTGGAATTCGAACGGGTATTGCACCCCTCCCGTGGGAAGTTTTGCGGCAAGCTTGAGCCCGAGCTGAGTGAGGTACGCGTCAACCCGCGGAGCGTTGCAGAGTGGCAATTGCTTCTCAGCGTCAAGGGCCCCTCTTTTCCCAAGCTCCACGTCCTGTTGCGGCGAAAACATATTCCAACCGGGCTTCAAATTCGTCGCTGCGCCCTCGCGGCCGGAATGAACGCAAGACAGAAAATTGCAAGCAAGGCAGCGCCCCGAACGAAACCGCGAATTTTCCGTCGTGAACCCTCACGCTTGCCATACCGCTGGAATATGGTCTTTTGTCCCAAGACTTGCATCAGGGTCTCTCCGGCATTAACACGACGCAGGGCAAACTCTCTTCTTTCGAATCCGTTCGAGCGGTCGGCCACGGGAAAGGACGAAATGGAATTTCCGCTCTTCAGGATTACTTTACAACGGCACGAAGAGAAATGAAAAAGCCCGGGTGGCTTTCCACCCGGGCTTAATCGGAGAGAGAAGTCGAATGTTTGACGCCGATTCGGCGTCCAAGAAAACTAGCGAGCCATTCGTGGCATCGGCTCGGGCGATGGCGTCGCTGCTGGAGCTTCAACCGACTTGCCGCTGCGCGCTTGCGCGGCTCGCACGTTCGCGATTGGCTCGGGACGCCGGGCAGGCAGAGCAAGGTTTTCGCCTTCGCGGACGAAGGTCAAACGGTCCTGTGCCTTGTTCCAATCAATGCAAACTAGATCCCCCAGATGCACCTGCTCCGTCGCCAGCAGGTTCGCCAACGGGTACACCACGTGCCGCTCGATCGCCCTCTTCAGGTGCCGCGCTCCGTAGCGTTGGTCCGTCCCTTCCTGCAACAGAAAATCCCGTCCTCCGCTCGTCACCCGAAACAAAAATTGCCCCTTGGCCGTCTCCAATACCCTCTGCTGCACCTGCCCTAGCTCGATCTCCAGCACTTCCTCCAACTGCTCCCGCCTGAGCGGATGGAACACCACCACCTTGTCCAACCGGTTCATGAATTCC
>Ga0209118_1000273_pt1 | contig 31931 bp, 33 predicted proteins | sample BlaSpr_A8_Ref_M1_FD_187988 | JGI IMG/M metagenome (GOLD analysis project Ga0209118, IMG submission 187988) | Forest soil microbial communities from Thunder Bay, Ontario, Canada - Black Spruce, Ontario site 2_A8_Ref_M1 (SPAdes) (version 2) | ecosystem: Environmental > Terrestrial > Soil > Boreal... | reverse complement strand
CCATCGGGACCCATGACCTCCCGACGGTGGCGGGAATCTGGAACCTCAGCGAGCCCGACCAGCGGCAGCACCACCTGCGCCGACGGCTCACCGACGCGACCGGCCTGCCGGACGGCACGCCACCGGTCGACGTGGCGGTCGCCGCCTATCAACGTCTCGCGCATGCCCGATCTCGCATCGTGCTCGCTTCCTTCGACGATGCCCTGGGCATCGAGGAGCGGACCAACGAGCCCGGCACGACCACCGAGCGGCCCAACTGGCGCCTGGCGCTGACGAAGCCGCTCGAAGACATCGAACACGACGCGGGCGTGCTGCGCATCGCGAGCGCAATGAGTGACGCCGGCCGGTCGAACTAGCGACTCCTGATCACGGCCCGGCGTCGATCCTCTGCTTATACACCCACTGGCCGTTCTCGACCTGGTAGATCGACATCATCGGAGTGACGGCGTCACCGTTGGAATCGAAGGAGTACGTGCCGGTCAGGCCCGCAAACTGGGCCGTGTTTGCGACCGCGGTCAAGACCTGAGCCCGGGTCGGGAACGCCCCGTGGTTGGCTTTGACCACCTGTTCGATCGCGTCGATCAGGATGCGAGCGCAGTCGTAGGCCGCGAACGTGTAGTCCACGATGGGGGCGTCGGGGAAGGCCTTGCGGTAGGCAGCCACGACCTTCCTTGCTTCGGGGTTCGATACGTAATCCGGTTCGGTTTCGCCGTACGTACCGTACATATCGGCCGCATTCACCAATGCGTTTTTTACGCAGTCCTGACTCAGGGTGAAATTATCGGTTCCCAGGAACCAGACCCCTGGGAGGTTCTTCATCTGGGCCCTCGCTGCACAAACGTTCGCGCCCCCGACGGCGAAGACCGCTGTCGCGCCACTGGCCTTTACCTTGGCCAGAAACGGAGTGAAGTTGGTCGTCGCTTTATCCACGTTCTCGCGGACCACCAGCCCACCTCCCTGACGCGCGAGCTCCTCCGCGAAACTGTCGATGTACCGGTCTCCGTCGATGCCTCGCTCATTGATGGTGGCCACCCATTTGGCGCCAAGGCTCTGCGCGGCAAAACGGGCCATCGCCCGACCCTGCCATGGGTCCGGGGGCGCGACGCGAAAGAAGTTGTTGGTCAGGGTCGGGCGGAGCGCCGAGGCCTTCGAACCACACGATGGGATGGTCAGCGTGAGGCACGCGTCTGTTGTAGTCGGGCTGATCATTGCGATGCTCGCTTGATTCGCGATAGGGATGAGGCCAAAAGCCGTGGCCGAAATGTACGGACCGACAATGCCGACGACACGCGGCTCGGCGACCATCCGCCCCACGTTCTGGGTCGCCTTGTCGACAAAAGGAGCTTGCGAAACCGCATCGTCGAGAGACCAGTAAGCGAGCTTGAATGGCCCGACCCTCGGGTGCTCGCTGATCGCAAGTTGGATGGCCTTCTCGATTGGCGGGGCGCCGTCAAAGAAGCCTGTGACGGGGAGGGTGCTGCCGATCAGGATGTCGCCTGCGGGGGGCGCGACAACCTCAGGGGAGCTTCCCGCCTGACATGCGCTCAGGACGAGGGCGATCAGCATCGCGGGCGCAGCCGCCCTCGCGTTCACTTCGCCACGCCGCGGAGCTCACGAACCCGCTGGTTGATCGTGTCGGCCACGAACAGGTCGCCGGCCGCATCCAGGGCGATCCCTTCCGGAGCGCTGAGCTCCGCGCGGCTCGCCGCCCCGCCATCACCCGTGAATCCGCCCTGGCCTGTTCCGGCCAACGCCTGGATCTGGCCTGCTGGTGTCACTTCACGCACCCTGTTGTTTCCGGTGTCGGATATGAACAGGGTGCCGTCGCGGGCGATCGCCACTCCGAACGGAAAGCTGAGGTGGGCCTGGAGCGCCGGCCCACCGTCCCCGGCGTCGCCGTAGAACCCGCCGGTTCCGGCCACCGGGCTGATCACACCGCTCCTGTCCACCTTGCGGATGCGGTTGTTCCCGCTGTCGGCGATGTAAACGTAGCCGCGCTGGTCATCCACGGCAAGGCCGGCCGGTGAATGGAGCTTCGCATCCCTGGCTGCGGCACCGTCTCCGGAATCGCCCGAGACGCCCGTGCCCGCATACACGGACAATTGGTGGTCCCGAGAATATTTCCACACGCGGTTCCCGCCGCGGTCGGCGATGTACAGCGTCCCGTCGTTTCCCACCGCGAGGCCCCCAACTGGTTCAGCCCAGAAGTCCGAAATCACCACGTCGGACGGACCCACTTTCGTGACCAGGCTCATGAAGTGGGTGGGGGAGACCATCCAGACCTCGAGCGTGCCGTCCCTGATCGTCAGCAGATACAAGTTGCCGCCGCCGTCGACGGCAATGCTGCTTGCAAAACCGATATCGGCGCCCGGGCCGTAGCCCCCGTCGACCAGTGGCACTATGACCGCGTCCTTGAGGGGCATGAAGCCCGCCACGGTGACGATGGTCCCAGCCGCATCGACGCGTCGGATCAGGTGGTTGTCGAAATCGGCGATGTAGATGGTGCCGTCTCTTGCCACGGTGACGTCGCTTGGCAGTGAAAGCAGAGCTGTCGTCGCGCTGACGCTTTCGCCTAAATAGCTGCCCTGAGGAAATCTCTTCGGGTCAGGTGGCGCGCCGGCGAGTGTGGTGATCGTGGGACCTGCCGGCTGACGGACCCAGATCAACACACCCGAGACGGCAACCACGACCACCACCACGCCTGCCAACCACAGCCGTCCAGCCGAAGTCCGCGCCCGGCGCAACGGGGGCGCGGCTGCGGCCGGGAGTGGAAGGTCCGCGGCGACTGAGGTGCCCTGGCGGGTGACCCACGTGGCGATCTGAGCCCGCGTGTTCACCGCGAGCTTCTCGCGGACGTGCTCGAGATGGCCGTCAACCGTCCGCTCGGAGATGAACAGCCGGGCGGCGATCTCGCGGTTGGTCAGGCCTTCCGGGACCAGGCGCGCCACCTCCATTTCGCGGCGGCTCAGCTGGCTATTGCTCTCGCCGGGGCTTGTATTCATCGCTGTACCGCGTATTGAACCCCGAAAACGGGTACAGCAACGGGTACCTGAAGGGGTCTTTTACCCGCTGGTTAGCGCCTCGAGCCGGGTCCATCGTCGGGTCATCGACCGGCCACCGGCTGGTCCAACACCTGAGGAGGCGATCGTTATGGAGCTTCGCCAGAATGTGGCCCGCGTCCGTCCGCTGCCGTTCGTACTCGCCGTTGCAACACTGTTCTTGCTCGTGCTGGCGTTCGCCGGCTGGCAGGCGCAGGCGGTCGGCGGCACCAACCGGGTCGCCACGCCTACCGCTGCGGCGTCAACGACCGGCTTCCAGGGGCCCGACGCCCAGGAGCGCAATGCACAGCTCCGGCTCCAGGAGACGACCCACGGTCACTGAGAGTCAGCGACCTGAAGGCGGAGGGTGAGCCCGTCGCTCGGAACGCCACCCTTCGCCTCACCGCCGCCGAGATAGGTTCGGCCTGTCGAATGCCGCGCCGTGCGACAACGATCGCCGGGCGAACCTCGGTACGATTTCGAACGTGACGGTATCGCGCGCCAAGCTGGCGGGTACGGAGCTGGACTTCTATCCACTGGGCGCGCTTCCGAAAAATGGAATGCCCGACCCAACAGGCCTTCCTATGACCGTCAAGGTGCTGCTCGAAGGCCTCGTGCGTCTGGCCGAGACCGGCACCACCGCAGAGGAGAATGTCAAAGCGCTCGCCGCGTGGCCGGCGGCACCGCCGAAGGACGCCGAGCTTCCGTTTCTCCCCGCGCGCGTCCTCATGCAGGACTTCACAGGAGTGCCGGCCGTAGTCGACCTGGCCGCCATGCGATCGGCCATGAAACGCGCGGGCAAAGCTGCCGGAAAGGTCGACCCGCTGGTGCCGGTCGACCTCATCATCGACCACTCGGTCCAGGTCGATTCGTTCGGTTTCCGCGACGCGTACACGCGAAACATCCAGCGCGAGATCGAGCGGAACCACGAGCGCTATGCGTTGCTGCGATGGGCCCAGCAGGCGTTCCACAACTTCTCGCTGGTGCCGCCCGGGATGGGCATCTGCCACCAGGTCAACCTCGAGTACGTCGCCAAAGTCGTCCAGGTTCGCGACCTCGCTGGTCGAAAGGTCGCCATCCCGGACACGCTCATGGGCACCGACTCGCACACCACGATGGTCAACGGGCTCGGCGTGCTCGGGTGGGGCGTCGGCGGAATCGAGGCTGAGGCGGCGATGCTCGGCCAGCCTGCATACCTGGCCACCCCAATCGTCGTGGGCGTCCGTTTTATCGGCGCGCTGCCCGCTGGTTCGACCGCGACGGACCTGGTTCTGACCCTCACCGAGATGCTGCGCAAGCACGGCGTGGTCGAGAAGTTCGTCGAGTTCTGCGGGGATGGCCTGTCGAGCCTGTCGGTTCCGGACCGAGCCACCTTGAGCAACATGTGCCCGGAGTACGGCGCAACGTCCGCCCTGTTCCCGGTCGACGCTCAGACGCTGCGCTACCTCGACGTGACCGGCCGCAGCCGCGAGCAGATCGACCTCGTCGAGCGCTACACGAAAGAACAGGGGCTCTTCCGCCTGGATGGCGACAAGACGCCAAAGTTCAGCGAGATGCTCGAGCTGGACCTCGGCAAGGTCGAGCCCAGCCTCGCGGGACCCAAGCGCCCGCAAGACCGCGCGCCGCTGCCGAAAGTCTGGGAAAGCTTTACCGCCGCGTTTGGAAGCGGGCCGAAGGCGAGCCCCGATTCCCTCGGCCGCATGGCCGACGAAGGCGGCCCGGTCAACGGCCGCGCCGCAACCGCCGTGGCAGCCCGGCCTGCCGCCAGGCTCGAGAGCGGATGCGTTGTGATCGCAGCCATCACCAGCTGCACGAACACATCGAACCCGTCGGTCATGGTCGCCGCCGGCCTGCTGGCCAAGAAGGCGGTCGAGCTCGGCCTCGAGGTGAACCCTTACGTCAAGACGAGCCTTGCCCCGGGATCGCGCGTGGTCACCGACTACCTCGAGACCGCCGGCCTCATGCAACCGCTCGAGAAGCTCGGATTCTTCCTCGTCGGTTATGGATGCACCACCTGCATCGGCAACTCGGGTCCGCTCGCGAGCCCTGAAGTCGAGGCGGCCGTGGTCAAGGAGGACCTCAGCGTCGTCGCGGTGCTGTCCGGCAACCGGAACTTCGAGTCGCGCATCCACCCCCTGGTCAAGGCGAGCTACCTCGGGTCGCCGCCGCTTGTGGTCGCCTACGCGCTCGCGGGCACTGTGAACATCGACATGACGAAAGACCCGATCGGCCAGACCAGGGATGGAAAGCCGGTGATGCTCTCCGAACTGTGGCCCGCGCAGGCCGAGGTCAACGAGGTCGTGCAGCGCTGTGTCCAGCAGGAGATGTTCAAGCGCGAGTACTCGAAGATCTTCGAGGGCGACGAGCACTGGAAGACGATGTCCGCGCCGACCGGCCCAATCTTCCAGTGGGACGAGAACTCCACATACGTCCACGAGCCTCCGTACTTTGAGGACTTTGGGACGGAGCCCAAAGCACTGGCGGACGTCGAAGAGGCGCGCGTCCTCGCGCTGGTTGGCGACTCGGTGACGACCGACCACATCTCACCCGCGGGCGCGATCCCGCCCGACAGTCCCGCCGGCCGCTACCTCATCGAGCACGGCGTCGAGCGCAGCGAGTTCAACAGCTTCGGCGCGAGGCGCGGGAATCACGAGGTGATGGTGCGCGGAACGTTCGGCAACATCCGCTTGCGCAACAAGCTCGTCGAGCGCGAGGGCTACTGGACCCGCCACCTGCCGGACGGCGCCGAGACGACGATCTTCGACGCCTCGGTGCGCTATCGGTCGGAGGGCGTTCCGCTCATCGTGGTCGCCGGCAAGGAGTATGGATCCGGCTCTTCGCGTGACTGGGCGGCAAAGGGCCCGCTGCTCCTGGGCGTGCGCGCTGTCATCGCGGAGAGCTTCGAGCGGATCCACCGCTCGAACCTCGTCGGCATGGGCATCCTGCCCCTCGAGTTCGCTCATGGCGAGAACCTGGAGTCGCTTGGGCTGACTGGTCGCGAGCGCTTCACGATCAAGGGGATCGACACGATCAAGCCCGGCCAGCAGGTCGAGGTCGAGGCCGCCGGCGATGACGGCAAGGAGACCACGTTCGAGACGCACGCCCGCGTCGACAACCAGACCGAGGTGGGCTACCTGCACCACGGCGGCGTCCTGCCCCAGGTGCTGAGAGAGCTGATCGCAAAGGACTGAAACGGTCGGGCCCGCGAGGCCCCGCTTCAAATCCGGGGCCTCCGAACAATTTCTGATCTCTACGAGCACTGCTGGACCGGGATACGAGTCAACGCGGGCTAGCGCACAGGCTGCCACTCAGTGCCCGAACGCGTTACCCCATATGTGCCTGTTGAAGGGCGGACTCGACTGACTGTGCATACGACTGGCTCGTGTAAGTGGCGCCGCTGATGATGTCTATATTCGCGCTCTGCGCCTGAAGCACCTCTGATCTGAGCATCGGACCTGCGACCTGGCTGATGTACGCCGACCGTGCGCGGTCGCTTGGCAGCTGAACGGACTGCACGTCGGTGATGTGCCCGTTGGTGACGACCACTCGCACGACAACGTCGCCAAATCGGTTTGGAAAGTCAGAACCGGTGAAGGAGCCCGCCACGGCCGCCGCGGGCGAGGGCGAGGGAGAGGCAGTTGGCGTCGCATCGGGTGCGCCAGGCGAAGGCGTCGAGGGAGGGCTGGGGGAGGGCGTGGGTGGCACAGCGGCCACAGCACCAAGCGAGTGGGGCGCAACTCTGTAACCGGCGATCGCCGCCACGCCGGCTAGGGTGATGCTGGTGGCGATCAAAGCTCTTTTCACTGAAAGCGAAAGACCTCCATACGAATTCTCTCAGGAGGCACACCGACTGCCGCCAGCGATGACTTAAGCACCTTCATCATCCCGGAGGGCCCGCAGAGATAGACATCGCGATCGGCGATGTCCGGGACCAGCCGGCGGATGCTCGATGGCGCAAACCACGACTCGCGGTTCGACTGGCGTCCGCCACTTTGAGTCAGAAGGTATTCGACGTGGACCCCAGGGTGAACTTCCAGAGCATCCAGCTCCTTCTTGAACACGAGATCACCCTCGCCGTGAGCACGGTACAACACCCTCACATCGAAGCCGGCCGCCGCCATCTCCTCTGCCAGCGGACGGATGGGCGTTATACCGATACCTCCGGCGATGAGCAGCACCCTGCGAGTGGTGGGACCTTCGGTGAACTTGCCGAAGGGTCCGTCGACGAGTACTGGCGTGCCGGGCCTCAACAAGTGAACACCGGCCGTGAAGTCGCCGATGTTCTTGATCGTGATACGGAGACGCCGACCGTCCGGGACAGCTGAAAGCGAAAACGGGTGCGCTTGCCACCAGCGCTTGCGATCGAGAAAGCGCCAGATCGCAAATTGTCCCGCCTCCAGCTCGAACCTGTCGAGGTCCCGGCCGGTGATATAGACCGAAAACACGCCGCGCGCCTCCTTCACGACTGCCTGCACCCGGAAGCGGTGCCGAAAGTAGAGGGCCAGGGGCTCGAGTATTCGGAACACAATGAGGGAGCCAATCGTCGCGAAATACAACGCGTACCAATAGATGACGAACGGCGGATTGCCTGCAAAGTCGACACCAGTGGCTATCTGATGGCTGAACGCCAGCGCGATGGCCAGATACGCGTAGAGGTGGATGAAGTACCACGTCTCGTATGCGAGATGACGCCTGGCGATGGTCACCGACATCACCACCAAGGCGACGAACAAGCCCAGCGCCACGATTGCTCCTAGCAGCCCTTCATATCCCGTGATGAAGTCAGCCAGCTGGCCGGCCACGCTCTTGCCATCGCCGAGTTGATAACCGAGGGTCTGGAACACGCCATGGCCAATGAGGAGGCCGAGCACCAGATAGCCATTCCACCGATGCAGCACTGTCATTCGCTCTAGCCCGAAGCACCGCTCCAACCATGGCAATCGCGCCATCAGGAGCAGCTGCCATAGGGCGAGGTAGGTGCCGAGAAGGCCAGTCACCCTACCCACCCCGTTGAAGAAGTCCGATGCGCTGTGGGTGATCTCGAAGCCGGAGCTGACCCACCAGAATCCCAGAATCACGAACGCATTGACGACTAAAACGGCATACGCAAATCCAGGAGTCAACCAGGAAGGGGGACTAGGTGACTCCCGAGTCGCGTCGGCGTTCTCGGTGCGTACGGCGGGCAGGCTCAAACTGAATTCAATTTAGGAAAGTTTGCTTAGAGATCGCTGGGAAGCCGGTCTACACGGTGGCAAGGTGGCGGAGATCACCGCAATAGGCCGGCGCTCTCACTCATCGTCGCGAGCATCGCCGCCGGCGCCTTTCTCGTCTTCGCCAGCCCCAACCAGGCCAGCCCGTTCCTCTTGTTCGGCGACCAGTGGCGTTTCACGTAGTGCTCCAAAACCCGGCGTCGACCACGCGCGAAGTTGCCTGTCGATCGCGAAGGCCTCATAGCCCGGTGTCTTCCGAATGAAGTCCAGACCTGCCATTCCCATCGCGAAGCAGGCCGTCGCGAAAACGTCCGTCTGCAGGATGTCGGGACCGACCACCGTAAAGCTAAGGAGTGCGGCAGCCGGCTCGCCCGTATGTGGATCGATGATGTGCGCCCCTTTCTCGTAGGTGCCTGAGGTGGCGACTGCGCTCCCACTGACGAGGACCACGCATGCCAATTTGTCGCGTTCCACGGGATGCCTGACGCCAACGCGCCAAGGCTGGCCTGTGCTGCGTAGACCCCGAGTCTGCACGTCGCCCCCGGCATCCACATAGAAGTCGCGATATCCGTGGCTGTCGAGAATCGAGCACGCGCGATCGATCGCCCAGCCTTTGACCAATCCCGACGGGTCGAATCTTCCGCCTATCCATGCTGAAAAATAGCCGTCCGTTGCGCGCTCATACTGCCGGCAGAGATTGATGACCTGGCTCATCATGTTGCCCGCTTCCTCGGGCACCAGGTCGCCGCGGTTGATGCGGCTGACCTCGCTCGTATCGATGAACGGACTGAAGGTGCGATCGAGCAGCTCGAGCTCGGCGAACACATCGTCGAGGGCGCCCGGTTCCACCGAGTCACCGACCACATCTGCGGTCACCGGCATCCCCATCACATCACGCACCCGGCGCACGGGAAGAGAGTCTATGTCGCGACTTCAGTCCCATACTGGAACTGCATGGTCACCCCACATGCAGAAGCGTGAGGAGTCAGCAAACAGGGATGCCAACAATTCGTTTTGACGCCGCGCTGTACTCGATCGACAAATGGACTGTTTTGCGCTTGCCTGAGAAAGCGAGCAAGAAACTGCCGTCGCGCGGGCAGGTGGCCGTACAGGGAACGATCAATGGCCATGGTTTCCAGACGGTGTTGGAACCAGACGGCTATTTTGGCCACTGGATGAGGATTGATCAAAAGCTGCAGCGCGCCGCTGCTTTGAGCGCGGGTGGTACCGCGACGCTCGAAATCGAATCGCTCAAAGACTGGCCGGAGCCGAAAGTGCCGCACGATCTTGAGACAGCTCTGGCAGGTGCTCCTCAGAAGATCCAGGACCTATGGAACGACGTCACGCCGATGGCGCGTTGGGAGTGGGTTCGCTGGGTCAATGCAACCCCAAACCCTGATACGCGCAAACGGCGCGTCGAAGTAAGCATCTCGAAAATGAAGAGCGGGAAGCGACGGCCCTGCTGCTTCAACCTTGCCTCATGCACCGACCCGAACCTGTCAAAAAGCGGCAGGCTTACCGACGTCTGAACAGCCTTTGCCACCCGGAACGATTCACTCGCTCTAAGCCACTCGCGGTCACGACGGCCGCCTTTCCTTCACCCCCGGCTTCAGATCGCCCTTCAGCGCATCCTCATATGCGGCCCACAGCACTCCATAGGCCGCCACCAGGCCTTCGGGGCGGGGCTGCTTCAACGCCACCTCGAAGCGCCTCGTATACGCATGGTCGCCCAGCTCATCTCGCAGCAAGGCCTGAGTTTGCGCCTCCCATTTGGACGCCGACGCGAGGTCTTTGCGCTTCTCAATCATCAATCGCCCCCGGTTCATCATCTCCTCGAGGCGCGCGACGAACCCATGCCGGTCGAACCCCTTCGGCGCGCGCCGCGGGCCCTCGCTGCTTACCGTCGTCCACTGGACCGGGCGGCTGTACGACGGGGCCGACGCGGAGGGGCGCCAGCCGGCGGCTGCCCGCTCTCGGTCGTATGCCGAGCGCTTTGTGCTGGTGGTGAGAACGTCGTGCGCCAGGTTGATCAACTTGGCGTGCTCGAGCGCATCCGGGTGGTTGCCGCGGTCAGGGTGCCAGTACTTGAGCTGCCGCCTCCAGGCGGCGTGCAACTCCGTCTCCGTCGCGTCAGGCGGGACGCCGAGCACAAAGTAGTAGTCGGCCAGGGGACGGCGGTCGTTCGGCGAGGCGGCACCTCCTAGGTCTCACGCGCAAAAACCGGGCTGTGGAAGCGCAGTCTCGCATGGCGGCCGGGGCTTGTGGCAAGCCCCTCCCCACGGGGATAATGGTTGTGCAGGCAGCCGCTTTTCGTGCGCCCTTGCACTTCGCGCGATATGGCGTCGCCACGTTGCTCATGCGCCGATCGCGATGGCAAGCTTTCCCATCGAGTGCCCTTCGTCGAGGTAGCCCAGCGCCTCGCCGACGTGCGTGAGGTCATAGCGCCGGTCGATCACCGGCTTCACGCGGCCGGACTCGACGAGCTCGCCGAGCGTCTCCAGGTCCGGCCGGTTCAGTTTCGCAATAAAGAGCACGACGACCTTCTTACCTCCGCCGATGGAGCGGATGCGCACCTCGAGGAAATGCCGGATCGCCCGCAGGCCGCCGTCACGGCCGTGCTGCACGCCGGCCGCGCCGATGCCGACAAACGTTCCGCCCCGTTTCAGGAGTCGGGCGCACTCGGACCATGAGCGATTTCCCGCTACGTCCAGCATCAGGTCAAAGCCACCGGCGCTGCGCGTGAGGTCTTCTCGCGTGTAGTCAACGACGTGGTCGGCGCCAAGGCCGCGCAACAGCTCGACGTTTCGGGTGCCGCACACTGCGGTGACCTCAGCCCCGAACGCCCTGGCGATCTGGACCGCGAAGGTGCCCACGCCGCCGGATGCGCCGTTGATCAGCACGCGCTGGCCGGCGGCAACGCCGCCGTGGTCGCGAACCGCCTGCAGCGCTGTCGTCCCGGCGACCGCCAGCGTGCCCGCGTCCTCGAACGAAACGCCGGCCCGTTTTCGCGCCACCGGTCCGTCCTCCGCGACCGCGGCGTACTCGGCGAACGCTCCGCGCACGCCGCCGAAGATCTCGTCGCCGGGCTGGTACCGCGTCACCCGGCGACCCACCGACTCCACGGTCCCGGCAAAATCGGTTCCAACAATCGCGGGCTTGCGCCCGCGCTGCAAATGCGCGACCGGCGTGAGGGCGAAGAGGTCGACGGGGTTGGCCGACGACGCGCGGACTCTGACCAGCAGGCTGTCTTCGCGCACCGCCGGCACCTCGGTATCCGAGATCGTCAGCGCTCCAATCGATGCCGGACGCCGGCATACGGCGGCCTTCATCAGTCTCGTCTCCATCGCCACCTCGGCCATGGCGTCAGCTCAGCCTGAAGGGCGGGTACTGGTCCGTGACGAGCGTGAACGCATAGGCATTGACGCGGTTGGACCAGCGCATCACGCCGACGACGAACTCGAAGAGGCTGCGCGGATAGCGACCGGTGAAGAGGATCGCGAACCAGGCGACGATGATCGACACCGCAGCCGCGATGCCCAGGAAGAAAAGCACGACATAGTGCGGGATCGCGAGCAGCCACTTGATCAGCGGCAGCCAGCGGTTCATCTGCCGCGCTTCGGGATAGGCGAAGTCGAGATGGACGCTCTGATCCTCGTCGGTCGACGGATACCGGTCGTCCAGCAGGGCGAGGTACACGGTGACCCGGTTGGAGAAGCGCAGCAGGTTCAGGTTCCAGTCGAACCACCACCGCGGGTACTTCTGGCGAAACACCAGCATCAGCACGAGCGGGACGAACACCGCTGCGCCGCCGATGACCAGTGAGTTGCGGGCAGAGTTATCGCTGTCGTTGAAGGCTGCCCCCGACAGCATCGTGAGCACCACGACGATGGGGATCGCGATGAGGAAACGGAACGCCGTCGTGAGCCTATGAAGTGGCCGGGATGGGTAATCGACGTCGAACTGCACCGGGTAGTTGCTGACCATTTATTCACTCTCCTGATGTATTGATCTGAGGCTGATTACCTCGTGGCCGCGCAGGGCTTCGAGGAACGGCTGGAAGCTGCCGTAGACCGTGCAGCGGAGGACATGCCCGTGGACCTCAACCTCGGAGACCCCGGATGCGCGCTCGACCTGCTGCACCGGCGCCGCACCCACGAACGAGACCTCGACCCTCTGCTCTTTGAGCTGCTCGGCCATCACGATCGAGGCTAGGTAACCCACGCGCGGCCCGAATCGGTGGAATTACCGAATCTGCGCCGAGCCGTCGCGCAACCAGGCGCCGTAGTAGTTTCCACAAGCATGGCCCGCCCCGCCCGCCGCCTCGGCAACCTTCCCGTAGAAACCACGAGCTTCGTCGGACGCCGGCGGGAGCTCGCCGACCTGAAGCGAAAGCTTTCGTCTGCGCGTCTCGTCAGCCTCGTCGGGCCGGGCGGCGTGGGCAAGACGCGCCTGGCGATTCGAGCCGCCGCCGAGGTGAGCCGCGGCTTCTCAGGCGGCACCTGGCTGGTTGAGCTGGCGGACGTGCGTGACCCGGCGCTGGTCGGCAACGCGGTCATGGCGGCCCTGGACCTACGCGACCAGGCGGCGGCCGCGCCGAGCGCGCTGCTGGCCGCCTACCTTGAGGACAAGCAGCTGCTGCTGGTGGTCGACAACTGCGAGCACCTGCTAGAGCCTGCCGCGCAGCTGGTCAGCGAGCTCGTCCGCGCCGCGCCAGGCCTTCGAGTGATCGCCACGAGCCGAGAGCCGCTGAGCGCGCCCGGGGAACACGTCATGCCGGTACCGCCGCTGGAGCTGCCGGCCGCCCACGCCGTGCGACTCGACGAAGTTCGGCACAACGAGGCGGTCAAGCTGTTCCTGGAGCGTGCGGAGGCGGCGAGTGGGACGTTTGAGCTAACAGCCGAGAACCAGGCGGCGGTCGCCGACATCTGCCGCAGGCTCGACGGCCTGCCACTGGCGATCGAGCTGGCCGCGGTGCGAACCAGGGTGCTGAGCGTCCGGCAGATTCTCGAACGGCTGGTCGACCGCTTCGCCCTTCTCTCGGCTGGAGGGCGCGCCGCGCTTCCGCGCCACCAGACACTCGAAACCGCAATCGACTGGAGCCATGACCTCCTGACAGCGGAGGAGCGGACGCTGCTCCGCCGTCTGTGCGTGTTCGCCGGCAGGTTCACGCTCGACGATGTCGCGGCGGTCTGCATGCTGCCAGGCCTCCCGCCGGCTCGGGCCCTCGACCTGACGTCGTCGCTGGTCGAAAAGTCGCTCGTGCTCAAGGAGGACGCCGGCGGCGGCATCGGCTGCTATCGGCTCCACGAGACGATGCGCGAGTACGCGGGGCGCAAGCTCGGCGAGGCCGGCGAGAACGACGACCTCGAGCGGCGCTGCACCGAGTACTACGTCGCGACCTGCGGCGCGATGGCGCTGCAGGCGCGGTTCCGGCTTCCCGCCTGGCTGGCCTGGATGGACCTGGAGATCGACAACATCCGCTCAGTTCTCCGGCGATGTCTCGTCTCATCCGATTCGAGGAACGGCATCTCTCTCGCCACCTCGCTCGGCTGGTACTGGATTACCCGCGCGACCACTGAAGGAGTGCGCTGGCTGGACGAGCTCCTCGCGTCAGGTCCGGGAGATCCGGCCACGCTTGGCTGGTCCTGGTTTATCCGCGGGTTCCTGGCGGTGCTGCAGGGCGACTGGGCCGCTGCCATACCTCCACTGGAGCGCGCGGTCACGGCGGCCCGCGATGCCGGGAATCCGGTCCAGCTCGCGAACTCGTACGCGATGTTCTCGATCGCGGCGAACATGGCGGGCGACCGCGCGTCCGCGTTGAGGATGCTTGACGAAGCCGCTTCGATCGCGGGCGAGATCGACGACGTGCCAACGAAGGTCGGCGTGCTGCAGGCACGATCCTTCAACGCGATCTTCGAGGCGGACTTCGGCGCGCTGCGTGTGGCCGCGACCGAGGGCTCGAGCCTGAGCCGGGAGGTGGGCGATCTCTACGCGCTCCACATGATGAACGTCAACCTGGGCTCGGCGGCCCTTTCGCTCGGCGAGCTCGCTGAGTCGAAGGCGCGCTACGAAGAGGCGCTGCGCATCGCGTATCAGATCGACGACCGCATCGGACAGTACTACCTGCTGGCGGGGCTCGCGTTTCACGCCACGGTGGCGGGGCAGTCGAAGGTGGCGGCGCAGCTGCTCGGCGCCTCGGAGACCATCCGGCTCGGCGCCGGCGCGACTGTGATGGCGGTGCTCGCTCCGATCGTCACGCAGGCGGAGGAAGCTGCGACGGCCGCGCTGGGAAGGTCGAAGTACGACGCGGAATTCGGCGCCGGCAAACGGTTGAGCCGGGAGAACGCGGTCGGGCTGGCGCTGGGCGAAACTCACCCCGCCGCGGCGTCGAGGACTTCCGGCGCCGGTGCCGGCCTGCTCGCGAAGCGAGAGGCCGACGTCGCGGCGCTGATCGCCGACGGCCTGAGCAACAAGCAGATCGGAGCGAGGCTCTTCATCTCGGAGCGTACGGTTGACAGCCACGTCCGCAGCATCCTCAACAAGCTCGGCTTCAGCTCACGCGCGCAGATCGCGCGCTGGATCGCATCGGCGGAGCAGCACTAGGAGCAGCAGTGACCGCGCGCAGGGCAGGTCGCGCCTGACAGCTGAAACGTTCGAAACGACATCCCCGGACGAACGCGCCTAGATTTCGGGACCGTGAGGCCCGGGTTCAAGTCCCGGGCCTCACGGCTGTTTCGCGGCCTGGAGTGGCGTAGTCGAAGGGGCGGAATCCTCGCTAGGCCGATGGCTGGATGTTCTGGTTGACGTGGAAAAGGTTGGATGGGTCGTAGCGCTTCTTGATCCGTGCCAGGCGCTCGTAGTTGCTGCCGTAGCTCGCCCTGACGCGGTCCGAGCCCTCGTCCATCATGAAATTGGTGTAGGCGCCTCCGAGCGAGTAAGGGTGGAGGGCATCCCAGTAGCCAACCGTCCAGTCGCGGACCGCTCTAGCATTCGCCGGATCCGGGTCGACCCCCACGATCACCTGCGCAAAGCGCGCATCGCGGTAGGTCCAGGGGGTTGCATCGGCGGCCACGCGGCCGGCGGCTCCGTCGATCGGATAGAGGTGCATCGTCGACTTCCACGTCGGGAGCTTGCGGGCGTATTCCATGTGGGCTTCGACCGCCCCGGCCGGGATGGCGCCCACAAAGTCTGCGCGCCAGTACCACTGGTCGCCGGGTGGGTAGAGACCGTCGAAGGCAGCCTGAAGGGCGGGCAGGGGCATCTCTCCGACGCCGTCAAGCGCGGGCGGAAACTTGGCCCGGATCGGTGCCAATGCAGCCCTTGCGTCAGCCTCCGCACCCACATAGCACCACACCACGCCGCACACTTTCTTCAGGTGCAGCTCCTCGGGGAACGGCGGGCCCGGCGGCACGGTCAGCAAGGCAAAGAATCCGCCTAGCTCATCAGGTCCGTGCGCGAGGAGCTCCGTGTAGAAGGCCAGGACTTCCGGTGCTTGCTCCAGCGGCCACAGCATCGGGCCGCCGACGACGGTCGATACCGGCCGAGTCTGAAACGTGAACGACGTGACCACGCCGAAGTTGCCCCCGCCGCCGCGGATCGCCCAGAAGAGGTCGTCGTTTTCACTCTCGCTTGCACGGACCAGCGAGCCGTCGGCCAGCACCACGTCAGCCTCGAGCAGGTTGTCGATCGAGAGACCGTATTTGCGGGTCAAATAGCCCAGGCCGCCGCCCAGGGTGAGACCGCCGACGCCCGTCGTGGAGATGATCCCGGCCGGCACCGCGAGTCCAAATGCGTGCGTTGCATGGTCCAGCTCCCCAAGCGTCGTGCCGCCGGCGACCGTTGCCGTCCGAGCGTCCGGATTCACCCGCACGCCGCGGAGCCGAGATAGATCGATCACCAGGCCGTCGTCCACGCTGCCAAGGCCACCACCGTTGTGACCTCCACCGCGGATGGCAAGGTCGACGCCCTCGTCCGCCGCGAAGCGAACGCAAGCGATCACGTCGGCGACGTCGAGGCAGCGCGCGATCACCGCAGGATGCTTGTCGATCATCGCGTTGTAGACACGGCGGGCGGCCTCGTAGTCCGGATGAGCCGGGTCGATGAGATCGCCCCGCAAAGACTTCCCGAGTGTCTGGATGGCGGCGGGGTCCAGCTGTGACTTGGTGATTGACATATGAATCAGCTCCTTTGGCGTCTTCCGATGCGAGCGCTCACAGCCTGAACGGCCGCTCCTGCCTGGACCCGGGTGAAACCTTGGGAAAAGGTTGGGGCGCTCAGACTCCGCTGGAAGCGCTCAAAAGTCGCCGGTAAGTGGCTTGGAGCTGTTCCGCCGGAGAGACACCGAGCTCGCTCCGAAGGCGTTGGCGCAGCGCCTCATAAACCACCAGTGCCTCGGCCACATTGCCATGAGCTTCGAGTGCCGACATCAACAGGCCGTACCCGCTCTCGTGCAAGGGCGCCAAACGAACCAGGAGCCGTGCCGTGCGCTCGGCGCCGGCGAGCTCGGTTCCACCGAGGCCCAGGCACGCTTTTGAGTAGCACTCGAGCGCCCGGATCAAGACCTCGTCGAGCCTGCGCCTCGAAGCCTCGATCCATGACTCCTCGTACTCACCGAGAAGCGTCCGTTTGGCGACGTTCTGCGCGGTGAGAGACGCCGCCCATGCGCGCGGCCAGTCTGAGAGCGCGCATGCGGACTCCGCCTGATGGACGGCGGTCAGCGCGCGCTCGACGTCCACGTCCGCATTGGGCGGCAGGACCAGTGTCAGACGGCTGCGACCTTCCAGGTAACGATTTGCCAGCGCGGTCCGCACCTTAGAGAGCAGGGCTGCCAGGGCATCGGCCGGGTCTCGCGGTGGCTCCTGTGACCAGACCGCATCGACCAGTTCCTCACGGCCTACCGGCCGGTCGCGGTTCAGAACAAGGTAGGCGAACAGCAGCCGGCCCTGGCGGCCCGGCAGCGCCGGTTCGACGCGCCGGCCTTCGAGCTCGACTACATACGGTCCGCACAGCTGGATCCTGGTCGAGAGCAAGATGCCTAGACGATAATCGAGCCAATCGCCAGAAGCCACGGAGGGAACGCCATGAACCGACAGGTCAAGTGTGAGTGCGGATACGTCGCTCGAGCCGTAACCGACGACGAAGTCCTGGCCAAGATCCGCGAGCACATGCGGACCGACCACCCGGACCTGCTGAAGAAGGTCAGCGACGACGACATCCGCGGCTGGGTCGAGATAGTCGTCTAAATCCCGGCGTCAGCGTTCGCGATGCCCGCGAGGTGAAGCCGAGACCGCTAGGTGGTCTCCCCTGTGGCCGGCTCCAGGCCGGCGAGCAGCTTCTTAAGGAGTCCGGTCAGGGCTTTCTGTTCCTGCTTGGTCAGGTTTGCAATGAGCTGTTTCTCCCGGCCGGTGTTGGCACCGACGGCCTGGTCGAGAACGTCGCGGCCCGCGACCGTCAGCTCGACAAGCACGCCTCGACGGTCGTCGGGGTGGCGTGTGCGCTTGACGTAGCCGCGCCGCTCCAGGCGGTCCAGCCGGCTGGTGATGCCGGCGGATGAGAGCATCAAACCTTTGAACAATCGGGTAGGCGAGAGCTGCTGCTTGGGCCCGGCAATTCGCAAGGCACCGAGGACTCCGACCTCTCCGCGATTGAGCCCGAACCGTCCGAAGGCCTCCTCTTGATGGCGGGCGATGTGAAGCGCGATTCGGGAGAGCCGAGCCGTCACCTGGTAAGGCTCCATTTCCTGGCGAGGCCGGACCGCGGCCCAGCTGTCCAGAAGTGAGTCGGTCCAGTCTTGGGCCACATTCCAATAGTAAGGAATCGCTGTCTTATGGCAAAGATTCTCTGTGGTAAGTATCTCGCTCTAGAGACTAATACCGCACCGGAAGAAACGTCGGGAGTGTTCGTCCCTGCTCAGAAGTCAGCTGCGGAAGTCGCGAGCGGCATCTCGTCGGCGAGCTCCGTGATCACCTGCGCGATGGTCGCTGCCTTCCGGCCGGTGACTTTTTCGTAATCGTCGGACACGACGTCGAGCTCGCCCGCTCGCAGCGCCTGGTACGACGTCAGTCCGGCTTCCAGCGCCCACTCAGGCCTTCCCTGTTCCTTCCATCTTTCGATCCACTCATCGTCTGAGATCGGAGCGTAGTCGTAGGACTCCCCTGTTACTTTGCCGGCGATCTGCGCCAGCTCCCGCAGCGACACAGATTCCGGCGTCGTGATGTTGTAGATCTTTCCTTCGTGTCCGGGCTCGGTCAGTGCCGCCGCGATCACATCGGCGAGCTCAGGCCGGTACGAAAAGCTCATCCGCGCTTCGTCACCCGGTTCACGCGCGACCCCGTCCGCGTCGAACCATCCAGGGATGTCGTCTGCGTACATGCTGTTGCGAATCGACGTCCATGGCACGCCTGACGCCCTCAGCATCTCCTCGGTGGCGCCATGCTCCCGGGCATGGGAGAAAATTGCATTCGGTCCGGCGTTGACGAAGGACAGATAGACGAGCTGGCCCACATTCGCCCTGGCCGCCGACTCGATAAACGAACGGTGGAGGTCGAGGCGCGTGTCCCCGCCGATCCACAGCGAAACCATGAACACGCGATCACCCTTCCGGAGGCCCTCGGCGAGGGCTTCAGCGTCGCCGTACTCAGCAGCGTGCGCTTGCGCGCCCTGAATCTGAGGAGCGCGATGCGGGTCGCGCACCAGGAGCCGCATTGCGTGGCCTCCGGACTCGAGCCTTCGGGCCACCAGCCCACCCACACGACCGGTCGACCCCGTGACGACGATCATGAGGCAGAAAGAATAGTCGCGCAGAATGGGCGCGCGAGGCAGCGAACAGGAGGGAGCTATGCGAGCAGTCGTCTGCACGAGGTACGGACCGCCCGAGGTGCTTCAGCTCAGGGAACTGCCTAAACCGACCCCAGGAAGCGGTGATGTCTGCATAAAGATCTTCGCGACGAGTGTGACTGCGAGCGACTGCATCGTCCGGGCCTTCAACATCCCACGCCGGCTCAAGCTGCCCATGGGCGCCGTGCTCGGGTTCAGAAAACCGAGAAATCCGATCCTCGGCCTCGTCTTGGCCGGCGAGGTCGAATCGGTGGGCCGGGACGTCACCAAGTTCAAACCCGGCAACCAGGTTTACGGATTCACTGCGTTCCGGTTTGGCGCGTACGCCGAGTACAAATGCTTGCCGGAAAAGGCAATTCTCGCGCTGAAACCATCCAACACCTCATATAAGGAGGCAGCCGCCATTCCGTACGGTGGTCTGCTGGCTCTGCATTTTCTGAAACAAGCGGACATCGAAAGCAGACAACGTGTCCTGGTCTATGGCGCGTCGGGAGCCATCGGCACCTCAGCGCTCCAGCTCGCGAAGCACTATGGCGCGGAAGTCACGGCCGTATGCAGCGCGGCGAATCTTGAGCTCGTGAAGTCGCTTGGAGCCGACGCCGTCATCGATTACACAAAGGAGGACTTCACGCGTAACGGGGCCCGCTATGACCTGGTCTTCAACGCCGTCGGAAAGAGAAAGGCCACGCTGCAGGCTGAGGGATCACTGACTCCTGGCGGAAAACACATCACAGTCGACGACAACAGCCCCAAGATGCGCGCAGAGGATCTGGGGTTCCTGACGGGGTTGGTTGAGTCGGGAAGGCTCAAACCGGTCATCGACAGAACCTATCCGCTAGAGGAGATCGTGGACGCACACCGCTACGTGGACCAGGGGCACAAGAAAGGCAACGTGGTGATAGCCGTAGCCTGAGCCCCGGGGCGCAACCCCGGGGGTTGCAACTTTCTTGCCACCAAACCGCCGGCCGACCCGTATACAGGGCAGGTCGTGGTCTTTTCACCGAAAGTCGTAGAGCGCGGATTGGACGGTGACCTGGTGGGCCAGGCGCAGGCGGGTGATCAGGGAGCGTTCGCCGCTGTACTGCGCCCCCTGGTCGTCTCGGCGTATCGGCTTGCCGGCGCCATGCTCCACGACCCGGATGCTGCCGAGGACGTCGTCCAGGAAGCTTCCCTCAAGGCCTGGCGGAAAATCGGCCACGTCAGGCCGGGCGCCGAGGTGAAGCCATGGTTTCTTGGCATCGTTGCCAACGAGTGCCGAGAGGTCCGCCGCGGCCGCTGGTGGTCAGTTCTCAGACTGCCAGACTCGCAGTTGCCCGCTGCGCCGGGCGACGACCATCTGGCCGCATTTGCAGACCTCCGCCACGCAATCCGCCGGCTGAGACACCGCCGCCGACTCTTGCTGGTTCTGCATTGGTACCTCGACCTACCTCTCGCCGAGGTTGCTGCGATCACGGGTTTGAGCCAGGACGCGGTCAAAAGCGAGCTGTCGCGCGCGATCGGCCAGCTCAGGACCCTCCTCGGAGAAGGGGACGCATGAAAACGCTCGACAGTCAGCTGCAGCGGATGTTCGTCGAGGCTACCGACGAAGTCGTCCCGCCGGCGCCATGGCTCGAGATTGAGGTCATCGAGGTCCTGCGGCGGGGCCGCGTTCGCCGGTCCCCGCGTGATGGCGGCGAGATTCTTGCATTCCGTAGGGGCCTTCGCCTAGGCGCGGGTCTCGCGGCACTTCTCATCGCCGTAACTGCGGTCACGGTGCTCTTGGTCAGCGGTCGAATTCACACCTCGACGGAACCGGGCAGCGGTACGACGACGGTGCAGGTCCCATCGCCGAGCCCGAACGCCACCTTCATACCTTCACCGGCTGTGAGAGCTTCGAACTGGCCGCCCGGCCAGGTAGTCCCGGCGCAGCTGGCGGGCTCTTGGCGAGCCCAAATCAACAGCCGGCAAATCGATCTGGGCGGATACTCCTTCCAGCTCCTCGACCCAAGCCGCTGCCGCCCCGACATAGCCACGGCCTGGATTTGCAGCTCCGGCAATGTCGTCGTCAACGGCTCGACGATCTACTTCATCACCGACAGCTGCTACCCCCCGGCTGGCAGCGCCTATGGTGATCGGTTCGGATACGAGAAGTACGCCTATTCGCTGTCTGGCAACTACCTGATTCTCACCAGGGCGACCAACACCGGCGTGCCGGATTGCGGCCTCCGTCTAGACGGGACTTATCAGAGGCTCGCCGCGTAAGTGACTCCGCACCTGCGGTCCTCCCGCGATGGAGGCCGTGCACATCGCGAATCGTCAAGGAGGTAGAAGCAATGCCGGCGCCACCACAGATTCGAAGGTTCTCAAAGGAGGTCGTCAAGATGCACACCCAGGTTCACGTCTTGCGTTCGATTCGAATCCCGGTCGGGGTCGCCGCCGCACTCGTTCTGCTCGCGGTGATGTCCGCCTCATCCGCATTGGCTGCCGAGACGAAGACTTTCACCGGGCAGAAAAACTGCGGCACGGCCGTCACGATTTCCCCGCCGAACCCGCACGGCTACTGCGTCATCACACAATCGACCTTGAAGATCCTGCGGGGCGCCAGCGTCTTCTACACCGATGCCCATGTCGTCAACCACGTGCTTATGAGTCCGGTAACGCTGGTGGCCGTCGATGAGCGCGGGAGCACTGCGACGGGGCAATGCACGTACCACCAGGCTGCGTTCTATCCCCCTGGTTACGGCCTGTGCGTGTACACCGGCGGGACCGGAAAGTTGCGAGGATTCCACGCCACGATCGTGGTCGGACCGCCCACGAGCCCGGGAGTCTTCTCACTGACCGGCACGTACTGGTTTGATCGTGACCACGGCGGCGACCACGAGCACGGCGGAGACTGATCCGGAAAACCACTACCAGAGCGGTTAGCGAGTTATGAAGGAGCGCCCTGCTGGGTGCTCCTTTTCTCTGCCAATTTAGTCCGCCCACGGACGATTCCCGAATTAACATGAGGGCCCTTGAGATCGCCTGGCGTGCGCAGGGCACAGTTCCATCGGGCAGCAAACTCAACGCCTGACGAGCTGCGCGACCAGCAGCTGAGCAAGCTGCGGGCGGGGCTTGGCGAAGTGCTGAAAGCCAACACGTTCTGGCGACAGCGTCTCCACGATGTGCACGGATGGGACGATTTCGAGCGCCTGCCGCTGACGACCAAGGCCGAGCTGCTCGCTGACCAGGCGGCGCATCCGCCGTTCGGGACGAACCTCACATATCCGTTGGGCCGTTTCGTTCGCCTGCACCAGACGTCAGGATCGAGCGGCGACCAGCCGCTGCGGTGGCTCGACACCGCAGAGTCGTGGGAGTGGTGGCTGCGGATCTGGGCGGACCACGTATATCGGGCGGCCGGATTGAACGCCCAGGATCGCGTGTTCTTTGCGTTTTCGTTCGGGCCGTTCATCGGTTTCTGGTCGGCGTTCGGAGGAGCCCAGCGGCTGGGCGCTCTGTCGATCTCGGGCGGCGCCATGACGAGCGAGCAGAGGTTGCGAAGCATCATCGAGCTGCGCGCAACGGTGCTGCTTTCGACACCCACGTACGCGCTGCGTTTGGCAGACGTGGCAGACAAGCTGGGCATGGACTTGCGGGGGTCGGGCGTGCGCGCGACGATTCACGCCGGGGAGCCGGGGGCCAGCATCCCGGCCACGCGCGCCGCGATCGAAGAGGCGTATGGCGCCGCGTGCTTCGACCACACCGGCATGACGGAGCTGGGTCCAACTGGTTTCAGCTGCTCGCAGAGGGATGGGATCCACCTCATCGACTCGGAGTTCATCTTCGAGGTGCTCGACCTGGACGGGCGGCCCGCCGGCGAGGGCGAGCTGGTGGCTACCAACCTCGGCCGGTGGGGAATGCCGCTGATCCGTTACCGCACGGGCGACCGGGTGAAGCTGTCGCACGAGCCATGCGCGTGCGGGAGCCAGTTCGTGAAAATGATCGGCGGCATCCAGGGACGCGTGGACGACATGTTCACGGTGCGCGGGGTGAACCTGTATCCGTCTCAGGTGGAGGACATCGTGCGCCGGTACCCGGAGGTCGTCGAGTTCGTAATCGAACGTCGACGCGAGCGGCAGATGGACGAGGTGTCCCTGTTGATCGAGGCCGCCGGCGACGATTTCTCGACCGACCGCCTCGAGGCGGATCTGCGGCAGGCGCTCGGCGTGCGTCTCGACTGTCGCGTGGTCGAGCGGGGTGCGCTGCCTCGTTCCGAGCTCAAGTCGAAAAGGATCCGCCTGGCCGGAACGGTCTAGCGCCGCTCGTTCGCTCCGACCATCTTGGTCAGCAGGCACAGGAGCTCATCGCGCTGGTCGTGATCGAGCGGTCCCACGAGCCGGCGCGTCATGGCGTGCGTGCGCGGTATGAGCTCACGCACTTCGTGAAGCCCTTTGGGGGTGAGGGCGATGGTCTTCCGCCGTCCGTCGAGTGTGTCGCGCTCGCTGCGAATTAGGCCGCGCACGCTCAGCCGCGAGACCACCTCCGCCATGGTCGAGCGGTCGAGCGAGATGCGCTGGCCCAGCGTGCGCTGGTCGAGGTTCGGCTCGCTGTACAGCGCGTTCAACGCCGCGAACTGGGGCGAAGTGATCGTGCGCGAGACCTCTTCATTCCACAACTGGTTCATCACCTGTACGGCCCGACGCAGCAGGTGGCCGGGATGCTGCATGAGGTCTTCGGGCGGACGGATATCAGGCGGTTGTCTCTTCACTCTTCATCCCTACAACTCGATAACCGACGGGCAAGAGACGCAGCCCAAGTCGCTCTTCGATGGTGCCCCAGATGCCCCGCGGAAGGGCCAGGGCAAAAAGTGCGGCGGTCGCGCCGAGCCCGACCAGGTACCACGGGCCACCTTGCGTGAAGGTCGTCTGGATCCAGAACAGCAGGATGGCGCCGACGATCGGGCCCTCAAACGTGCCAAGGCCTCCGACCAGCACCATGAAGATCATGTAAGCCGACCACTGCACGCTGAAGATTGAGCCAGGTTCGATGAACAGCGTATTGGCGCCGATGAGCACGCCCGCCGCGCCGCAGCCAAAACCGGCGAGCACGAACAGAAGCCGCTTGCGAGCCGCCACCCGCACACCAAGCGAGCGCGCGGCGTCTTCGTCATCGCGGATCGCCTGCAGTGACACACCCAGCGGAGAACGCAGCAGGAAAAAGAGAGCAGAGAGGAAGATGAAGGTGAAGGCCAGCGCCAGCCAGAACGTATATGCCTGGCGGAAGTTGGGTGCGTACTGGTTCAGCTGGATGAGTGAGATCCCCGTCCCGGCGCCCAGGTTCTGATCGAGCCTGACCAGGATCGAGATCACCTCGGCGATCACCCACATGCCGATCGCGAACTGCGCGGCTCGCAGGCGAAGAGCAAGGAATGAGATGGGAACCGAGATGACTCCGGCCACCAACATCGCCAGCACCATTGCGGGATACGGGCTGACGCCGAGCCCGGCGAAGAACACCGTGCCGTAGGCGCCGATGCCGATGAACGCCTGCTGGCCGACCGACAGCAGCCCCCCATAACCCGCGAGCGCGTTCCACATGGCCGCCAGGAGCACGAGGATCAGCAGGTTCGTGAGCTTCTGAACGACGTCTGGATCGAACACCAGCGGGGCAGTCGCCAACAGAACCGCAATCGCGAGCGTGGCGCCCGTGAACAGTTTCGACGTGCGCGTCCAACGCTGAACCCTCATCGTGCCACCCGAAAGCTCAGCCGGCCTCCGCCGTATCGAACGATCAGCACCGCGAGGAAGAGCAGGTGGCCGGTCAAAACCGAGTACTCCGGGTTGATCTGAGCACCCACCGTCTGAGCCACACCCAGCGCGAGGCCGCCCAACAGCGTGCCCCACAGCCTCCCCATGCCCCCGATGACGACCGCTTCGAACGCGAAGATCAGCTGCGTCGGTCCGCTGAGCGGATCGAAAACCGAGCGGATCGCCAGGAACAGCCCACCCAATGCAGCGATGGCCACCGCGAGTGCGGTGGCGCGGGCGTAGACCCCGCGGCTGTTGATGCCGACGAGCTCGGCGGCTTCAGCATCCTCGGCGGTAGCCCTCATCATCCATCCGGCTCGCGTGCGCGACAGGAACAGATGCAGCGCGCCGAATACCACCACCGCCACCACCAGGATCACGATGCCAAGCGCGGAAACCGACAGTCCGCTAGCCACCTGCCAGCTCGATGTGGTGACACCGCCCGCGTCTCCGCCGAGTGATCGAACGTCGGGCGAGAACCTGATGAGCAGCAGGTTCTGGATCACGATCGAGAGCCCGAACGTCGCCAGGAGCGGGGTCAGGATGCCGGATTTGAGGCTTCGCTCGAGGATCGTGAGCTGAAGTGCATAGCCGAGCACGATCATCACGGGCAGCGCCACGATGAAGGCGACAAACGGTGACATGCCGGTGCTCTGGACGATTACGAAGACGACGTACGCACCAAGCACCGCGATGTCGCCGTGGGCGAGGTTGATTATCCTCATCACCCCGAACATGATCGACAGCCCGCACGCGAGGACAGCGTAGAACCCTCCGAGGAAGATGCCCTGCACAACCGCGTTGAGGATCGTCATGCCGGCCGCTTCAGCCCGAAGTAGGCGCTGACAACCCGGTCGCGATCCAGCGAGGCAGCCTCGCCCTCGAGCACGATGCGCCCCTCGAGCATGCAGATCACGCGGCCTGCCACCTTCAGCGCACGTGTGAGGTCCTGCTCGACGAGCAGCACCGTCGTGCCTTCGCTGATGATGCCGGCCAGCGAGCGATACACGGCGTCGACGACGATCGGCGCCAGCCCCAGCGAGACTTCATCCAGCAGGAGCAGCCGGGGATTGCTCATGAGCGCGCGCCCGATCGCGACCGCCTGCTGCTCCCCACCAGAAAGGTTGGCGGCCGCCATGTGCCGCCGCGGCTGAAGCAGCGGAAAGACTTCGAGCACCGACTGCACGTTCCACCGGCCTCGGCGCACCGCTGCGACGCGGAGGTTCTCTTCGACGGTGAGGCTCGGAAACAGCCGGCGACCTTCTGGTACGAGCGCGATCCCGAGCGAAACGCGGCGATGGGCGGGGACGCGAGTGATATCGGCGGCGTCGAAGCTCACGCGACCGTGGTGTGGTTTGTGGGCTCCGGCAATCGCCCTGAGCAAGGTGGACTTGCCTGCGCCGTTGGCGCCGATCAGAGCAACGGTCTCGCCCTGCGCGACCTCGAAAGAGACTCCGCGCACCGCCTGTAACAGGCCGTAGCGGCAGTCGAGGTCTTCGACTCGGAGCAGCGTCATGAGCGGCTGCCCAGGTATGCGTCGATCACGGCGGCCTGCGCCACGACTGCGTCCGGCGGACCCTCGGCGATGACGCGGCCCGCGTCCATGCACACCAGCCGGCTCACAACCTGCGTGAGGACATGGACTATGTGCTCGATCCACAGCACCGCGATCCCACTGTCGCGCAGGCGCGCCACTGTCTCGACGAGTGCGGCGGTCTCGGCGTCGGTAAGTCCGCCACCGATCTCATCGAGAAGAAGGACCGACGGTTCGACGGCCAGCGCCCGCGCCAGCTCGAGGCGTTTGCGCTGCAGCAGGCCCAGGCTTTCGGCGCGCCGGTTGGCAAGGTGGGTCAGCCCCGACTGGGCTAGCACCTGCAGGCATAGGTCATACGCTTCCGAGCCCCGCCGTTTTCCACCGGCGGTCGCGCCGACGAGCACGTTCTCGAAGACACTCATCCCCACAAAGGGTCGCGGTACCTGGTGTGTTCGGGCGATGCCCAGCTTGCAGCGATCGGCGGCCCCGCGGAAGGTGACGTCTCGCCCGAGGAAATCGACGGTGCCCGAGTCGGGTGTGAGCGCCCCTGACAGCACGTTCAGCAAGGTGGTCTTGCCGGCGCCGTTCGGTCCGACGACACCGACCGCCTCACCTGCGGTGAGCGACAGGTTGACGCCGTCCAGCACGGCGAGCGCTCCGAACCGCTTGCGAATATCGACGGCGGCGAGTACCGCCGCACCCATGCTCAGCCCTGGTATGGCTGCAGGGACGACGCGACCGGCACGTTGGTGTCCGACGAGTTCTCACAGATGACGAAGTCGATCGGCCACTTCGAAACGTTCTGCTTCCACTGCCCGCCGATGATCGGCGCACTTACGATGCCGGAAACCGCAGGTGTGCCAGGACCAAAGTTCGGATTCTTGGTCCAGTCCAGGTTGCCGACCGGCGTCTCTACGGTGAGCGTCTTCATCGCGTCGATGATCTTCTGCTTGTTCTTCGGATCGGCGCTCGCTTTGAGCACCGCCGCCGCGACGTCGAACAGGGACAGGCTCGCCCCGAGCTGCTGGTTCCACTGTTTGCCCGTCGAAGACTCGTAGCCGTCACCGAGTTGCTTGCTCGTCAGTCCAGTCAGCGACGACTTGTACGGCCACGTCGGCGCCCAGTACACGCCGGAGGCGAGACCGTTGCCGATGGCGCCCAGCGACGAGACCTGCGACGGAAACAGCCCGGTCTTGGCGATCTGCCCGATCTTCACGTGCTTCGTGTAGCCCTGCTGCGCGGCCTGGCGCCAGAAGGTGGCGAAGTCAGGTGGAATGGGGAAAGTGTTGAAGATCTGGCAGTCCTCGCTGATGAACTTCTGGATCTGTGCCGTGTAGTCGTTGGTGCCGTCCTCGTAAGCGCCTGGGTCGACGATCGTGTAGCCCGCGCTCTTGAGCAGCGGTCCGAGGGCGCCACGAATGGCGTTGCCGTCTGCGTCGTTCGGCCACATGACTCCGACCTTCTTGTTGGTGCTGACCTGCGGCCAGAGATGGGTGTAGGCAAGAAAGAACTGGAGCACGCCGAAGCAGTAGTGGAACGTCCATTTGAACGGCGTCGGCTGCCCGACCTTCCCGCCTCGCCCGAGGTACCACGCCTCCCACGGCACGACCGTCGAGATGCACGGCACGCCGGCCGCCTCACACGCGTCCGAAACGGGATTCACCGTTTCAGGAGTGGAGGTCGCCAGCATGAGGTCGACCTTCTGGTTCTGAATGAGATCCTGCGCGACCGAAGCGCCGACCGATGGGGTCGACTGCCCATCGCGGGATACGATCTCCACGCTGTAGTTGGTCCCACCGATGGTGATGCCGTTCTTGAATGCGGTCTTGGCCAGGCTGATGGCGTAGGCGTCCGGTTCGCCAAAGCCGGAAGCCGGGCCCGTGATGGGGCTGACGAAGCCGATCTTGATCGAGCCGCTCGGAGTCGAAGTGGTCGACGTGAGGCACGATTCGAGGAATCCCGGAACAGCGAGACCACCAAGGACCAGGCCGGTGCCTTTCAGCATGTCGCGCCGCGTGATCGATCCGGATCGAAGTTTCCTAGTGCTCACAGGACTCCTCCCTATATCAAATGCGCCCTGCGCGCGCCCGGCTGATCAGGAATTGCTCCGTGTACCGACGATCGTAGTTTGCGCGGGTTCATAATTCACGTCAAGGGCCGTGAGCGACGTGGATTACGAACCGCCCTACCTCTATCCCGACTATCGCTCCACCGAGTTGCGCGCGCCCAAGCACGAGCCGGTGAGACTGCCCGACGAGTGGTTCCACCATGCACTCGGACCTGCTTTCGGTCGCATCCCGGTGCGCCCGGAAGATGCCGACCTCACGCGCCAGCACCGAGGCGAGCCCCTTGGCGAGCGAATCATCATCAGCGGACGCGTGCTCGACGGTGACGGACGGCCCGTCCGCAACACGCTCGTCGAGGTCTGGCAGGCCAACGCGGCTGGGCGCTATGTGGATCCTGTCGACGACCATGACGCACCTCTCGACCCCAACTTCACTGGCGCAGGCCGGGCCCTGACCGACGACACCGGTCTTTATCGATTCGTCACTGTGAAGCCGGGTGCGTATCCATGGCGAAATCACCTGAACGCGTGGCGCCCCGCGCACGTGCACTTCTCGCTATTCGGACCGTCCCTGGCGAACCGGCTGGTCACGCAGATGTACTTTCCGGGCGACCCGCTGATCCCGCTCGACCCGATCCTGCGCTCCATTCCGGACCCGCGCGGGCGCGAGCTGCTCATCGCCCGACTCGACCTCGACACGACGGTCCCGGAGTGGGCCCTGGGCTACCGCTGGGACATCGTGCTGCGCGGCCGTCGTGCCACGCCGACCGAGGCATGACAGAGCCCACGCCGTCGCAAACTGTCGGGCCCTTCTTCGGCTTCGCTCTGCCTTTCGCAGATGACGCAAATGCGACAGGCGTCGAATCCCGCGACGCGACCCGGGTCGAAGGCCAGGTGCTCGACGGCGCCGGCGAACCGGTTCCTGATGCGCTCGTAGAGGCTTCCCAAGGCGAGCAGTTCGCGCGCTGCCGCACAGACGGCGAAGGCGCGTTTCACTTCACCCTTCGCAAACCAGTCGTGAACGACGGAGCACCATGTTTCGAGATCGTGGTGTTTGCTCGCGGTCTCCTGCGACATCTCCGCACACGCATGTACTTTCCCGACGAGGAGATAGCGAATCGCGCGGATCGCGTGCTGCAGCTCGTCGAAGAGTCACGACGGCACACGCTGGTAGCCCACCAGGACGCGGACATCGTCCGCTTCGACATCCGCCTACAGGGAGAGAGCGAGACCGTGTTCTTCGCCCTCTGAAATGCGCGCAAGCGGCGATAAGGATCTGACCTACTGATTGCGGGGAGGAATTTGTTATGACAGATAAGAAGCAGAAGGGCATGGAGGTTCGTCGCGAAGTGTTGGGGAACGCGCACGTCGATCGCGCTGAAGCGTCGCGGACGCCGCTGACCGATGAGTTTCACGACCTCCTCACGCGCTACGCGTGGGGTGAGATCTGGACGCGACCGGGTCTCGACCGGCGTACGCGCAGCTGCATCACCGTCGCGATGCTGGTCGCCCTCAATCGCAATGACGAGCTGGCACTGCACATCCGGGCTGCTCTGACGAACGGGGTCACGGTGGACGAGTTGAAGGAGATCCTCTTGCAGACCGCCATCTACTGCGGTGTGCCGGCCGCCAACACCGCGTTCGGTGTTGCTGCAAAAGTGCTGGCGGAGGGATGAAGAAGTGTCAGCAGAGCTGAAGCCATGGCGAGCCGAGGTCGTCGGCAGCCTCCTGCGACCCGCTGACCTGGTGAACGCTCGAAAGCGGTTGGACTCCGGCGAGATGACAAGCGCCGAGTTCAAGGCGGTGGAGGACGCGGCAGTTCGCTCGGCGATCGAGCTTCAAGCAGGAGCAGGTATCGATGTCGTAACCGATGGCGAGCTTCGCCGGTACGCTTTCTACGGCCACCTGATCGACTCGTTCGAAGGATTCGACCGTGAGGGCGGCTGGGCGATTCCCTTCCGAGATGAGCGCGGAGAGGAGCTGATCCTCAAGCGCCCGGTCGTGGTCAATCCGCTGCGCTGGAAGCGAAGCATGTGCGGCGAGGAGTGGACGTTTCTTCGGTCGATGGGAGGACGCCCAGGCAAGGTGACGATGCTCAGCGCGCAGCAGGCCGCCGCGTACTACGACCCCGAAAAGTCGAGGGGCGCGTACCCGACCCGCGATGCCTACCTGGCCGACATCGTCGACCTCTCTCGGCGGGAGGTGGACGAGCTGATTCGCCTCGGTTGCAGGTACATCCAGATCGACGGGCCGCAGTACGGGGCGCTCCTGGACCCGACCATGCGCGAGGGTTACCGGCAGCGCGGGAGCGACCCTGAAGAGTTGATCGACCGCTGCATCGAGCTCGACAACGCGATCATCGAGGGCCACCCCGGCGTGACATTTGCGCTCCATGTCTGCCGTGGCAACAACCAGAGCAAGTTCTACGCCAAAGGCGACTATGAGCCCATCTCGCGCATCTTCCAGAAGACGCTTTTCAAGCGATTCCTGCTCGAATACGACGACGCCCGCTCAGGAGGCTTCGCTCCCCTCGCGCACCTTCCCGAAGACCGGGTCGCCGTCCTTGGTCTTGTGACTACGAAAAAACCCGAGCTCGAAACCGAGACCGAGCTGAAGGTGAGGATCGAGGAGGCCACCCGCTACGTCCCTCTCGAGCGCCTGGCCCTCAGCCCTCAATGCGGGTTCGCTTCGACCATGGAAGGCAACCGGATCAATCACGCGCAACAGAAACTGAAGCTGCAGCTGGTCGGCCGCGTCGCGGATTCGGTCTGGGGCCGAAACCAGGCTCCGAACATCGATCGTTGAGCCTTTGTTGACGATGCAGCTCCTAACGTGGTGAAGATGCTGAACGAAGTTCACGGAATCCCGGTCGCCGCGTGGGGCTTCAGCGAACCGGTTCCGGATATTGGTGGCGATGGGTCGACTTTCAAACGAATACTTCTGGCCGCCACCGATTCAGATTCGTGCAAACGCGCCATAACGGTGGTTGCAGCCCTTGCTCGGAGCGGCGGCTCGGAGGTATGCGTGGTCCACCTCATCGAACGGCTGTTTCTCGGCAGGGCGGGCTGGTGCTCAATCGAGACCGCCGACGAGGCGAAACAACTCCTTGGGCGGTTTCGAGATGAGCTGGAAACGCTCGGTGTGCGAGTGGTCGCGAGGACCGGCCGAGCGCGTCGTGAAGAACGCGCAATAGACATCCTGCTGGCAGCAGCGCAGTTCCGCGCCGACGTCATCGTTATCGGCACGCGGCGTAAGTCGGCTCTGCGTGCCGTCCTCTTCGGAAGCGTGTCCCACGAGATCATCCACAGGAGCACGATCCCGGTTGTCGTTGTCCCGTGATCCCGGAACAGGCACGGAGATTTCGTTGACCTGAGGCTCGGGAGCCGAACACAGTCGCCTCGCTGAGGCGATGCGCGCACGCCTTACAATTCCGGCGGCGGCAGGAATACACACCTGCTCATCTGAAGGTGTGCCGGGAAGGCT